>ENA-UZXD01001655-UZXD01001655.1-metagenome-genome-assembly--contig:-Day-3-50m-contig-1655_pt1 | contig 29032 bp, 33 predicted proteins | sample MGYA00260344_ERZ794904 | MGnify/ENA metagenome assembly ERZ794904 | reverse complement strand
CCACCTTGTGTTAAAAGAAAACCATCGGAAGCATTCGCTCCAGTGCTACTGTTAACCAGTTGTAGCACAGGAGAAGTGGTTTTATATAAGGTGACTAAACGTTTAGGATAATTACCTCCGATGCCAACGTTGCCCTCAGGCGTAAGAGTCATTACTGAATCGGCTATATCAGCATTGTTACCATTAGCATTATTATTTAATGCGAAATACATTTTGCCTCGACCAAATGAATCTTGACTTTCGTATATTATCGCGCCTTTTTGGTATGTGCCACCTGTGTAGCCAAACTGTATTCCCAAATACGTACCCGCTGTACCTATGTTATTTGCTTGTAGGGAAATTGGGAAATAACTACCTAATGGTTTATATAATGTTAATTGATTCGATGGATTATTTGTGCCTATACCGACATCGCCTGCGGTGTCTATCCTCATCCTTTCAGTTTGATTAACATCAAACCTCATCGGAAAATTACTAGTAGATCTAATTAAAACTGCAGAGTCTTCAGCTCTTAAATCTAACCTACTGTTATTTGTAGTGTCCTCAATTCTTACAGTAGCGTTACTAGAAGAAGATATCTCAAGCGGATAATTAGGGCTAGGTACATTTATGCCAACATTAGTTCCATTATCAACCAATACCCCTGTGGTTAAAGTATCTTCATCAGCCCAGCGAGCTACATAATTAGCAACACCAGAACCTCCTACGCCAGATAAAACGTCTTCTATAGCTTTCCAATTAACACCAGTAGCACCTTCGTTTGTAAGCACCATTCCATTATTGCCAATGGAATTATTTGAGTCATAAATGTTACCAGAGATACCAAGTTTATTAACATTAAGTCGGTTACCATCTGTAAAAGTTAAATCAGCGTCCCCACCGAAAGATCCTGCGTTATTAAACTGGACGGAGTTAAGTGGAGCGCCGGGAAGAGCATCGGTTCCAGCTCCAGTAATCTCGACCCAAACCCCATCTCTTTTTACGTACAGCTCTAGGTTCCCAGTGTCGATAAGCACCGCGCCATCAAGAACGCCGGTAGGTTTAGTTTCCCCCGCTCCTATTGTAAATCTATCTCCTGCGTATCTTGTAATTGCCATAACTATGAAAAATTAAATGTTGCGCCGATAAAGGCCCCGCTGTTATACTGACCATCATTTGAAGTAAAATTAATTACTACCTGATAGTCTCCTGCTGCTAAATCGGTATATTCACCTGTGAATTGTGACACTGCTCTTACGTAATCTCTTCTTTTCGTTTGGTCTACTACATTGGTGTAAGTATCTTGACCGCCATTATTATTATATGAAATAGTATCTGATGAAGTCTTCCTATTGTAATAAGATTGTGTAGGCTTTTGTTCATTCCCATCCCCTATAAAAAATACCATATGATTCATATCCCAATTCCTACTAGTAGGGTAATTATTTTCTATTTCAGGGTGATTTCTTCCGTTACATACTGTCTCATCAAGATCGCCTCCATCACCTCCATCAGTTCTTTTAATACGAACCGAGCAGTAATCATAAAAATCTATATCATCTTCAGTAGTCTCTGCGAGTCCAGAAACTAATATTTGTAAGTTCTTTGGGCTAGAGCTAGACAATGTAAAACTTCCTGTAGCTGAACCGCTTTGAACAAAATTATTATAGTATGCGTAAGAATAATCAACCGTACCCATAGTGCCTCCAAGCTCAACAGAGGATCCATGCAAAGGCGTATTTATAAACTTTAAAGTTTCACCATCCGCTTCAGCAAATAAATTAATTTTCCTACCGTTTTCCTCTATTATCCACGGGTTAGATCTGTGTGCAAATTGAGTTCTGTTTTCGGTTTCGGTCCCTATCCCGACACTACCTCTAATCCCAATATTACTTCCATCAAGGTACCAAGAAAAATAAGCTTCTGATACTCCGCCTTCTGGTAGAATAGCTACGCTTGCTGGCGGATACTGATCCGCAAAAGGGTTACCTCCTCCACGATTTGAACCATTAGGCTGCATCGGAAAGTCATACGGGTCTTGACTATAGTCATATCTATAGTTAGAGGCATAAACAACATTAGCAGGACCTAGACTAGTATCTTCCGTACTTGTCAGACTATGTTTCGTACTTAATGGGGAATAAAACAACTGTTTGTTCCAAGTAATTGAAGGGCTCGAACTAGGAGGAGTAGAGTCATCTACCTTATGACTATTTTTCCAAAATGCTGTTGGGAAGTTAATACTCATCTACTTATGGGGTTCTAAGACCTGTTACTGCTGATCCAAACAGTTGATCTCCGATTGAAATAAAAGTATAAACATTTGATCGACTACCAGTTACCCCGGGGCAACCGCTTGTGGCATTATAAAGATTAAAATTAGCTTCATCCCATTGGACTTTATTTGAACCATTACCTGATTGAAAAGATGTCTGAACAGAATTAGTTACAGCATTTGAGTTTCTAACAGCTACGGTTATTGTTTGTCCCGGAGTTACATTTGTTAAGTTAAATGGCTTGGTATCTGCGGTTATAGTCTTGTAATGAAAATTTGCAACACTACAATCTATATTCGTATTAGAGAGAGAATTTACTTTCATAGAAGCTGGCCCTTCAACTTCTAAAGCGTTTCCCGTTATAGTTCCTTCAAAATTTGCAGAAGTAGCACTAAAAAGATTTGTGATTTCTAAAGACTCACCGGTTATAGTTCCTTCAAAGTTAGCCGAATTAGCAACAGTATCTCCATCAACATTAAAGCTACCGTCTACCGTGATAGAGTCATAGCTATTACCTAGTTGTATCGTTGGGGCGTCGAATTGTATTTTTGTAGGATGCTCGAGTGAAATTTGAGATGTGCTACTACCAATATTCCCCCCATCTTGAAAATCTACAAGAGACCCTATATTCTCAATTATATTATCTTGTAGATTTAAAGTCTGAGTAGCAGTGTGATTGCCTAGATTATCCCCCCCGACTGGTTTACCTATACCACTTCCTGTAGTTAGCAAACCATTATCAGATTTTACCATTAAATAAGCATAATCGACTCCATTTGCAGCAGCAGTAGTATCCTGCCAACTCGGGTTGTTAAAATAAACATTACTTTGTCCAGATAAAGCTGGAGCTGGATATCCACCCCCCGCACTATCACCGGTAAAGATATATCTTGCTAATTCTAGAGCTGTTGTTTTTACCGTATTATACTGTCCTCCGTGAGGGCCTGACGCTACAGGCAAAAGGAACGTGCCACTTACTGTTGAACTCGTTCCTATTCCTACTAATTGAGATATTTTCTTATTTGCCATGTCCTTTTACCTTACTGTTAATATACACCGTTTAATACGGTGGAATGAGGTTTGTTACTAATAAATCATCAGTTTCTTGCTGAAGGTAATAAGCGTCTTGCTCAACACTATTCGGAGAACCTTCCAACAATATAAAATCTTCAATCTTTTCCATACCTAGCACCCCACTGATAAAAAATCCTGACGTTAAATTATCTGGATTTACTTCTACTGAAAATGATGCTCCAAAAGTTTTATTTTCACCTATATTTGTATTATAATTAAAATCTTCTAAAATTGCCCCCTTGAATGTGTACCTTAAGCTCTCCACTTGGGTATTTATTGGAATTGTGCCAGCGTTAATTGGGGGAGTAATAGGTTGTTCGCAGTTTTTAGGATCAACGCTAATAGTAAAATCATAACCACTATTAATTGAAACTAGATCAACTAATGAACCGCTATTACCTGACTCTACTATACCATTAAGAGAAAGACTGGCAAAAATTGGTGAGGTAGCTCGAGCATCTACAGGAAATTTATACCCGAGATTAGTTAAAGGCTGTCTGTTAAAATCTATTGAAATGTCGTACCCCTGAATATGCAATTTATCAAAATCGACCCCTAAACCAGAAAAAGAATCTGTAGTAATTGTAATGTCTCCGGGGTTTAACGCCGGATAACCTTCGTCAGGTAAAATTCTAGGTATAATAACGTCTTTGTCTGGAGAAATGGTCCCGCTCTTTGTTTCTATACCCGGAGCTTGAAAACCGCTTCCACTCATGTCAAAATTAGCGTTATATGTAGTAAACGAAGCTGAAGCGGCAGGTAAAGCTCCAACCGCTCCTTGAGTTGTGTAGTTGTTTATGTAGCAATTACCAAAAGATATAACATGATAACCCGTCGCATTTGGATCTATAGATTGATAAATGTCAGGGGATAAAAAATCTTCTTTTTGGTAAAATTTATTTATATCATTTCCTTCTTGGTTGACTACCACATATATATTTTTACAATCTCTATACTGAGGAACTTGAAAACGCTCCCAACTTCTACTCTGGACATAAGTTTTGTTTTCCTGAAAGAAGCCTGTCAGCAGGGGTACTAAATCATTATTGGAATAATAAGGTAATCCCTCGAAAGGGTAATTATAAACAGGATAATTTACGTTAAAACCGAGCCTAGCTTCATTTTTTGTCCCACAGAGTAAATAATTAAAAGATAAATCAACAGTAGGATAATTTATAATAGGTCTATCTACTATACCGCGCTGATTTAGCTGAAGTATATCTTCGTGAGGAATGTTAATTTGGTAAGTAACAGACTGTACCCGGTCTATAGGGTTTAAACGGTTTATTTTCTGAACTAGGTTGCTATGATCATTAGTGGCAGCACCACCATTGTAGTCAAAATAATTATAACCACTTTCCGGCGCAGGCCCTACGAATAAAGCCTGACAGTTGTAAATTACATTCGGCGTCGCCATTACTTTTTCCCTTCATAGACACTAGCGTAAAGGATTCCAGCCAAAAAGTCGTCTACCTGATGCTCTAAAGCTACATCTTGGACTTTCTTGACCCTTTCGTGATTTCTATCCGTAGGTTCCGCAGCGTATCTTCCAGCTTTAGCTAACCAATTTTCAGGATCTTCGTTAGCAATAACTATATTCGCAATTTCTTTTGCAACTTGTTTTTGCTGTTTACTTAGCCTTTTTCTATTATGAAGCTGTCTTAAAGAAGACTCTACCTCTAGATTAAGCTTGTCGGAAAGACTTAGATTCTCTTGAATAGTAGATAAGCTAAAATGTACTTTAGCTTTTGTTCCTATTGGCGTTTTAGTATCAGTTTCTTTTGGCGTGTTGGAACCAGAAGGTCTTCCTGTCATTTGGGGAGCTTTCGCTCCCCCTATAATTGGTTGATATAAGCCCTCTTCTTTTAGATCCTTGAATTTGCGTTGAGACTCTATAGACTCTTCTAAAGTAGGGAATCTTCCAGACTCAATTGCTTGAACACCTTCTTCTGGAGTAAGAACCCCAAGCTCTATTAATCTACTATAGATTCTTGAATATACTGAATTATCTTTTAAATCGACATCTTCAAAATGTGCAGTAGGATAGTTTTTAAAACCCATTTCCCTAGAAACTCTTCTAATCTCAGGCATTAGAAAGTTTTCTAGAAAGACTCTACGTCCCTGTTTTAGTCTTTCCATGAATACCTGAACTTTTATACTGGTATTCGCAAATTTTTCATCACTAAGAAGAATATTATTAAGACCCATTTGAATATCTTGGTTAACTACCTCATATTTTTTTGAGTCAAGAATATTTCCAATGTCTGGTATTACAAATTTAGCATCAGTTGTATAGTCAGATATAAGGACACGACCTACAGACTCATTTTCAAAAAGTTTCTGCATCGCAGTAAGGTTTTGTTGATTAACTCCACCTTCTGCTGGCTTAGTACCCATAGTTACCAATAATATAGCTTGATTGGTAGTCCTAGCTACCGCCATATCCATTTGTTTCATCTCCTGCTTCCAGTTTATATCTTCCAAGACTGGATACCCCATAGGGACCGCAAAAGGCTCGTAATCCTGCTTTTTGTAAAACACAGCAGCTAGTCTCTCTGTGTTCAGAGGGATAGTAATTGCAGCTGCTCCTACATTTTTTGAGCTTTGAATTAATTTTTTGGTTTCTTCGGGAAGACTTTCGTAGACTTCTTGCTCTTCTTCAGTTTGAGGGTATCTAAGTTTTTGTAATTCGTAATCAGTAACGACCTTGTAATAAATACCAGTACTGAAAGTGATACTACCTTGAAGTTGTATATCGGATGGGTTTAGAATAATATATTTTGCTGGGATCTCTAACTCATCGGAAGCTTGAGCCAATCCAAATGTCTGGTTTATCTTAAGAGCATCAGACCGATCCATCTTAGCATTAAAGCGATAGAGAAAAACATTTCCCGATCTGTAGTATTCTCTAAAAAACCTGCTCTGCAAGTCTCCAATGTTAATTTTTCTAAATAGGGTCTCAAAAAACTCTCTAGACTTTTTACTGCCTCCAGTATAGTAAAGATCACTAATAGAAAACTCTGTCATTAAATCTATCGTATTTCTGAAAACGGAAAAGTTATAATACGCTTTTTGACACAGGATAATAGTATCCCTAACGTCAATATTTGAATTATTTTTAACGCCATGAGAATATTTAAACGGTATCATACCATTCTCAATATTCCTAAATCTGTCAGTTCGCGGAATATCAGCCGCTACGTTTCTACGAGTCCTTGTCTGACTAGCTGTCGATTCATGCATAGCCATCAAAGGTTCCGAGCCTTGTTCCGTTTTCTTCCTTACTGCCATAATTTAATATAATTTTACACTTAACCAAACATTTTGGGAGTAAACGTATAGTTAATTTCCTCTTGTTTGGTATTTTTAATATCATTATAGGCCTTAATTGCCCAATTACCTAACATTAGTGTGGTGTAATTATCTTTTCTAGCTCGGTTGACAGAACTACTGCGACGTAAGTGTTGAGGTAAATCAAAAGTTTGTGATCCTTTAGCTGTAGTCTTGACTTCAACTAAAGCACACTGCTTTTTAGTTTGATGAATCATGTCATCTTGGAACTCTATAAATTCGCCTTTTGTATCGTGAGGGGTAAGTTTGAGAGGGACTGCCTGATTAGTAGCTTTATCGAAAAAACTTCCACAAGCAGCAGTTCTAGACCCAAACCAAATACGACGATGGTCAATGGAAGCCTGTAGATATTCGTTAGCTTCTCTTAAGAAAGTGGTAGAAAATAATTGTTTAAAGCAGATAACACCTTCTTTTTTGTTATACTGACTTTTAGCCTTGAGCAACATATTTTGATAATCGACTCCTGTTTTATCACTATTATAATCAAAAAACTTAAGATTAATTTTTAAGTTAGTAAATAATTCAGACTCGTTAGCGCTATCAATAAATTGGTACCCGGCATTATCAATGATAATTAAACTTAAATCAAAGCTTGTCACTATATAATAAAGGTATTTTATATGATCTTTGAGATTTCCCCCAGCTACAGCATAAGAGTGAACTAACGTAGAGTTATTAGAAGCGTCTGGGTCGATTTCCAAAACGGACATGGCGAAATAATCGGAGCTAGGGCTATTACTAAAACTTGGGTCAATTGCTAGGATATACTGTTGGTCTTTAGAGCCCTTTAAAAGTGTGTTAGGTTTTTCGCCGTCTGGAATAGTACAGTCATACATTTTCTTTGCACTAAAATAACTATCACTTCCATCAGTAAACTGCGCGCAATACTCACGTAAAAAAGAAGAGTTTGAAGAACCTCCTGATCGAGCTTCTTCTATAACTGTAGTATCAATCATATCGGGAGGGATGGAATCAAAGCCCATTTGAGATATGAAATAATTTGATTGTAAAATATCATCAGAATAAATATTCCCCATCCATTCTTTATAGGTTTTATATAAATTCTCAAAACTGAAACTCGCTGAAGATAAAGCTATCATTTTAGAATTATTCCTAAACACTATTCTATGCTTTTCCTCCATATCTCCTTTTGCTATGAGTTCATCCTCCATTTCTCTTATTTTAATTCTTTCTGCCATATCTTGAGGAGCTACCAGAAACGGCATGAGAACACTTTTGATTGTTTCTTCAGGTAATAATAGGAACTCGTCCAGTACCAAAATGTTAGCACGAAATCCTCGAATTTTTTCACCACTTAAAGGAATAGCAGTAATAGTACCTTCATTAATTTTCCACTCAAACTGATCATTACGTTTGGATTTAACGCCGAAAGCATGAGCTAACATTTGAGCCTCTTTAGACTCAACAATCTTTTCTATGTTATTAAAAATAAATCGAGCTGTACGGAAAGTAGGACCAGCAATTAGTATCTTTGTTCTGGGTTCGAAAACACATTGTAAAAAACAATAAACCGCCGCTATAAAACTTTTACCACAACCACGCCCCCAAACGCACATATTAAAGTTACGATTAAAAAATGCTTTTAATGTAATCTCTTGAAAAGGAGCTAATTTAATACCTGACAAAAGTTCTGTCGTAAAACCTAAATTTTGGCGAAGAAATTTAGCTAAAGTTATTTTAGCTTGTCTATCTGTTATTTCTCCTTCTATTTGTCTATACTCTTCGTTTAGGTTAGGTAAAGAGGTTTTATATTTTTCTGGACAGTACCACATTATAATAATTTTAAGTCGTAAGCTAGCTGAAGATCAAATTTATCTTTTAAAACATCTGATAATAAAAGTTTTTTAACTATCCTCACGCATTCTTGTCTTCCGTCTACGAAAAGAAATTGTATGTGGGGGTATTGCTGTATTAAGTCCCTGACGTTATGAAAAATAAAATCAGGAGTAACTCTAGTATTTTTTTTATATACATGAGCTAATTTATTGAAAGCAAGACACTCTTCTATTTTTCTTTCAATTAAAATAACCATATAAGCGTCTTCTTCCGCAGCTTTAGATATTTCGTTTTTAAACCTTTCTAGACCGGAACTAAGAGTACCAATTAAATCAGGTACAGATTTTCTTTCTATGTAAGTATTGTGAGTTTTAGCTTTATCATTCAAACAGTAGTCTCCAAATTTCAAACCTTTCACTTCTGTAGGGAAATCTAAAATTCTCAAAGGCTTCTGTTCTCGTGAGTCGATATATATTAAATGATCTTCGTTAAATTTTTCTTTGAAAACCATTTTTTTTGGAAGATCTGACAATTTATTTTTAAACCCTAAAGATTCACAGAGTTTATAATAATTATCAAAAATAACTTCATAAAAAGGAATAGGAGGAAAGGGTAAGGTTCTCAGTTCGACTTGTGTTGGGGAGTACTCTATATTTTTTTCGAGCTTTCTTTTTACAAGTAAATTTTTACAATAATCTCTAGCTTCTTCAATCGGAATCTTTTTGAGCCAACTTTTTAAACTTTTTTTATCATTGAAATCTGAAGAAAAATACTGATCTTTGTTTTTAAATTTAATGAGTTTTTTTGTATATAAATCATACCTCGGGTAATGATTGTAATAGTAATCTTTTACAGAAATTTTATGAGCCTTCAGATGTAAATGAAGCCCTTTATCTTTTGTAAATTCTTTCCCACATATTTTACACTTAACCATTTAAAACCTCTTCCTCACTTATACCCATAATCCTTGACTTTATATCCTCCATAGACCCGAGTCTTTCTATCTCCGAAGAAATATTTTTGCGTCTAAGGTCAGCTATCTTAATCATTTTATTACGAGACTCTTCATCTTTCCAAAGTTCTACCAGATTCAAAATAGAAGCAGACTGCTGCATCTGTTTACTCATCCGATGACTTCTTTTTTCTTTTAATTCATTCAGTAGTTTAGTCTGCCTGTTTACACATTGATTATATTCAGTCTGTGCAGTATTGATTGCTTCAACCAAACTCATTGCCATTCTGCGACCTTCCGTATCTTCAGCGTTTTGATCTAATAGAGTTTGTAGTCTTTCAACTCTTCGTTGGATATTTGAAGCTATTACTACCTCTGCTGACAAAACAATATACTGATCTACCTCTTCTTGAGTAAGATCATCTTTATCCCATGTATATCTTACAAAACTACTCTCGAATAGTTCCCTATCAGTTTCTATAGAGTATGTACTAATTTGATGTAAGAATCGATACGTATGCATGTACCCGATTAGTGTGGAAAGATTTCTTTTATGTTTAGAGGTAACTTTATTTTTATCTATACCGTTATGGACATACTTATTAACTCTTACTAATGCTCTTGCTTCAGATTTGGGGGGAGCATATCCTCCTTCTGGGGTCTCTTCGGGTGTAACGTCAGAGTACTTTACCTTATTGTCTATATTATTTAAGTACTCTAAAAGAATTTTATATCTAAGATCGAGTGCAGATATTTTAGGTTCTTCAAATATAACCCGAGCTATTTCCATAGCCCTCATAGACCCACAGTTATTATATATATACTCTTTTTGATCTTCGGTTAATTCAGTCTTTTCTTTTGGGTAATGCTTACTTGTAACTTTAGCTTCTAGACCTTTATCTAATAAAAATTTTTTAACAGCTCTTCCTTCTTTAGATCTTCCGTCTTGTTTATCTTTTGGCAAATCAGGAAAGATAGATTTCATAATCTCATTTATATAGAGATTCTTATCTTCTCCGCTGTTCCATAATTTTAGGATAGCTAGTTCTTGGTCTGGACTAAGGGCAAACTTTTTAGCACTCATAGTATTTCTATATCGCCATCATTTAACATTTTCTTAACTTTATTAATAATAGCTTTTTTTACATTTTTAATTTGCTTATATCCGGGGACACGGTTTTTTTCATTTGTTTTATACCCCATCAATGTTGCAGCATCTTCTTCAGACATATGATCAATATACAGAGCTTTGTATATTTTCCATTCAGCTGGTTTTAAACTTTCCCTCATCTTTGCGTTAACTTTTTCCATAACTCTTATAATATCAATATTGCTGTATTCGGCAGCGTTTAACTCATAGGTATGATCGTTTATCGAGACGGGGAGTTTAGCGTTATAAGCTTGTTTTTTTGTCTTGCTCCAGTTAGCAAAAAGAGGGCAGGCTTCACTTTGTTTACCGTATATGTAACATAAGTCTCCAGCTTCTGCTGCAGCACATTTCAGACAGGGTCTGCAGTAATTACCATAATTGTTACGGATTAAGTTTTTAATCTGATTAGAAATTATTCTATTAATCCACGGATTTAACGGTTTATTAATGTCATATAAATGCCATTTGTTAAATATATGAATCCTAAGAATTTGAGAAACGTCATCAAAGTCCATCCATGAAAGTGCCGTTAGGTTCCACTTGGATCTTCTTTTTTTTATTTCCTTATCTATTTGTTCAATATGATCTTCAAATTTTAATTTAGGTTTTCGCATCAGATTTGCGTGAACTTCCAGCATCCCTCATAAAGTCCTGTTCAAAAGTTTCCAAAGAGTAACTAGAATCTACTTCTCTTCGAAACCCTTCTTCGTCACTCTCAGTATTAGATCCCATAATATCCCCTATCTTACTTACATTTTTAAATCTAGACGCTTCGATACTAACTTGTAGTTTATCAATATCGGGAATTGAAAATTCTTCTTCTTCCTCTATTTCAATTTGAGGCTCAACAGTTCTAGCTCGGGGTTTAAAAATTTTTTTAACCGGCGCTGACGCAGTCAAAGAAAAAGATTTACCACAAGAAGCACAAAATTTGGGCTTACTTAAAGAATACTCTGTTGCTGAACCGCAATCTGGACAATACGCTTTCATAAAAAAAGTTACACTATATATATTATTAATTCCTGCTACTTTTTCAAAAAAAGTGTACTCTATTTTATATATGCGAGATTCCCGCTTTACTAATTCGGACGGTATTGAATATGAACTAATATGGAAAAAACCTCATTATAAATATAAAGCTGATGGATTATGCAGTGATCCAGAATCTGAAAAACCGACTATTGAAATAGACCCGACCCTAAAAGATAGAAGAAAAATGAGTGTCCTCGTTGAAGAGGTCACTCATGCTTTCTTTTGGGATATCCCCGAATATAAAGTTAGAAAATTCTCTGCTCTTGTAGCGAGACTTATAAAACAAAATATTAGTGATTCTCAATAGTATTTATTTTTTGCACAATAAATTTTGTTATAGCAGATCTGACAATATCACTTTCATCAAATTCAAAGGTGTGGATTCCCATATCTCGACTTTCTTCATTATCGAAAGCTGAAAATATTTTCTCAAATCCTCCCCTATTACCATTCTTCAGGTCTGTTTGCATAGGGTCAGCCATTATAAAAGCTCTAGAATATCTGCCAATTCGAGTTAGGACTGTTACAATTTCTCTAAAAGAACTGTTTTGAGCTTCGTCTAAAAGAATAGCTTTTCCATTCCAACTCATACCTCTAGCAAAATTTACAGGATGTATCGACACCCTCTGGTCCCTTTGTAGTTTTTTTACAGTATCTTCATTTAAAAGCTCGTCTAACTTATCCATAAAAGGCAAATTATAATAATGTAATTTCTCATCAGCATCTCCGGGAAGAAAACCTAACCTAGAATCTGAGCTTTCTACTGCAGAACGCATATATATCACATCAGAGATTTTAGAGTCGTTGAGAAGGTTAAGAGCAGCATAAACTGCTATTAAGGTCTTAGAGCTCCCCGCAGGCCCTTTACACAGCATTAGTCTTGTAGATTTATTTAATGATATTTCTATAAAGCGTTTTTGCTTTTCTGTCCATGGTAATTCTTCTATATAAAAGTTTTCCCTTGGCTTGATTGTATCCCTTTGGTGAATTTTCACCTTTCCGTCGGTAACTTCAAGAGACTCAAAGTCCCCTGTGTGTTTAACTCTTGACATCACTAATATGATACACACTTTTAGTGTAATATTAAAATGAAAAGTTATGGGGGAGATCAAAAATACAATTACTAATTTAGCTAACGCAAGTGAAAACTTCACTAAGTTATCTCCAGAATTTATAGATAAAGGACAGATAGGTGTAGTCTTAGAAAGTTTACTTGGAGAATATGGATGGATTCTTTTAATAGCTATTTGCACTATTATAGCGAAGGATATGATTATAAATTTTGCTCAAGGTTTACTTGTGTTTATGGGAAATGATTTTAATAATGATGATATTATTTATATATCAGGTCGTCAAGCTCGTATAGTTCGAGTAGGGGTTCGCAATACAGTTTTTTACATGTCAGATCGACGCAGTAAGATGCTAGTACCTAATGAGCAGTTAAAACACCTTACTATTGAGAAAGCCCTCCCTAAGAACGGAGGACAACCTTATTTACCCAAAGCTAGCGACCCCGGCTTTGTTGGATGGGAAGAAGTTCCACTACCTCCTTCTCCAACTCAAATAGAGGTAATAGAAAAAACAGATAAATTAAAAAGACCCAGAAAATAAAAAAATACCCCGACCTATCTTAAAACAGTGTAATTAGATTTAAGAAACATGAAAATTGTAGACTTTTCAGAAAAGATTATTAAATGGCGCGAAGAGCAAGAAGCTGCTATGAGTAAGAAGCAGTATGAAAAAATTGACACTAAAGAGCTCAAACGTGATAACCAAAAAGAAAAAGAGAAGCATGAAAAAGATGCTTTAAAAGACGACGATAGTAAAATTAAAAAACTCAAAAAGGGTAAACCTTCCGAGAAAAAAAGCGTCGAAATCGTTGATATCAAAAAAGATAAAAAATACGACAAGGAAAATCTTAAGCAGATGAAAAGTGCTGTCTTAAGCTCAAAAGAAAAAAATAATCTCCCTGATTCTAATTTTGCATATATTGAGCCCGGAGGAGAAAAAGACGATGAAGGTAAGACAGTCCCCCGTTCATTAAGACATCTCCCAATTAACGATGCTGCTCATGTACGCAATGCTCTAGCGCGTTTGGACCAAACCGACATTAGTGAAGAAGCCAAAAAAACAGCCCTGAAAAAAATTAAAGCTGCGGCCAAAAAGTTCGGAATAAAAGTCAGCGAAGCTTCTGCTTCAGTGGACTATTCGGATTTGTACTAAAAATTAAAGCATGCAAAAATAAAAACCCCCGTGAATGCGGGGGTTTTTTATTATATTTGTAAAGGTTAGGCTGAACGGTACTCTTTCGATGATAGTTTATTATCTTCTTCTTTTTTCGATTCTTCTTCTTTTGAATAATGATTATAAAAAAAGTATGGAGTGTTTCCGTAAGACCTGTCTATATCTTCCGAACATAAAGGTTCGTTAAACATTTTAATTTTAGGAGGGGTATCCTTAGGGTAGGGAACTATAAAATCAGCGTTATGCCAACGTAAGAGGTTATTAGGGGGTATAGCATAATTACCATCATCCAATTCTATAAAATGAAAACACTTTGAGTCTTGATCATTAGCGTACCCAATGTTAAGTTCATTTAAATCTCCTTCGTAATCGTCAATAGTAAATATATATTTACCTGAACGCCACACATTATCACGACAATGAATATCTACTCGTTTATTCTGTAAGAACCCAAATGTCGTTACTGCAATATTGTTGTCTTGACAATCCCATGTTTGCAATAAAGATAAACGTTTTTCTTCATCTTCACTTAAAATATCGTAGTCTTCCTTATGGCAAAAAGCTGATATAGGGATTTGCCAAAAAATTGCACCAAGACAAGATTGAAAGTGAAAGTGCATTGGTCTATTAATCATAGATTTTGCTCCAAATATATAACCTTCCGTCAGCCCTTTATCTTCGGCGCTGAATATATATTTATTTCTTATGTAGCATTGAATATACGGGGTGTTTGCATTTAATTGAGCCATGTAAATAATTAACTAAAATTACACAAAAAAAATCTTTCTGTCCTTTAAAAATGTGTAAACATAGTACGAAGATGGGAGAGAACAAAAAAATTAGTTTTACGGACCTAGATGCATTTTTAAAAATTGCTCCAATGTTAGGTATAGGGGTTCTTGCTTACTTACAGACTTTATTTCCAAGCAAAATTGAATTCGAAAAATTAGAAGACCATTTAATACAAATGGATAAAAAAATTACCGAAATTACCGTCCTTCAAAAATCTACAGCAGACAATACAGCAAGCTTAAGAAGTCTCGACGGTAGATTAAGGGAAATAGAAATAGAGTTGGCTAAACATCAATCAGAAAACACAAAATAAAATCTTATGAAATTTAATCAGCAAATACTCTTAAAACATGAATACGGAATCACCGCACAATGGATTAGCGATGACTTTAGTTGGACCGCAGTTGCAACTTACCAACAAAACGAAAGTAAAAAATGGTCTTTGGTCAATTGTAATGGTCCTTGGACTGGGCTAGGCCCAGAAGGTAAAAGTTTAACTATTATGCCCGGTTATGAAGATGAAAGAAGCTCTATAGCTTCCGAAGCTACTATGTTATTATCAGCATTTAATGCTTACATCGGCGGCAAGAAAATAGTAGAAATTACATGGAATGCTCCTATTCAAGGCCTAATTGAAGATCCTGAGATGTTCGTTAACGATAAAGAAGCCGAGGCAGAGGGTCGGATACAGTAATAAATAGTACCTCAATAATAATATACCAAAAAAAATCGCAGCCCCGATTAAAGGGCTGCGACTGAGGAACTAATTTATACTTTCGTTAGGAAGTCGATCCGACACCAACGTTACCGCTTGATCCAACGTTACCGCTTGATCCAACGTTACCTACTGTTGGTTTAGAAGCTTTACGTTTAGGGCTTGCTGTAGGAGCAGCAGGCGTAGGAGCAGTCACTCCCATACCCACGTTACCTGAAGAACCTCCAGACCCCCCAGTAGGGACTCCTACGTTACCTGAGGTAGAACCAACACCTACGTTACCATCTTCTTTAAGACCCATACGGCGTCTCCAATAGTTAATATCTCTTCCTCCTGTTTTATCTGTATTACTCATAATTTTATTTTGTTTTTTTTTTAATCTGGATACACCTGACCAGTTACTACGGCACCTGAAAAAGCAGGTACACAATTAAGAGCCCATGTTTGAGCGCCGTTACGAATATCAGAGCTGCTAGACATCCATCCAGAAACACTGTTTTCTGTCCAGCTCCATCCGTCAGGCAAATCAGGACCAACTCGTTTTTGACCTGTTACTTCTCCGCTTACACCTGTTAACATATCATATGAATAGTAATCGGTGCCACTAATCATATTACACGGATATTGATTCCATCTTTCAATTGGGGGCTTACCTGCGTTATAGTAATCTACATCATGATAACCCCAAATGTTGACAACAGCATTTTGATCTTTTCTTTCTGATGCGGCGGTATTAACCTCAACGATACCAAAATCCCAGTAATTTAGTGTTGAGCCAGCGGGTGTTGTAATTGATTTATAAAGTCCCATAATTATTCTCCTATTGTAAATGCGTTTACTGATCCTGAAAAGAAAGGTACACAATTTTTCAACCAAGTATAAGCGCCGCTTCTAATATCGTCACTTCTCTGCATCCAACCGGATACTCCGTTTTCAGCCCAATCCCAGTCTGATGGTAGTGGAGGACCGACGCGTTGTTTACCGGTTATTTCTCCAGAAACCCCGGTGACATCCACATAAGGATAATAATCTCGAGCTCCAGAATAAGGACATGTATACATGTTTCCATCAACCGATGGAGCTCCTTGATCGCGATAAGTTTCATTTGTAAATCCCAAGGTGTTAACATTAGCTGCGTATTGAGGGCCTGCTGTTCCTTGAAACCAATTTTCAACACGACTGATCTTCCAATAGTCAGCCTGCTGTCCGTCTTCCTTGGCGTAATTTAAATTAAGTCCCATGTTAAAACATATTACACAAAAAATAGTGTAAAATCTATTTTTTTTAAAATCTTAATTCGAGCTAGGTTTATTTTTACCGTAATAAGATTTCTTATAGCTTTTTACTTTATCTGGATTATTCTTCTGCCACTCCTTTACCTTATCAGTAATTTTATTTTTATTTCTCTGATAGTAGCTTTTCGCGAGTTCGTCATCGCATTCCTTGCAGTAGTACTTCAACCCATCTTTAGTACTACCCTGCTTCCTGAAGTCTGATAAAGGAAGGACTTCCTTGCATTTAGTACATATTTTCATATTGAATATATTATTAGCTTCGGTTAAGGGGAATTCAAAAAGATTTTAGAAAAAAGCTTTGGCCGCTAAATATATTATTCTACATGACAGAAAAAAAATATAAAATCTGCTCAAAATGCAAACAAGAAAAGTTGCTTTGTGATTTTCATAAAAATGCTAGAAGCAAGCTTGGCTTTACTTCTCAGTGCAAGAAATGTGGAAACGAATCTAGTGCAAAATATCGTAGAGAAAATCTCGAAAAGGTAAAGGAACGTCATGCAAAATATCGTAGAGAAAATCCCGAAAAAGAAAAGAAGCGTAAGGCGAAATATCGTAGAGAAAATCCCGAAAAGATAAAGGAATATAATACGAAATATCGTAGGGAAAACCCCGAAAATATAAAGGAACATAGGACGAAATATGAGCGTGAACGATATAAAAACGATGAAAATTTTAGAATTAGAACACTTTTAAGATCTAGAATTCGGAACAGTTTAAAATCTCAGTCTGCTAAAAAATCAAAGAGAACGTCAGAATTAGTTGGATGCAGTATAGATGAATTATGGAAGCGTCTAGAAAAGCAATTTAAAGATGGAATGACTAGACAAAACCAAGGTGAGTGGCATATTGACCATATTAAACCATGTTCATTATTTGATTTAACTGATCCAGAACAACAAAAAGAATGTTTTAATTATAAAAACCTGCAACCACTGTGGGCTATAGATAATATAAAAAAAGGCAATAAATGGCAAGCGCCGGAAGCTCTGCCGAGTTTTTAGGTTGAGTATTTTTGAAAATTATTTATTTGCGATGTCTCGCGTATTTTTGAAAAACTTAGGAAAAAGGGGGAGGGGAGAATGAGATTTACCACCCCCCGGTCACCCCGCGCTCCAGAAAGATATCTACTTTCAGAAAAGGGGGGTCTTTGCTAGGTAGGGGGTTGGCCCTACCTAGAAGGCCGGAGCCTTAACCGTGGTGGACGATTGACTCAGTCGGATCAGGTTTTGGTAGGTAAGGAACGATTGAATCAATTCGATCCAATCGGAAACGCTTATACTCACCAGTTTCAACGCACTTCCCGCCAAAGCCTGCAAACTTTTCTCCGTTGGATAGGTTTTCAAATGGCTCATCAGTTTCAATGACATAACGAAAAATAGAGTTGTCAGTGTTTTCAATTCCGTTGTGTTTTGCTGGTCCGTAGTTGATAGCTAATTTAGTCATAATGTTTTTATTGTTATTCTGTTAAACTTGATACATACAAGATACCACACCTGATGATTAAATCAAGCACTTTTTTAAGAAAAGATAAGATAATCTTCTTTAAAATAATGACTCTTTTTTGTTGCGCTAATCTTAAAATCTGTTAAATTTATATCATGAAAACAACGAAAAACTTTAACATGTCTCTTTACTTCAGCATTATCAGCTCGGCTCAAAACTATAAGATCCTCCTTGAGGATGAGCAAAAGAAAGCTCTATCAGAAGAAAGAAAAGATTACCTGAAAGAAAAGATCTCAGAGCAAGATCATATCATAGAAGCAATGGAGAATAACTCCTCGGTTTTCCTTAACGCATCCGTTGATAACATATAACAGAATACAAACCATGAATACAATCACTAACATAGAAGAGAAACTCACACAGTATGAGCGCATGGAATACGAAGCATGCCTTGAACACTTTGAACAGTTGCTTATTCAAGCAGATAAAAGCAAAGCAGTTTATCAAATGGTGATGGGGTTAGTATCACAACATGAACGACAATGGATCTCAGGTTGTGAAGTATTAGAGCTGCTATGGGATAGAGTAAAGCTCGACAACATTTGCCCCGATGAAGACCCTTGTCTTCCTCATGTTTCAAATGGTTATAATGTTATCAGTATCCTTTGTGATTTTGAAATGGAAGTTTTCAAGGATTCAATCTTTGACGGTGATACCCCAGATGATTCTTGGAATGAATCAGACTTTTCATTCTATAAGAAGATCCAATGTTATCAGGTGATGGCAAAGAAATAAAAATAAACCTTGACAAGGAGGGCTTCGGCCCTTTCTTTTTGTCCTTGTGTATCCGCGTCATCAGGGGTCCACTTATCATTATAGGGAAACAAAAAAACAATAACAAGCTTTTTGTGCACTTTTTTTAAATTAATGTTGGCACGCCAGATGCTTACTGCAATCGCTCTAAGTCGTTAATTATAAGGAGTTTACAGCTGCGCGGGGGCCCGGCCCGAGCCCTAAAGTGTTTATATTCAACGACTTACGACTATAAGAAAATCATACTTTTTTCAATCGGTCAAGCGAATAATTAAAAAAACTTTTTTTAAGTTTCTTTGGGGTAAGACAGTCTTTGTCCCACCCTTTATGCTACAATAATCTTATGAAAAATCAAAAGGTCTACATGGTCCCCGTCAACTTCGCAAACGCCTTCGCCCTGTGCGAGCAGGTCGAATTTCCCATCGACCGCGAGTCAGGCGGCCTCAGTGCTGCNNATCGACTTCGCTCAAACGAAGCGGTCCAATGTGTATCTGAAAAACCAAAAGACGGGCATCCTGTCTTTGGTTTGGAAGAGCAAAAAATAATCGCACTTTCTTTGGGGTGGGACGGCAAATGTCCTACCCCATATGCTAAAATAATATCATGGAAAATAACAATATGACAATAAAAAATGACGACACCCTTTCAGTTTGCTGCTGCGGCTGTGGCGAAAACTCGCAAATCACCCGCGATGAGGCCGACGAATGGACCAATATCGATGGGTTCATGTGCCACGAATGCGAATAATTAATCGCACTTTTTTAGGGGTTGGACGACAAATGTCCTACCCCATATGCTAAAATAATATTATGAAAAACAACGAAATAAACCACTCCGCTGAATCCACCACCGAAAACCTACCATTCTTCTCGGATGGTTACAACAAGTGGGTTGAGAAGCAGGAGGATGACTATGGCGATGTGCGCGAAGCTCAAATAGAGCTGAAGCACTGGGAGGAACTCGCAAGCTGCTTTAATTAATGCGCTTTTTTTAGGGGTGGGACGATGAATGTCCTACCCCACCTGATACAATAATACCAACAACAACACACTAGAAATACATTATGAATAAAATCGAAAACCAAAAATTCACCTTCATCTATCAATCTAAAAACGGAAAGATTGACACCTATGTCACTTCCGCTCCGATTGAAAATTACCGTTATCACTTCATCGCTTATAAGTATAAGCAGGAAGGGCAGCTTTCTGGCCCTCGCAGATTCAACAAGTCGGGGTTCCTGTCGCATATTCACTGCAATAATACTGGGGAGAATATCCCAGTCTCGCGTTCCGCGTTCGCCATTAGCTTCGGTGCCCCGCGCGGGTAATGTCAAGAAAAAAGTTCCCGAAAGGGAGCTTTTTTTTGCCCTCGTATATTCATATACTTGGCACGCCAGATGCTTACTGCAATCGCTCTAAGTCCTTGATTCTAAAGGGTTTACGGCTCGGGCCGGGCCCCCTCGCAGCCCTAAGCTCCTAATGATTAACGGTTTACAAAAGATACGATACAAGAAACGTGCCAACCTTAACCTCAAAAAAAGTTTTACTTTCTTTGGGGTTGGACCGTAAATGTCCTACCCCATATGCTATGCTTAAACCATGAAAAACAAAATGACAAACACCTTAGGACACACAGGACAGATTGACGACATCATGTTTCAAATGGAAGAGATGAACTTGATCCCCATGATGAAAGGAGACTTCAATATCGTAGACGAAATGAGAAGCCACTTCGGAGAGGAAAAGTTCCTTGACTTTCTCAAGGATACTGTCAGAGTTTGGGATATGGACATTGAAACCAAATAAAAATAATCATTCTTTTTGCTAAAAAACAGTAGTTTAAAAGTTCAGGCGGAGTAGCCAAGTGGTAAGGCAGGGCTCTGCAAAAGCTCTATGCGTCGGTTCGATTCCGACCTCCGCCTCCAAAACTGACATAATTAAATCATGAAACCAACTTTAATATAATATGAATAAGATAGAAGATTTGTATAAACAATTATCGTTAAATGCTATCACAATCGGGGGAAGTAAAGATCCTATAGCTATGAAGGATTTTCTTCGGTTCCTAAGCGTCAAAACCTCGATCAGCCGCTCAAATTTGGGCAAGGATAGCGGTTGGACTGAGAGATATAATCAGGAGGAAAATTTAGTAATTACAAGTGGCACATTGAGAGGCGTTGAATATTTAGACTCGATTCAATTTGGCGAAAGGTTACAAAACCGATACAACAATTACGTAACCCCGTTTTACATTTTCCATTTAATGAATTCAGCAGGCAAATCGTTTTTTAAAAAATACTACGTAGAAGAGATTCGTAGTCTTGTTGAGTCAGCAAAAGAGAACGTAGTTAAAGCAACAAATCAGTTAAAAAAAGAAAAAATGACATTGAAAAATATCGAAAAATTGTCAAAACGCCTGATATGATGAACCTTGTTTGATCATCTCGCAAACAAGATAGATTAAAGATAATCATTCTTTTTGCTTGCATTATCCTGAAAAACTGTCATACTATAAGTATGAAAGATAAAGAATTCAAACAATTCCTAGCACGAGCCGCAGCCAAAAAATCCGCAAGAGACAAGGCCTCACGCAAATACTTAGACGGCCTAAGAGCTTGGGAGATGGGCAAAAATAATCATTCTTTTTCCTTGTAATACTCCTTAAATCTGATAGATTAGAACCATGAACAAGATCTTAGAAAATATGATTGCTCTCGGTGTCTGGCTTGAAAATACCCTACTAGCTTCGGGTGAAAGATTCGAAGCCCTGTTTGATCATCTCGCAAACAAGATAGATTAAAAATAATCACTCTTTTTACTTGCAATAACCTCAAAAACTGTTATATTAAAACCATGAACAACATCTTAGAAAACAAACTAACCAACATCATTTCAAACGCAAAATACTCTCTTTTTTACGTGAAAGGTCAAGAGATGATGGAATACTGCGTTACTCAAGTTGAAAAACATTCAGATCATATCATCTGCCATAAAGTAGTTGATGGGAATGTTGGACCCCTCAGAAGGTTCAATACTAACAAAATAATTGACATACTGCGTCAATAATTCAACGGCCCTCCTGAAAAGGAGGGCTTGACAATCCCCTTTAATATGTTACCTTATACTATGAAATCTTTAATATATGCAATTCTCTTACTTCAATCAATCTCGGCACTGGCGTCATCAATTACAGATGAACAAAAAATTGTGGCAATCACGTTACTTGCAGAAGCAAGAGGAGAGGGAGACAATGGAATGGGCGCAGTTTGTGCCGTTATTCAACAACGAGCAATCGAAAGAAAACAAACAGCAAAAGAAGTCTGTTTAGCCAAATGGCAATTCTCATGTTGGAACGGCAAAAGTTTAAAAGATCTTGAACACTTGCTTGACTTACCACAAGCAAAAATGGCAATATACTTTGCCAAGAATGTCAATTCAATGAATCGTGCCTTGGTTGGTTACAGCAACCACTATCACGCAACATGGATGAAGAAACGTCCATACTGGGCAAAAGGTCAAAAGCCTGTTAAGGTAATCGGTCAACATGCTTTCTACAAGCTCTAAAAATAATCATTCTTTTTCCTTGCGTTAATCTTAAAAACTGACATAATCAATTTGTAGACAGAAGAAGAAGAGGAGTCGCCCTCCACACTACAATCTGTCTCCTATCTAACTCTAATTGTGGATCAAACGCAGTTAGTAAGGACAGCGAGGGGTGCGTTGATAGGGTCATAAGTTAATAGACACCTCAGAATTTACAATAACAAAATTAACAAAATCGAATCATTAATCAATAAAATAGAAAGCTCATTATAATATGACAAAATTCCCTGTTCAAAAGTTCACGTTCGCTTATCGTAAAGACAAAGACAACGAGGTTGCGACCTATGTCACTTCAGCACCTATCGAAGATCACCCTTGCCACTTCATCGCTTATAAGTATCAACGAGGTGAATCTTGCGGGGTGCGAAGATTCAACAAGGTAAATATCTTGACACCGATCCAAGCTGTAAAATAAAGCTTGACAAGGAGGGCTTCGGCCCTCTCTTTTTTTTGGGGCTTAGGTTGGCACGACAATTGCTCCAGCTAATACCCCTAAGTGCTTGATTCTAAAGGGCTTACAGCTCGGGCGGGGCCCCCTCGCAGCCCTAAAGTGTTTATATTCAACGACTTACGGCTATTGTTTTTAAAAAAACTCAAGTTTCAGGAGGGATTCTGTGCCAACTTACAGAAAATAATTAAAAAAACTTTTTTCAACTTTCTTTGGGGTTGGACCGTAAATGTCCTACCCCATATGCTACAGTTGAAGTATGAAAAATCAAAAGGTTTACATGGTCCCTACCAACTTCGGAAATGCATTCTGCCTGTGCGAGCAGGTCGAATTTCCGATTGACCGCGAATCAGGCGGCCTCAGTGCTGCCATCGACTTCGCTCAAACGAAGCGGTCCAATGTGTATATCAAGAACCAAAAGACGGGCATCCTGTCTCTGGTTTGGAAGAGTAAAAAATAATCGCACTTTTTTGTTACGCCAAGCTCAAAAATACCCTATACTAGAAACATGACAAAGATTTTCATAGCCCAGATTGAAGTGTCAGAGGACGGTTCCGCCGAGTTCCCCCATACCGGGGAGACCATTGAGATCGGGATCTTCTCCACCCTTGATAAGGCCAAAGCGGCGGTCGAGCATACATTCCTTTCGCCGTTAAAAACTGACCATATCCACATTATACGGGTCGATCAGCTCGATCCAGATTTTGAAGCATCCAGATACCGGAAAACAGAGCTTTTTTTCCTTACTGGAGATCGAAACGGCAACCTACTTTGGATTAAGGATTAAGGATTAAGATATGAAATAAATCAAAATGTGACAAACCTAATATGAAAACAACTTACCCATTCGAACCCGACTATGCTGTCTCCCCGGGTGAGACTTTGCGCGAAACAATCGAGGCCCTTAATCTAACACCGGAAGATCTCGCCCAGCGCATGGGTTGCCATTGCACGGCGATCAACCAGATCATCAAAGGAAACGCTCAGATCACGCCAGAGACCGCCATTCAGCTGGAGAAAGTCACTGGCGTTCCTGCGTCGTTTTGGAACAACGCCGAAGTGCAATACCGCAAATCAAGATAATCCAGAAAAAGGCTTGTAATAACCTCAAAAACTGACATAATTAAATCATGAAAGTTAACAAGGATACTGAAACAGGCATGATCACTTACACTATGCCAAACGGCAAAACCTTTTCAGCAGCATATAAAAATGCAGCTTATTGTGTCGCATGTGATGGCGATGAAGTGCCTTCAACTTGGGGCGGTAAAACATACATCTACATGTATGATTGGAAAAATCGTCATCATGATTACTATTGTTTTGAGGATGATATCTCAACTGATACGGCACCGTGGGAAGTGATGGGCGTTCGCCATGTTGGAGATCCGATATATGCGACAGCAATGCGAGAAATATAATTTGACAAACTCTTTTAATCTGGTAAATTAAAACCATACTTTTCAGTTCAGCCCAGTCTAAAAAACAAACCAGTAGGTAAGTGCGCTGGAGACCGTGTCGAGGATCGCATCACCACGAAGTGGGAGTTACCGACTCGAAGGAATCAACCTCTAAAACTAGGCGGTAGGAGCTTATCACTTGACTGGGTTGAATTGAGGAAACAATCTAATTTTAAATTTCCCTGCCGATGGAGGTGAATCGGATTTGTTATTGGTTATGTTGTTGTGTTATGGAGAAACAGTCAGGCGGGGCTGACTTAAAACAATCCCCGACATCTTCACATGTTGTTATCATAGGCACTTGTGTAAAACGACAAATGGGTTTAATGGTTTTCCCACTTGTCAAGTTAAATCCGCGATTAACTTCGCGGATTTTTCTTTTTCCACCTTGGCACGCTGAATGCTTACCTTAATATCTATAAACCCCTGATAATAAGCACTTTACAGCTGCGAAAGGGCCCCCGCGCAGGCGTAAACCCTTAATAGTAAACAGGTTACGAATGTCAAGCGAATACTTACTTTATATCATAAAGTGATCTGCGGAAAAAAGTTTTTTCCCTTAAAGAGTCCCGCTCATTATTTGACCGTCTCACGCTTCATATTTGACTGTCTCACACTTCATATTTGACTAGGTCACACTTCATATTTAAAAAAGTTATTTTTATGGTTGACCCTGAGATTATATTATGACATTATTTTCTCATGAACACAAGCTACTCACCCTCAATTGAAAAAAATAATGAAAAAATCAAAGCTCGCCATATGGTCGCAGGACTAGAAGCTAAATTTGAAAAAATGCTCAAGGGAAAAGAAAAAGCGTTTGTGGGGCTTCCTGCTACTGGATTTAATTTAGAACGTCATGTATTAAAACGAGCAAGGCAAGAAAACGTAAAACTTTTCTGTTACGAAGGGGATGGAATTGTATATAAGAATAATATGGAAACTCCGCGTGTCAATAGGTTATTGGATCAAAATCGTGATGTTTTATCTTACATGGAGGTACCTCTCCCAGAAAACGGATATGTTGAAAGCCCTGCCACTGGACGCGCAAAATATACAAACCCCATGTTCATTTGGCGTGATTATTGTGGGGTAGCGAATACAGAACGTATTGAAGAGTCAACGAGACAATGCGCCCCCCATTCTGTCGTGGTCGTGACTTTTTACGCTAAAAGTGGTCGTGGTTGCGAAACTTTACCTATACCTATTGAAGATGGTGATGGTAATTACAGAAGAAATCTTGAACCATACCTTCTAGAAAGATTTGCCGAACAGGGATGGATTAACATCTGGTCACATCGTTACAGCACAAACCCTTACAGCCCAATGCTAATGATGGCTTTCACCAATACTTTAAAAGCTCATAAATTTCTAACCGCATAAAAAATAATCATAAAATACTGTTGACCATATCAGAAAAAAATGTCATTATTAATTCGAAGTTAAAACCTATCACTGAATAAATATTATGAGAAAACAATCCATACCAAAAAAATCACTTCAATCCAACCGCTATGACTTTCAAGTGGAGCAACGCCCATTATCAGACGCCGATGGAAACCCATCACATGTAATGGGAAATTACAGAACAGACACCAATGAATGTATTGGATCAACAAGCAAGCATTATGAAATTGTAAATAATGGAACAGTAGTAGAGAAAGTGGAACAGGCACTTGAAAGAACTAATCTTGGGCAATATGAATCAAAAAAACTTGTCACTCAAGGAGGTTCTCGTTTTTATGGTGTTTATGACTTCCCTGCCGTTAAGGAAAAAATCAATGTAGGGGATGTGGTTTCAATGCGTTTGATCCTCAACAATTCTTTTGATCGCAGTTCTGGACTAAGTTGGTCAATTGGTCTCTGCCGATTGGTTTGCTCTAATGGGATGATGAGCTTGAAAGCTGATAGCCAATTAAATCAACGTCATAGTGCTAATCTGAAACTGGATTCAATCGCTGAGTCAGTTTTAAAATGCGCAACGAAATTCCGAGAGTCGGCTGATATGTTTCGCCATTTAAATGACATGTTGATAACTGAAGAGCAAGGAGTTCTCATCTTGGAAAACTTAGCAGATAAAAAGATGATCTCAACTTGCATGAAAGATTCCATAACTCCAATCTGGATTGATGAAACCTATAAGGTAAACGCGGGACACGCTGCAATTGACCACCCTCGAAATATGTATAACCTTTACAATGCAGTAACTCAGCACTTGACGCACAATGTAGCCGAGCATAGGTTTGAACTATCAAATCGAGCCAATCGAAATGTTCTTAGTAGATTAAGTGAAGCTGCCAATAACGATGCGACTTTCACCAAGTTGACAACAAGAATCCCAGACAAGGAAAAAATCAAGGTGGATGAAGTATCACTCGCCACAAATTAAATCACAGCCCCCTGAAAAGGGGGCTTTTTTTATGAAAGTAATTCTTGCGTTCAGAAAAAAAATACAATAGAATTTAATCATGAAATCAATATCATATAGCGAAAAAATGGATCTCATCAACTCAGGAAAAACTGTGTCTGTTTATTATAACCTTCACAGAAAATGCCTAAGTATGAGAGTCAAGGGCGTGGTTGTTGATCATCCACATGCGGTTGTTCTTAAAAATGTAAAGTTCAGAGTTCAGCCAGCCGGTAGAGCCAAAGTATTAAAAGAGAAAAGAAAAAACGTTCACGCTTTCGTATGTGGTCAACTGGTGGAAACTTATGGGTCTACAATCCCTTGGCACGGCGGAAAGAAAATATTCTCTACTGATTTTCAAGTAGTATATAATCCTTATAAATATAAAACTTTTATAAAAAAAGATAGCGGCGAATCTATATTAAAAACATATAAATATACTTTAATAAATAATAAAGAAATCTGGGTCGGTGATTACGCTGAATGGTAGCGCTAACAATGTAAGTCCTTGGTTTTAAAGGGTTTACAGCCCGGCGGGGGCCCCGGCGCAGCCCTAACCCCTTGATATTCAATAGTTTAAGAAGACGAGGGCTTTTATGTAGTTACCCTCAAGGCGATGAATTAACCAGCAAAATACGATGCCGCTACATTACCTTTAAAATCTTACATTGTCAAGACTATTTTTTCACAGTTTTTCTTTCCATTCTCGCGCAGACAGCTTTATGAGCGCGATATTGATATTCTGTCAAGTTAAAATAAGCGCAGATACGTTTTTTTGATACTCCTCTTTTTATTGACATTCTAATCTTCTCGCCCTTCGGTTTACTGTTCGGATCTTGCTCAGTTTTGTATTTCCAATATCTTGCAGTAGAAACTTTTTCTTGAGGTTTTTTTTCTTGAGCTTGTGGCTCTAAGGAGGTCGCAGAAAAGATTTCCATCACTCCGCCAATCAAATTTACTTTTATGGGGATTGAAAAATCTTGTGACTCGATAATGTGTGAAATATAGCTAATTAATTTTTTGTTTTTCATAGTATTTTATTCTTTATCTTGTTTTAATATTTGATCTACCACTCCGAGGACAAGTGCGCCCTCATACGTGAATGTATCTTCCATTAGTTCTCTATGATAATCTTTCAACTCAAAAATTTCTTGAGCTGTCAACTTTACTTTATACTCTTTATGTTCTTCCATTGTATTTTATTCCATAGGTTGTTGAGACATTACCCATAAGACCGCACCCAAAATCAAACCGCATACTAACCACATACTTTCCAGATCTTACTTTTTTTACCGTAGCCTGTAAAGCCTTTTTTCTTCAAAACTTGCAAAGCTTTACTTGCGCTCGTTCCTGCTGGCTGGCTTCCATGAATGACTAATGCAAAATCATCCTTGCCAGAGATTGCAAAATCATCTGTATAATCAATATCAAGATCCAAAGCCTTAGCCTCTTCTTGAGAAAAGAAAACCCTTGCGCTTTTGGTCATGGTTGAAGGAATTAAATTGTCATACTTTCCACCACGCGAACAAGTGAAAACAAAATTGTCAGGCAAGCCACCGTTTTTCTTGACATAAGATAATAAAAACTTCAAGCTCTTAGTATAAGAATAAAAAACAATATTCGGGAAAAAGCTTGATGCTTTCATCCATGCGTCAAAATAAGACTGTGAATAATAATCACCACCGATATGGACACGCAAGGTTCCTCCGCGAGTTAAACCAGTTTCTTTTATGCTCTTGACAATGAGCTTTACTTTTTGCGCTGTAGTTTTCAATGATTTTAATAAATCAAAGTTTTCCCATCTTGGCTTGCGGACATTGGGCAAACGTCCTTCATCCATTGCAGCATAGCAACGAAAGGACATACCATCAACTGGCGTTTGTGCATCGGTGATCTTGCCTGTTTCTCTGTCGGCAAATGTTTTGCAGCATTCTGCACCGGGGCAAGTATAACCGCTTGGGAGTGAATAGTGCCATATGCCTTTAAGCTTGGCGTTTTCAAAAGTTATCTTAAGTGAACTCATGCAATCAATATACCTGATAAATAAAAGATGTCAACCCCTTAAATGATAAAAATAACATTTATCTTTTACGTTGACGCAAAATAAAAAGTGTCTTAAAATTACTGAACATATGACAGCTATAGACAAACTAATTCAGATACTAGAACTCCATGAATATTCAAGCGATATGGAATCTTTCA
>ENA-UZXD01000013-UZXD01000013.1-metagenome-genome-assembly--contig:-Day-3-50m-contig-13_pt2 | contig 30592 bp, 25 predicted proteins | sample MGYA00260344_ERZ794904 | MGnify/ENA metagenome assembly ERZ794904 | reverse complement strand
GCGTCGATCACTTCAAATTCAACATCCATGCCCTGCGCCATGGATGCAAAATGCGCATAGCCATCCATCTGTGCCCGGGTATTGGCAAGACGGATGCCACCATCGCCGTGACGATAGCTGACAGGGTAATCTGCATCATCACGTAGTTCTTTATATAAGTTGATTGAGTGTGTCTTTAGCCCCACCATCGTCTGGTTCATACCAAAGTTCGTCACCTGCGCTGCGGAATGCCACGTTGTACCAGAGGTCAGTTCGTTTCGTTCGATCAAGACAACATCCGACCAGCCTTCTTGCGTCAGATGATACACCGTCGAACAGCCAGCGATCCCGCCCCCGATGACAACAACTTTGGTGCGCGATTTCATATGAACTCTCCCGATAAAAAAATTTTATCCAAGTGTGTTGTTGTAAGTGTTGTGGTCAACAAAACTTATATTAATTCGAAATTTTCAAAATGTACTTTTATATATTTAGAAAATTTAGGTCGCTATATCGGCGCCCTAAGTGAATGTCTGTATGATGCTGTGATGTATTTATAAGCAGGAAGGCCGCCCCTATGACGGATATATCAAAAAAGACTTCCGGACGCAGCGGTGGGCGGGCACAACGTCTGATAAAGCGCGCAGCAAAACCTGTTATTAATCCCTGTCCACCTGGTCAGTTTGGAGGAATGTATAAACCTCTATCGCAAACAGATCTTGAAAACATCTTTGACACGGCGCTGCGGCTTTTATCTGAACTTGGCATGGGTGAAGTCCCCAATAGGCTTCGACAGGACCTTCTGACCGCTGGCGCACAAGACGGCGAAGCAGGACGGGTCTTTTTCCCCAGATCCTTGACTGAAGATGCAATAGCCAAGGCTGCCAAAAAATTTATTCTACATGGACGTGACGAAACCCGTTCTATCGAAGTGGGGGGAAACAAAGTTTATTTTGGAACTGGTGGTGCTGCCGTTCAAACGCTTGATTTGGACAGCAGAACATACCGCCCATCGACGCTTTCTGATTTGCATAATTTCACGCGCCTTCAAGATACTTTGGCCAATGTAGGCTGGTATACGCGGTGCTGCGTTGCGACCGACGTGCCTGACAACTTTGATCTCGACGTCAACACGGCTTACGCCCTGCTCCTAAACACGACGAAACCAACAGCCACTTCGTTCACATTGGCGGAATATGTAGCGCCCATCGTCAAAATGTTGGACATCGCTGCGGGTGGCAAAGGTGAGTTTTCTAAACGTCCTTTTATGAAAGCACACATAAGCCCCGTCATTTCCCCAATGCGCTACGGCGAGGATGCCGTAGACGTTGTTTATGAATGCATCAAACATAATATTCCAATGTCTTGTATTACGGCCGCTCAAGCCGGTGCAACCGCGCCCGCAACGATGGCCGGATTTCTTGCACAATCCTTGGCAGAAACACTCGCTAGTTTAATCATGATTCACGCCATTAAGCCGGGATACCCGATGGTGTTTTCTAACTGGCCATTGGTTGTCGACCTACGCACGGGGGCGTTCGCCGGTGGAAGTGGCGAAAGTGCATTGCTCAACGCAGCGTCTGCACAGCTTTCAAACTGGATTGGGCTTCCATCGGGTGTGGCCTGTTCAATGACCGACGCCAAAGCGATTGACGCGCAATACGGTGCGGAAAAGGGGCTAACATCACTTGCCGCTGCCCTCGCTGGTGGCAACCTTATCTATGAAAGTTCAGGCATGACTGCATCGCTGTTAGGCGCTAGCTTTGAAGCGTTTGTACTAGACGACGAGATGCATTCAAACACCTACCGTATCTTGCGAGGCATCGAAGTGAGCGAGGAAAACTTAGGCTTTGATGCTATTAACAAAGCCGTTTTGGGGCCAGGGCATTTTCTTGGCGGGGCGCATACAATTTCTGCAATGGAACGGGATTATTTCTATCCATCGCTCGCAGACCGAATTGAACCACAAAGCTGGGCCGAGAACGGAGCGAAGAGTGCTTGGGCCGTCGCCACCGAACGGGTACGAGGTATCCTCGCAAAGCACCACCCTAAATACCTCTCTTCAGATCAAGACGCCATGATCCGCAGTCAGTTCAAGATTCTCTGACGCTATTTTAGGAATTTGCCTTTAAAGGCAACAGGCACAGCTCATCTTTTAGCCACGGCATCGCCTCGGTCGCGGGATTGATCAGACGCATTTCGATGAGATTTCGCATCGCCGCATTGATGGTTCCGACAATTTCTTCAGGGCATTCTTCGCGTGCGAATAGCGATAGATGACGCGCAAAGCCCTTTGCAGGAAACGCGTGTAGCTCGACTTGTTTGTGAAACCTTCGTGCTCGAAAGTAGCAGGCTGGTGTCGTCACTGCCCAGCCTGCACCAGCCGCAATCATTGCCATCATTGTCTGGTTACTTTCAATTTCAAATCTGACGGGAATCTCAATGTTCAAGCGTCGTAACTGCGCTGCGATCTGCTTTCTGATCTGTTGATCTTTTGCGTAGTGTAACATTGTCAGCTCTGCCGATCCCGCCAGAAAACTTTCTGGGCGGATTGTTGAATTTGCAGGCACAGCCAATACAAAGGGATCGCGAAGCATGGGAAATTCTTTCAACTGGTCAGTATTATTGTTGGGACTACTCGCGATGCCGATGTCTAAGGAGTGACCCTGCAACATGTCCAATATTTCGCTGCTCGACCGCATATAGTGGGCAAAGTCACATTTGGGCATGCCATTCGCCAATAGCACCGCCAATTCTGGTCCAATATCACTATCGAAGTCTTCAATAAGGCCAAATTTTAGATGGCGAGCTTCGGTCATATTACCAAGAGTTACTTCAGTCTGTGCCATTCGGATTAGCTTTAACGCTTCATCGATATTTTTAAAAAACACAGCGCCCACTGGTGTGAGTATCATCGGTCGTCGCGCATGGTTCAGAAGGGTGACCCCCAGTTGTGCTTCAAGACTTCGCAAATGATGAGAGACGGTGCTAATCGATAATCCGGCTTCGCGCGCAGCAGCTTGAACTGATCCATGGCAAGCCACTAAGTGGAAAACCTCAAGCCACTTCAGGCTTATGTGCGACATGTTCATGGCTTTCTCTTCATTCGTGTTGGCATCCTCAACATTGATTTCCCGTATAGCAAGCCCTTCAATATACAGTTCAAAAAACACGGCAGGGTTAAAAAGTAAACGCACCGCAATTGGAAATTACTTTACCAAGCGAAAAGGCTGTCTGATCTAAGTCGATGAATGGCAACAACGTTTGCGTATCGTCTGTTGCGACAGTAATCAGCAAAAGGTCAGTTTGGGATCGACAACGATCAAGGAATCTGAATGGCCGTTTTAGCGACTTAAACTGCATCGCAGCATAAACATGCTGCAACCGCAAACAGATGCTGCGTCAACGAAGCATAAAAACTGAACGGCAGCTTTGTCCCGCATAACAGACCTTGGTGCAATGCGCAGATAGCTGACGTTCGCCGCAGGACGACTTCTGCATCATTGGGCACATCATTTTTTCTTTTTGAGCGTCGCCACAGAAAATGCGTTGGCCTTACAAACTTCGTTTGCATATAGGTCACCGACAGGGCGGTCGGGTCCGTAAATAACACCAAGAGTAAGCCCAAAAACGTCAAAAACATACTACATGGACCAATCGGGCACATTACTAAACCAATTTACGAACCTTGACATGGGAGCGCTATCAGTCAGAGTCACCGCATTGTATTTTGGGAGAAAACCATGAAATCACTATTTAGATCTGCCGTCTTAACAGGATCATTGGCGGCACTGTCGACTATGGCAATGGCTGACGGCAGCCTTGTTATCTCATCTAACCAATCCGACGAAGCGCCACGTGCGGCGTTCGAAGCACTGGTCGAAGGCTTTAAAGCAGCTAACCCAGATATTGATGTTGAATTCAACACGATCGAACACGAAGCTTATAAAACGGCAATCCGGAACTTTTTGGTCGCTGACACTGGACCAGACGTCGGCATGTGGTTTGCGGGCAACCGAATGGCGGGCTTTGTAGAAGATGGTCTATTCGGCGATATTTCCGATGTTTGGGCGGCTGAGGGCCTAGGCGATGCAATGGCCTCGACCGAACCATCCATCACTTTTGGTGGCAAACAGTACGGTCTTCCATATTCGTACTATCAGTGGGGCCTGTATGTTCGTTCGGACATCATGGAAGTAAACGGCATCAGCCAGTTTAATACTTTTGATGAACTTCTTTCAGCCTGTGAAACCCTTCGTGGCTCCGGAATCGCGCCGTTCACAATTGGAACCAAATTCCTGTGGACTGCTGCGGGATGGTTTGACTATTTAAATATGCGCACCAATGGACTGGAATTTCACATCGACTTGATGTTGGGAAAAGTCGCTTATACGGATCCGGGCGTTGTGGCGACGATGGCCAACTGGCGCAAAGCGCTTGATGCGGGATGTTTCATTGAAAACCACCAGAACTATTCATGGCAGGAGGCACAGCCGGCGCTGATCAACGGCGAGGCCGCCGCGTATCTAATGGGGAACTTCCTTATTCCTAACCTGCCAACTGAAACCAGCGCGAATATGGCGTATTGGCAGTTTCCGGATATCAAACCTGGCATGGCACGTGGCGAGGACGCACCTACAGACTTGCTGTTTATGCCGGCCAATGCCGTTAATAAAGAAAACGCCAAAAAGTTTCTGGCATTCGCCGCGCAAGCTGAAAACATTGAAACGCTTGCTGCTGCAACACAGACTTTGCCAACACACAGCGGTGCTACACCTTTAGATGATCCATTTCTAAACGTAGGTGCGGAAGTTCTTTCCAACTCGCTTACTGCGCAGTTCTATGACCGTGATACGACGCCAGAGATGGCAAAGGTCGGGATGCAGGGCTTTCAAGACTTCATGTTGAATCCAGATGAAGTTGCCGAAATCCTTGAAGAGCTTGAAGAAGAGCGCGAGCGGATATTCGGCGCACTTTGATCTGAGTAGATAGTATAAAAGGGCTCTGCTTTGCGGGGCCCTTTTTTTTGATAGGTGTCCTCAGACCTATGCAATCTAGCCCTTGTTTGCACCAAGTGTCAGCCCGGCGATAAACTGTTTTTGTAGCAAAAAAAACATCAGCACTGGGGGTAATGCAACTAGTAAAGAGCCCGCGGCCATTACGTTCCAAGCGTTATAAAACCGCCCTTTGATTATGTTGTTAAGACCGGCAGGCGCCAGCATACCGTCTGGGCTTGCAGGAGTTAGGACAAGGCTCCAAAAGAAATCATTCCATACGAACGTGAAGATCAACACCGAAAGTGCCGCCATAGCGGGACGTACAAGTGGCAAGACGATGCGTCTGAAAATTTGCCATTCGTTGGCGCCTTCGACGCGGGCGGCCTCAATCAATTCGGATGGCAATTGCGCGATGAAATTGCGCATGAAGAAAACACAGAAACCGGTTTGAAATGCCCCATGAAACAGGATCAGTGCCCATTTTGTATTGTAGATCCCAAGGTCTTGAGTCAGCCGCAGAACCGGAACCATAAGAATCTGGAAAGGCACAAAATTCCCGCCCACAAACACCGCGAAGATAATTAGTTGGCCCGGAAATCTGTACTTTGAAAGTGCAAACCCTGCCATTGTGGCAAGCCCAACTGAGATCAAGACGACTGGCGGCACAATGATGAAGGAATTCACGAAAGATGCACGGAAATCGTCGTTTGTAATGGCGGTCCTCCATCCGTCGACAGAGAATGGCTGTGGTAGGTTTAGGCCTCGACCGCCAGAATTTAACTGATCTGCAGTCATAAAGCTGGCGAGCGTGATTATGATCAGCGGCATTAGCCATAGAATCAGGACGATAACAACTGAGATCACATATCCGGTGCGCGCCTGAGGTTTCCAAGTCTCGATTGGGGTGGGGAACATTTTACTAGTCCTCCACGCTTTGCCGGATCATCTGACGGATGAAGACCGCGATGAATATCAACATGATAAGAAAAAGGATGACAGCAATCGTCGCCCCGTAACCATAGTCCTGATCAAACAGGGTTTTTTGGTACATGTACCGCGCCATGACATCTGATGATCCGCGCCCGGGTCCACCACCTGTCATTACCTGTACAAGGTCGAAAGAGCGTAGGGCCCCGATCATGGTCACCACCAACGCGATGAAGGTCGCGGGCCAAAGTTGCGGTAATATTATTCGCTTTAGAAGTTTCCATCTTTTGGCGCCGTCCAGACGTGCGGCTTCGATCTGCTCGGGTTCGATTGCGGTCAGGCCTGCTAGATAAATGATCATGCAATAAGCAATTTGGGGGTACCATCCGGCGACTATGATCCCATAGGTTGCCTTGCCCTGATCACCGGTTATCCCGGCTGACCATCCGAAAGCATCATAGAACCACCTCAACGGGCCGGACGGGTCGTAAAAATATTGGAATACAAAGCCTAATACGGCGGGACTCAGCACAAATGGGAAGAAGAACATAGATTTGGTCATTCTCACCCACGTTGGGGACTGATTTAGGAACAATGCAAAGGCCAATCCGATCGGGATCGCGATTGGGAACAATACAAGCCACTTAATGTTGTTCAAAAGTACTTTGGTTTCCACGCTTAATCGCGGCCAACGGACCTGTTCGCCAGAGAATACCCCGGCCCAATAATCTCGAATTCGGCCTGCATCGCGAGGGGATTTTTCAAAGAAACGTTCATAATTTTCAAAACCCACCCAGGTCATCAAAGGAACACGACGACAGGTTTCGTCCTCAGCCAATTCTTTTATGCTTCGTCCATCAGAACACTGAAAGGTGGTTCCGTTCCAGTCATGGAAACTGACCCAGAACGATCCAAATATCGGATAGATCACCAAGACAAAGAAATAGATCGCTGCCGGTGCGAGGAACAGCCAGGGCGCAAGGCGATAGGATTTTCCCATGTCAATCAGCTCCGAATTGCGCGGCCATCCGCGTCGAATGCGTGCAGGCAGCCAGTTGCTGGCGCGAGCGTCATGGTTTCACCTTGGTTTCCCCCATGTTCACCGGGCTCAACAAAAGTGTAGTCAGTCCCATCGGCAAGCTTCAGGTGTGTTAGGGTCTGTCCGCCAAGGTGTTCTACATAATAGACCTGCCCTTGAAGACCTGTGTTCGAGCGAACCAGATGTTCAGGCCGCACACCGATCCGGACCGCGTTGGGTGTATCCGCACCGACCCAGCCAGCGACACGTGCGGTTTCCACCCCGAACATGTTCATTCGCGGCGAGCCTATAAATCCAGCAACAAATTCATTGGCCGGGCGATTGTAAAGCTCCATCGGTGGACCGATCTGCTCGATTACCCCGTCGCGCAGTACGACAATCTTGTCAGCGAGCGTCATCGCTTCGATCTGGTCGTGGGTTACATATACCATCGTTGCGTTAAGTTGCTGGTGTAAAAGGGCAAGCTCTACGCGCATCTGGACCCTGAGTTCGGCATCTAGGTTTGAAAGTGGTTCGTCAAAAAGGAAAACTTCGGGTTCGCGAACGATTGCCCGCCCAATCGCCACCCGTTGGCGCTGCCCACCCGAAAGTTGTTTGGGCTTGCGCTCCAAAAGATCTTCAAGTCTCAGTATTTTTGCGGCGCGATCAACTTTGGGTGCGATTTCAGATTTGGGATGGCCAGTGACTTCTAACCCAAAAGACATGTTTTGCCGAACTGTCATGTGCGGGTAAAGAGCATAGGACTGAAAAACCATCGCCACCTGTCGATCCGAAGGCAAGACATCATTGACGACCCGCCCCGCAATTTCGATTGCACCGTCCGTGATGTTTTCTAGCCCAGCGATCATCCGCAAAAGCGTTGACTTTCCGCATCCAGAGGGCCCAACAAGTGCAACAAATTCGCGATCTTCTATGTCAATCGAAGCGTCTTTGATAACCTTTACTGCGCCAAAAGACTTATGAATGTTTTTCAGGCTGACTGTGGCCATAATTTCCCCCTGTTAGCGATCACACAAGAGTATGTGCCGGCGGGAGTGTCAACCTTGTGTGTGAACCCAATCCGGCAACCAGGGGCCGTGGGCGCGGATAAGTTCATCAACAAGTGCCCAGATCTGGTCCAGGCCAAGTTCAGCACCTGTATGCGGATCAAGCATTGCTGCATGATATATATGTTCACGGTTTTCTTCGAGCAACGCGGCGACGGTTAGCTCTTGCACATTAATATTAGTGCGAATAAGGGCCGTCAGTTGGGTGGGTAGGGACCCGATTTGGGTTGGTTGGATACCGTTTCTATCCACCAGACAAGGCACTTCCACGGCGCAATTCTGGGGCAGCGAAGTGATGAGGTTGCCGTTTGGTACGTTGCCGTAAATGACTGATGGCTCGCCCGTCCAAATCGAGTTAACGATGTCAGAGGCGTATTCGTGACTTTCCTCGATTTCGATAGTTTCGGCTGAACCATAGGCTTTGGCTTGATCTTTCCAAGCCTCAATTTGCTCGACACAGCGGGTCGGGTATTCATCAAGCGGAATTCCAAAACGTTGGATCAGGTCTGGGTGGCTGGATTTAATGAACCACGGAACGTATTCAGCAAAATGTTCGGAAGACTCAGTCACAAAGTATCCAAGCCGTGTCATCATTTCATAACGAACCAAATTTGGACACCGTTCATTCCATAATGAAGGCAGCGGGATCTCACCTTTGGCATACCCGCTGTGCAAATCCGGATAAAGATCGCGATATGATCCATCCTCAAGCTTTTCTTCCAAAGTAAGGAAGAACGCCATATGGTTGATGCCAGCAACTTTGTATCGAATTTTTGATGGTGGAATTCTCAAATCGTGTGCAATGTCCTCGACAGTCATTGGAACAGAATGACAAAGTCCAACTTGAGAAATGTTCGGAAATTTTGCGGAAATTGCCCACGTATTAATTGCCATTGGGTTCACGTATTGCAACAGCAGCGCTTGCGGACACAGCTCGGTCATATCTGCGCAAATTGACCAAAGATGCGGGATGGTTCTTAGGCCACGCATGATCCCGCCAATCCCAACAGTGTCAGCAATCGTCTGGCGCAGGCCATATTTTTTTGGAATTTCAAAATCAGTTATAGTGCAAGGCTCAAGCCCCCCAACTTGAAACGCCACTATCACAAAGTTGGCACCGTCCAGTGCGGCACGTTGGTCGGTGTGGCTTGAAATTGTAGCAGTTGGATCAAGCTGGGTTGCAATTTTTTGCGCCACCATTTCGGACTCAGCGAGGCGCGATGGATCAATGTCCATCAGCGCGATGTGCATGCCAGACAGGGCGGGCCGACCAAGAAGGTCACCGACGATATTAGTCATGAAAACCGTCGAGCCTGCGCCGATGAACGAAATTTTTGGGCCTTTTGCCAATTCATTAGTCTCCATAACCGTCCGATTGAACCTTCACTGCGCACTCCGCTTTGGCAAGCAGAAATAGTGCCTTGTGAGTCTGGATTGGTTGAATAGGATTGGCGTCTGAAGATTTGAGCGAGTGGGGCCAAAAATGACAAAAGTAAAATGGGGCATTATCGGCCCAGGTGCGATAGCGCATAATTTCGCGCAGGGATTGAAAGAAATTGAAACTGGTGAACTCTGTGCTATTGCCAGCAGGTCGAGCGATCGCTGCGCTTTGTTTGGGGATAGGTTTGGGGTAGCGGATGACAAAAGGTATTCCAACCACCAAGACTTACTCGCCGATCCAGAGATTGATGCCGTTTACATTTCCACACCTCATCCATTGCACGCCCAACTTACGATCGATGCCGTCCGCGCAGGAAAATCCGTGCTGTGTGAAAAACCGGGCGGGCTGTGCACTGGTGAATTGACCGCTGTAACCGAAGCGGCAAAGCAAGAGGGCGTATTCTTCATGGAAGGCCTGATGTACCGGATGCACCCGCAAATCAGACGGTTGCTTGAGTTGTTGCGCGAAGATCGGATCGGAAAGGTTTTGCATATCAGCACGAGTTTTGGTTTTGCAGCGAAAGTGGACCCGTCATCCCGATTGCACGACCCGGCTTTGGCGGGCGGCGCAATTTTGGACGTTGGCATATACCCAGTATCGCTGGCGCGTTTGATAGCGGGTGCCGATGCTGGAACATCGCCCGTCGATCCCGTCAAAGTGGCCGGTCTTGCAGTCATTGGTAAGACTGGCGTTGACGAAGTCTCGCGGGCAAACCTGTTGTTTGATGGTGATATTACGGCGGACGTTGCCTCGGCCATTACCCAAGAACTGGCTAATGACGCGGTTATAACTGGCACTAAGGGATCTATTCGTTTGCCTGATCCATGGACCCCTGGCAGAAACGCAGGGCCGTCTGATGCGACGATCGAAATAACTGTTGGCAACAATACTACGATCGAGGAAATTCATGACCCTAGAATTCTGTTCGCTTATGAAGCCGAAGTGGCCAGCAAGGCTATAGCAAGTGGGGTGACAGAGCCGGCATATCCAGCGCCAAATGCAGCGGATTCTGTCGGCACATTGCGAGTGCTTGATGACTGGAGACGGCAAAGCGGTTACCAACTGCCCGGCGATACTGTGTCAGGGCTTCGTCGCCTGAATGGGACCCTGCCAAACGGATTGCCTCCTATGACGTACAGACAGATTGATGGCTTGGACCGCGACATTAGTCAGATGATTATAGGATGCGATAATCGCGACAATCTTGAAGAAGGGGCGATTGTTTGGGACTGCTGGATTGAGGCCGGCGGAAACGCATTTGACACAGGTTTTGTTTATGGGAATGGGCTCCACGAAAAAGTGTTGGGTGATTGGATGACTGGTCGTGGCGTATCCAAAGACTGCGTCGTCATTGTAAAGGGCGCGCACTCACCTTATTGCACGCCGCGCGCTATAGAAGCCCAATTGGAGATATCTTTAGACCGGCTTCAACTAGATCACGCGCCAATCTACATCATGCACCGTGACAATCTGGACGTTCCGGTTGATGAATTTGTCGATGTTTTAAACAGGCTCAAAAAAAATGGGAAAGTCGGAATATTCGGGGGATCTAATTGGTCAACAGAAAGATTTTCGGAGGCAAATGATTACGCCAAAGAAAAACGATTGGCCGGTTTTTCAATACTTAACAACAATCTTTCACTGGCAACAATGGAACGCCCGGTCTGGCCCGGCTGTATTTCGTCAAACGATCAAAAAACATTAGAATTTCTCCGGAAATCGGGCACTGCCCACCTAAGTTGGTCGGCTCAAGCGCGCGGTTATTTTTTCCCATCACAAGACCGGACAACATTGTCTGAAGACACAGCGCCCGATTATTGTTTTTCATGCCCTCAAAACGAAGAACGCCGAAAACGTGCGACGGAACTGGCTGCCGACCGCAATGTGGCTGCCCATCATATCGCTTCAGCTTGGGTGCTGAGCCAATCGTTTCCATCATTTGCACTCATCGGCCCGCGCACAACTGGAGAAATTGCTACAACGTTGCCAGCATTTCAAATTGAATTGACCCAGCAAGAAGTCCGTTGGCTGAATTTGGAAGAATGAATGTTCAACAGAATCTTATCAAATGCCTGACCAATAAAATGTGATAGTTCAAGTATTCCAATTTTGATCAAGTATGGCGCTACGTAGTTCTGTGCAGCCTGACCAAGGTCCGGCTGGGGCTGCCTGCAGTAAGTATCAATGCCCGCGTTACGTGTCGAGAGTGTAACCACCGTTGACCCAAGACCGAACGAGGTCAGTGAATTCGGTGCTGTCATCTTGATAAAAAAAGTGGCCGCAATTCTTGAATATCGTCAATGCGCTGTTTGGCAATCGTGCGTGCAGCTTTTTGGCGTTATCTGCCATTAGAAAAGCATCGTGTTCACCCCAGAATATGTGGACCGGTACATTCAATGTCGCAAGATGCGGATCGATGTCTTTGCACCCGTCTGGGTAGCCTTTGAACCATTTAGTGACCAATCCAATCCGACCTGAATAGGACGCCAAATAATCTGCGACCTCAGCGGCGGAAGGACGATGATGCAGATATGCCAATTGGTTAGCACCACAGATAAACGCGGGCGCGCCGGTCATAGTGAACATGAAGCGCCAGAATCTGGAACCGATCATTTTCTTAACAAGGCTTCCGTTTGTGGATGATTGAACACTCGGGCCAGCGCCCACCATGATGCTCTTGGCCTTGTGCTCACGATGCAGAACATAGTGAAGCGCAACAGGCATCCCGACATCTGGCGCGACAATATGAACGTCAGTTAGTCCGCGCTCGTCGATGAACTTTTGCAAAAAGGCACTTTGTGCAGCGAAAGTCATGTAGTTTATGTTGCCCTCACTTTGCCCGAAGCCCGGCAAATCCAATGCGACAAGGTTGGCAGTGGCGGATAGCGCTGACCACGTCGCGTCGTAACACAGAATACTCTGCGGAAGAGGGCTGAGGAACAGAACGGTTGGCCCATCTGCATTACCACCTGTCGCGTAACGGATTTTCAGATCATCCAGCTGTACAAAAGTGGGTTTGATTGAGAATTTGGCAGACCCATGTTTGATCTTGCCCGCACTTTTCGCGCGTTTTGAGCGGAGCGTATAGAATTCTGGTGTAAGCACCATCAAGCTCGCTGCATTCAACCGGCCAATTATACCAATGGGATCTTTGGGCATCGTTTTTCCTTTGGGTCTGGTATCCGCTTTATTTAAATTGTACTTAAAGGTACGAAAAGGCTTGGTCAATAATAAAATACCTCTAGGTACGAAAATGAGCAAAAACCCTGCACCTGCGCGTGGTCGCCCAAAGAGGTTAGACCGAGATAAGATTTTGAAAGCTGCTTTGATGGAATACTGGTCGAAGGGGCCAGCAAACGTCTCAATCAACGACATCTGCACTTTGACAAGAGCGTCCAAACCAGGCGTTTATCGCGAATTTGGCAGCGATGACGGACTTAAGAGAAGCGTTTTGGAAACCTATCACAGCTTGGCCATTCAACCTCTGATCGACATTCTCAAGAGTGATCAGTCAACAACCGACACCATAGATGCTCTCATAGGTTTCATGACCCAAGATCGCACGACCCTCGGCATTCCCAACGGGTGCTTATTTGTGATGATGCGTGCGCAGTCCCAACAATTTGGCCAGTCCACTTGCGAAAAACTCATTGAGCTTCAGTGCACTATGCTTGGCGCATATGAGGCGTGGATCGAGCGTTCAAAAGCGCGCGGTGAGTTCGCTGATATTGAAACGGATATCGCCGCACTTTTCTTCGATGCACAGCACGGCGGCGCAATGCGCATGCAAACGGAGGGCACTCCCAATGATACCATTGCTCGCGTGCTTGAGACTGGACTAAGAGTACTGATCTTGCGCGCTAACACCATTGAATGTTAGGCGGCAAGCAATCAATGTCGCCGTTGCAGCGAATTCACCCTTGTCCACAAAGCAGTCCTTGGTGCAATGCGCAGCGAATGTCTCTTTTGAGCCTATTCTGTTGAAAAACTTGATGGTTTCTGAGTTGGTAGGCTTTGGGCAATCTGGCTAAGTTGCTATTTTATGCGGCTTTCCCAAAGTGGTTCTGACATGGAGCCAGTTTCGCCAGTTTTTTGAGGTTCTGGGCGGTTGCAGCGAGGATAAATTCGTCATGTGCGCCGCAAAGACCACGTAATCTGAGCCTGCCAAGACCGTGAATTCGTTTGAGATGGGCAAAGGACATTTCAATCTTTTGCGCAGTTTGCATGAGACACTGTATTGCTTTGTCCGGGCCAGTTGGCGTGCAACATCGCGAGAACTCTCGAAGGTTGATCTGGTGACTTTGCGCTGCGGTTCTTTTGGGCAGCAGCGGGGATTTAATGGACAGAAATCACAATCTGGCTTGCGGGCGCGATAACGGATTTTCTCGTCTTTGTTTGCGCCTGTTCGCGGTGTTTTATATGCACGGCGGTATTGTTTGAGTTATTTGCCGCTCGGACAGATGTATAGATCATTCTCGGCGTCAAAGGTGAAGTCGGCTCTCTCGAATGTTCCATCTTTGCGGCCTGACTTATCTATGACGGGTATATGCGGTGCGATCCCACGCTTCTCGACCAACCAATCCGGCATTGGCCCTGAGCCATAAGCGGTGTCTGCGATCAGGCGCTCAGGTTTGAGATCAAGCCTTTCCTGCACCCGATCAATCACGGTTCGGACCGCGCCTACCTCGGCCTGCCGAATGGATCGCGTGGGCTCAGCATCCAGGATCGCAGCATTATCCGTATCTATGAGATAGTTGGTGGAATACGCAAAGTATGCAGGGCTACCACGCGCTCCTGTCCATTGAGATGCTGGATCTGAATGCGAGATGAACTTGGGTACAACCGGGCTGGCTGCGCCAGACGCTGCATGGTCCAGTGTGTCGAGGTACTCTCGAACTGCGCGTGGCGCTTCATTTGGGTCAATGGCCTGAGGGTTCCCGTCGGCCTTAGGTGTGGATTCTTGACGGTTGGCGTCAGCAGCAATAATGCTGGCATCGGCCGCATATCTTTGATCGCTTGCCAGATCTGCCTCAATGCATTGTGCGACGACCGTCTCAAACACATGACGCAGCAAAGCGCCGTCGCGGAAACGACCATGTCGGATCTTGGAGAATGTCGAGTGATCCAGAATTGGGTTCGACAAATCCATCTTCAAGAACTAACGATATGCAAGGTTCAGGTGGACCTCCTCGCAGAGCCGCAGTTCTGAGCGAATGCCCATGACGTATCCAACCAGTAGCATCCGTATCATCAACTCAGGATCGACCGACGGGCGGCCTGTGGAGCTATAGAACTCAGTCAGATGCATCTGAACGCTGGACAGATCAATGACGCCAACAATCCGCTCGCAACACATGATCGACAGGGACGTGGTCTTCTATCGAGAAGTCATAGAATAGAGCGATTTGTGCTTCCTGACGTGGTCCCATCATCGCCAAACCCCAAAATCAATAAGGCAATTGAATCAGCGAATGGGCATTCGATCAAGGAAGAGTTTTTCAACAGAATTAGCCCAAACCTACATCAACCATTTAACTACTTTTCTGCTGTCGCCAGCTTGAACGCCAGAGAGACAAAGACGATACAAGAAATACGGTTGAGCCAAATTTGAGTAGTTGGAGAACCTTTGATCCATGCGCCAAGCGAACCAGCCGTGATAGCTACTAATCCGAAGACGGTAAGAGTTACGCAAACCATTAAAGCGCCCAGTTGATAAAACTGTAGGATGATCGGACCGTTTTCAGGGACAACAAATTGCGGCAAGAAAGCAAGAAAGAAAATCGTGAGCTTTGGGTTTGAGATGCAGAGGATAAATCCACGAAGAAATTGCTTTGCGGCTGTTTTGGAATTTTCCTTATCGTTGTCGAACTTGCTTTTTGATGCTGTAAACGCCTGCCACGCCAGAAATATTAGATAAGCCGCACCTGCATACTTCAGGCCCGCAAAGGCGTACTGAGATGTCTGGAAAATGAAGGCCACACCAAACGCCACTGCGGTTGTGTGAACAAAAAGGCCCAAGGCAATTCCAAGCGTTACAATCAGACCAGCAATCCGTCCGTTCATAACAGATTGTGTGAGAACAAAAATATTGTCAGGGCCCGGAACTGCGGCAAGAACAGCAGCTACTCCAGTAAAAACAAGCACAACATCTAAGGGGATCACAGGTTCTTCCTCGTTTTGTCCGCCCAGTTCGGATCTGCGCAGGAAGATTAGCAGATAGCAAGTTAGAATTTGATAGAAACACTGCTCAAAAAGCAGCTTATCCGCGGAGTAGCCGTTAGATGATCGCGCAGCGAATGACCACAAATGGCCAACCTGTGAATTGGATTTTCTTGCCGCGCGCGTTCCCAGCACGACCTTTTCTGCAAATGCGCAAGCATATTTGCCGCAATACAGCTGAAAAACCAGACGTGCGAGTAAAACGCAACAAAACTGAAACTCCAAAAATTGCTATTTAGGTGCTGCAATTCGTGGATTCGGCGTCACTCGGACAGCTTATTCAAACCGCGTGCAGAACAGTCGCTAGCTCCGCGTGAGCCTGAAAATATTGTCAAATTAGTATTTTCAAGTAAACATTGATTTTTTGCGCGCGAGAAGAAATTGTAGACTTATTGAAACTTTATATCTTGACGCTGAAACAAAGGCGGGGGTGATGATGGCGGGTAGAAAAATCCGGAACATGGAAGAGTTTGCTAGCGTTAGCGGGATTTCTCGTCCGACTGTGTCAAAGTATTTTAACGATCCGGGCAGCGTCAGGTCGAGCACGCGTGCCAAGATTGAGGCGGCGTTGGAGAGCCATGATTACCGCCCCAACATCTATGCGATGAACCAGAACCGGAAGCTGACAAAGAATGTTGGTGTCGTCGTGCCGCTTTTGTCTGACCCCTATTTTGCTGAGATCGCCCGTAATCTCGAACAGCGCTGTATCGCGGCTGGATATCGGCCAACGCTTTTTAGTTCTCATGGTGATCCCGCGTTGGAGGTCGAGGTGCTGGATACATTGCGGTCGATTAAACCTGCGGGGGTCTTATTGGCGCCCTTGGGGCGTGCCTCGGATCGGGCTGCACTGGAGAAGTTCTGCGATGATGTGCCGACGCTCGTTTTTGACAGCAGCGTAGATGAGATTGGTCTGGCCTTTGTCGGATCGGATAATTTTCAGTTCACCACCCACATCACCGACTACCTGTGCCGCACTGGAGAGCCACCCTGCTTTTTCGAGATGAAAACGCCAGCGAACCCAAATGCGCACCGCCGCCGTCAAAGCTATCTCAATGCGATGGAGAGATTTGACTATACGCCCGATGTGATTTCGGTTGAGGGTGAGGGCTGGGGGTTTGAAGAAATTGGCCGTTTGGGAGGCCACGAGGCGCTGGAGAAAGGCTGGTTTTCGACCAATACAATCCTGTGCAGCAACGATCGATTAGCGATTGGGTTGCTGACGGCCTGCTATGAGAAAAACATTCGTGTCGGGCGTACAGAAGACTGCGCGATTCGGGTGGCTGGACAGGATGGGCACCCGCATTCCCGATATACCTGTCCACCGCTCACTACGATTTCACACAATTACGATGCCGTGTCTCAGACTGCTGCCGAAGCGCTGTTTGTGGTGATCGAGGGTCAGGTATCTCCTTGGAAAAGCACACGATTGGAAGGTAAGCTCATCCTAAGGGACTCCGCGTGACATAAAAAATCTTTACGCGCGTTAAATATATGTTGACGTCGCGTTGCTTCCCCGCCTAGCCTTGGGTCATCACATCCAACCAGGGAGGAATGAGGATGTCTTTAAAGAGCACAGTTTGTGCTGCGGCCGCACTTTCGCTGATGACAGCAGGAAGCGCATTCGCAGAAGACAAAACGATCACAATTGCCACCGTGAACAACGGCGACATGATCCGCATGCAGGGCTACACCGACACATTCACCAAAGCGACCGGCATTAATGTCGAGTGGGTCACTTTGGAAGAAAACGTGCTGCGCCAGCGTGTTACCACGGACATTACCACTAAAGGTGGTGCGTTCGATATCATGACCATCGGTATGTACGAGACCCCGATTTGGGGAGCGAACGAATGGCTGGTGCCTCTGAATGATCTGTCAGCTGAATATGACGTGGACGACATCTTGCCTGCAATGCGCGGCGGTTTGTCCCATGACGGCACGCTATATGCCGCGCCGTTTTACGGTGAATCGTCGATGGTGATGTATCGTACTGACTTGATGGAAGCTGCAGGTCTGGAAATGCCGACAGGTCCAACATGGCAGTTCATCCTTGAAGCCGCTGCTGCAATGGACGACCCTGAGAACGACATCAACGGCGTCTGCCTACGTGGTAAGGCCGGTTGGGGTGAAGGCGGTGCGTTCATCACGGTCACCGGCAACTCGTTTGGCGCGCGTTGGTTTGATGAAGAATGGAACGCTCAGTTCGATCAGCCTGAATGGGCAGAAGCTTTGAACTTCTACGTCAGCCTGATGAACGACTATGGCCCCGAGGGCTATGCAACGAACGGCTTTAATGAGAACCTGTCCCTGTTCAATCAGGGTAAGTGCGGGATGTGGATTGACGCCACTGTGGCTGCGTCCTTCGTGACTGGCAACGACTCTACTGTCGCCGACCACGTTGGTTTCGCACTAGCGCCAAACGCTGAAGGCGTTGAAAAGCGTGCGAACTGGCTCTGGGCCTGGGCGCTGGCTATTCCGGCAGGTACCCAGCAAGAAGCCGAAGCCAAACAGTTCATCGAATGGGCCACAAGTAAAGCCTATATCGAACTGGTTGCAGCCAACGAAGGTTGGGCCAACGTACCTCCGGGTGCGCGGACATCTCTCTATGAGAACTCTGAATATTTGGAAGTGCCATTCGCGCAGATGACGTTGGATTCCATCAATGCGGCTGATCCAACCGACCCAACGGTTGATCCAGTGCCCTACGTTGGCATCCAGTTCGTTGCAATCCCTGAATTTGCAGGCATGGCAACCGAAGTAAGCCAGGAATTCTCTGCCGCTTACGCTGGTCAGCAGACTATCGAAGAAGCGCTTGCGAAAGCTCAGGCGATCACCAATGAAACCATGGAAGCAGCTGGCTACCGCTAAGCGTTCTCCCGTCAGGGGCGGCGTTTGCGTCGCCCCTTGATTTCACTGCTTTCCTTTTGACCTGCTAAGTTTCCGGACATATTCCTGTCCAACAGGGAAGGACCTCCCCATGGCCACCAAAGCATTCCGATCCGCCGCTCGCATCATGATGGCGCCCGCTGTGGTTCTGTTGCTTGGCTGGATGTTGGTTCCGTTGGTCCTGACGCTCTGGTTTTCGTTTACCAAATACCTGCCTATGCGTGGCGACAGTATTGAGCGCGGCCTCAATTGGGTGGGTTTTGCAAACTATAGCCGCTTCATTTCATCCAGTTCGTTCTGGCCCTCGGTCCAGACCACACTTGTTATGGTGGGGGGGGTCTTGCTGATCACCGTGGTGCTGGGCATTCTGTTGGCGATACTGCTGGACCAGCCGATCTGGGGACAAGGCGTCGTCCGCGTTCTGGTGATCGCTCCGTTCTTTGTCATGCCGACGGTCTCCGCTCTTGTGTGGAAGAACATGATGATGGATCCGGTCAACGGAATTTTAGCTCATCTCTGGCGGTTCTTTGGGGCCGAACCGGTGGCATGGCTACAGGATGCTTCGCTGGGGTCGATTGTCACGCTCGTGTCCTGGCAATGGCTGCCATTCGCGACTTTGATCTTGCTGACGGCGATCCAATCGCTCGACAGTGAACAGCTAGAAGCCGCCGAAATGGATGGCGCGTCGGCTTTTAAACGGTTCTGGCATATTGTGCTGCCCCATCTGGCCCGTGCCATCACCATCGTTGTTCTGATCCAGACAATTTTCCTTCTGTCGATCTTTGCCGAGATTTTCGTGACCACTAGCGGCGCCTTTGGCACTCGCACCCTGACCTATCTGATTTTCCAGCGAGTCATCGACAGCCAGAATATCGGGCTGGGGTCTGCCGGCGGTGTCTATGCCATCATCCTTGCCAACATCGTTGCCATCTTCCTGATGCGCATCGTCGGCAAGAACCTGGACGCATAAGGGGGCTGAATACATGGCACGCGCAGTTACAACCAACCACAAGATCATCACCACTGCCGCCGCTTGGACGATTGCTCTTATCATCTTTTTCCCGATCTACTGGACAATCCTGACCAGTTTCAAAACCGAAGCGCAGGCTATCAACGACCCACCTCTGTTATTCAACTTTGATTGGACGCTTGAGAATTACGCAGTGGTGCAAGAGCGGTCTGACTATATGAAATTTTTGTGGAATTCGGTGATCATCGCTGGGGGTAGCACGCTTCTGGGTATTCTCATTGGGATCCCTGCCGCTTGGTCCATGGCCTTTGTGCCTTCCAAACGCACCAAGGATATTCTGCTTTGGATGCTGTCAACCAAGATGCTGCCGGCTGTTGGCGTGCTGTACCCGATTTCGCTGGTCTTTGTGCAGTTCAATTTGCTGGACACGCGTGGTGGCCTGATGGTTGTTCTAATGCTGATCAACCTGCCGATCATCGTCTGGATGCTTTACACTTATTTCCGCGAAATTCCCGGTGAAATTCTCGAAGCAGCCCGTATGGACGGCGCCACCCTAAAGGAAGAACTGCTCTACGTTCTCACGCCCATGGCGATCCCCGGCATCGCCTCGACACTACTCTTGAACTTCATCCTTGCCTGGAACGAAGCCTTCTGGACGCTAAACCTCACGGCGGCCAACGCGGCCCCGCTGACGGCCTTTATCGCTAGCTATTCCAGCCCTGAGGGCCTGTTCTTCGCAAAACTCAGCGCGGCCTCGACCATGGCCATTGCACCGATCCTAATCCTTGGCTGGTTCAGCCAGAAACAACTCGTCCGCGGCCTGACTTTTGGCGCTGTGAAATAAGGAACCTGACCCATGGGACAAATCACACTCAAACAGGTGACTAAAAGCTTTGGCGATGTTGAGGTCATTCCACCGCTGGACCTGACCATTCAGGATGGCGAGTTTACCGTTTTCGTCGGCCCTTCGGGATGCGGAAAATCCACGTTGCTGCGGCTGATCGCGGGGCTTGAGGATATCACATCCGGCCATATCGAAATCGACGGCAAGGATGCCACCGATGTGGTGCCCGCCAAACGTGGCCTTGCCATGGTGTTTCAATCCTATGCACTTTATCCGCATATGACAGTGCGCAAAAATATCGCCTTTCCTCTGCGGATGGCGAAGTTGAATCAAGCTGAAATCACCAAGCGGGTTGAGGGTGCGGCAAGCGTTCTGAACCTGACTGAATATCTGGACCGCCGGCCCGGCCAGCTTTCGGGTGGGCAGCGCCAGCGCGTCGCCATTGGCCGCGCGATTGTCCGGGAACCCTCGGCATTTTTGTTTGACGAACCGCTGTCCAATCTCGATGCGGCGTTGCGTGTGGGCATGAGGATGGAAATCTCCGAACTCCACAAAAAGCTCGCCACAACAATGGTCTACGTCACCCATGATCAGGTCGAAGCCATGACCATGGCCGATAAAATCGTGGTGCTTCACGCCGGTGTGATCGAACAGGTTGGCTCTCCGCTAGAGCTGTATCGCACACCGCGCAACACCTTTGTTGCTGGCTTTATCGGTTCGCCCAAGATGAATCTGATCACCGGTGAAGAGGCCACAAAACACGATGCCCATACCATTGGCATACGACCTGAGCATATTGATGTGGTCAAAAGTGGTGGTCAGTGGCAGGGCACGGTGGGCGTTGCCGAACATCTTGGCTCTGATACATTCTTTCACATCCACAACACTGGGCTGGTTGGCACTCTGACTGTCCGTGCCATCGGTGATGTGAGCCTGACACACGGCGACACCATCCATTTGACGCCGCGCGCCAAGGAAATTCACCGCTTTGCCGCCAAAGGTCTGCGGATCGTATGACCCGGTTGGCTGGTAAAACTGCGCTGATCACTGGCGCTGCGCGTGGCATTGGGCTGGCCTTTGCCAAAGCCTATGTGGCCGAAGGCGCGCGGGTGGCGATTGCTGACATTGATATAGATCGTGCGCGCGCAGCCGCCGCTGAAATAGGTGAGTCGGTGATTGCCGTGCATGTGGATGTGACTGATCAGGCCAGCATTGACGCAAGCGTTGCCGCCTCGGTGGAGGCCTTTGGCCAGATCGACATCCTCATCAACAATGCCGCCATTTTTACCGCCGCCCCAATAGATGAGATCACGCGCGAAGACTACGCCCGTGTCTTGGATATCAACGTCAGCGGCACCTTGTTCACCCTGCAGGCCGTCGCCCGTCATATGATCGTCCACGGCATCAAGGGTCGGATCATCAACATGGCCTCTCAGGCAGGACGGCGCGGTGAGGCCCTTGTTGCGGTCTATTGCGCCAGCAAGGCCGCCGTCATTAGCCTGACCCAATCGGCGGGGCTGAACCTGATCGAACACGGTATCAACGTGAATGCCATCGCCCCTGGAGTGGTGGATGGCGAACACTGGGATGGAGTCGATGCGTTCTTTGCCAAATACGAAGGCAAAGCACTGGGCCAGAAGAAAAGAGAAGTAGGCGAGGCCGTTCCCTTTGGGCGCATGGGCGCAGCGGATGATCTGACCGGCATGGCCGTGTTCCTTGCCAGCGATGACGCGGCCTACATTGTGGGCCAGACCTATAATGTGGATGGTGGGAACTGGATGAGCTGATGACAGAACAATCTGCAACCAAGCTTTCCAATACGACACTTGGGTGCATTCCTGAGGGCGTCAAAGTCCCGGCCTATGACCGCAGCAAACTAACGGCTGGAATTGTTCATATTGGCCTCGGTAATTTCCACCGCGCCCATCAGGCCTGGTACTTGCACAGGTTGATGCAGCTGGGGCAGGCGCAGGATTGGGCCATCATTGGCGCGGGCGTTAGGTCTTATGATGAACAACAAAGGCAAAAGCTGGCCGCACAGGATTACCTGACCACGCTGATCGAATTGTCGCCAAAGGGTTGCTCGGCCGAGATCATCGGGTCGATGATTGATTACACCCCGATCCAGCCCGACAATGCCGCGCTGATTGCGCAGATGGCCCAGCCCGAGATCAGGATAGTCGCGTTGACTGTCACTGAAGGTGGGTACTACATCGATCCTGTCAGCAAAGAATTTAATGCCGCGCATCCTGACATTTTTAACGATGCCGCCCATCCAACAACGCCCAAGACGGCCTATGGTGCGATGGTCGCCGCGCTACGTCTGCGGCGTGAAGCTGGCATCAGTCCTTTTACGGGGCTTAGCTGCGACAACATTCAGGGCAACGGCACAATTCTGCGGCGGGCTGTCGTTTCATTGGCGCGGCTGTCCGATCCCGATCTGGCCGATTGGATTGACGCCAATTGTAGCTTTCCCAATTCGATGGTCGATAGCATCGTGCCCGCCACCGGCCCGAAAGAGCGTGAGTTGGTGCGCGCCCTCGGAATTGACGACGCGGTTCCAGTCACCCATGAGAGCTTTCGCCAATGGGTGATCGAAGACAATTTCTGCGCTGGCCGCCCGGATTGGGATAAGGCCGGCGCCACCTTTACCGATAATGTTCATGATTTCGAGGCCATGAAAATTCGAATTCTCAACGGTGGGCATCAGGTGATTGCGGGCGTTGGTGAGGTTCTGTCACTCTCCACGATCGCTGACTGCATGGCGCATGAAAAGATTGCGAACCTGTTCAGAAAGATTGCCCGAGAAGAGATTGCCCCCCTTGTGAAAGCCGTACCCGGTATGGCCCCAGAAGCCTATGTGGGCGTGATCGCTGAACGGTTCTCAAACCCGCATATCGTGGACACTACCCGACGTGTGGCTTTTGACGGATCATCGCGCCATCCGGGGTTCATTATCCCGTCAGTCCGAGATGGCCTTTCGGCTGGAACGCCTGTCGACGGGCTTGCGTTGGTGTCGGCGGTGTGGGCGCGCATGTGCGATGGCACCAGGGAGGATGGTACCCAGATCGAGCCGAACGATCCAGTTTGGGAGGAATTGCAGAAAACCGCGAAAGCGGCCCAGAACGACCCCACCGTTTGGCTGTGCCAAACCCGGTACTATGGTGGTCTGGCAGGGCAGGCCCGCTTTGCCCAGGCATTTGACAAATGGCTGCGGATGATCTGGGAGGATGGAATGAACACCGCGCTGGATGCTTATCTGGCAGGTTAGGCTTTGGCATTTCTGAGCATGGATCTCAGATTGTCCGGCTTGCGCGGGTTGCCGATTGTCGATGGCGGCACACCTATTTCCGGGGATCTGGATGATACAATGGCATCTCATAAGTCATCTTTTGAGGCGCCGAACTCAAGAGACTGCGCCCATGAACGAGGACAACATGACAGTGACCACCTTGCCGGAACTCAAGAGCAAAATCGAAGGCCTCGCGTTTGGGCAGCCTCGAATTCTTGTCGCCATCGCTGGCCCTCCCGCCTCTGGTAAATCTACTCTGGCTGAGGATTTGGCGTGCACACTTGGTTCCACTGCGGTAGTTTTGCCGATGGACGGGTTCCATTTGGAAAATGACCAATTGCAGGAAATGGGACTGCTCCACCGCAAGGGCGCCCCCGAGACCTTTGATGCGGAAGGATTTGTTTCTCTCCTGAGGAGGGTGCGCAACGAAAGCACAATCCCGTTTCCTACGTTTGATCGCGAAGCTGACAAAATAGTCCCAAATTCGGGCCAAATACATGAGGGCACCCGGATCGTTCTGATTGAAGGAAACTACCTCCTCTTGAACCTTCGCCCCTGGTCTGACCTCAACAATCTTTTCGATCTGACCGTCTGGCTGAAAGTCGACCGTGAAGAGTTGGAAGCTCGATTAATTTCACGTTGGCTGACCCACGGGTTGCAACCAGATGACGCGCGCACGCGCGTCTTGGGTAATGACAAGAAAAACGTCACGTTTGTCGAGGCAAACTCAATTGCTCCTGACGTAACACTTAAAAGTCGGCGCAGTCAGGTTATCTTTTTCCCCGCTTCAAAACTTTTCAACTGAGCAAACCTTGGCCGAACTGTCCGTCGTCAAGAATTCTGGAACCAGGAGCGACGCAAATTAAGTGAATGTTCGGCTCTGACTTCATGTGTGACACAGCTATGCTCCACTAACTAATCGTCGATGAGCGGATTTGGGCGTGAGAAGTGTCTTAATTCATCCGGATCGGTCAGGGTGATGAGCTCTCCGTTTACAGCGACACCATGTATTTTCAATGCTGCAAATGCGCGTGAGAGGTTTTCAGGTGTCATACCTAGATATGACGCTATCTTTTTCTTTTCGATGGGAAGTGTGACAGCGTCTCTAGTACCTTGTTGGGTTGAGTGCTTGACGAGATAATTGGCAAGACGCTCAACTGAAGTGCGCAGTTTGATCGTCTTCATAATCTTGATCGACTCACGATAGCAACTAGCCAGTTCAGTAACGATTGATTTGGCAAAATCGCTGTCAGCTTCGAATACTCCGCGGACGTCTTCGCTGGGAATCATGATAATCCGAACTTTGGTGACAGCTCGGGCGGACATCAAATAAGGCCGATCCTTGATTGTCGCGGCAAGAATGAAAGTTGCGTAAGGTTCTAAAAGTGTCATTGTCGTTTCGCGATCTTCCCAAGTGCTGTGCAATTCGACGATCCCGGTAGCAACAATGTGAAGAAAGTCGGCGCTCTCGCCTTCTGTCACCAACTCTGTGTGGGGTGGGAAGTTTTGTAAATATGCGCCCCTGGTGAGTGTCTGGAACGAAGTATCAGAGATCTGCTCGAATAATGGTAGCCCGCGAATCTCTTCAAAGCGTTTGGTTGACACTTTTTTCTCCCATCATCAGCGCTTGATTCTTATCAAGTCACTACATGCGACTTGTTAACCGAGTTTATAATTTCTCGCAATTGCAGTCTTGATTAAACCAAATGCATCACATGACAAATTCTTATAACACATTAATTCCACACAAAAAAATTTAGTTTTTGATGTGCATCAAGGTTCGCTTGCCCAAGACGCTATCGATTGCCCCGAGAGTTAGCGGCCCCAAAGCTGCAAAAATTTCGTGAGGGCAAGACGATGCATGAACTTGATGGTGTTAGCAAAGGCGATCAGTACCGTGTACTCGGATTGAGTACGCTGGCGTTTACGGTTTGTTTCGCTGTTTGGACAATTTTCTCGATCATCGGTGTTAAGATCAAAGGAGAGCTTGGGTTAAGTGAAACCCAATTCGGTCTTCTGGTTGCGACACCAGTTTTGACCGGATCGCTCAGCCGAATTTTCTTAGGTGTGTGGACCGACCAGTTTGGTGGGCGCCTCATGTTGCCCCTACAAATGTTGATAACGGCCGTCTCCGTCTGGCTGCTGGCGTCTGTACAAACTTATGCGGTCTTTTTGATGATCGCTCTGGGCCTTGGTCTGGCCGGTGGATCTTTCATCATTGGGATTGCCTACGTATCGCGTTGGTTCGAAGCAGAGCATCAAGGTACTGCCCTTGGTATTTTTGGCGCTGGTAACGTTGGCGCTGCTGTCACAAACTTTGCCGCGCCGTTCCTTGTCATTGCTGTAGGTTGGCAGGATACGGCACGAATATACGCCATTGCTCTGATTGTCATGGCGATTGTGTTCTATATTTTTGCCAAAGAGGATCCGATCCGCGTTAAGCAGAAAGCAACTGGGGCAAAACCAGTTTCTGCGGCTAAACAACTCGAACCTTTAAAGAACATTCAGGTCTGGCGTTTTGCCACCTACTACTTCTTCGTTTTCGGTGCATTCGTGGCCTTTGCATCGTTTCTGCCAAGGTACTATGTTGGCGCTTACGGAGTAACACTGACGGCCGCTGGTATGTTTGCCGGCATGTACTCGCTACCGGGATCAGTCTTCCGCGCTCTTGGCGGATGGATGTCTGATGTTTGGGGTGCACGTTTCGTCATGTACTTGACCTTCATTGTGTCGTTGATCGTTCTCTTCATCATGAGCTATCCAGAGACCTCCTATTCAGTGAAGGGTATACCGAATGCGGGTGGGGCCGAGCGGCTCATAACATTTAGTTTTGGCATACCGCTATATTTCTTCGTGTTTTTGACGGTGATCCTTGGATTTGTGATGAGCCTAGGAAAAGCCGCCGTCTACAAACACATACCAGTATATTTTCCTGATAATGTTGGTGCCGTCGGCGGTCTCGTCGGCATGATCGGCGGGCTTGGCGGGTTCGTTTTACCTATCGCTTTTGGCATCCTTTTAGATGTGTTTCATGTCTGGTCAGTGGTGTTCATGCTGATGTTTTTGATTGTCGCTGTCAGCACGATCTGGATGCACTTGGCTATCCGTAAAGGTGATCGCGAAAAAATCCCAGAATTACGAGGCCGCACACATCTTTCCGACGTGCCGCAGTAGCGCGTCGCTTGTAAACAATCGACGGGTCATGACGGCCCGTCCCAACCTCACCTGAGGAGAAAAACGTGGGACAAGACCTAAGAAACTGGAATGTCGAGGAAGAGAGTTATTGGAACTCGACCGGTAAGAAAATTGCCACTCGTAACCTGTGGATTTCGATTCCGTCGTTACTTTGCGGTTTCGCTGTTTGGCTCTATTGGGGCATTATCACCGTACAGATGATAAACCTCGGATTTGCCTTTGAGAAATCGCAGCTCTTTACACTGGGTGCAATCGCAGGCCTGACTGGGGCGACATTGCGCATCCCCTCGACCTTCTTCATTCGGATCGCAGGTGGGCGAAACACAATCGTATTTACAACTGCATTACTCATGATCCCGGCAATTGGTGCCGGTTACGCGCTGCAGGACCCCAACACGCCACTTTGGAAGTTTCAGATACTGGCCTTCCTTAGCGGCATTGGCGGTGGTAACTTCTCGAGCTCGATGTCCAACATCAGCTTCTTTTATCCAAAGAAGGTCCAGGGTTACGCACTCGGTATGAACGCTGGTTTGGGAAACTTTGGTGTGACAACCATGCAGATCCTGATCCCTCTGGTAATGACGTTTGGGCTGTTTGGTGGAGAAAGCCGGACATTAGTGAATACGTCGGGCACGCTGATAGGCAAAATCCCAGCGGGTACCGAAACTTATATCCACAATGCGGGCTTTGTTTGGCTAATCGCTCTCGTTCCGTTAGCCATTATCGGCTGGATTGGAATGAATAACATCCGAGATGAGCATGTTTCACCTGACATACCGAACCCCGTTGGTGCCTTTGGCGTCATCACTGGTATGCTGGTGGTTGGTTTCATCACCGCGGCCTTTGGACTTTGGCTGATGCTTCCGGCGACAGAAGGTGGCCTTCCAGTTTCAGGCATGGGTGTCTCGAAGTGGATCGTTCTACCCGTCGTTATTGCGTTGACCGTGATCCTACTGAAATTGATCCCCGGTGCGGTTGGTGAAAACCTCAGCCGGCAGTACAAAATCTTTGGCAACAAACACACTTGGGCCATGACCGTGATCTACACCATGACCTTTGGCAGCTTCATCGGCTATGCTGCGGCCTTTGCGCTTGCGATTAAGGTTGTGTTTGGCTTTCAGCATCTAATGGTTGATGGAGTGCTAACCCACAATACTGCTAACCCTAACGGTCCGTCGGCGTTGATGTTTGCTTGGATGGGACCCTTTATTGGCGCGCTGATCCGTCCTGTTGGTGGCATGATTGCTGATAAGCTGGGCGGTGCACGGGTTACGCAGTGGATATCGGTTGTAATGGTCGCCTCGGCGCTGGGTGTGGCGTATTTTCTGAAGCAAGCCTACGTATCGGCAACACCCGAGGATTACTTTCTTCCGTTCATGGTTCTGTTCCTGATCCTGTTTGCAATGACAGGGATTGGTAACGGATCGACCTTTCGCACGATCGCGGTGGTGTTCGACAAAGAACAGGCTGGGCCTGTTCTGGGCTGGACCGCTGCTGTGGCGGCATATGGCGCGTTCATCATCCCCAAAGTGTTTGGTGAGCAGATCAAGGCGGCAACGCCGGAGTACGCACTCTATGGATTTGCGATTTTCTATACCGTCTGCATCGCCATCAACTGGTGGTTTTACCTTCGTCCAGGCGCCTACGTAAAAAATCCTTGAACCCTACAATATATTTCCCCGGAGATGGTTCTCCGGGGGTAAATGCAAACATCAGGAGACGGACCCATGAGCCATCTGCTCGACCGCTTGAATTTCTTCCGCTCTAAGGAGATTGACCAATTTTCCGATGGCTACGGTCAGACAACTGACGAAAGCCGCGCCTGGGAAGATACTTACAGAAACCGCTGGCGCCACGACAAGATCGTGAGATCTACCCACGGAGTTAACTGTACCGGGTCATGCAGCTGGAAGATCTATGTGAAATCTGGGATCGTAACTTGGGAAACCCAGCAAACCGACTATCCACGTACACGAGATGATCTGCCCAACCATGAGCCGCGCGGTTGCCAGAGAGGGGCGTCGTACAGCTGGTATCTCTATTCTGCAAACCGGGTAAAAACGCCGCTAATTCGTTCCAAGTTGCTTAAAGCATATCGGAAGATGCGCGAAACGATGTCGCCAACGGAGGCATGGAGCAAGCTGCAAAATGACCCGATTTTGCGAGCACATTATGTGACGTCTCGTGGCAAGGGTGGGTTTGTTCGTGCCACTTGGGACGAGTCAACCGAAATCATCGCCGCCGCAAATGCCTATACTGCCAAAACTCACGGACCGGACCGGGTATTCGGCTTTTCGCCGATCCCTGCGATGTCGATGATTAGTTACGCTGCAGGATCACGTTATTTGAGCCTACTAGGTGGTACTTGCATGTCGTTTTACGACTGGTACTGCGATTTACCACCGGCCTCACCGATGACCTGGGGCGAACAGACTGACGTGCCAGAGTCAGCTGACTGGTATAATGCTGGCTTCCTAATGCTTTGGGGTTCAAATGTGCCTCAGACACGGACACCGGATGCGCATTTTTACACAGAAGCGCGCTATCGCGGTACTAAATCCGCCGTGATTTGTCCGGATTATTCGGAAGCCTCCAAGTTTGGTGATATTTGGCTTGCCCCTAAACAGGGCACTGATGCAGCACTTGCCATGGCTATGGGCCATGTGATCCTGCGCGAATATCACTTGGACCGTCAAGCCTCCTATTTTGAGGAGTACGCGCGCAAGTACACCGATATGCCAATTTTGGTTCGACTGGATGAACAAGACGGCCGGTTAGTCCCGGGACGCCAACTGCGCGCCGATGACTTCAAAGGCAAACTTGAACAGAACAACAACCCAGAATGGAAAACGATTGGGTTTGATATGGAAACTGGCGACCCGGTTGTACCTAATGGGTCGGTTGGCTTCCGTTGGGGTGAAAAGGGCAAATGGAACCTGCAAGAGAAGGCAGGTCAAAATGATGTCGAATTACGCCTTTCGCTGATGCTTGAGGATGACCATGACGAGATGGTTGGGGTCGACTTTCCGTATTTTGGTGGTGATGCGAGTGAAAACTTCACTAAATGTGATCATCCCGATGTACTGACTCGGAACGTGCCAGTGCGCAGGCTCGCCCTTGCAGATGGTGATGCCTATGTTGCAACAGTATTCGATTTATTCTGTGCTAATTACAGTTTGGATCGCGGTTTTGGCGGTGAAAACGTCACAAAAAACTTTGACGATGATGTGCCGTTTACCCCAGCTTGGGCAGAAAAAATCACCGGTGTCCCTCGTGATCAAATCATTACTGTGGCGCGCGAGTTTGCCACAAACGCCGAGAAGACTAACGGCAAATCGATGATCATTATCGGTGCGGCGATGAACCACTGGTACCACATGGATATGAACTATCGCGGCGTAATTAATATGCTGATCATGTGTGGTTGCATAGGTCAGTCTGGTGGTGGCTGGAGCCACTATGTAGGTCAGGAAAAATTACGCCCACAAACTGGCTGGCAACCGCTGGCCTTCGCGCTGGACTGGGCCCGTCCACCGCGTCACATGAACTCCACGTCCGCTTGGTACGCCCATACCGATCAGTGGCGTTACGAGACGCTCAAATCCGATGAACTTATTTCTCCGACAGCGCCTGAGGGCGATTGGAAGGATGCGAGCCTCATTGACTACAACATCCGAGCTGAACGGATGGGTTGGTTGCCTTCAGCGCCGTCCCTGCGCACCAACCCACTTGAAATCGCGAAAGCAGCGAAAGAGGC
>ENA-UZXD01004021-UZXD01004021.1-metagenome-genome-assembly--contig:-Day-3-50m-contig-4021_pt1 | contig 30677 bp, 36 predicted proteins | sample MGYA00260344_ERZ794904 | MGnify/ENA metagenome assembly ERZ794904 | reverse complement strand
GACATGTAAAATTCAACAATTTTGTTTATGTTGTATTTTTTCATTTCTATGTCGAATTTATCTTTGAGCTCGAGAAATGTTTCTTTACTTAACTCATTATTCATTGGACATGATTCTGGACTGTGTGTTGCAAAAACTCCGAACAACATTATAAAAGATAATTTGAATAAACTATTAAACTTAATTGTACCATTATTTTTGTATCAATTTTTTATAAATTACTAATAAATCCCTTGAAAAATTACATTTCTAATTTACTTTGTTACTAATTTTGAATATTTTTGGAATTATTTGTTCTATGTGCTATCTTTTTAATAAAGAAATCAATTCCCAATTTTTATTTTTAGTAAGTTTTTTTAATATATTGTATCTATTAAAAATCAAATATGTTGAAAATATCTCCTAAAATGAAAAAAGCTCTAAATGATCAAGTTGCGCTTGAAGGTGCTGCATCAAATAGCTACCTTGCAATGGCTTCATGGTGTGACGTAGTGGGATACCAAGGTGCTGCAAGTTATTTTTATGCGCAATCTGATGAGGAACGTACTCACATGATCAAAGTCATTCATTATCTAAATGACATGGGTGCAACTGCAACAATTCCTAGCATTAAAGCTCCTTCTAGCTCTTTCAAATCCCTTGAAGAAATTATTAAAACTGCTTTGAAAAATGAACAACTTGTAACTGCGGCAATTCATAAGATGGTTGAAATTTCTCAAAAAGAAAAAGATCATTCTACATATGCATTTTTAGAATGGTTTGTTAATGAACAAGTGCAAGAAGAAACAAAGTTTGAAACATTGTTACAAAAGTTTGATTTGATTGGTAGGGATAAATTAGCAATTAATGAAATTGATAAAATTTTAGCTGCTGATGCTGTATCTACTGTAGATTCTACTGCATAGAATAATTTTTAATTATGATTCTTTTTCTCTTGTATCATCATGAGTTCTGCCAATATGTAGTGCCAAAGCTATGACATTGTCATCAAATTCCATTCCACAAAACTTACAATGAAATATGTATTCATTTGACAAGAATATCTTTAAACTTTAATACTATTAAAAAATTCCTCTACATCTATCAAAATTAACCGTAAATCATACAGTGTTCACATTCACATGTATCTTGTTGTTTTGCTTTTTTCAAACATTTTTTGTGTTGACCTGCTTGACATTGAGTACAAACCTCTTCAATATTTTCAATAGTTGTGTATTTTTTTGATTGATCAAATCCAAAACCCCCATCTTGTGGTCCTACCATATCTTAAGTTGTTAAATGGACTATTTCTACTTCACTAATTGATTCATTTTTTGAAATATTCTAAATCGTTATGAATTATTTTTTTTCTGTATCTTTATTTTTTTTATCATCTGGTTCTTTTGTTTTATCCCACATGTGCATAGTTCCTCTAATCATAAATGAGCCTACGATAATGGTTCCAAGCCCTACGAGAATGAATAAGAAAAATTTCCCAATATCTTTGATACTTGTCAACATTTTTGTTAAATTCTAATTCTAATTATAACTGTCTAAAATTTAATTAGATTCAATAATGAGTCCAAAAATTCTTTTCATATGTCTAAAGCTAAACAGATTGCTATATGGGTAGGAATTATTGGCGGTGGAATTGGATTCTTCTTTTTCTCTATCGAGATGGCTGAATTTATGCGATGATTTTTAAAAACTAATTACTTTGTGTAAATTTCTAGTATCAATGGATTTAATCACTTCCGAAATTAAAAATTTTTTAATTCAACAAAAGCTGGGTTACGTTGCAACTGTTTCTTCTGATGGGACCCCAAATATTTCTCCAAAAGGAACTATAATTGGATGGGATTCTGAGACATTGGCATTTGCAAATATTCGTTCACCTGATACTATTGATAATTTAAAAAATAATCCTAATGTTGAAATTAATGTAATTGATCCTATTTTACGAAAAGGATATCTATTTTCTGGAATATGTACAATACTTACTGATGGTAATCTCTTTGATGAAATATTTTCTTACTATCGAAATTATGGTGTAACTAGTATGATTCATTCTATTGTACTTGTGAAATTATCAAAAATATCCCCTGTTACTTCACCCCTTTATGATATGGGAATTTCTGAAGTTGAGATGAAATTAAAATGGAAAAAACATTTTGAGATTTTATGATTTCTTCATTGATTCTTTGAGTTGATCTATTTCTTTTTTGGCTTTGGCATGTAATTCTCTTTCTTTTTCTAATTGTAATTGAATTGCTTCCAATTCTTTTTGAGTTGTGTTCAGTTTTGATTTTAATGATCCTACTACTGCACTTGCAGCCTCAATTATGCCTGATGTGTTTTTGGATTTTTGTTCACCTTGAATGAATTCCCTTTCTTTTGGAGTTAGAATATCTGCATCTTGAAATTTATTTTTTTTCTGTAATTCGGCACTGGCATTGTATAATCTTGAATTTGCTACTTCTAACTGCTTTTCAGATTCTATTTGTTGTTTTTTAATCCCATGAAGTTCTGCTTGGTCTTTTTTAATTTGTTCATTGATTTTTTTATGTTGATCTTGTAACTCTGTAAATTCTTTATCCATTTTTATCATATTTTCTTTTGTTTTATTGAATTCATCAATTGATTTTTTATCTTTAATTTGGTCTGAATTTTTGATTTTTACTAAAATTTCTGAATGTTCTCTTTTAATCACATCTAATTCCATCTTTTTTTGATTAAGTTCTTTTTTTACTTCCATTACATTATTGACTGTTATATTGTACTCTTCTTTTACTGTCTGAATTTTCTCTAAGATGCTGTCTAACTCTTCTTGTTTTGTTTTGTATTCTTCTTGTTTTGTTCTGAAATCTTCTTGTAATTTTTCAATTTCATTATCTAACCCTTCTTTTAGAATGATTTTCTCATTATCTTTGGAAACTTTATTTTCCTTTTTCCCAAACAATCCCATGGTTTTCCTCTATTTTTCTAAAAGATGAACCTTTGCTTATGATTTTTTTCTACCTCGGATAAACTTTAGATAAAATCCAATACTTCCAATAATTATTCCCCCGACCCATGTAATAATACTCAAACTTTTTGGAACAATTGCTTCTTGTGGTCCTATAATTAGTAATAATGCTCCTAAAATTATTAGTGCAAATCCTCCACTTTTTTTACTTTGATTATGATCTTTGTGAACCATGTTATAGATACTCTGAAAGTGTTTTGGCAACTTGTTTTCTTCCGATGTCTGATATGAATGGACCAATTTTTGGACCTCTGGATGTCCCTAAAATTATTTGATATAATATTTTAAAGAAATCTTTTGGTTGAACATCATTTGATTTTGCAATCTGGTATATTGTATTTTGAATATCATCTGGTTCTTCATCTACTCCAAGAGCTTCAACTAGAATTTTTAATGCTTTTTTTGCAGAACCATCTAATTCAACCTCTGTTTTTTCTTGCTGATCAAATTCATCAGAATAATTTCCTGCAAGTTTAATGAGATTTTCAATTTCAATATTTTCTTCTTTAATTACTCCGTAATCTAGGAGTTTTTTCATTACTCTTTCCCCTCTGTTTTCTTTGAAGATTTTTGTTAATTCTATTAGTAGTCTGTAATTGACATGTGTGCTTGATTGTTTTGGTGGGGTTAAGAGATTTACATATTCATAAAGTCCCTTTGATTTTGTAATTTTTGCTTGATTGTCCATTTTGATTCTTCCAAAGTAAATGTCTTCAAGTTCATTATATTCACTCATTAGAGCTGGAATATCTTCAAATCCTAATTCACGTGCACCTGTAATTCTTTTGTATAATAATAATAGAATTGATTTTGGAGTTCCAAATTCTAGCCATTTTTGGGCAGTAATCACATTTCCTAATGATTTTGAAATCTTTTTCCCACCTTTATCTAAGAACATTTCATATTTTACATGATGAGGGTGTGGACATTCTAATATTTCATCTGCAACCCAATCATTTACTTTGACAGAATCCATGATATCTTTTCCATATGCCTCAAATCTAATGTCAAATGCTGTCCATCTTGCAGCAAATTCTACTTTCCATGCTAATTTACCTAGATCTTTTGTAATGTCTGCTTCTCCTTCATGACCACATCCTTTGATCATTTTTGAACCAATTTCTGTATCATGACATCTATACTTCACTTTTTTCTCATCTATGATGTATTCCGTAGATTCTGCAGTATAGAGGCGATTACAGTTTGCGCAAACTGGAAAATATGGGAGATACTTTTGATATTTTTCCTGTCCTACTAATTCTGATATTTTATCACCAATCTTAGTACTGTTTTGTAAAATTGTATGTATCTGATCTTTTAGTAACCCTTGTTTGTAAGTATCAATTGCTCGTCTAAATTCATATTTTATTCCAACCTTGTCTAATCCATCCAAAAGAATACTACTCATATGCATACCATACGAATCATGACAACCATATGGATCTGGAATTAATGATACTGGTTTTGCTAAATGCTCTTCTAATGAATCTGGAAACCCTGCTGGGATTTTTCTTAATCCGTCTAGATCATCTGAATATGCAATTAATTCAGACTTGTATCCTAAATTCTCTAATGCTAATTTGACTCCGTAAGCTCTTACGGCATCTCCTAAACTTCCAATATGTGGAACTCCTGATGCGCCTAACCCACTTTCAACTTTAAGTACATCTAAATTTCTTCCAAGAGTTTTTTCACGTTCTAGTAATTCTGATGCTAACTTGTCTATCCAAGTCCCTTTACCAATAATTTCTTGTCCTGACATTTCTTTTCACTAGTTGAGTTTTTTGGACATGTATGGCCCATATAATGAATACCCTAATTTTTGATAATATTCTCTTGTACCTATTGCGCTAATTACTAAAATTTTCTTTGCATCAAATTCTTCCTTTGAAATTTTTTCAGCTTCTTTCATTAAATTTTTCCCTAGCCCTGAATGTTGTATTTTATCATCCCCTTTTTCTCCCAACTTTAATGATTTACCATACACGTGAATTTCTCTTACAATACAACTATCTTTTCCAACTTCATCTCTATGGGCTTTATCACTTGGTTTTCTTAATCTTAAAAATCCATAAATTGATTCATCCTTGTCTTCAAAAGATAAGAACACTTCTTTTCCTTCTGAAGAATCATAGTTTATCCTATTTAGATTGATGTCTTTTAATTCTGATTTTTTATTTGTAAGGCCTGCCTCTCTACATCTGATACATTTGCAAGTAAGTCCTTGTTTGGCTAGATTTTGATGTACAATTTGTCTTAGATTTCCTGATTTTGGTCCTGCAATAATCTCTTTTGGAGAAATTTCTCTTTGTACTCTCATGATTCTGACCCATTTTGGAATGTTTCTTTTTACTTCTGTTAGAACTTTGATCATATCTTCATCTGAATATGGTGTGTATTTCCCTTGTTTGTGTTCTTCATAGAGTGGTGTATTTTCAATTACTAAAGATGGATAAATTTTCAACATATCTGGACGTAATTGTGAATCTGCAAATAATTTTTTAAAATCTTGAATATCTTCTTCTGGTGTCATTGTTGGTAATCCTGGCATCATATGAGATACAATTTTGTATCCTGCATCTTTTGAAATTTGGAATGATTCTACTACGTCGTTGTAGTTATGTCCTCTGTTTACTATTTCATACACTCGTTCTTGTAATGATTGGACTCCTATTTCGATTCGTGTAATTCCTTGATTTAGCATTACATCTACATGTTCTTTTTTACAATAATCTGGTTTTGTTTCAATAGTAAATCCCACATTTCTTATTGCTGCATGTTCATTGTTTATTTTTGCTTCTTCCAGATTTTTTGAATCTGTTCCATTTAATGCATCATAACATGACTTGATAAAATTGGTTTGATAATCTATTGGCATAAATGGAAACGTACCGCCAACAATCACAATTTCCATTTTTGTGGGGTCATGTCCAAATGATATCAGTTTCTCAATTTTTGATGTGATTTGTAATTTAGGATCAAATTCGTTTTCAATTGCATTAAGTGATGATGGTTCTTTTCCTGTGTAACTATTTGGTGAATTGAATTCAATTCCTCCTGGACAATATGTACATCTTCCATGTGGGCATGCAAATGGTTTTGGCATTAATGCAACAACTGCTACTCCTGATGCTGTTTTTGTAGGTTTTCTTAGTAGTACTTTTTTTAACTTTTCAAAATCTGACTCTTTAACAGTTGATAGTATTTCATAATTCCGTGGAATTCTTTCGAGTGCATATTTTGTACATATTTTTATGATTTCTTCTTTAACCTGTTTTTTACTAGGCTCATTAATCATTAGGAGATTTTGGGTGATTTCCCCACATGCTTTAGCAAGTGTGGGATCTAATTTATTCATGAATATTTAGACCTGTTTGGACATAAATTCGTTGAATAATTTTATTTTTCATGTATCTATACTTTATTGAAATCTTATTCTGATTTTTGCTCAGATTTTATTCCTGATGGTTGGTTGCCACTTTTTTGCTCTTTTCTATATTCCATTTTCAACCAAATTGGTGTGATGATTGTTGTTACTGCAACCATTATTACAATTGTAGAATATACTTCTGAAGTAAGAATTCCTGCAGTTACTCCTACTCCTGCTACTATTAGTCCAACTTCTCCTCTTGAAATCATTCCAATTCCTACTCTCATTCCTTGTTTCTTACTTTTCAAAAATAACATTGCAGGCAATCCACATCCAAATAATTTTGTAACAACTGCAATAACAATTACAATTCCACTTAACATTAGAATTTCTAAATTCACTGCTCTGAGGTCCACTTGTGCTCCGATGATTGCAAAAAACAACGGTGCAAAAATTAATCCTATTTTTCCAATATAGTTTTCTATTTTATCAAATACTTTGGTAGTTGATAATGCCATTCCTACAGCAAAAGCTCCTACAATTGGTGATAGTCCTATTGAGCCTGCAAGTGCTGCCGCACCAAAGAATGACGCTGTAGCAATTCCTTCTACACTGCCTTTTGCTTTCCATAATCTTGGTGTGATTATTTTTGGAATGACTACCACTGCCACAATAAGCATTATTGCAAAGAATCCTAATACTTGTAAAATTGTGATTGTAACTTCTGTGATGTCTATGTTGTCTACTCCTCCCTCTGAACCTGCAATTGATGCTACTACTGATAATACTGCAATTGCTAAAATATCATCTACTACTGCAGCACCTATGATCAATCTGGCTTCTGGAGTTTTGATTTTTCCAAATTCACTTAACACTTGAATTGAAATTGCAATACTTGTTGCAGTAAGTGCAGTTGCAATTAACATTGATTGTAATGCATCAAATCCAAACATTTGGAATACTGCTAATCCTGCAAAAAATGGAACTACTACTCCTAGTGTCCCTACTGTAAAAGATGCTTTTCCTCCTTTGAGGAATTCTTTTGGTGTCATTTCTAATCCTGCCATAAACAAAATTACAATTGCACCCATTTCTCCTAGTACTTTAATTTCATCATTTATCTGAAGTAATTGTTTTCCATCTATTACAAAAAATGCTCCTAGAGCAAATGGACCTACAATCATTCCTGCTAATAATTCCCCCAACACAATTGGAAGTTTCAGTCTAAGAAACAGCTCTGCCATTAATTTAGCTGCAAAAAGAAGTATTCCTACCCCGATAATTGTTTCAATAAAGTGAGCTTCACTCATTTTTCTATACTACATCATAGAAATGTGTCATATAAGGTGATGTTAGGTTAAAAATTATTTTGTTATTACTAAATTAAGCAATTTTTTCTGAGTTTACTGTGACACCTTTTTTAGAAATAATTCTTCCTATTTCTTGACTTTTGATCTTATGTTTTTTGAATATTGATATGATTTTTGCTGCTTGTGTTTTTGGAGCAATCACACAAAATCCTACTCCCATATTGAAAGTTTTGTACATTTCTACAGGATTTACTCCTTGTTCTTGTACTAATCCCATTATTGGAGGAATTTTTGGTAATGATTCTATCTCATAACCTATGTTTTTGAGACGTAATAATTTGGTAAATGCTCCTCCTGTGATGTGTGCAAGACCGTTGATTTTACATTTTTGAACCATTTCAAGAACCGGATTTGTATAAATTTCAGTAGGCTTGAGTAATGTATCTCCTATTGTTCCTACTCCTTTGACTTTGTCTTTGATTGAATATTTTTTTAATAATGCTTTTCTTGCAAGTGAATACCCATTTGAATGGAATCCTGTACTATTTGCACCAATGATTACCTCTCCTGTTTTTATTTTATTTCCTAACACAAGATCTTTTTTCTCTACTAATCCAACTACCATCCCTGCCAAATCAAATGCAAAACCTTTACCTTCAATCACATCTGGCATTATTGCAGTTTCTCCACCAACAATTGGCATTGATGATTTTTTTGCCCCAGTTACCAATCCTTTTACAATTTCTTTGAAAATGTTTACATCATTTTTGTTTGCAGCTATGTAATCTACAAATGATATTGGTGTTGCTCCAATACAAATGATATCATTTACGTTCATTGCAACACAATCAATTCCTATTGTGTTGTATTTTTTCATCATATTTGCAATTACTACTTTGGTTCCAACACCATCTGTGTGTGTTGCTAAAAGTTTTCCACCTGGGATTTCTACAATCCCTGCATAATGCCCAAAACCATGAGCTATCTTTGCTTTTTTCTGAAGTTTGTGAGTTGATGCAATTAATTTTCCTATTGCCATTTGACTTTGTTTAATTTTAGAAATGTCTACTCCTGCTTTTTTGTAGGTTAAGACCATGGTTTGATGCGCTAATATTGTGAATAAAAGAATTTGCTTATAATTTCGATCACATGTACATTCCAGATGTGACTTCTCTATGTTCCGTATATTTTTGAGACATTTCACTGAATTCTGAATTTATTCTCTCTTTGTCTTGAAGACTTTTTGTATCTATGTCCATTTCATAGAATCTATTTAATGCCTCTATCAGAGTTGCCGCAGCTATTGAATCCGGTGCAGTTTTGTCTGCTTTTGCTAATAGGGTTAATCCTTGAATTTCCCTTACTAGACACTCGTTTAATATGCCTCCTGGTATGCCTGTGATGAAACCTTGTGGAATCATACTGATGTCTTTATCTGCCATTGTTCTTACTAGATCATCTTCAGCTGCACAATATGCTCTATTGTCGTGCTCCTTTCCTGCAACTCCATCTAAAATTACAATTTCTCTTGAACCTTTTTGTTCTGCCCAATCTAGAATTGTATCTATTAGTGAATACAATCCTTCCATCTTTAATGTAATTTCACAAATTATTGTACAGATTGTTCCTTTCTTGTTTGCATAGAATCTAAATGGATGACGTAATCTACCTTTCATGAAAACTGTTGATGGTGGAAGATACTTTGATCTCATTACTCCAATTTCCTCCATTTCTAATTTTTCAATAATATGATTAATTGCTACAGGTCCTACTAATCCTGCACCAACAAACCCTGCAAAAATTATTGGGTTTTTGAGTTTTATTTTTTTAATTTCAAATACTTCAGCTTCAGGAAATCCGTTTTGCACTGTATACGTCGATGCATTCTATCTAATTACTTTTCTTATACGTGAAGGTTTTAACAATTTTTTTACATTTGTATGCCCTCTTACAAAAAAAGTGTAAGGTATATTTCTCTAATTATTTTTCTGCATAAAGAGACTTAGCATGGTATGCCCTTTGTCTGTTATTGAATAGATCATATTTGCTCCTGCAGCTTCTTTTTTGATAAAGTTGTAGTCTACACATAAGTGCAAATAATTTAGAAATGATCTTTTCATTCTAATTTTTGATTTTGAATACAGTTCTGAAAATGTCATAGAGTTTCCTCGAAGTTGATATAATAACTTCAACAGAGACAGTGTACTGTAATCTTTTGTTCGTGCTTTTACTGCATCCAGAACTTGTTCATCTCGCTTTATGATGAAATCATCAAATTGATCTGCCACTTCTAGTGGTACGTATGTTAATCTTGCTCGTATCATACTGTATAGTACGGTACATTACCTTATTAGTCTTTGACTTGAGTTTTATTGATCATTCTGAGTTGTTTTTTTACACTTGTTTTTGTGCCTATTTTCAATTTGATGGATAAAAGTCCTATTTTGCTTCTATTTATGAAAAATATGATGTGTGAAATTAACATGAATTGTTATAATTGTAAAATTATAGTATGTCCTCTACTTTAAACAACATCTTTCTGACCATTCATTGTGGAAGTAATACTAAGTGCAATTCTTACTGTAGTTGGATTACTTTTATTGTGTTTTGGTGGTAATTGGTTAGTTACTGGTGGAATTGCAATTGCAAAAAAATTTCGTATAAGCAATTTGGTAATTGGAATGACTATTGTAGCATATGGTACTTCTACTCCTGAACTTGCTGCAAGTGTTGCAGCAGCTGGAGAACACAGTGCAATCATTTTAGGAAATATTGTTGGAAGTAATATCGCAAACGTTGGAATGGTTATTGCAATTGCTGCAATCATTGTACCTCTTGTGGTAAAAAAATCTGTATTAAAAAAAGAAATCCCAATAATGCTTGGTGTTTCTGTTTTACTTATTTTGATTTCAATTGATGGTGAACTTTCCCAATATGATGGCATCTTGTTACTTGGAGGATTAGGTGTATTTGCAGTTTATACATTCAAAGATGCAATGAAACAAAGAGCTGAAAATAAAGATGAATCTAATAAAAGTACAAAAAATATTTCTCTGAAATCAATTGGTTTAATCGGATTAGGTGTTGTACTTTTGTATGTTGGTGCAATCTTAACTGTTGACAATGCTGTTATTTTAGCAAAAGAATTTGGTCTATCTGAAAAAATTATTGGGTTAACTGTAATTGCAATTGGCACATCTCTCCCAGAATTGATTACCTCTATAATTGCAATTAGAAAAGGTCATACTGATATTGGTATTGGAAATATTATTGGAAGCAATATTTACAATATTTTGATGATAATGGGTGTGGGTGCAACCATTGGTGGTGTTATGATTTCCTCTGATGTTTATGTCGACTATGCCATAATGATAATTTTCAGCCTTTCATTACTAATTGCACTCAAAACCGGAATAATTAATCGATTAATGGGTATTTGTTTGAGTATTGGATATGTTATCTATTTGGCAGTGACATTTTTCAAGTAATTTATGCCTAATTTGGTATTCAAATTGAATTTACTTTGATATTTTTGACTTTAATTGATGGGGTGATTGATGGAAGTGATGCCCACTGAATTACATTTCTTTGATTGTTTCCAATCTCTGAGATATTTTTTAACATGGTTGGAAGATTATGAATAATTCTTACTGATTTTCCTGGTCCTATTACTTTTCCATCTTTGATAATTTGTATTCCGCTTCTTGCAGTACATGAAAAATCCCCTTTGATTGGATTCACTGCATATGTGTACCATAGTCTTCCTATTAGTAACCCTTGTTTTGTATTCTTGATCATATCTTCTTGTGAGATACGTCCTTGACTTATTTTCAAATTATGTGGGGATGATATGGGAATTGGCTCTGAACTTCTCCCCATTGGTGATCCTGATCTTGATGCATTACCTGTTGATTCTCCATTTTTTTTATAACCATCAAATAAATCTGAATAAGTATTTTTAAAGATCCCTTTCTCTATAATATTATTTTTTTTAGTTTCTATCCCCTCATCATCTATTGGTTTTGTACCAATTCCTTCTGGGATGTGTGGGTCGTCTATCAGATTAAATTGCTCTGTAGATATTTTTTCATTGAATTTATTTGAAAAGCAACTTTTCTTTTCTGAAAATGTTTTAAAATTAAAATTATTTGCTACCACAAATGCTAATAATTCTCCTACTGAATATGGTTCAAATATTATGGAATAATTGCCCGAATCAATTTTTTGTGGATTTATTGATTTGATGCACATGGTTTTTGCATCATTACCTATTTGTTCTGAAGAAAAATTTGATAAAGTTCTACCACTTGCATGACCTATTCCTGATACTGGTATGTTTCCATATTCTGATTCTGCATTAATGATCCCTGAGATGTATGTGGCCTTTTCCTCAAAATCGGATCCATTGGAATTTACTAATTTAAAAACTTCTGAAACTATATTCAATGATCCGGTAATCGTATTAACTTTCTCATTATTCGATGAATTAATCATATTTTGTGCTATATCCATTGAATTTGATCCGGATATGTTGTATAATTTTTCATCAAATACTCCTTCCAATTTTTTAGCAGTAACTTTGTGTGGTAGTCCTTTCCAAAATTTTCTTGATTTTAAATTTTTTATTGTTGTAAAACAATCATCGATGGATTTTTCAATATTTTTTTTATCTGTTGTTTGAATTGATGCAATTTTTTTATCTTTTACTAATCTTATACCATAATTTTCATCAAAGTTTTGTTTAATTTCTACAATTTCTGAATCAGTTATTCGTACAGTTATAATTTTTTTTTTAACTTCCACTACTTCACATTCGTCAATCTTTAATTTTTTTGAGTGCCTAAATGCATTTTCTATGATTGACAATTATTTTCTTCTTGGATTTTGGTAATTGAATTTATTAATTTTGATCAACTCCATATATGATCCAAATTGAGAATCATTTGAAATTTCATCTAGTTTGTCTACTACTTCATTTTCATCTTCAAACTTTTTTAGAATGTTATATCGTGTATCTCTTTCTGCTGGAATCCTTTTAATTTCTTTTACCATTCTTCTAATTTCTTTTGGTCTAATCAATTGACCATATCCTGAACCTGCAGAAGTTGAAATACTTTCATTGATTAAAGTACCTCCAAAATCATTTGCCCCCCACATTAGTAATAATTGAGACATTTTTTGTCCTTCTTTTACCCATGACATTTGTAAATTATCTATGGAATTATTTAGCATAATTCTTGAAATTGCATGTGTAAGTAAAACATCTTTTCCACTTCCCCCTTGTCTAATTCCTTCATGTAATTGATGTTTGTACATTGGAGCTTCTGAATGTACAAAATCAAGTGGAACAAATTCTGAAAATCCGCCTGTTTCTTTTTGTATTTCTCTTAATTTTACAATATGTTTTACTCTGTCTTCAAGAGTTTCCACATGCCCAAACATCATAGTTGATGTTGTGGTAATGCCCATTTTATGAGCCGTTTTGATAACTTTTTCCCAATTTTTTACGCTAATTCTTCCTGGGGATATTTTATCTCTTAATTCTTGATCAAGAATTTCTGCTGATGTTCCTGGAAGTGTATCTACGCCTGCTTCTTTCATTCTCTTTAGAAATTCCTCAATTGTTGTCTCTGACCTTGTTGCACCATAAAGAATCTCTTCAGGTGAAAATCCATGAATGTGAATATCTGGTATTTCTTTTTTGATTTCTTTGCAAATATTTTCATACAAATCTCCTTCCATATCTGGTGGTAATCCTGCTTGGATACAGACTTCCGTTGCACCTACTTGGTGTGCTTCTTTTGCTCTTCTCACGATTTCATCTGTAGGTAGGAAATACCCTTCCTCTTCTCTAAAATCTCTACTAAATGCACAAAATCCACATTGTTTAATACAGACATTTGTAAAATTGATATTTCTGTTTACTACATATGACACAATATCTCCTACTCGTCTTCTTCTAATTTCATCTGCAACAAGTCCCACTAGATGAAAATCTATCCCATCAACATTATACAATTCAATTCCTTCTTTTACTGAAATTTCTTTATCTGATAATGCATTGTTTAGAATTTCTGAAATTATAGGATCTGAATTTTTAAAAAGTGCATCCAAATTAATTGTCATCTCCAATATTGCTCCTTTACTAATCCTTCCTTATTTTCTATCTCTGCCATCTTGTCTCTTAACTCTTTACTAATGAACGAAAAAAATTCTGGATATATTGGGAATCTACACTTTAATTCAAATCCTGCATTTTTTGAATTTTCTTCAACTTTGTTAATTTCCGGCCATGAGAATTCTGGATTTACAAAATCTGGTGTTAATGGTGAAATTCCTCCCCAATCATTAATTCCAACTGATAAGAAACTTTGATATGATCTTGGGGATAGGTTTGGTGGAATTTGTATATTCATCTCTGGCATGATAATTCTTGATAATGCTACAACTGTTTTAAAATAATTTTCATTAGCTGATGGTGAATTTTTCATTATTGTATCTGATTTTGGTTGAAAATTTTGTAAAATTACTTCTTGAATGTTACCATATTTTTGATGTAATTGTTTTATGGCAAATATGGAATCAATTATTTCCTCAATTGTTTCTCCTATCCCTACTAATATTCCTGTAGTCATTGGAATTCTCAATTTACCTGAATTCTCTAAAATTTCTAATCTTGTTTTTGGTCTTTTACTTGCTGCCAAATAATGTGGCATTCCTTTTTCTGTTAATCTTTCACTGACATTTTCTAACATAATGCCCATTGACACATTTGTTTTTTTCAACTCTTTCATTTCTTCAAAATTTAAATTTCCTGCATTTGTATGTGGAAATAATCCTATTTCTAATGCTAATTCTGATGCATGAATGAGATATTCTGATGTTGAATTAAATCCATTTTTTTTTAACCATTCTCTTGCTTCAGGGTATTTTTTTTCTGGCTGTTCTCCTGTGACAAATAGTGCTTCAACACATTTGTATTTTTTTGCAAGTTGTAATAATTCTATAATCTGTTGTTTTGACATTAATGATAATTTTTCTTCTCCTGGTTCTGCTTTGTATGTGCAATAAGAACAAGTATCTTTACAGAGATTAACGATGTTGAAAAATGCCTTTTTTGAAAATGTAACTGTTTGATTTTTAAATTTTTTTCTTATGTTTTGTGCTGTCAAAAATAGTTCTGTTGGGTCTTTTACTGCTTGTTGATAAATTTCAATTATATCGTGATGTGAAATTGTTTTATTTTCTAAAACATTGTTTAAATTTTCAGAGTTTAACACGAGACTATTCATCAGAATGAATTCTTGAGTAGAAGTATTTATGCTTGTATTTTTTAATTTCCATTTGGTCTTTCTTGAAGCGTAATTGTTACTTCTATCATTTTACTATCTCTTAAAATCTCTAAAACCATTTCATCTCCTACTGTTTTTGCTCTTTGAAGATGTATCAAAATATCGTCAATTTTTCTAACATCCATTCCGTCTACTGATAAAATGATGTCTCCTCCTATAGAATAGTCTATTCCGTCTACTTGTATTGTTTTTTCAGATCCAATTAGTCCTGCTTTTGAAGCTGGACTATCTTCCACAACTGTAATTATCAAAAATCCAAGTGTGTCTTCAAGTTCCATGACTTTTGCCATATCTAGATCAATATCCCTGCCTGAAACCCCAATCCATGGATGTTGATATTCTCCATTTTCAATTAGAGTCGGAACAATTTTGACAACCGTTTGTGATGGAATTGCAAATCCAACTCCTGTGAATTCTCCTGTGGTTGACTGGATTGCTGTATTGATTCCGACAACACCTCCCATCATGTTTAACAGCGGACCTCCTGAATTCCCTGGATTTATGGCTGCATCTGTTTGAATTACATCTGGAATTGAATATCCTGAATCTGTTGGAAGTAATCTTCCTATTTGACTTACAATTCCTGAAGACATGGAACCTGATAATCCAAATGGATTCCCTATTGCAGTTATTGGCTCTCCTACTTTGAGCTCTGCTGAGTCTCCTAGTGATAATGGTTGTAACAAAGATAAATCTGCATTGACTTTGATTACCGCAATATCTGTAAATTCATCAACCCCGATTATCTCTGCATAGTATGATCTTCCATCAAGAAATGTTACAATTGTTTTTTCTGTATCCTCAACAACATGTGCATTTGTAATTATGTGCCCTTTTTTATCAAAAACAAAACCTGATCCTACCCCGCCCACATTTTCTGATGCCTCGCCTCTTTGTACATTAACTCTCACCACCCCTGGTTCTGATTTTTCAAAAATTTCAATTAACGATAAATTTTTTGAATATGGTGATTCTGTTTCTTTAACTATATCTGCATTAACATCATCTATTTCAATTTCTGGTTTAATTGGTTCAGGTGGTGTAATTACAAGTACTGCGAAAATGACAATTACTATCATTGCTCCAATTGCCCCACCTACAAATACTCCTGATTTGTCCATGAGATTTCTTATTCTTGATTTTCTATGTAAAAGGATTTCTATATGCTAATTGAATTTTGATTATGGTCTTTCATTGAGTAACTTCTTCCTCTCCATGTGACTGCTGACGTTCCCTTTGCTTGGATTAATCCACTCAAAAATCCCAAAACTACTGTTAAACTCCCTAATGGTGCAAATAATGCGTAAATTGTTCGTAAGCCTAATCCCATTTTTACTTCAATTGTTGCTCCTGTGTAAATTAGGATTGATGAAATTGCTGATGTAATGAGCAGAATTTTTGAAGATATATTTTCTGATGGTAATACAATTGATGTTGCAAGAATTGGAAATGGAATAAATAATAAAAATAATACTGCAAAGAAAATACCTACTGCAATTTTTCCATTTTGGAGATACAGTGGAACCATTAATCTCTTTAATGCATTCCATAAAGTTCCTTTATCGCGTGCCCATACTGCATCAATAAGATGATCTCCTCGTACCATCCTCATTTTATGTCCTGATTCTTTCACTTTTTTACCTAGTGCCCCATCTTCAACAATTTCTTGTTTTACCCCTTCATGCATTCCTACTTTTTCATAAGTTTCTTTTTTCATGATGAAGAAACTCCCAAAGAAGTACCCTGTTTTCTTTGATGGATTGTTTACATTTAATGCTGAAAATCTTGTATGTAAAAATGTCGAAATCATTGGAAGTGTGATGTTTGTCCAAAAATCAAATGTAATCATTTTTGGAATTGCAGACAATGCATCTAAATTGAATGAAAATAGTTGTGCAACTGCAAGTGATATTACGTTTTCAGAATGTTTTGTGTCTGCATCTGTAAATAACAATAATTCTCCTGTTGTTTTTTGATATCCTTCCATGCATGCCCAATTTTTCCCCATCCATCCTTCTGGTTTAGGTTTGGCAGTTACTGGAATTATTTTAGAATTTTTTTTTGCATATTCAGAAATTATTTTCCCAGTGGAGTCATCTGAAGAATCATCAATAACTATAATTTCATAATTTGGATAATCTTGTTTAATTAATGAATCTAAACATTCACTGATAAAATCTTCCTCATTTCTTGCTGGAAGAATTATTGAAACTTTGGGAGTTAACTTTGATTTATTTTCAAATTTATCCAAGTATGGTGTCAGTCTAAATGACTCTATCATTGATTTGATAAGAACAACCCAAGCTCCACAAACCCCAATTAATATTGCAGTTAGTGAATAATTGAAAATGTCATAAATTATTTCCATGAGTCTATTTCTCGATTTCTTCTTTGATACTCTGCATTGCTTGATTGGTACCACTTTTGATGTGTTTTTTTATCATGCCTGTGAACATGCCCATCATTCCAGTTAGTTTGATATCCCAAACTACACGAAGTATGGTTTTCTCTCCTACAGAAGCAAGTGATATGATTTTTTCACCATTAATGATACCTTTGGTAAATTTTGCAATTATCTTTTCTTTAGGCTCTAGTGTTACTTGTTGTAGACATTTTTGATCTCTGAATGCTATGGTAATTTCTCGATTTATTGTATTTCCATCTTTTGAAATATTTTTGACTTCTTTAGTTCCCTTCCAAAATTTTGGTTCATTATCAATATCTGAAACAACATCCCAAACTTTCTCTACTGTTGAATTGATTTCTATTTCTACTTCAATAATTGCCATGTGTTAACACACATTCATTTCGCAGTAAATATATTACATTGCTCAACAACTTGAAATAGACTGTGATGGGCAACATGCCTAAAATCCAGAACATTAACTCCAGTTCTAATGGCGTTTGCCACTCTTCCGTCACAGTCACTTAAAATTTGAAAGAAAATGAAACCCACAAAATACATGCCAAAAATAGGAACTTTTGATGGAAATGGTTTTTGGAAAAATGCGTATGCCCATCAACGTGGTAAATTATTAAAAAAAGTCAATGTGCCCGAAGATCAAATAATTATTCTAGTGAATAAAAAATATGTTGAACTTCCTGCTGCTTTAAAATACGAAATTGAGACAAGCGGAATTGATAAAAAAGAATTACAGTAATCGAAATTCATTTTAACCCTAAAAAATAGTATTTTTTTATGTCAAATGTATCGTATGATGATTTTGCAAAACTCGATATTAGAGTTGCAAAAATAATTGCAACTGAACCTATTGAAGGTAAATCTAGAATCATCAAAGGAAAAATTGATTTGGGAAATGATGATCAACGTGATGTCATTATTGGAGGCGCCCAATATTTTCAACCTGAGGACATTGTGGGAAAAATTGTGATTGTTTTGGCAAATCTTGAACCTAAAAAAATGGCTGGAGTTGAATCAAATGCAATGCTGTTGGCCGCCGATGTTGATGATAAACCATTTTGGTTGACTGTGAATGAAGATATTCCTTTGGGAAGCCCTATCAAATAATTTTTTTATTTTTTAAAATTTTATGAAGATGTATTTTAAATTATGATTAATCATAAATCATTAATTCTTTTTCTTCTAATAATGCATGTAAATTGTTAACTGATCTGTAAACATCTGGTTCTTGTTTTGCACCAGTACAGACAAGTTTTCCTGAAGAAAATAATAATATCACCGTTTTTGGATCTACCATTCTGTGGATAAGTCCTGGAAATTGTTCTGGTTCATACATACTTCTAGGTAGTGTTCTTGCTGCTTGTTCTAAATGGATTTTTCCACCTAGATTAATTGATGCAACAATATTTTGAATCGTTACTGTTGCATCTTTTTTAACTTTAATTCTTCCTTTTCGAAGCTTATCTACTACTGTCTTTACAGCTTTCCTTGCCATTTCTTCAGATTTGGAGCCTGTACATACCATTTTTCCTGAAGTGAAAATTAATGTTGCCGTTTTTGGATTTTTTAATCTAAACACTAATCCTGGAAATTGATCAGGATGATATTCTACATCTGGAAATTTACTAGTAATATCATTCAAGTCCATCTTTTGAAAAACATCTGCAGATGCAACTACATTTTCTACACTTACAATAGGTTTGGTTTCAGGCATATTTGGTTTTTTGTACTTTAACTACAATAAAAGGACTTTCTCAAAAATTTTACACACATTCAAATTTTTAGAATTATTGATTTTTATTCAATTTCTTAGACGAATGATTTAATTTAGATCTGAACGCCGCTGAATTTATTGGATCTTTTCAATATAGATTTTGATCAATTGTTTTCCATGAATGATGACTCCAATCCGTTAATGATGTTGATTTGGATTTTACCAATTATCCTCTTTGTGTTTTATGGACAAAGAATTCAACTATACGTTACTTCTGGTGAAATTAAAAAAGCAATTAAAAAACTTGATGCTTTCAGAGAAGAATCTAGAAATGAATTAATTGATTATATTAAAAAAAATACCTCTTTTGAAATAGATTCGATAAAAAAAATTGACCGCTTTTTAGATTATTTTACAATAATGCCTGTTGATATGGATCCTAATGGTATTGTTGATAAAGTTCAACATACAGTTAGATCCAGGGAGGACTATACTCGAGAACATATCAAAATCCTTTGTCCTCAACTTAGCGATTTTGAATTAACCAAAGTTCAAACTTTACTTGAACTTGCATCATCATTACAAATGATTCACAAAATAGTTAATCACATGTTCTTAACTGCTAAAAAACAAAACAACTATCCCTTGATTTTACCCCTACAGATGATTCTTCCTTTTGTTATGGAACAAGCAGAAGCAATGAGGGAAGCCATTCCGGCATTTGAATCTGGACAACCTGTTGGAGATGGAATTGGCCCTATGGTAGTTGGTAAAATGATGCTAAACTGTGAAAAGCAAATACTTTCATTTCAAACGGCACTTGCCAAAACTGACTTTGAAAATAGACAATTATTTCTTTTAAAAGCTGAGGGTCCTGGTTCTACTGTTGGCAGACCTGCAGATGCGTTAGAGAAAATTGTTAGTGAAAATACAATTAATGCAATAATTATGGTTGATGCTGCTTTGAAAATGGAAGGTGAAGAATCTGCATCTGTTGCTCAGGGTTTTGGTGCAGCTATCGGTGGAATTGGAACCGAACGATTTCAAATTGAAGCAGTTGCAACAACAAAAAATATTCCCGTATTCTCTATTGTGGTAAAACAATCTGTAAAAGAAGCAATCACACTAATGACAAAAGAAATTGCTGATAAAGCTGATGACACACGTCTCCAAGTTTATGAGATGATTAAAGAAAATACCAAAGAAGGCCAATCGATAGTAGTAATTGGTGTTGGAAATACTGTTGGAGTTCCGCAATGATATTTTCAAAGAAAAAAATCATTATTGCATATACTATTGAAAAATGTCCTGAATGTAACATGCAGAGAAAACGGAAATTTGCTAAAGATGATGTTTTGTTTTCTGAATCTTCAAAATGTCCCTCATGTGATGTAATATGTATGATTGAGAAAATTTTTGGTGAATCTTTTGAACAATAATCCTACTCTGTCCTAAATTTTACATTACATGTTGGACAAAACCAAGTTATTGCTTCTCCCTGTTCTTTGAACATTATTCCGTGACATTTTGGACACGGTCTTATCTCTTCACTCAAAATATTTTGTCCTTTTTTGAAATCTCTATAGTGCTTTTGTTGTTACAGTTACTCCTGTTTCATTTGGAATAAACGTGTGTTCAGCTTGGGCCACTCTTTGTTCATTTACTTCAATTAGTACTGGATATGCTTGAACTGCTTTTTTCTTAACTAAAATATCTAATAATTCCCTGGCCTTTTTTTCCTCCCATTCTTTTGTAATCCATCTTAACGCAAATGGTAACATGTTGAAATTTTTCCAAATAAAGTCAAGTAATCTGTCTGCTTCTTCATTCTTTGTTTTCTTTCGAGAATTAATTGCAAAGATGTTTTTTATCTGGCCATTTCTAACAAATCCTCCTGCTTCTTTTGTTGTTACAAATGGCTCACATGCGTATGCTGAATTGTCTGAAAGTGAAAATCCTCCAATTGACCAAATATTTGGGATTGATCTTCCTGCATGAATTGTATATTGATCTAATGAATGACCACTAAGATTTGCAATTGGTTTGAATCCTAATTGTTTGATTGTAGTTTCAATAGTACGTCCAATGTCACTAGCTTTGACTCCTGTCTTGATCATTGACATTGCATTTGATAATCCTTCTTCAGCTGCTTGAACTAATCCATCAAATTGTGCATCATAACAAACTGTCACTGCTGTGTCTGCAATGTATCCNNCCAAGATCAATTTTTACTAAATCTGTATCTTTGATTGTAATTGGGTCATTTGGTTCTGCAGTGTAGTGAGCTGCAATTTCATTAATACTTGCATTAACTGGAAATGCACATTTTGCTCCACGTTTTTTAATTTCACCTTCAACTTCTTCACAAATTTCATAGACTGATTTTCCAATCCAATCTTTGACCCTAACCATTTCTCTCCTTTCAGCTGCAATCTTTCCTGCTTTGATGTAATCTTCTATTTGCACAATCCTGATTTTTGAGTGCCTTTAAAATGATTATCTGTGAAGCTTAAATTGGGCGATTCTTGTGTTTTACTGGGATCGTGGTCTAGCTTGGTATGATTCTGCGTTTGGGACGCAGAGGTCGCGAATTCAAATTTCGCCGATCCCACCATTATCTTATTATGAAAATAAATTCATGACACAATTGCCGAGCAATGAAGAAGAGTTAGAGAAATGACTTTGATATGAAGTAAACTAATGGCTCTGAGCTCCGGCATGTTTTTATGAATTCACTAATGTGTGGAATTAATTGAAATTTGAAAGACGCGACATTTTGTTAATTGCTGGGCTTGTACTCTTCATGATTGGGTTAATCCCATTTATGACCCCTGTATATGCCGCAATTATCGTAATTTTGATGTATTTTGGAATCAAAATCTATGTTGGAAAGCGTAAACAATCTATTGAGAAAGATGTTGGTGAGGGAATTTGTATGGATTGTGGTTCTAAAGTTGTAGACAAAAAATGCCCAAATTGTGATAGTTTTAACGAATAATTTTTTCATTTAATTGAATTCATGTTTATGGTAATCAAAGATATTCAAACTTCAAAGCTTTGTAATACTATTACACACAATAGAGTAAATTCAAAATATGACTCATCTTCTAAATTACTATGATGAAGTTACAAGTTTTGATGTTTTACCAGGATGATCCAAAAAAATGCACTGCAGCTAAGATGGTAAAATTTGGTCTTGCTCAAAGTATTAAAAAAATTGGCAATAAGGGAATGGTTCTAGACCCTTTTTCTGAAAAAACATTGATTCCCAAAGATAGATTATTGATAAATTCTATAGTTGGAATTGATTGTTCATGGAATTTAGCTGATCAGGCATTTTCAAAAAAATTTAATGGTATTAAACGAAAACTTCCTCCATTACTTGCAGGAAACCCTGTAAATTATTCTAAACTTAACAAATTGACTACTGTGGAGGCATTATCTGCGTCCCTGTTTATTTTGGGATTTCCAGAACAAAGTTTAGCATTACTTGACAAATTCAAGTGGGGCCATACTTTCTATGACCTTAATCGAAATCTTTTAGATGAATATTCTAAACTTGAAAATGAAGAACAAATCGAATCTATTCTAAAAGACTATGGTTTACTATGATTGTTTTTTCTTTAGAATTATGATAATCCCAACAATGATAATTATTGGAATAACTAAAAATTCATAGTTAAATTCATTTTCTGAAAACTCTACAATTTCAGAATTCTTTGTTGGCAATTCTATTTTCATTTCAGTCACTATGAAACTTGATTCATAAAAATCAGGTCTTAGTACAGAGTCTGAAATTGCAAAAATTTTGATGTTATTTGCACCTATTCCAAAATTCTGTGTTTTCTCGCCTGGAATAATTATTGTGGTTTCACCTTCAACTACATTTAGTGTCTCTGTTGATATTGAATTTCCTTCATTGTCTGTTAAAAAATACAAAATTCGGTCTGAATTTTCTGTATTGATGTCAATTTTGAATTCTACTCCTCTTTGAACAACTTTCTCCAAATCTATTTTTTTGATCAGTGGAAATTCTGTGTTTTCAAATTTTGACCATTCTCCAATTTTGAATGGATATGTTTCATCTTCAAAAGTATTGACTGTAATTGTTCTTGATTCTGGTGCATATGATTCAAGATAAAATGGTCCATTACTTATCACTGCATGATTATTATCCTCAATCCATTTTATTGATGAATTATATCTATTTTGGAAATATTCTAAGTTCTGTTTACTTTCTTTAAATTCCTCTGGAATATGATTACTGTCTCTAAATTTTTCTAAATACCCTTTGATTAGATTTGCATCATTTGGAATTATCAGTGATAACCAATTAACATTTTTACTTGTTGCCCCTGATCTTGAAAATGCAACTTTTCCATCTGTAACTGCTTTTTCCATAGCTGTTGAAATTTCCCAAGGCATTGAATTCCATAACATTGCCCAATCTGCAATTTCTCCATCATCAAAATGCCAATAATCTGCATAAACTTCAATTGTATCTTCATCAATTACATTGACTCCCTTAATTGTCTGAAGACTTTGTGCTGCAATTGGTGTAAATTCTGAATCAAAAGTTTTGTCATTTCCATCTGTTTGTGTTCCCCATTCAATTGTAAAATACAATGAATACAAAATATCATTCATATCCATTTTTTGTCCATTGTGCCAATTACTAAATTTAAAATCAAATATTACTTTACTTGTTGCAACAGAATTTGAGGAGACATTATCCCATTGTTGTAATTCTGGATTCCATGTTATTGCTTCTTGAGGAATGTCTAATTTTCCATCTGGTCCAGCAGTTTCAACATCCCATGTTGCTCGAATTGGTAATGTTTCCCCTGTGAATGGATGCTTAAATGAGCCTGGATCTGAAATAATTCCCCAAATATGTCTGCTATACGTATCTGTTAATCCCATTATTGGATTCCATGCTCCTTGATAGATCTGTTTTACCCCTACGGCAAATTCATTATCATCACTTTTTGCATTGATTGGTGTGAATCTACTTGGAACTCCTGCCCCAAAATCATTTACAATTCCGCTAACTTTCTCATTTACAACGTATTGATCAATTTTACTTGCCAAAAAAATTCTAACTGATTCGTTAACCCCTTCAACTACTGCTTCTTGAATTAGTTCTGATCTTTTTTCTGAAGATTCAAAATCTCCGATGTAAATTTTCTGTGTAATTTCATCTAGTCTATCATTTTTGTAATTCCAATATGTTGGGTCATTGAATCCTGGCATGTTTGAAAACCAAGGTGAATACATTTGTCCTAATCCTATAGAGTCATATCTTACAAATGCAGAACTTGCCCATCCTTCAGTATATAGACTCCATTTCAAATCTGCTGGATTTGATCCATATACTACAACAAATGCCTTGTTAAGATCTCCAAAATCCTTTTTGATGACAAATCCAATTTTTTCTAATTCTACTGATAAGATTTCCCCAATTGATTTTCTTACTGGGTCATCACTTCTGATAAATATTGTAACTTCAATTGGTTTTTCATTTATTATCCATTTGTCGTTAATTTTTGTTGCTCCTTTTTCTTTTAATATTTTAGTGATAATTTTATCTGCAAGTTCTGGATTGTATTTAAAATTAAATAATTCTAATTGCTCAATCACTGAAAGATATTCTGGTTCTGATGTGCTATAGTATGAAATTATAGGTGCACCATAACCTCCCATTAATTCATTGACAATTAATTTTCTATCAATTAGATAATTTAATGCAAATCTAATTTCTTTACTTGAAAATGGGTTAAATTCATCTGCCTCTGCAGGATTTACCAGGATACTATACCTCACACCTGTAGAGTCAAACACTTGTAATCCTTCTCTAGCTTGATGAGTTTCTAACCTGTCTGGTGAAATTGTATAATAATACACATCAAGATTTCCATTTCTAACCTCTTCTAATGCCGTATTTTCATCTAAATATTGGATGAATTTGACTGAATCAAAAAATGTATTTTTTTCTGCAAAAGAATTAGTTTGCATCATCATTACAACTGATAAAGCTAGTATCACTACTAGCAATTTTTTCATAATTCTGATCTTCATTGCTCATAATAAAACCTATATCATAATATTTTGAAATTTGAATCTCTTAAAACCTAAATTCTCCATTTGAATCAAAACATCAGTATGAAAGTTCAACAAAAAATGATTGCTGGTTTACAGGGAATTATCCCTGGTGGAATATCTGTTGATGATTTTTGTGCAGTTACAAAAATTAATTCTATTGATTCTGAAAAAATTCTTGATGAATTTGTAAAAAATGATATTGGTTCAAAACAAGATACTTCATATTATTTTGAAAATGGGGATAAACTCAAAATTGCTGTTGCTTTACTTGAACATGGATTTCCTATTGATGAAATTTCAATTGCGCTAGATTGGAGAGATTTTGAAGGATTGACAGCTGAAATTTTGACTTCTAAGGATTTTGCCGTAATTAAAAATATGATTTTAACGAAACCTCGAATGGAAATTGATGTGATTGGAATTAGATTGGGGGTTGCAATTTTGATTGATTGTAAACATTGGAAACGTTACAGCACTTCTTCATTAACTAATGCTGTCAAAAAGCAAATTGAGCGAACAAAAAAATATGTTGAAAAAACTCAAGGCTCAATTGCTGTACCTGTAATTGTAACTTTATTCCAAGATAAGGTTGATTTTATTCAAAATGTTCCAATTGTACCGATTTTCCAATTTTCTTCATTTATAGATGAATTTTATGGGAATATTGATCAGATGCGAACTATAGAAAAAGACTAGTAATGAAAAATGCCATTCCGCCAATTACAAATCCTTTAGTAATTTTAAGAGAATTATCTAATGCTTTTGAATAATCTTCATAGATTTCTTGCCCCATTACCATTACGTTAGTCTGGTTTTCTAAAATTTCAAATCTTGCATTTGTTGTAGTTTCTGATTTTTTTGCAATTTCTAAGAACCATTTTGATAATTTATCTGCGCTTGTAATTAATCCTAATTGGTAGTATCCATTTCTATTTCTGGCTTTTACTGGTGCATAGTGTGTATCTGATGTGCAGATCTCTAATAGATGTTGTTCTGTTTTTGAAAAATTGTCAATTATTTTTTCTCTTATTCCATTTTCCATATTATTTGCATCTGCCCATCCGATGAAATATTTTTTCTCATTAATTTTTAAACACATTATTCCTAATCCTCCCATTCCTAAATCTTCTGTCCATACATCCATGTCATCAGAATTTGCATATCCAAATTCAATTGGGAATTTGTTTTTTGTTAATAGAGAATCCAAACATGATTTAGCAGCTTTTAACATATCTTCTCCGTCTTCTTTTGAAATTTCTTCTCCCATTGCATTGTGACAATCCACTAACAATGTTCTTGCAAAATTTTTATTTTTTGCATAATGGTTAATTTCTGTTTTCATGTAATTTGGAATATCTTCCATTCCATGTGGTGAAAGTGATAATAATAATAGTGGATTATCTCCAAAAAGCAATCCTGTGACTCTTGCGTTATTAATTTGAACTACTACTGGTTCTGTACATTGTACTCCCTCGTCTTTGACTTTACTTGATTCTAAACTTTTCAAATAATTCTCTACTTCTTTTTTTGATGGGAGATTTAGTGCATGGTCTGAAATACTGTGCATGACCATTGATGATGATGCAAACTTTTTGTAAATCAAATATGGTATATTGCTACCTCCTACTGGGTGGAATGGCCCTGGATGGATTTCTGGAAACACCATTGTAAATTCGGTATTTCCATTAGATGGCAATAATTTAATCTGTGATGTTGTAACTGTGGTTTCACTTGAACGTTGTTCCATGAGTTCTTCAGCATCTGCAAAATCATTTCCTTGTGATGCAAGATATGCTTGAATGGTTCTATGTGTACTCTCCATGCCTGGCCTCCCTGCTCTGTCCGTCAAAAAAGACCATACACTTGCAATAATCATAAAAGAAATTCCATACCCTAATCCTATTGGTTCCCTTAAAATTGAAAACCACATGTCATGTGGAATTAAAACTACAAACATTGCTAGTGGTTGGATGAGACAAATGGCCCAAGCTTTTTTGAGACTTGCTCCTAAAGTTGTAGTATAAATTCCGATTCTAAAACCTGCAAATAATAATAATCCAAAAGTAATGAAAAATAATTGAATATCTTTTGATAAAACAATACTGGAAAGAACTCCCATCAATATTGTAACTGTCCATAACATGTTTCCAAAAAGAGAAGAGTGTAATGATTTTGAATATTCTTTTTTCTTTGCAAATCGTATATCTAATAATTGTGTTAAAACTAAAACTCCTAAAACTAGTGGCAATCTATACCAAATTTGTTCAAAACTTAATTCTCCTAAATATCCTAAATGTACTGTAAGAACTGTAACTGATGCAACTACTAATGATACAACTAGAGAAAAGTAATGTGATGATGGATTAACTAAAGTAAGGGAAAACCTGTCATGTATATTTGAAACACCATCTGGAGATTCCATAATTTGTTCACGGAGCTAAAAATACATCAATTACCCATGAAACTGCAATTAAGCTAATTGGAATTGATATCACTATTTTGGGATCTATTCTGAATCCTTTTGTCTCGTCTTCAAAGAACCTCATGAGGCCTCCACTTGATGCTGGAAGTGGAGCTGCTTTATCTGCCATTATGATTCAGACAAATAAATTTTAACATAAAAACTTTATTGTTTATCCTTGATTTTTTGAATGGTTTCTAACGCCAAATTGATTGATTTTAGGATTTCTTGTTGTTTCTCATGATCCTTCTCTTGTTCTAATTCTTTTGAGAGTACTTCTATTTTTTTATCTAATGTTTCTTCTAAAAGTGATTTTTTCATTTCTGTTGGTTTTTTCTCTTGAATTGTTTTTCTTTCTGGTTTTCGACCACAACTAATGCATAATGCTTGACCTTCTTTCATTACTCTAACTCCTGTACAATATGGGCAAGGTTCGCTAAGTAGTGTTGCTCCATTAAGTAACATTTCAGCTGCTTTTTTTGTCAGGTCTTTTGTCATAACATATCTTTGATTTTCTCTTTAAAAAATACAATTATTTTTAATCGCCTCACTTTATTCAAACAAGGCTTAATAGTGTGAATAATTGAATTGATTTCGAACGTATGGCAGTAATTTGTAATACTTGTGGTCTTCCAGAAGACTTGTGTGCATGTGGTGAACTTGCAAAAGATGGTACTAAAATCATTATTAGATTAGAAACAAGAAGATTTAAGAAAAAAGGTACTATGATTGAAGGACTAGATCCTAAATTAAATAATTTAGAAACTGTTGCCAAAGATCTTAAAAGTAAATACGCTTGTGGTGGAACTGCTAAAGAAGGTTATGTCTTTTTACAAGGTGATCATAGAGATTCAATCAAAGATACTTTGGTTGGGTTAGGTTTTGCTGAAGATAGTATAGAACTTCATTAGAATAAATTGCAAAACTCAAAAAAATTTATTCAGTCTATTGGTATTCCTTTCACTGCTTTACTGTCTCTGGTTTTTGGTTTACTTTTAATCTCATTTCCCATTGGACTTTTTGTTGTATTTGAAAGTGATATTGGAGGTGACATTAATTTTGATTATCCTCTAACTCATCTAGAACTTTTTGAAGGAACTGCTCTATATCAAAACCAATTTGATATCAGTATTGGTGATGCCTTTGTACTTTTGTGGAGTTTTTATGCTGTTCTTTTTACCATTTCTATCTTAGGCCCAAAACATGGTTTTTTCAAATCGCTCTCTTCAATTATTTCACTAGGAAAATTTGATTCAGGAAAAAATTACATGTTTGGAATTACGAAATGGTTTTCCATTTTAATTTTAGTTTCAGCATTGATTCATTTTATTCAAGAAAAATTTGGAATTGAAACTGTACCTCCCCTTGGAGGAAATGATCTTATCCAATTTTTTTATGTTAGCCTTGCACCTTTAATTGAAGAATTTGGATTTCGATTAATCTTAATTGGTATCCCTTTGTTTGCACTTTATTCTAGACGAACTTCTGGAAAATACTTTCTTCGTTGTTTGTGGAACCCTGGTTCATTAGCAATATATGATTCTAAAAAAGCAATTTTTTTAATTATTTTTGTTGGCGTCCTTTTTGGCTTTGCTCATATTGCATTTGGTGAATCATGGAGTGAAGGAAAATTTGCTCAGGCTACTGCTAGTGGAATTATTTTAGGATGGGTTTACCTCAGATATGGTTTTGTTGTGTCTCTGTTGATTCATTGGGCTACAAATTATTTTGTTTTTTCTTATGCAAATTTAATTTCTCAAACTAACTTCATTTCTATTGAGGATGCATTTTCTCATTCGCTAATGTCTTCTCTAGAACTTTTACTGCTGGTATCTGGTGCTTTTTCAATTTCCATGTTATTGATAAATCGATTTTATTCAAAGAAAAATTCTGATTTAAAGATCTAATGCTACTTTCAAACCTTTGTATCTATTTCTTATAGTAACTTCTGTTACTCCTGCAGCTTCGGCAACATCTCTTTGAGTTTTATTTTCACCGTTTGTTACACATGCCACATAAAGTGCTGCTGCTGCTAACCCCATTGGATCTTTTCCGGCAGATATTTTTTTCTCTTCTGCAGTTTGCAAAATTTTGGTTGCTTTTCGTTTTGTTTTTTCTGATAAAGATGCTTTACTTGCAATTCGTGAAATACATTTAACTGGATCAACTACTGGCATCTTCAAATTTAATTCTCTTAGTAATAGACGATAACATCTTGCAATGTCTTTTCGTTTAATGTTACTTGCCCCTCCAATGTCTTTTAATGTTCTTGGAGTTTCTGTATCTCTACATGCTGCATAAAGTGCAGATGCAATCAAAGCTGAAATTGACCTACCTCTTACTAGTCCTTTTTCTAAAGCTTTTCTGTAGATGTAAGCTGCTTTTTCAATTACTGCATCTCCTACTGCAAGTTTATCTTTTAATCTGTCTAATTCGCTAAATGCTTGTCTAAAGTTTCTGTCTACTGGTTCATGAACTTGACTTCTACTATCCCAAGTTCTGAGTCTTTCAATAGTGCTTTTCATAGATGCTGATAATGGCTTTCCAGTAGCATCTCTGTTTTGAGGATTGATGACTGTAGCTAATCCCATATCATGCATGGCAAGTGATGTTGGAACTCCTGCCCTGCTTTTGTTTTCCCCTTCATTAGAAAATGATCTCCATTCTGGACCTGATTCTGATATTTTGTCTGTGAGCACAAATCCACATTTTCCACAAAAATTCTCTCCTGTGTTAGCATCAGTTACAATTGAACCTTGACCGCATCTTGGGCATCTGTCCTTTGGATTTGTATTTTTAACCATTTTTCTCTCCAAAAATCTTTTTCTCTACTATTTAACATTTTTTGCAACATTGCATATAAGAATTTCTGTTGCTTCGTATTGAAAGGATAAATTTTTTGGTCTTTTTTTATTATTGTTCTATAATTTTTTTCATCTTTT
>ENA-UZXD01004473-UZXD01004473.1-metagenome-genome-assembly--contig:-Day-3-50m-contig-4473_pt1 | contig 30902 bp, 32 predicted proteins | sample MGYA00260344_ERZ794904 | MGnify/ENA metagenome assembly ERZ794904 | reverse complement strand
CTTTTTTACTGTCTTTTGCCATATCCTTAGGTGTTGGGTATTTTCTAATAAATTTTTTATAAAATTCATCTGCTCTATCTATTTGAGTCTGTTGAGAAAGCGTTTCAATTAGAAGTATCTTCCATGGATTATTTGAGTCTCTCCATTCAAAAGATCTACGATTTTTTTTGTACCAATTTTTGAGTTCTTTTTTAAAAAAATTTATATTAGTTGTCAAAGCTTAATTCTACAAAACCTTCAGGATCTAAAAAGCTTCCTTCTTCTGGATTTTGACCTGAAACCCTACCGCCTGTATCGCCACTTGCCGAAGGTAATAATCCAATTTCTTGAAGAATATTAGATGCCTCCTGGTACGTATAACCAATTAAGTTTGGAACCTCTGCTTTTAAACCCAATGAAACAATTATTGTAATTACTTCCTCCGGAGTGACTATTTCACCTGCCCCCGGGATGGTGTGAGAAACTAGTCCTTCGTTAACGTCTTCAGAATATTCTTCTAATATTTCATATTCAAAACCAAGTGTTTCTAAAATTTGTGTCGCATCCTCAGGAGATTTTCTTGAGAGATCACTTATTCTAATTAGGCTTGGCCCAGATGATATTACTAAGTCTACAGTTGATCCAGGACTCATTTTTTTCCCAGCAATGGGATTCTGCGAAATCACAAATCCTCTAGGAATATTATCATCATTTACTTCCAATTTCTGACCTACAACAAAATCACTTTCTTCAATTACATACACGGCTCTATCCGTTTCAAGGTCTATTACATACGGAATAGGAAAAGCTTCTTGTCCAACAGAGACAATAATTGTTACCAAGGTATCAGGATTCGTTACAGTATTTGCTAACGGTTGAGTTCTTATGACCGCCCCAGCTGGAACTGTAGGATGCGCTGAATTCTCAATCCCTACTGTGAATCCAAGTAACTGTAAGTCATTCAAAGCCTGAGTCTGACTACTTCCTGTTAGATCAGGTATCTCTATTACTGAGGGAGTACCACCATCTACAGGAAGTCCAGTAAATATTTGTGTGAGACCCCATACGGTTCCAAACACAAGCCCAATTGATAGGACTAGAGCCGGTAAAGTAAATCTAAATTTTATTTTAGGATTTGTTAAATTAACAAGATTTTCTTGAGTTTCTTGCACCTGTAAATGTCTTCTTTGTTGTAGTAGGACCGCTCTAAGATCTTCTGCATTTTTATACCTATCTTTGGGGTATTTATGTAACAGCTTTAATACAGCATTCTCTAAACCCTTAGGTATATCTTTTCTATAGACACTTAATTTCTTTGGTTTTTCAGTAAGGTGTTTGGTTGCAGTCGCAATTGGGGTTTCTCCTTCGAATGGTGGTCTCCCAGCAATAAGTTCATACATAACAGTACCTAGAGAATATAAATCAGACTCAACAGAAACCGGTTTTCCTTGGGCCTGTTCGGGAGAAATGTAACTTGCTGTTCCTAAAATAGATCCAGTTTTAGTAATATCGCTATCCTCATTTTGAATAGACACAATTCCAAAATCAGTTACTTTTACTTTTCCGGAAGGGGTAATCATGATGTTACCTGGTTTAATATCTCTGTGTACAAGACCTCTATTATGAGCAGCTTGTAGTCCATCCGAGACTTGTGCACCAATAAACAAAATATCACCGATGCTAATTGTCTTCTTTTTAGCGATTATTGAAGTTAGAGTGTTCCCCTCAATATACTCCATTACAAAAAATGGCTCATCCTCAATTCCCCAATCAAATATTTGAACAATATTTGGGTGATTCAGATTAGCAACCGTTTGAGCCTCTCTTTTAAACCTTTCTACAAATGTCTCCTGTTGAACATAATTTGGTTTAAGAGTTTTAATTGCAACCATCCGTTTAAGTTGCCTATCTTCAGCTTTATAAACAAAGGCCATCCCACCCTCACCAAGGAGTTCAAGAATTTTATATCGATCTTTTATTATTTGTCCAACATTCATTTTGAAAATATATTTATTACTACTGCAGAGACATTATCTTTTGGTTTCTGTATTAAAGCCTCACCAATCAATGTGTCCGCACTAATGCCTTCCTGTAATTTCTTTTTTAGATATTCATCGCTAAATTCATTGTAAAGCCCGTCACTACAAAGCAGAACAACATCCCCATTTTTTAATTGAAAATCCTGATATTCAATTTCAAGTTTTTCACTTGAGCCCAATGCTTTTTCTAAAATATTTTGAAAGCCTGGCACATTATGATCTTGTGTTAGTTGAATTAGTTTTCTGTCAGAAAGAACATAGCAACGAGTATCTCCAACATGACCAATTCCCATGAGACCATTTTGATCTATAGTTATAGCAGTCATTGTTGTACCCATGCCAATAGATTCTTTATTATTTTCTTGATACTCTAAAATTTCTGAGTTCGCAGCAGCTATAGTTTCAACAAGATCATTTGATGAACCTTTCATATTAGAGACTGCAATTTTGCTTGCTACATCTCCTTTAACGTGACCACCTAAACCATCACATACTGCAGCTTTAAAGGGAGGATTACCGCTCCCTGACTTAATTGGAAAAACAGAGTCTTCATTTTTAACTCGATTTGGACCACATTCAGTCCTAATTGACCAAACTAATCTAATATTGTTCATTCATTAATAATCTTAGTTGTGAAATATATTTGTTTTCTTAGACTGTATAAAGAAGAAAATAAAATGAATAAAGTAAACAAAACACTGAGAGCATTAATAATTGTAGGGTTAATAACTTTCCTTTCCTTTTTTGGCTTTAACTATTATGAAAATTTCAGGAACTCCGCTAATCTAAATAATTTTTTAGAAGAGGCTTCAGCTGTATCTCTGCTACATAGCGAATCTTCAAAAGAATTTGAAAAAGTGCTAAATTTTGATGAAATCAATAGAGATGTTTTTGAGACAACATTGTCAGCTCTAGTTAGGGATTCACAAGAAGCATATAATTTAGTTCAAAATATAGGAGGGGACTTTGTTAGTTCTGAAAAAGAATTACTAAATATAGCAACTTCTTCTTGGCTTAAAGGTCTTGAGACCTTTCAGGTGTCAATAATTACATTGATAGATAATCCTCAATCATTAAAAATTGAAGAAGCACTTGCACAAAGCATTGTTGACCTATCAATTGGAGATAAAGCTTATGAAGAGTTTGTTCAAAAAATTTCACAAAGGTCCAGGGAGGACAATTTATTTTTACCTGTTTTTTATCCCGTTAAATACACTGGCTTAGAAGGCAGTGCTTTTAATTTTGCTGATGTAATTGTTAAAAAAGCAAGAGACTCATCGGAGGGGCTTTTCCTAAGAAGAGATGTAGCAATTACTGGAGTGCAGTTTCTACCAAGTCCGATTGCGGTAACAGAAGACAACTATCGAGTTTTTCTTAATGAGCCAATAGGTATACAAGTAGTAATTGCAAACGAAGGAAACGTAGAAGAATTTGATATTATTTTATTAGTATTAGTAACAGATGAGTTTGGTGATTCGGTTTACGAAAAAAGAGCTAAGATAAGTTCCGTAGGAGCATTCGAAAGCAAAAGCTACTTTACTGATAATATTGAACTGGAACCAGGTATTTTATATGAGTGGTTTATTAAGATTGAAGAGATTGAAAATGAAGAAGAGCTTGAAGATAATTTATTCACAATATCCGGGTTTATCCCCCCTGAGGAATAGTTAATGCTAGACCAACAAATTCTTAGAAATAATCTAGATGCTCTTAAAGATAATCTTGAAAGAAGAGGTCTTAATATTGATGTAGACTTTCTTGTTCAACAGGATGAAAAGAAAAGAGCTATAAAATTCGAAGCAGAAAAAGCACGATCTGAACAAAAAAATATAGGTAAAGAAATTTCTCAATCCGAAGGAACTAAAAAAGAAGAACTTTTAAAAAAAGCATCAGTCTTGAGTGAAAACGTAAAACTTTTAAATGAAAAATATGAAACTGAAGAGAAATTATTTTTAGAACAGTGGATTAAAATCCCAAATTTAGTTGATGAAACATCACCCACTGGTGCAACAGATCAGGACAATAAAGAGATAAAAAAAGTTGGAGAGATTAAAGAAATTGAAAATATTAAAAATCATCTCGAGATTGGAGAAAGTCTAAATCTCATTGATGTTGAAAAGGCTGCTGAAGTATCTGGATCTAGATTTTCATATATTTTTGGCGACCTTGTAAAGATCGAACTTAATCTTGTTTCTTGGGTTTTAGAAAAATTATCAAGTAAAGAATTCACTCCTACAGTTCCACCAGTTTTAGTGAGGGAGGAAGCTCTCTTTGGAACAGGTTTTTTTCCAGATGATGCGGAACAAGTATATGAAATTCCAAAAGATGATTTATTTCTTGTAGGAACCTCAGAAGTACCACTTGCTGCCTTACATGCTAATGAAATTTTGGATCTAGAAACTTTGCCATTGAGATACGCAGGATTTTCAACATGTTTCAGAAGGGAAGCTGGTACTTATGGTAAAGACACAACAGGAATCTTTAGAGTGCACCAGTTTGATAAAGTTGAAATGTTTTCTTTTTGTAATCCTGAGAAATCAAAAGATGAGCATGAATATCTTTTATCTATAGAAGAAGAAATACTTCAAGAGTTGGAGATACCCTATAGGGTAGTCGATGTATGCACAGGAGATTTGGGAGCGTCAGCAGCAAAAAAATATGACATTGAAGCCTGGATACCTAGTCAACAAAGTTATAGGGAAGTTACATCTTGTTCAAATACAACTGATTTTCAGGCAAGAAGATTAAATATTCGTACAAAAATTGATGGAAATACTACAACCATGCACACTCTCAATGGTACTGCCTTAGCTGTAGGAAGAATTTTAATTGCTTTGATAGAAAACAATCAGAAAACAGACGGCAGTGTGGAGTTTTCAGATAGTTTGGCGAAAATACTTGGAGTCAAGAAACTAAGCCAGAAATAAACTAGCTACCATACTTAACGCAAGAATTACATAAACGATTCTTTCAAGTTTTTTGTTACCAATTAAGAAATTTTGAAGCTTTTCTCCCAGATAGAGCCAAGTCAAAACACAAGGACCACCTATAAGTAAATAGATTAGATTAGCTTGCAAGTGAGGCAACTGAAAAGCCGTAAGCCCAGAAACAGCCATCACAACTCCTTTTGGATTCACCCATTGAAAAAGTGCTGCCTGAATAAAGGTAAAAGGTTTATCCTCTTTATTACCTTCTTTGACTGTAGTTTTGGTCATTGCTACTTTGTAGGCTATATACAAAATAACTATGTAGCCAGCATATTGAAGGTATTCGAAAACTATATCAGGTACATACGAAAGTAAGTTTCCACCAAGAAAAAATAAAAAGTTAAAACCAAGCCAAATACCAAAAAAGTGAGGTAATGATTTTTTTCTTCCAAATCTTATTCCTGAAGCCATTAGCATTGAATTATTAGGTCCAGGAGTAATAGAAGTTACAAATGCAAAAATACCAAATTCAATCATTAAAGAAGTGTAGAGCCATCAATGTTTTATAAATATAAAATAAAGCGGAGGGAGTGGGATTCGAACCCACGGAGCCTAAATAGACTCACGACATTTCGAGTGTCGCGCACTAGGCCGGACTATGCGATCCCTCCTACAATTAGTTTAGGTATATGAAGTACAAATCAGATATAGATAAAATGCGGATAGCTCTTGATGAGGCTAAAAAAGCACTCAGTTTAGATGAAGTACCTATTGGAGCAGCAATCTTTGATAAAGATGATAATTTAATCGCATCAGCTCACAATATGAGAGAAGTTGACCAGAATCCAGTTTCACATGCCGAAATTATAGTAATTCAAGAAGCTTCTAAAATTTTTGAAACTTGGAGACTAGAAGATACAACAATTGCGGTTACAGTTGAACCAGATGCCATGTGTGCCGGCGCTATTGTAAATGCAAGAATAAAAACACTCTTATACGGTGTTCCTAACTTGAAGGCTGGTGCCGCATACTCTCTATATAACATTCCTCAAGATCCAAGATTAAATCACTTTGTTGAGATTAGAGAAAATATATTACCACATGAATCTGAAGTTATATTATCCTCTTTCTTTGAAAGTAAGAGATAAGTAAACTAAGAACTTAGGTCTTAAACTGGAGGGATCGCATAGTCTGGCCTAGTGCGCACGCTTGGAAAGCGTGTAAGGGTTTATCCCCTTCGAGGGTTCGAATCCCTCTCCCTCCGCGTAGAAGAACTATACCTTTTTTGGAGGGATGGCCGAGCGGACGAAGGCGATAGTCTTGAAAACTATTGTATGTATTCCATACCGTGGGTTCGAATCCCACTCCCTCCGCAAGCCTGGAGAGGTGGCTGAGCGGTCTAAAGCGCTCGCCTGCTAAGCGAGTGGGGGATGAAAGTCCCCTCGAGGGTTCAAATCCCTCCCTCTCCGCCATGCGCCTGTAGCTTAACTGGATAGAGCATCTGACTACGGATCAGAAGGTTGGGGGTTCGACTCCCTCCAGGCGTGCTTGGTTTTGAATCTAGTAGTTAAAAAGCGGCTCTTCTAGATTCCAACCTGGTTTGTTGCCCCAAGTATTTAAAAAGGTGACATCCTCTAAGGGATCTCTTTTAGCAACTCCCCACTTTCCGAGTGGATAGCCAGCGGTAACAACTGCATTAATTTGCCACCCTTTATCAGTAGGAATATTCAAAGCATCGAAAGTTTTTTCCTGATTAAACATTCCAAGTACAGTAGTCAGACAAGTACCGATACCATGTGCTCTTCCAGCTAACATAAGATTCCAAATAGCTGGGTAAATTGATGAGCCTGATGGATCATTTCTTGATAAAACTACAAACTGTGCCGGCACTTTGTGAAAATTTTCAGATAACCAAGTAGCAGACTTACTAATTCTCACTACTTGACTAGCTTTATTTTCGTCTAAGACTTTAGAAGCACCCATATCTGGATTATTTTCATAATACTCTTTGATATAAAAGTCCCAAGCTTCTCTATAGAGGTCTCCAAGTACATTTTTTATATTTGATTCTGTGACTACAATAAATTTCCAACCCTGATTATTAGCTCCACTTGGAGCACGAACAGCTGCATCAACCATTTGCTTTAAAATTTCCTCAGGTATAGGTTCTTCTGTAACTCGTCTCATAGCTCGAGTTGTATAGAGAGCTTCAAATACATCCATCCAAATATCTTACTAAGATTACTTACATGGAACAGAAATTAATAAAAGAAATCAATAACGAAGTTGCTTACATATGGATAAACAGACCAGAAAAAAAGAATGCAATGGATTTTGATGTATGGTTTGGCATTCCAGACTTAGTAAATGAAATAAATGAAAAAGAGGAAGCTAAATGCATTCTTTTGCTGGGCAAAGGAGATTCTTTTTCAGCAGGAATTGACATTGCAACATTTATGGGTGACATGAACTTAAATGAAAATCTCTCATCTACTGCAGATGACAGAAGAAAGACTATGAAATTAATAGATGACATGCAAGGTGCCTTTACAACAATTGCAAATTCTAAAGTTCCAGTGATTGCCCTTGCACATGGTTTTTGCATAGGAGGGGCAACTAGCATGATATCTGCATGTGACATTCGTTTGTCGACAAAAGATACAAAATTTTCAATCGGAGAAACAAAACTAGGATTAGTTGCTGATGTAGGAGCTTTACAGAGAATGCCTAACATTATTTCAAAAGGAGACTTAAGAGAACTTGCATTTACAGGTCGACATTTTGATGGTCAGCATGCTGACAAAATACGTTTTGTCAATGCTATTTATGATAGTGTTGAAGAGCTTCACGAAGCAGGTATCAAGTTAGCTGAGGAAATTGCATCAAATTCAAGACATATTGTTGGAGGCACAAAAAATGTGCTTGATAAAGGAGAAAACCTAACTACCGATCAAGCGCTTGATTATGTTAGGTTGTGGAATACTTCTTATCTAATATCTGATGACTTAAAAGAAGGAGTAACTGCATTTTTCGAAAAAAGAGATCCAGACTTTAAGTAATTTTTTCGTAAGTAGATAAAGCAAACCTGTCTGTCATTCCTGCAACATAGTCTATAGCATTTTCAATATCTGATTGATCCTGTCTATAAGATTCTGGTAGTTCGTTTAAATTTTTTACAAAATATTCAACTAGCCTGATAACAATATTTTTACACTCAGCTCTTTGTACTTCAGTGCCCTTTCTTAGGTAGACTTTTTCAAACATAAAATTTCTAAGATCTTGCATAGTTTGTGCCACCTCGGGATCCATTTCAACCTTGCCACTAGATGAAGCTTTAAAAATTCCAGAGATTAAGCTGTTAATCCAATTTTTTCCTGGAGGGCCCAGGTCTTTAATGAAAGAGGTAGGAATATCTTTTTGATTCAAAACACCCGCCCTAATTGCATCTTCTACGTCATGGGTTAGATATGCTATTCGGTCAGCAAATCTGCAGATCATACCCTCTTGGGTGCTTGGTTCATCAGCATACTTCCATGGATGTATACGAATACCATCGAGAGTTTCAAACGAAAGATTGAGATTTTCTATACGATCTAGAACCTTTACAGAGTTTTCTGAATGACTCCAACCACTTGGATGAAGTTCATCTAAAGCATCTTCGCCAGTATGACCAAAAGGAGAATGGCCAACATCATGACCCATACAAATTGCTTCAGTAAGATCTGGATTTAGCCCCATCGTCTTTGCAATAGATCTTCCAACTTGCGTGACCTGTAAAGTGTGGGTCATCCTTGTAATGAAGTGATCACCATCCGGGTTAATAAATACTTGGGTTTTATGTTTTAACCTTCTAAAGGCTTTTGAATGGATAATGCGATCACGATCTCTTTCATAAACAGTACGAAACATGTCTTGATCTTCTGGGTTAGTTCTACCTTTAGATTTTTCTGATAGGGCTGCATAGCTCGACAGGGTAATTCTTTCATTCGCCTCTCTCCATAAGCGATCTCTCAGAATAAATGAATCATTCATATTTTTAGATTAAACACTAAAAAGAGTTTAATAAAGGAATTAAATCAGACCACTCTTTAATGCTGTAAGTGCCTTCAGAGTGAGAATTATATGGCCTCTCAAATCTTATAATTTTCTTCTCTGGCACCTTTTTAAGAAAATTTTCTAATTGATATGGAGCATCATCAAGATATGCATCACAATCTATTGTCCATTTATCTTCAATAAAATGAACTTCCTTTGTTGGAATTTTATTCTCACCAAGCCAAATGAGTGTGTCGTGAATAGACCACCATGGTTTAGATGAAATGATGACTATTTCGTGACCCATCTTTGAGAGTTCCACTAGAGTCTCCTGTGAATTTTCATATAATTCTAAATGCCTAAATATCGATGAGCCATTTATATCCATAGCCCAATTCCAAAAATCTAAGTCTTTTTCAAAGTGAGTAAGGGGTTTAGAGAGACCCCAATCAGTTATTTCTTCCTCTGAAATCTCTTTTCCAAAGTCTAAAGCATATTGAGTAGTCCAGCCTTTTGTAAAATCTGCGACTACGCCATCCAAATCTACACCAATTCTCATTTGACTAAGTTTAATTCTTTGGTGCATTATAGAAGAGAAATCTATTACCATTTAATAATATGCAACAAGCACTGTACAGAAAATATAGACCAGAGAAACTTAGCCAGCTAGTAGGTCAAGAAGAAGCTGTTTCTTTAATAACTCAACAAATTAAAAAAGATAATTTAGGACATGCCTATTTGTTTTCAGGCCCCCGAGGTGTTGGTAAGACATCTCTAGCAAGGATTATTGCAACTCAACTTGGATGCGATCCAACTTTTGACATTACTGAAATTGATGCAGCTTCAAACAATAAAGTTGATGATATAAGAGACATGAATGAGAGTGTAAACTTTATTGCTAGTAGTCCTGGACAAAAAAGGGTGTATATCCTAGATGAAGTGCATATGCTTTCAAATGCAGCATCCAACGCTTTCCTCAAAACACTAGAAGAGCCTCCAGAACACATTATCTTTATTCTGGCTACGACAGAACCTGAAAGGGTACTAGAAACCGTGAAGAGCAGAACAACACATATTGTATTTAAGAAAATATCGGAAGAAGATATTGTTAAAACGATTCAGGAGATCGGGAAAAAAGAAAAGATGATACTTGAGTTAGATGTGTTAAAAATCATCGCTACATTTTCTGATGGATCATTAAGAGATGGAATAAATCTTTTCGAGCAAACTTATAACACTTTTGGAAAAAAAACAACCGTTGACGATTTATATGGAATACTTGGAAAACTGAGCACAAAAGAATTCGAAATAATCATTAACTCAATTGAAACTCAAGATACAGCCGCAGTTCTTGGAGTGATAAGGGGTGCTTATAAAAAAGGACTTCAGCCAAGTGATGTAATGGAGTCCATTTCAGAATTCTTCAGAAATATGTTTTATCTAAAATATCTTCCCAATGATGAAAAATTAGATAACCTAACTCCAAATATAAAAACTTTACTGGAAACCGCTGATAAAAAAGTAAGTGCAAAACAATTAGTCAGAATTCTTGACTTAATAGATGACCTAAATCAAAATCTTTCTAACAGCACATCACAACATCTCAAACTTGAGTTATTTTTAATGAAAGTTATTAAGCCTGAACTAGGATCAGATGTAAAAACTATCGGGTACAGAATAGACCTTCTCGAAGGAAAGCTTTCAAACAATGAAGTTACGCCAAAAAAAATGAATTCTCCCCAAGTAGAAAAAAAAGACACTCCATCTGAAACTAGTATTCCAAAAAATATCAGTAAAAAAAATTCAACACCTAAAAAAGAATCACTTGGGAATTTTGATGTTTTCTGGCCAAAAATTCTTGAAGAAATGAAACAAGCGTTAACTCCAAGAAAGTATTCCTACTTAACAGCAGTAAGAGCAGATGTTGAAGAAGAGGATGTCATTAATTTAATTGTTGATAAAGAAAATGAATTTTTGTTTGAAGAATTAAAGAAATCTGAAGAAATTATTGATTTACTTAAATCTATAACTGCCAAAATGATGGGTTTAGAGATTATAGTTAAAGTTACTCTCAGCTTGGACTCAAAGAAAAACAATCAGGAAAAAGGTTTAAGCGTTGCACAGGAAATTTTTGACGTAGAGGATCTAACTTAAGTTTCTTTAAGATTCAATTCACTAAGTGCCACTGTAATTCTTCTTGAGCCCTGGTTTTGAGCACTTTTACACAATTCTATAAAACTTCTTAATTCACCGGTTCTAAATTTTTTAAGATCATCACCCGTTGCAATTGAACCACTTCTTTCTCTTTCAAGAAGTTTTATCTCTATTTCTTTAGCTCTTGCTAAGTACGTACTACTGACTTCAAATAATGTGTCTATACCATCTGAAATCGGTGGATTGATATGGCCCATTAGCACATCAATATATTCGTTAATTTCTTCGTGTAGAGATTCAACACTTGATAAACCTTTTTTCAGTGGAAATTTTTGCATTAACGAGTCCTTTTCAGATTAATATATTTCATTTTAACGACAAGGAGAGACATCAATATAAGTAAAAAGATAAAAAATGTATCAAATATAAGCTCAAAAAATGGACCACCAGAGTAAAACCCAAAATTGATAATTAAAAAATATCCTATTAAACCGACTATAAATATTTTTAAGAAGTCTAACAATAGATTTCTATCAATAAGTCGATCATTTTTAATTTTAAGGAAAAAAGACAAGATTAAAGTATTTACCCAAAGTGATGAAATAATGATTACTGCATAACTTTCCCCTGATGGATTGCTAAGTATTTTTAAAATAAGAATTGTAACAAGAGTAATAATTGTTCCAACCCAAACAGGGAACCAGTAATTTTTTTGCACGTAGTAAGCTCTAGTGATAATTTGATTTAGAGACCATGGGATTAGTCCAAAGGCAACAACCATAAAAATTGATGATACTCTATTTGTATCTTCAGCAGAAAATAATCCGCGCTGATAAATAATCTCGATAATGTTTTCCGAGTTCGTTAAAAAAATGATTAAAACACAGGTATTAATTAGAGCTAAAGCTGATAACTGTTTCTTTATTAGCAACTTGAACTCATCTAATTTATTATCTACAAATAATTTTGATAAAGTAGGATAGCTAGCCACTCCAACAGCTTGTGCAATTACTCCTACAGGAATTAATGCCACTCTTCTTGCATATCTAAAAGATGCTATTGACCCCGTTGACAAGAGTGATCCAAAATATCTGAATAACTGTTCATCTACTACCGCAATGGACTGCCCAACGATTAATGGAAAAGAAATCTTTATGTACTGTGTAACATGTTCAATTTTTGGCCTTAAGGCCTTGAAGATAAGACCATTATTTTTTGCGCCTAATATTTGAAGAAAAAGATGTCCAATGACTGAACCAACTAGGCCTCCAATAGCAAATCCATAAACCGTTGATTCAGGGGAGGTCGAGTAAAACCAACCAAACAAAATGATTGAAAGGTTGTAAATAACTGGAGCTAGTGCTGCATACTTAAAATCATTTTTAAAATATTGGAAGGACATTAAAATTGCACCAATAAAGAAAAAAGCCTGGCTAAAAACTATAGGTGTAAATAGTTTTATAAATAAATCTGGATTCTCAACATTCAACAAGCTTACAATTTGATATCTAAATAAGAAGAAAAGAAAAGAAATCGCAATAAATATCAATGATAACCCATAAAGAAGTGAGACAAAGTAATCGTTAAGCTCAGATTCTTTATTTTTTGAGAGGTCACTGAGAATAGGTATTAAGGTAATGGCAAGATACCCACCTGCTGATAAATAAAATAAGAAATCAGGAATTATAAAAGCTAAATCTAATGTATCTGAAGCACTGGTAACACCCGTCCACTGAGCAAGAAGAATTTCTCTAAAGAAACCTAGAATACGACTCATTAAATAAGAAACTGTTATTAATGAAATTGAACCAAGGAGTTTTTTAGAGTTGTCCATGTTTTTCCTTCATGTCATTTAAAAATTTATAAGGGACTTTAATTGGAGTGTTTTCATATCCATATCCCAAATTAATATTTGGTTTTATATCACCATGATAATCTGAGCCACCAGATTCAAGTAGATTTAGTTTTTTTGCAACTTCAGAAATTTGATTGGTAACATTTTTGCTATAACTCGAGTAGGTTGCTTCTAAACCATTAATTCCAAACCCAGACAACTCTTTAACAAGTTCAAAAAAAGAGTCATTTATCCAGTTTTCTTTTTTTGAATACTTATCATTGCTCATCAATGTATGTGGATGAGCTAAAAACACTAAACATTTTGATTCCTGAGCAAGGTTAATTATTTTTTCAATATTAGGTTGATGAGATCGTGAATCTCCAATTTTTCCATTACCTAGATATTTTATAAAGGCCTCATTTATTGAACTAACATGCCCTTTATCTTTTAGAATACTTGCGATATGAGGTCGTCCCGGAACTTGTGTTTTAAAGTTACTCAATTCAGATTTATTAATATCAAGACCTTCATTTTGTAAGTTCTCAATAATTTCATAGTTTCTAATACTTTTTAATACTCTTATTTCTTCCAAAAAACTATTTACTGGTGATTTTTCTTCAACAAAATATAAAAGTAAATGTATTCCGGCAAAGGGGTTAGATTTTTCTAATTTTTCCCAAGAGACGCTGACCTCGACTCCTTTAATGATTTCTATATTTTCACTTGTAGGCACATTAGTAAGGTATTCATGATCTGTTATAGAGATAGCCTCAAGCTGTATCTCGATAGCTTTTTCGATAATACTTTCTGGACTATCTGTCCCATCAGAGTTCTCTGAATGTAAATGTAAGTCAATACTCATTACAAACTAGAGTACTAGGTCTGTTATATCTTCAAATAGTTCATTAGAATGTTTCCAATGAGTTTAATAGTTCAAAAGTATGGTGGAACAAGTGTAGCGAACCCCGATTCGCTTAAAATAGTTGCAGAAAAAATAATTAGTGCGAAAAAAGAGGAAAAACAAGTTGTAGTAGTAGTTTCTGCAATGGGTTCTAGTACAGATGAATTAATAGCTCTAGCTAATGAACTTTCGGAGACCCCTTCACCTCGTGAGATGGATATGCTACTTTCTGCTGGCGAAAGAATAACAATGTCACTACTTGCAATGCATTTAAACAGTCTTGGTTATGATTCCTACTCACTAACGGGTTCTCAAGCTGGAATTATCACAACTTCACGACACGGAAGAGCTGAAATCGAAAAAATTTCAGGTGAAAGAGTAAAAGAGGGTTTAGAAAAAGGAAGTATTGTTATCGTTGCTGGATTTCAGGGATTTAACCCAGACACTAGAGAGATAACAACCTTAGGTAGAGGAGGTTCTGATGCAACCGCAGTTGCTTTAGCAGCTTCCTTAGGAGCTGAAAAATGTGAGATATATACAGATGTTGAGGGAGTATTTTCTGCAGATCCAAGAATTACTGATAAAGCAAAGCTATTAAAAGAAATAACTTATGATGAAATGCTTGAGATGGCCTCAACGGGTGCAAGAGTCTTAATGGCAAGGTCAGTTGAATTCGGCAGAAGGTATAATGTACCTATAATCGTGAGACCAACTTTTAGCGATGGTATGGGAACAACAGTTAAGGAACAGGTAATGGAACAGGCAATTGTTAGTGGAGTAACCCACAATGACAAGGAAATAAAATTTACACTATTTGGTGTTCCCGATCAACCAGGTATTGCAGGAAGTGTTTTTGGTCACCTTTCCGATAAAGGTGTAAATGTCGACATGATTGTTCAAAACGTTTCTAAAGATTCAAAAACCGATATCAGCTTTACTGCACCGGAGGAACAAAAAGACGAGGTTATGGACATACTTCTACATCTCACTGAAGACCTAAAGGCTGAAGGTTCTGATAAAGATGAAAATATTGCAAGAGTTTCAATTATTGGTGCTGGCATGAAATCCGAATCTGGTGTGGCATCAAAAATGTTTAAGACACTAGGATCTAATGAAATAAATATAGGAATGATTTCGACTTCTCCAATAAGAATATCATGTGTAATTTCAAAAAATGATATGCAAAAAGCTATTGAAGTTCTACATGATGAATTTATCATAGATTAAATGAAAATAGCAATTGTAGGTGCGACTGGATTAGTCGGCAGAAATATTATTAAACAGTGTGAAAGACTTCTTCCTCAAGATATAGAGTTCCACTTATTTGCTTCAAGTAAATCTGCAGGAGAAAAACTTACAGTTAACAATGAAGATTTAGTAATCAAAGAATTAAATTCTGAGAATATCGAAAAATATGACATCGCTTTATTTTCTGCTGGTGGCGAAAGGTCTAAAACTTTTGCCGAAAACTTTACATCCCAAGGAAGTTATGTAATTGATAATTCTTCTGCATTTCGGCTACATGAAGAAGTACCACTTGTCGTTTATGGAATAAATCAAAATGAAATTACGTCAACTACCAAGTTAATTGCGAACCCAAACTGTACAACAATGGGGCTAGTAATGGCTTTAAAACCCCTACATGATAAGTTTAGTTTGGTTAGCATGACGCCCGTTGCCTATCAAGCTGTATCTGGTTCTGGTTCTGAAGCTGTGAGTTCTTTAAGAAAAGAGGAATCTTTAGATGATAAATCTTTAGCAGAGTATAAAGATGGGTATTATACAAGGCCAATAGCAAGAAACGTTATTCCTCTGGCTGGGAACCTATTAGACAATGGATATTCTGATGAAGAGATGAAATTTGTTCATGAGTCAAAAAAAATATTAGGTATACCAGAACTCGTTGTTGAGCCATCAAATGCACGAGTAGGTGTTCTAACTGGTCACGGAGTCTTTTGTTCAGCAGTCTTTGAAAATGAAATTAACACAGATGAAGCAATACAAGAATTGAATAATTTTGAAGGCGTACAGTATTGGTCGGAAACACTCGCAACACCTTTAGATGCTGAAAACAAGTATGATGTTCTAGTGTCAAGATTAAGAATGGGATTGTCTAGTCCAAAGATTATTAATTTTTGGTGTGTTTCGGATAATTTATTAAAAGGTGCAGCACTAAATGCTGTTCAAATAGCTAAGCATCTGGTTCATAAATGAATCCACTTCCTAGTAATGTAATCGAAAAAAAGAGAAGAATCCTGGGTCCAACAGGAAGATTTATACTTAAAATCTCAAATTGGGATGTAAATGGTGAGATACCTAATTATAAAAAAATGGTTTTAGTAGGGGTACCTCACACTGCGATGAGAGATGCCTGGTATGGGCTACTTACAGTTCTAGCGCTAGATTTAAAAGTTAACTTTTTTGGTGCAAAGTGGGTTTTCTCACGATTACCAAGTCCAATTACTTTTTCAAAAAACCTTGATCGCCTAGGAATACCATGGCCATTAGGTTGGTTACAGAAAAGAATGTTGGTTAGGTTAGGGGGAATACCAGTTTACAGAACCGAAGCCAAAGGCCATATTGCAAGTGCTATAGAAGAATTTTCTAAATTAGAAAATTTTGTTTTAGTTTTGACTCCGGAGGGAGGAACCTATGCGGTTTCTCAATTTAGAAGTGGTTTTTACTATATTGCAAAAGATATGAATATTCCATATGTTCCTATCGAAATCGATTTTAAAAACAGATCGTTCAACATTCAAGAGCCACATTTTGTTGAAGGAACATTTGAAGAGGAATCTCTAAAACTAGAAAAACTCTTTGAAGGAGTTGAAGGGGCTACAAGAACTTTTACAATGCTAAAAGAAAAGGAATAAACAAACTAAGCATGTAGTTCCCCACAGGGATTTTTTTTAAGCCTAACAAATTGATACCAACTCCAATTAAAAGAATTCCTCCTATACCTGCAATTGAGTCAGAGATAATTTGATCAATATTTGAATTTATAATGAAGGCACAAAGAGTGAAGAATCCTTGATAAATTAATATTGATATTCCAGAATAGACTGCACCCTTACCCCCACTAGAAGTTATAAAAATAACTAAAAAACAATCTAAAACAGTCTTAATTAAAAGTAGTTCCAAATTAGATTCAACTACATCGAAGAAAGGACCGATTATTGCTAGAGGACCAGTGATCACTATCAGAGTTGTGGATATGTAGCTATCAATGAATTTACTCTGATCTAATTGAGAATCTTCAAACTTGTTATAGAGATAATCTCCAAATTTTTTAATTTGGTTTTCAATTTGCAGATAGTTTCCTATTAATGCGCCAATAATTACTGCAAAAATAGTAAATATAAAACCAGAGACCTCAAAATTTATAAAACGAACATAATCAGGACTTTTAAGAGACTCCCTTAAACCTAAAGCTAAAACTAACAATCCAAGAGGAAGTAAGTTTTTTTCAAAATTTCTGATACTCTTTTTGAAAAATAACCTTGAGAGAAGACCAACGACGAGTACACCGACACCATTTATTAACGTACCAACTCCTGGAAACATTATTCTTTAAAGTCGTTGTGACTTCTGCTTGGAGTTGGACCTTCTTGCCCCTGATACTTACTTCCATACGCTTCAGACCCGTATGTTGACTCTGAAGGTGAATTTAAGTAATAAAAAGATATTTGTCCAATTTTCATTTCTGGGTAAATCATTATTGGTAAATTGGCTACATTAGATAGCTCTAGTGTTAAGTAACCTGAGAATCCAGGATCTACAAAACCTGCTGTAGAGTGGATAAGTAACCCTATCCTACCAAGTGAAGATTTTCCCTCTAATCTTGCCACAACTTTGTTAGACAAAGATACTTTCTCAAACGTCGTACCTAGAACAAATTCCCCAGGGTGTAAAACAAATGGCTCAGCTTCTGAAGCAGTTACTAAGCTAGTAAGATCTTGCTGCTCGGCTTTAGGGTCAATATGACTATATTTATGGTTTTCAAAAACTCTGAAATCAGCACCAACTTTTAAATCTATACTAGAGGGTTGTATATAGCTTTCTTCTAATGGGTCAATTTGTATAAGTTTTTCTTTTAGAGCTTTTTTTATATCAACATCTGAAAGCATAGTTCCCCTTTTCCTTGAATATACTAACCTACTTTTTGATTTTATTAATTATTTACAATAGATGCAATAGTCCATAAAGTTATAAATAATCCAATGGTTCCAAGAAAAAGTGTACGTGGTGCATAAAACTCTTCCTCTCTGAAGTTCCTTCCAAAGTATGCGAATAGACTTCCTGCGAACATTGCTCCACCAAAACCAAGAAGAAGTAGATTTATTGTTAAATCAAGTGCAAAAGGATCATTCATAACTTATATTATGATAATGAATATGTTGGAAAGTAGTAAAGTTGTTGATATTTTTCTTAGATATGACGTATCTAAAACAAGTGATTCAAGTAAGTATAAATTAACAGAGTTAGAAGGTATTACCAATACCAGTTTTATAGTTGAAGTTGATAATAAAAAATTTGTACTAAGAATACCTGGTGAAAACCCAGATGTGATTAATAGAGAGTCTGAAAAACACAATACTTTACTAGTTCAAGAAGAGGGCTTAACCTTACCTTTTATCATTTTTGACGAAGAAAACGGTATCAAGATTTCTGAATATTATGAGATATATACCTATAAAGATACAGACTTTAAAGATTCTGTTTTAAGAAACAAAGCATTTCAAGAGCTTAAGAAGCTTCATAATTCTGCGATTATTTTTCAAAACAACTTTAAACCAACTGAAGTTTTCATAAATATTGCAGATAAGTCAAACCCCCTTGAACAAGAAGCAAAAGAAGCCGGTCTTCAAGTAGTTAAAAAATTAACTGAAATAGGACTAGATGAGAAGCCTTGTCACCAAGATTTATATTCAGGAAATTTTGTTGTATTTAAAGATAAGACTCTCCTTATTGATTGGGAATACTCATCAATGGGAGATAGGTATTTTGATTATGCTGATTTATTCTGGCAAAACAATTTTGAAACTGACAAAGATTTGAAAAATAAATCGTTAGACGAACTTGGAATCACAACTACTGATGAGGTAGAAAAGTTCGAGTATTTTGAAATACTGTCAATGATTACCTGGGGTTTATGGGCTATGCGTAGATCTCCAAATAATAATGATGGAAAAATGTCACTAAATAGAGCATTAAAAAAGGTGAGCAATAAAAAACCTTAAAAGATTTTCAAATAATGACAGGAATGCGTTAGAATTTCGCAGTTAGGTAAAAAGGAAAAAATTTAATTTATGGGATCTTTGATAAAGAAAAGACGTAAAAAAATGTCTAAACATAAATATAGAAAACGTCGTAAGTCAAACAGACATAAGAAGAAAAGCGTCTAGACTTCTCCAGACTCATTATTTAAAAACTCTTCAATTTGTTGAACAAGGCTATCATCTGATTCGTCTGAAAAGGTATCTTCTAGAGTTAACTCTGCATCTTCGAGTTTTGCTACATATTCAGCAAGATCTTCTGAGTTTTCCATAGCTTTTTTAATTTTTGTTTCAAATTGTTGTCCCTCAGATTGGATTCCAGTATCATCGATATCTATTTTTAATATCTCAGCTGATTTATTTAACAAAGCACTTATACCCTTAGGGTAACCACCAGAACTTAGATAGTGGGGAACAGCAGCCCATAGACCAGAAGTCTCAATTCCACTATTTCTCAATTCATGCCCAACTACACTTGTTATCCCTGTAGGACCTGAATAGTTAGTTGGTAAAACATTATATCTTGAGTTAAATGTAGGATCATCACTAACACCAAAAATCGGTACAGGCAGGGTATGAGCAACTTGACCAAAGAAGGCTCCAAGCGTGACTGCTTTTTTAACACCAAGCTCAATCAATGTGTTAGCAATATGCTCTGAATAAGTTTTCCATCTCATTGACGGTTCTTCTCCAAAAACTAATATGATGTCATTTGTTGACTTATAATCTTCAATTGAATAAAAAGATGTTTGGGGCCAATGAAAATTTCTTTCCCCAATCTCTTTAACGTCGACAATGGGTCTTCTCATTTGATAATTATAAAAATTTTCAGAGTTCACTTCTGCGAATGGATCAACATCATGGTTATTACAGAGATTTTCAATACATCCACTTGCAGTGTTACCTGCATCACTCCAACCTTCAAAAGCTAGAACCGCTACAGGTTCAGATAAAAGTGGTTTCCTGTGCCAAATTATATCATCCATAATAAAAGGTTAATCAATGTGAAGATTTATCTCGAAACTATTTAGTTAGTTTTCTTGAAGAATTCAAAACTACTGAGATACTAGACATAGCCATAGCTAATGCCCCTAATTTAGGTGAGATGTTTCCATAAACAGCAATTGGAATCATGAGACTGTTATATATAAATGCTAAAAATAAATTTTGTCGAACCCTTTTGTCGCTAACTAAAGCAAGCTTTCTAATACTCAGAATTTTTTCGATTCCTCCATCGTGAATAACAATATCACTAGATGCTTGAGCAATTTGGCTGCTTATCGAGGTTGTAATAGAAACATCTGCCTGCTGTAAAGAAGGAGAGTCATTTACTCCATCACCTATAAAAATAACACCTTCAGTTTTCTGTATATTTTTTACAAAAGCAAGCTTATCTTCTGGAGTTTGGTCACCAAGAGCATTTTTAATCCCCAATTTTTCTGCCAACCTTGATACTTTGTCTGAACCATCACCTGATAAAATTGAAATATCATAATAATCGTCTACCTTATCAATTAAGTTTCCATCAACATTCAAATCCTCTTGTAGGTGAATATAAGCTTGTGCATCATCAATAGTTACTTCAAGAATATTTTCTAGATTTTTTTTCTTGAAGATAGAAACAGTGAGATCATTTACTAATCCCTCAATACCGGATCCAATAACTTCTTTTACATTTTTTGAAGAATACAAAGATAAGTCTCTTTTTTCAGCCTCTAGAAGTAAGCTCTTTGCAACAGGATGATTGGATTTAATTTCCAAGCTGGCTACATATGATAAAACTTCGTCTTCATTTAAACTTGAGTTTCCGAGGTCTATTTTTTCTATATTAAAAATACCAGAAGTAAGAGTGCCTGTTTTATCAAATATAACTTTATTTATCTTTTTTAAGTTTTGTAATTTATCAAAATTCTTAAAGATAAAACCATCCCTATATCCCAATGTAGAAGCTCTATATAACACTATCGGTGTGGCTAAACCTAGAGCACATGGACATGCAATTACTAGAACTGAGATTGCAATTTCAAGAGATCTTATTAATTCAGTACTTAAAATAAAATATCTATACATAAATGTAGCAAAACTTAATATGAGTATTCCTGGAACAAAAAATTGGGTCACCTTATCAAGAGTTTTTTGAATAGAAGGAGTAGTTGATTGTGCTTCTAGGATAAGTTTCTCTATAAAATCATAAGTTGAAGCTCCTTCACTCTTAACCTCAACTTCTAAGTATCCATCTAAGTTGATACTTCCAGCCAATACGCTGTCGCCAATATTTTTATTTATTGGTTTTGACTCACCAGTTAGAAAGTCCTCGTTAGTTGATGATGAACCAGAGGTTATGACTCCATCAATTGGAATAATTTCACCTGGAGAAACACCAATAATATCTCCACCTGATAGATCTGAAACTAGCATTGCTTCAATATTTCCTCTAGATAACAATTTAGCATTGTGAGGTCTTGAATTTTTTATTGCCTCAGAGACGTCTATCGAGCTTTGAATTGAGATCTCTTCGAATGCCTTTCCAAACAATACAAATGAAATTATATAAGCTCCAGCATCAAGGAACATATCGTTATTACCGGACGGCAAAAGAGAGACTGCAACTGAACTTAAACTCCCAAGCGAAATGAGTGTATCCATATTAAATTCAAAGTGTGATATTTTTTTGGCCGCTGAAATATGAAAACGCCTTCCAAATACAAATATAACCAAGAAGCCTAATACATATGCTCTTAATGAGTTATCTGTATTAAATGCCTGAGAGATACCTGCAGAAAAAACTAAAGATAAGAATGGAAGCCAAAAAATATTTCCATTGCTTCTTTTGACCTCCTCTTTATTAGTAGCGACTGTGGCAGAGTAACCTATCGAGCTAATCTTCTTGATTAATCCATCAATGTTAAGATTTTTTTGATATTTTATAACTGCTTTTTTTAAAGGAAAATTAACAGATACTGACTCGATAGATTCATTTTTAGAGATAACCCTCTCAATTCTTGCGGCACAAGCAGCACAGGTCATTCCTTCAAGGTCGAGGGTTATAGTTTCGTTAATCTTGGACAACAGTGTAGCCCTGTTCATCGAGTAGGGATTCGACATCTGTCATTTCAACACCATCAGAGATATTTAAAGAAACAGCTTTAGTGTCTACATCCACGTTTACATTTGACACACCAGGCGTGTTTAAGGTTTTCTCTATAGTTTCTTTACAGTGCCCACAGGTTATTTCTGGAACAATAAACTTGATATCCATAAGAATATTTTAGTCTAGATTTTCTTTTAGATTTAGACGATAAATCTATCTCTTATATTAATTAAGCAGTTTCTTGTAAAATGCGGCCTCTTACACGAGGATACTTAACAGGAGCGTGGTTAAAACAATGATCTCTTTTATTGTAGATACTTAATTTAGTGCTACATGATTCATCTTTACATACTCTGCCCTGGTCAAAACTTTTTGAAGGCCTTATTCCGCCTTTAATTTGACTTGCTTTTAGTCCGTCAGTCATTTCATTCCTTTTTAGTTTGTGAATATATTCACAAGGTTAACAACTTTATCTACAGGATGCAAGCTTTTCTTCAAGATTTACCTAATTTTTTTTGTTTCAAAAAAGCCTCGTCATTCCACTCTCTTCCTAGAAAGTCTTGAACCATTTCTTCAGCATCCCTAGAACCCCCAACCGAGAGAATCTTATTCTTATAGTCAATGCCAACCTCTTTTGATAAGATGCCTTCATTTTCAAATCTACTAAATAAATCATCACCAATTATGTCGGCCCACAAGTAACCGTAATAGGCCGCATCGTATCCCCCAAGTAAGTGTCCGAAAGCTCCAAGGTGATTAGTATCGTTAGGATAATTTATTGTTGTTACCTTTTGAGACTCTTGTTCAATTTGATCTAACGAATCATCAAAATTTATTCCATGTAAGTGTTGATCAGCTAGCCCAAATGAAACTTGACGAAGAGTTAGTAAGCTGATTCCTATATTTTTTGAAGAATTTAACCTCTCACAAAGATCGTGGGCTAGTGTTTCTCCAGTTTCAATATGTTTCGAGAATCTTCTCAAGCATTCACTCTTCCATACCCAGTGTTCCATGATTTGACTTGGTGCTTCAACAAAATCCCACTCAACATTTGCCCCTAAAAACCGAGCAAATTTAGACTTCCCAATTCCGTTATGAAGGACATGGCCAAATTCATGAAAAAGTGTTTCTACCTCATCAAAAGTCATTAGACCATTACCAGTATTTGGATTTGGGAAGTTAGCAACCATTGAACAAACTGGAAGATTTATTTCATCTACACTACCTGGTGAAATATCAAAAACTGCTGCATGGGTGTATTTTCCATCTCTTGGGTACATATCTAAATAAAAATATGCAGTTTTTTTGTTATTTTGATCCGAGATCGACCAAAGTTCAACATCCTCATGCCAAGCTGTGCGAGAGTCTTCTCGATTAATAGAGATTTCAAAAACATCTTCACATATTGAGAACATGGCCTCTTTTACATCATGGATATAGAAATACTTTTTTATTTCATTATTATCAACCTGACTCTGTTCATTTCTTTTTTTTGTAATCAAATACCTAATATCCCAAGGAGCTAAATCTGAAGGTTCAATATTGTCAGTTGATAACTCAACTTTTTCATTTTGTGCGGCCTTTTGTAATTTAGGAACTAAATTGTCATACATTTTTACGACATTTTGTGGACTTTTAGCCATTCTGTATTGAAGCCTATATTCTGCCCAGGTGTTAAAACCAAATAGGTTTGCTTTTTCATTTCTCAAAGCGACTGCTTCTTTTAAAATAGGCGAATTTGACAACACTGCTCTATTATTAAATGCCTTCCACACTTTTTTTCTTGAATCACGAATCTCACAATTCTCCAAAACTGCATTTATATCAGGGTAAGCCATTGTCACAATGAAGTTTTCTTCTTCTTTTCTAAAATTATTCAGCTCGTCAATGCTTAAACCCTTTAATTGAGACTGATTTAGTATTACTTCAGAATTATCGGCTGCAATATTTTTAGAGAAATTAATTTCAAGATCTATTAACTTTTTTTCTATTTCAATTAAGCGTGTTTTTTTATCATGATCTAATTCATGTCCAGCATCAATAAAGTCTCTAATAACCTCATCAAAGTATTTGATAGACTCCTTATCTAAATTATTTGTTTTGATTGATTTGAATTTTTCATAAAGTTTTTTATCTGTTGTAACTTCTAAAAGAAAATTTTCAATAATTGACTCCGCAACATTACCATAATCTCTAATGTCTTCTTCTTTGCTTACATCTGCCATAAAAGCTACTCTTCCAGACAAATCTGAAAGTGTTCTCTCAAATAAATCAAACATATCTAGAGATGGTGTATCTTCATTTTTAATCTTCTGAATTTGTTCAAGACCTATGTTTAGAGTATTTTTTACATCATTTTCTAAATTTAATTTTGTTATTGTTGAATAATCAAACATTTATCTCCTTTTAAGTTTTTTATGATAGTATTTCTAATATGGATATCAAACTTGAATTTTGTGTAGTTTGAAACTACACACCTCGTGCAGTTAGTACGATAGAAGACATTTTAGAAAAATACGGACAAAAAGTTAATTCAATAAATCTAATTCCCGGATCAGGTGGCGTCTTTGAATTTTATTTGAATGAAGAATTACTTTACTCCAAACTTGAAACTGGAAGACACACTGAAGAAGGAGAGATACTAAATCTCATAGAAAAAGCACTTAGTTGAACATCCCTTTCGATCTTTCAATTTTTGAACTAATTTTTATAGCACTTCTATTATTTATTTCTGCGTCTGTGCAAGGGGTCCTAGGATTTGGTTTCGCAGTCATTGCATCACCAATTATTGTTCAAATAGAACCTGCCTTAGTTCCTCAGCTACTTTCTCTTTTGGGCCTTCCTTTAGCTTTAAGGGTCTTTATTAGAGAAAAATCTAAAGTTAACTGGAAACCTATGAAGTTTCTTATTGGTGGAAGGGTTATAGGTGGCCCAATTGGTTTGGTATTCTTAACAACCTTAGACCCTAACTTATTATCGATTTCTGTGGGGGCGATAGTACTAAGTGCTGGACTCGGTTCGTATTTTGGTTGGAATGTAAAAAGAAACTCTATTAATTCATTGCTTGCTGGTACTTTTTCAGGAATATTTGGGATGATTGCTGCCATTGGAGGCCCACCTGTGGCTATTTTATACAGAGGAACCAAGGGAAGTGAATTTAGACCATCTCTAAATGCTGTATTTACCTTAGGTATACTAATCACCCTTTCTCTGTTGGTATTTACTGGAAATTTGCTACAAGACCACCTAGTTTTATTTCTCTATCTTGTTTTACCAGTTTTACTTGGGATAAGGTTTTCAAGCCTACTATTTTCCAGGGTATCAGATAAACTTATCGCCGATATGGTAACTTATTTTTCTATATTTTCAGGAGCAGTCGTAATCTATAGGGCATTATTTTAATTTATTTCATCGATACTAATTACTAAGATATGAACATATGTTAATCAAAGCACTATTCGCAGGGATATTATATTTTTTAAGCTTTCCTCCATTTGATTACTGGTATCTAATATTTCCTGCAATTTATTATTTCTACAGTTCGATAATTCAAGTTGAAAAAGTATTCACGAAAGGGTTTATTTTTGGAAGTATTGCTTATGGGGTAATTTTATTTGGAATTCAATCAATTGGATATGAGGCATGGATTCCTTTAACAATTCTTATGGGCTTATTGTACGGTTTATTCAGCAAGCTTTTTTCTTTTATAGGCACAAGAACTGATAATAATTTATTTGCTTTAATTGGAGTGATAAGTGGTTTTGGTTTATTAAGATCTTACTTTCCTTTTGGAGGTTTTCCATGGGGATACTCCTCAACAGTTTTATTAACTGGATATCAAGATAATATTTTCTTTTACTTGGTTCCACAAATTTTTAAAACATTTGGACCTATTGGGTACTCTCTACTCATAGAGAGTCTGATATTGTTTTTATATCTTTTCATTAGTAATAAAAATAAGTCAGGTAATGAACTAAAGAGCCTCGGTGTATTACTCACTTTTATAATTATTCCACTTGTTCTTTCAATAACTTCAACTGCTGATTCTGTAGTTAAAGAAATTCAAGTCTCAATTATTCAGGGCAATTCTCCATGTCCTGGGGCAAAAAATAAATGTGAAAATGAAAGACAACGAATTTATGATAACCATCTTCTACTTACCAAGTCTCTAGACAGCGAACAGGGGTTCAAAGATACTGAAATAGCAAGACTCATTCTCTGGGCAGAGAGCTCGAGTGGGTTTGGGAATGACCCAAAGAAAAATACTGAAACCTTAAAACAGATTACTACAGAAGCACAAAGACTTGATGCTGCATTTTTGATTGGTGGAGATAGGCCTTCAAGTCCAGGAGAGTTTGAGAATTACGGAATCTTTATTGACGAAAGAGGAGAAATCTCTGGAGAGTATCTTAAGCAGCATCCAGTACCATTTGGAGAATATATACCTTTTCGAAAATACTTAGATTGGATACCACCACTTTCTCTGGTCCCAAGGGATATGGTAAGAGGAACACAACAACAAGTATTTACGACAAACAAAAATGAAATTAAAATTTCTCCAGTTATTTCTTTTGAGGGTTCTTTTGATAGGTATATAAGAAGAAGTGTTGTTCAAGGTGCAGAGGTTGTTGTAATTTTGACAAATCAAGCAAGTTATGGAGAGAGTGGTATGTCAGATCAATTCATACTGATGTCTAGAGCTAATGCTATATCGAATAATAGGGATATTGCTCATGCTGCGATAACGGGAAAATCAGCTTTCATAAGTGGTATTGATGGAGACATATACAGCTCATCAGGTCTTTTCACGGATGCAGTACTAACTGATGAGATTAAAACTTCAAACAAACTGACACTTTATACAAGATGGGGAAACTATTTAAATTACCTAGTAATTCTTTTTGGAGTTATCAATCTTTTTTGGCCAAAGAATATTTTGAGAAAAATTTAAAAAGCTTACATATAAAATTTATGAAAGTTTCTAGGATATAATTTATATTTCTAAATCAATTATTGGTAATCCTCTTGCAGCAGCAGCCTCCACTGTGCCTTCTTGAAATGCTCTAAGTCCAAACTTTGGCAGTACGGCAAATATATGATCAAATATATCAGATTGTATACCTTCGTATTCAACCCAATCAATTGTATTTGTAAAAGTATACAACTCCAAAGGAACTCCTGTGGCAGTTGGCGAAAGTTGTCTTACCAGCAAAGTCATGGTTTCTGTATTGAGACCATCATGATTTTGTAAATACTTAACAAGATATGCCCTAAAAGTTCCAAGGTTAGTGAGTTTTCTTTTTTCTTTTTCTTCATTCACTGAAGAGTTGAATTCTTCAATATCTTTTATTTTTTCAGAGAGATATTTATTTACAGTTGGGATTTTCATTAGCTTATCAATATCTTTTTGCTCCATAAACCTAACGCTTGATATATCTATAGAGATAGATCTTTTAATTCTTCTTCCTCCATACTCTGACATTCCTCGCCAGTTTTTTACAGACGTGGTCACGATTTTTGATGTAGGGATTGTTGTGATTGTTTTATCCCAGTTTTGCACTTTAACTGTATGTAAGGCTATATCTATTACATCACCATCAGCGCCATATTCTGGTACCTCAATCCAGTCTCCATTATTAATAATGTTATTCTGACCAATTTGTACGGATGCAATAAAAGATAAGATTGTATCCTGGAAAACTAGTAACAGAACCGCTGTAAGGGCACCTAAACCACTTATGTAATAACTAACTGGTTGGCCGGTCATTATTGCAAAAATAATTATGAATATGAATGAGTTAACAACAATTTTAACAATCTGAACATAGCCCTTTATTGGTCTATTTTTTAATGATTCAATATTTTCGGAAACTTTATTTAATACGTTTAACATTTCAAGAAGTGTAAGGCCAACAAATAATGTTAAAAGTCCACTAGAGACTCTTTTAGAAATTTCAGTATTAAATATTTCTAAATTGAATTGGGGTGTTGCAACTAAAAAATTAAATAAAACAAAAACAAATACATATGAAACTCTATTTAAAAATTTTTTATCTAGAAATAGGTCATCTATATATGTAGTTGTTTTACTTGCACCACGTTTAATTATTGGAAAAACTACTGATCTTAATAACAGGTAGGAAGCAACAAGAATTCCAATTAAATAGGCTAGTGAAGGCAAATCTGATGCTGTTAAATTATTCATACGTTAATCCTACTCTAAAAACCTTTTTGTTGACTTTTCCATGGGGCTGGTACGTTATTAATATATTCATCAACACTTGGACCACCCAGAGACTGAAGTTTATTTTGTCCAACAATATAAGTAATGACCAACAAAATTAATGTCGTCTGATTTGAGGATAAAAGTTTAATTGTTACAAGTATCTCAGGAGAGTTAAAAAAGATTATTTGGAGACCACCTTTCAAAAATAAGTATAAAGTCCAAATAACTGCAACCCTTGTGTATGCGGGACGAACAAGTTCATGAAGGTACCACTCCTGAGGCCAATTCCTAATTGCCTTAGAACTATAAATAGTAAATGGTTTCTTAATTATTATTGAAATAAAACCTACAACAGCAATTGCCATATCCCTAATGATTCCTGGTATAAAAAAACCAGAAGCACTTCCTTGTACTCTTGCCAGGAGAAGTGCTACTAATGTGCCAACTAATCCATAGAATACAAATTTTAAATTTTGCTTTCTTAGAAGACGATATAGAAACAAAAGTAGTAACAAAATACCTGTATACAAAATTGCCTGGTTAAGAGTTGTAAAATTATTGGTTACCACAAAAAAGAGTGGGGCTACTACAGAATCGAAAACACCTTCTTGATTAAAATTTAATTCTTTTAACTCTTCTTTTATCTCTAAATATTTTGTGTAAAATTTTCTCAATTTATTTGAACTTATTATTAAAAGATTCTTCATCGTTTGAGAGTGAAGTTTCTTTTTCAATAAAATCTGAAATTAAATTTGAATCAATCTTGAATTTTTCAGAGAGCTTTATAACAATCTCTTCAGTTGAAATATTTTCAAATGTTAAATCCTGAATAGATCTATAAGCTTCATCTCTATCAATATCATTTTTTACTAAAGCTGAAAGAATTTTCTGGCTACTTAATTTATCTACTGCATCACCAAGATTCTTTTCAATAGCTTTGTAGTTTATATGAAGACCATCAAAAATAGCTATTAAATCTTTTGTGATAAAACAAAGTAAATTAAAAGTATCCGGAAGGATAATCCTTTCAACGGAGGAATTAGAAATATCTCGTTCATGCCAAAGAACTATGTTTTCCATACTGCTTAAAGCGTAACCCCTTACAACCCTTGCTAATCCTGTAATTCTTTCACTTGTTATTGGATTCTTTTTATGTGGCATAGCAGATGAACCTTTCTGCCCCTCTTTAAAAGGTTCACTTAGTTCTGAAACTTCTGATCGCTGATAACCCCTAATATTTGTTGCAACTCTTTCAAAACTACTTGCAAGAATTGCGAGACTTGTGATAATTTCTGCATATCTATCCCTTGATACAATCTGACTAGCGAAGATTTCAGCTTCTAGTCCAAGTTTATTCAAAGTTATTTTCTCAATATTTTCATCTACTACGGTATGGTTGCCAACGGGTCCACTAAGTTTTCCTATAGAAATCGTTTTTACACACCCCTCTAAGCGCTCTTTGTTTCTTTTTATTTCTTGGTGCCAGTTACCGAAAATGTTTCCTAAAAAGGTTGTCTCAGCAAAAACGCCATGGGTTCTACCAACTACAGGCGTATTCATCTCCTGTTTCGCTTTAGCCTCAATCTGTAATAAAAGTTCATCTAGTAATTCGATAGTTATAGATAAAGATTGTTTAATTAATATGCTATTTGCTGTGTCAACTACATCTGAGCTTGTAAGACCATAATGAATCCAATTTGAATTTTCACCAACTTTGGATTGAAGTACATCGACAAATGAAGCTAAATCGTGATTAGTGATTTTCTCTCTCTCGTATACTTCATCTTTTAAAACTTCAATTCTTCCAATGACCTCAGATACTCCACTTGGTGATATATTATTTTCTTCTAAGGTTTCGAGGTATTTTTGTTCTACAAGTTTCCATGTATCAAATTTATTTTGATCATTCCAAATTTTTTCAATTTCGAGGTATTGGTATCTTTCAATCATCAGCAATAACTATATTTTGGTTCCTTTCAGGCCCGACAGATATAAATGTAATTGGAATTTCAATAAAGTCCTCAATAGCAGTTATATATTTTTTAGCATTCTCTGGTAAGTTATCGAAGCTCCTTACAGAAGTAATATCTTCAGACCAGCCCGCGTATGTCTCATAAACTGGTTCAGCATTATAAAAGACATTTTGTTGATATGGATAATCTGTAATTACTTTATCTCCATTCATATATCCAACACCTAGCTTTATTTCTTCAAGACCAGATAAAACATCTAGTTTTGTTATGAATAGTTCGGTTAAAGAGTTAACTCTTACTGAGTATTTTAAGGAAATTAGATCAAGCCACCCACACCTTCTTCTTCTACCAGTAACTACCCCAAATTCTGCACCCTTTTCAATTAAATAATCTCCAATATCATTTTTTTGCTCTGTTATAAAAGGACCGCTCCCTACTCGAGAAATGTAAGCTTTAGTAACACC
>ENA-UZXD01006940-UZXD01006940.1-metagenome-genome-assembly--contig:-Day-3-50m-contig-6940_pt1 | contig 35572 bp, 48 predicted proteins | sample MGYA00260344_ERZ794904 | MGnify/ENA metagenome assembly ERZ794904 | reverse complement strand
AATTACTTTGAGTGCTTGACTGACTACTGTGTATTGTTGTCTTTGTTGTTCAGTAAGTGTTTCTTTTTTTGATAAACTCTTGTAGTAATTTACCCTCAAATCCCTTAAAGAGCCAATTATCAATGCAGTAAGCCCATTCTTTTTTGTACATGCCCAATGATTTGTTCCTGGAATTGTATTTTTTTTACATTCTTCGTGTGGGCATCTGACTGTTTCATATGATAGATTTCTAACTTTGATAATACTTGGATATAGACTTGCAAAGTCCATCACTACAACATCAAAATGAATTCCTTCTTTTGGTTCTACAACTAATCCTCCTCTGTACTTTTTGTCTTTAATTACTGCATCAGACATTACTCCTTCTGATTTTTGTTCTAGTTCTGCTCTTTTTGGAATTAGATAATTATCTTTTCTGTGTTCATAGTATAGGAGACTTCTAATCCATTGTGATACTCCCATTCTTGCAATATCATCAATTGGCATTCTTCCAATTCTTGCAATAATAACAAGTAGATTCATCAACAAATCATTGTTGAAACTTGTCAGCTCGTATGTTAGCAATGCATCATTGTAACAATAATTTGCAGTTTGGTATAGTGTTAATTCGTCAAATTCTAACCCATAATCTATTTTTTCTTTTCCCAGTAGTGCCTTTGAAACTGCATTTAATGAAAAACTAGTATACTTTTGACTAAATGCATAGATTTGAAATGATCTATTTGACAATGTTCTATACAAATCAATATGAACTCCATGTCGTAGTGTTGCTGAATCTCTCATCATGTAAAATGGATTTTCTGAATTTTTGATTCCTAATCTCTCTGCTCTGTTGTAGAGATATGGTAAATCAAATTCATCTCCATTGTATGTTACAACAAATGGAAAACTCTTGATTATTTCAAACGCATCTTGAATCATCTCTTTTTCTTTATCTAAATCATAAAATGTTACTTTGATTTTAGAGTCTAATTCATTATTTCCTTGCTCTGTTCCTTCGGTTTTGAGCACAAAAATTTGGTCAAACCCATCACTTCCTTTGAATCCTATCGCTGTAATCTTTTTTTCTGCAAGTTTTGGGTCTGGAATTCTTCCAATCTCTACTTCTACTTCAATATCTACACTCAGTCTTTTTATTTTTGGAATTGGTTGGTTGAGTAGTTCTGCCCATTCTGAAATGTATTCTTTGAATTGCTCAGAATCAACCATACTTTCACTGTCTACTTTATCCCAAAGTAGACTTTTCAATGCAATTTTTACTTCATCTGAAATTTCTAAATCATGCGGTGTTATTTCACCTTTAATTATTTCATAATATTTTCCAACAATTAATCGTCTGTCATACAAATAATTCTCATAATATTTTATATCCGATTCCCATGTTTCAATAATATTTCTAATACTCTTATCACCTGCTGTACCTCCAATTGCTAACGGATCTACTGCTGTAATTTTTGACATGTCAATTTCTTTATCTTTGATCAAATCATAGCGTTTCACAGATTTGATTTCTAAAATGTCATCTCTATCTTGAAGAAAATCAAGTTCATCTGGTGCTAATCTAGAATAACAATATGGTTTGTGCCCCGTTTGGTCTTTCCATAAAATTAATTTCTGTGATTCAGGTTCATAAAATTTTAGAACAACAACTTTTGAAATACCATCGTATGTTGCTGACACCAACATTGCTGGTGGCATGTTTTCAATTTTTTCAATATCTGCTACTCTTACTTGCATTTTTACTCAGACTTTTCGTATTTGTTTACTAGTTCTTTTGCCCATCTTGAAATTTTATTTTTATCCATGTGAATTACTTCTACCCCTGCTTCAGCTAACAGATCAAAATCTGTTTCAGGATACGAATCAAGACAAACAAATTTTTTGATACCTATTGTAATTGCCATTTTGGTGCATTCTAGGCATGGTACAAATGTGGTATACAATATTGCCCCTTCAACTCCTGCCTCGATACCTAAAATTGCACAGTGCATGATGGCGTTTGCTTCTGCATGATTACATAGACATCTATCTAATGCTGCACCTGATTTTATTTTACCCTCCATTCTATCTTGACATCGCTTACATCCTCCATCAAAACAATTCTTAATTCCTGGAGGTGTTCCGTTATATCCTGTTGCCAATTGTCTGTGATTTCTAACAATTACTGCTCCAACTTGCCTTGTTACACAATTTGATCGCATTTTTGCAAGTTCTGCTTGAAGCATAAAATATTCATCCCAATTTGGTCTTTCAAAAGTACTCATGATAATTATGTTTGAGCGTTCCATATATGGATCACGTTACCAAATCTACAAATAATTTATTTCAAAAAATTTGAGTTTGATTAGATTTTTTATTAATGAAATCCACAATTCCATTATTAATTTAGAAAATTATCTCAAAGCTTCCAGATTAATTACATGCTCAATTACAATTATCGTTTTAGCATCATTAATCTAATAAAGAACCTATCAAAAATGGATGTGGAAAGTGTATGAATAAAATAATAATTTTTAGTATTGCAATTTTATCTATATTTTTAGTACTACCTATTGATCAAGAAGTATCAGGTTATGGAGGAGTTCCTGAACAAAGTAGTGCCAATAATTTTACTGTGCAAATTTATTCAGATAAAGACTCGTACACTCTTGGAGATACTATTATTTTTTCAGGAACTGTCAATAAGTATAGTGAAGATAGAACCTTACGAATTTCAATATTTGACTCCAATCAAAATTTTGTAAGTACTCAAAAAACATCAGTAAATGAAGATAGAACATTTATTCATGAAATTCAATTAAATGAAAAATTCTCTAATGGGGATTTCCTAGTAAAATCACAATATGGTACTAAAAAAACAACTGTAGAGATTATTTCTTTTACAATTAGTGAATCCACTTCAAATAATTCTAAAATTGAAATTCCTGAGTGGGTAAAAAATAATGCAGGTTGGTGGGCAGAAGGTGCAATAGATGATGCTTCATTTGTTAGTGGGATAGAGTTTCTAATATCTGATGGAATAATTGTAATCAAGTAAAAGAAATTCCAAGAAACAACAATGAAAATTCATCCCAGTTTGCTACCCAATATTGAGCAGGGCGTAGTATTTTGTTACACGAAAACATAAAATCAATACTTTCTGGTTTTTCTTTATACTATGACTGAATTTCTTGAGAAAAAATATGTTCAAAAAAATTCTATTGAAAAAAGAGATTATCAGATTAATCTTGCAAATCAAGCCATTAATGAGAACTGTATTGTAGTTTTACCTACTGGACTTGGAAAGACAGCAATCGCATTAAATGTAATTGCAGAGTATCTTGCTAAGGGTACGGGCGGTGTCTTGTTTCTAGCTCCAACTAGAGTTTTAGTAAATCAACATTATGAATTCTTACAATCGAATCTAACATTGGATGATATTTCATTAATTACTGGAGAGGATACAATTCAAAAACGAACAAAACTATGGGGCAATAGCGTTATTTGTGCTACCCCTGAAATTGCAAGAAATGATTTTGCACGAGGAATTGTTTCTCCCACCCAATTTGTTTTGGTAATTTTTGATGAAGTTCATAGAACTGTTGGTGATTATGCATATTCTGGAATTGCACAATATTTTGAAAATTTATCTGCACGAATTGTTGGTATGACTGCTACATTACCTAGTGAAAAAGAAAAAGCAACAGAAATTCTCACAAAACTCAAAATTGCAAGTGTTGCCGAAAGAACTGAGGATAGCCCTGATGTAAAGCCATACACTCAAGAGACTAATACTCAATGGGTAAATGTTGAACTTCCAAATGAGCTCAAAGCAATTCAAACTTTGTTAAAATCTGCCCTTGATCAAAGATATGATACTCTACGTGAAAATGGAATTAAACTAGCACAGCAACAATCTCTCTCTGCATTACTTAGAATCAGACAGTTTGTTTTAAATCAAAATAGACGTTCTGCAAAGCCATTATTTACTGCAATTAGAATTCATTATGCTCTAAACATGCTTGAGGTGCATGGCATTACTCCTTTTTTGAAATTCTGTGCCCGCGCACAATCAAAAAAAGGAATGGGTGTCAAGGAACTTTTTGAAGTTGATCCAAATTTTACTCAGGCAATAATCCTTGCAAAAAAAGCACAAACTCAAGGAATTGAACATTCTAAAATTCCCAAACTGAAAGAAATTCTTGACTCCGTTCCTGGGAAAGCATTAATCTTTACTAGTTATCGTGATTCCGTTGATTTGATTTACAATAAATTAATTGAGATGGGGGTTTCTGCTGGAATTTTAATTGGTAAGGCCGGAGAGACTGGACTTAAACAGAAAAAGCAGATTGAAACTGTACAAAAATTCCGTGATGGAACTTTTCAAGTTTTAGTTGCAACTCGTGTTGGGGAAGAAGGATTAGATATTGCCGAAGTTAATCAGGTAATCTTTTATGATAATGTTCCAAGTTCTATTCGATTTATCCAGAGACGTGGTAGAACTGGACGTAAAGATACTGGAAAACTTGTAGTATTGATTGCAAAAAATACAATAGATGAGACATATTATTGGATTGGAAAAAGAAAGATTACATCATCAAAGGAAATGGGTAAAAAGATGACAAAAATTTTAGAGAAAAATAAAACTATTGAATCTCAAAAAACAGGACTAGATGCCTTTCTTTAATTTCTATATTGTTTTGATATTTGCTGAAAAAGTACTTGCTTTTTTTGAATAATTTTATTTTTGAGTCCTGATTCTAAATGATGAATACTACTTTTTTTTGCTAAAAGTAAATTTTCTAGTCTCAAATCATATTGATTTTGAAGAAAATTTTCTATTCCTTCAAATCCTCCTTCTATCTCCAAACTCTCAAATGCGTCTCTTGCTAAATTATTGATTGATTTTTCTAAATAAGACAATATTTCTTCTAAAGCCTTGTCTGAAAGAACTACCATGATATACTTCTGTATTTAATCTAGAAAAAAATGTTATGTAAATTTTTGATTAATTATTACTGAAATAAAATTATCCTAATCTTTTGATAATATGATACCCAAATTCTGATTTAATAGGCTCAGAAATCTCTCCTATGTTTAATTTGAATGCTGCATCTTCAAATGGTTTCACCATCATTCCTTTCGTAAAATATCCCAAATTACCATCTTTTTTACCGCTGCCTTTGTCTGTTGAAAATTCTTTTGCTAACTTTCCAAATTTTTGTCCAGTCTTAATTTTTTCTAAAATGTCTAGTGCTTCACTTTGTTTTGCTACTAAGATATGTGAACATTTTATTTTGTTTGACAATGATTATTTTCTCTAGTTCGTGTCTTTATTTGTTAGGGTATTTTTAATTCACCCCCCAACTAATTTTATGTTTGGGAATTATTTTTAAAAATGGTGCTTCTTTTTCTGTCCATGGGTCTTTTCTAACCCATCCAAATTTTTTATAAAATATTTCATAAAATTCATGAAACTCTTTTCCCTGTTCTATAATTTCTGTTTGACCTTGAATACATACTGCTTTGTGTCCTCCTGATTTGTAAATATCAATTACAATGCTTACATTTGGATTTCTTTTGATGTTTGAAAACGATTTTGTGTTATAATCTGTTGCAACAATAATCCATTTTTTGTGAAATACAAATGAAACTGGTTTGACATGTGGAATATCATTGGATGATGTTGCAATTCGTGCTTCTTCTAGTGTTCCTAGAAACTCTGTCTCTTTTTGATTGAATTCTATCAACTGAAAATTCGTTCTCTTATCTCAGGAATATGCTTGTATACAATATCTCTGACCTTAATCTGATCTTCTGCAGTTGGCATCTCTTTTTGTGCACTAAGAATAGCTCCACTCATTCCAAGTGCCATTCCCATTACAATTCCATATACGAATTCTTGTGGATTTTCTACTTTGAGCACGTCTTTATTCTCTTTAATCTCTTCTAGATAATTTGGAATAGTTGCCATTGCTCCATTGATAGTTTGGACAATAATTGTCTCTAATTGGTCTTCACTCATGTTAAATCTTCTAAATGATTTCTTAATAAATTTGACATTTCATCTTTTTTGTACTGTGTGTGGTATGAAATATTCATTACATTACGTTTTGTGGAACATATGGTTTTTGAAATCAAAATAATAAGACGATCAGATTTTGAAATCAGTTAATTTTACTCCTAAGATTTTTAATTAAGACATTTAATTTAGAAACATGTTTTCATTTTTTACCACTAATGAAGCGAACAAAGCACTTCCTGACGTAATTAAAAAATTTGAATATGCATTATCTAAAAATAATGAAGTAAGAAAAATTGAACAACAACTACAAGTAAGTGTCTCTACTACTAACTCCTTTGAAGATTATGTAACTCTAAAACAAAGTCTTAATTCTGCAATCATAAAATTTTATGAATCTGTAGAAATTCTTGAAAATACTGGTGTTGTTGTAAAGAGTTTGGAACAAGGATTACTTGATTTCCCTTCAAAAAGATTTGATGAAGAAGTTTGGCTTTGTTGGAAACACGGTGAGACCGAAATTAAATTCTGGCATGAAAAGGACTCGGGATTTATGGGAAGAAAACCCATAGAAGTTAGTGATGAGACTCTAGTCTAATTTTTCTCTTGTCTTTTTTTATCTCTACATATGCCACAAAGATATGATTTTTTGAAATCTTCTAATTCTATTTTAAATGATTTTGTTTGATAGTATGATTCTCCAGTTTGTAATCCTCCTGGAACTTGTTTTCCACAACTAGTACAATGAATTTCTTCATTGAATTTTACCCTCTTTTCATTTTCTAAGACTTTGCCGATTATCATAGGCATACTTTATTGAGCCTTGATATAAAAAATACCCAAAATTCAAAACTCATGAATATTATACTGAAAAAATTAACCTCTTTTTTGATGATAACTGTATGGTTTAGAGTAATTCGAGTACGATTTTTACTTGCATCGGTAATTGCTGTATCTGCTGCATTGTCTTTGAATTGGTGGCTAAATTCATCTTTTGATATTTTTGATGCAGTTTTAACATTTGCAGGTGTAATGGCTCTACATGCAAGTGTAGATTTGTTAAATGATTATTGGGATTTTAAACGAGGAATTGATACTCTAACTAAACGAACTAAGATGAGTGGTGGGACTGGTGTTTTACCTGAGGGTTTACTTGAACCTTCAACTGTTTATCGTGCAGGAATTTTATTTTTAATAATTGGTTCCCTTATTGGAAGTTATTTTGTATTTACTGACGGCATTACAATTGCTGTAATTTTGGGATTTGCTATTTTGTCTATCTATTTTTATTCTACTAAGATTGTTGATTCGGGTTTAGGTGAATTTTTTGTAGCAGTCAAGGGTTCTATGATAGTAATTGGTACTTTTTTTATTCAATCTGGACAAATAACTATGGAATCAATCCTTGCAGGGGTTGTAGTAGGCGTATTATCTTCTATGGTTTTGTTCATTGCATCATTTCCTGATCATGATGCCGATAAATCCAAAGGGCGAAAAACATTGGTTATTTCAGTTGGAAAACAAAAAGCTGCAAAACTATTTTGGATATTTCCAATCATATCCTATAGTGCAATTCTAGTAGGTGTATCTATTGGGTTGTTTCCTGAATTTTCTTTAATTTGTTTTCTTAGTATTCCTTTAATGATTAAATCTGGACGTGGTCTACAAAAAAATTATGATGCAGTTGATGATTTAGTTCCCTTCATGTCCTCTACTCTGATGTTTAGTAGATTAACTGGTGTCTTGTTTGTCGTTGGCTTTTTGATCTCTTTAGCTTTTTAAAAATATTTTTTGACGATTTTAGTTATGTTTCATATTTTTCTTATCACATAAATTTAGCAAAAATTAGATATCTGTATGATTCCTGGACATGCTTCTAGTGAAGGGACCAAAAAATTTGCTCAAAATTCAGGCGTAAATCCAGTAAATTTTAATGAATTTCAAAATCTTACATTATCTAATGTAGGGGTTGGTACCTATCTTGGTGAACCTGATTCTATCACAGATGAAAAAGTAACAAATGCTGTGAAACAATCAATCATATCTGGTGTAAATGTAATTGATTCCGCAATAAACTATCGTTCTCAAAAAGCAGAACGTTCTGTTGGCAAAGCAATTTCAGAATTAATTACTGATGGAAAAATTTCACGTGATCAAATTTTTCTTAGTAGTAAAAATGGGTATGTTACAAATGATGCTGATGTTCAATTAGGTTTTTGGGAGTATGTAAAACAGGAATATGCTGAAAAAGGAATTGTTGGTGAGGGTGATATTACTTCTGGTTATCATTGTATGACTACTTCATATCTTTCAGATCAATTAGATCGAAGTTTAAAAAATTTGGATGTTGAATGTATTGATTTGATGTATTTACATAATGCTGTAGAAGGACAAATCAAAGATGTATCTCGTGAACAATTTTTAGAAAATTTGAAATCTGTTTTTGAATTATATGAACAAAAACGTGATGAGGGCAAAATCCAATTTTATGGGATGGCTACATGGGAATGTTTTAGAGTCGCATCTGATAATGCACAATACCTTTCTCTTGAAGAAACTGTAAAACTAGCACAAAAAATTGGTGGTGATAATCATGGATTTCGATTTATTCAATTACCATTTAACATGTATTATGATCAAGCTTTACTTGCAAAAAATCAAACACTATCAAATCAATCAACTTCTATTTTAGAAGCAGCTGTAAATTTGGGAATTGGTGTATTCACTAGTGTTCCATTTATGCAAGGTAGACTTTTAGCTCCTGGTGCAATGCCTGAATTTAGTGACTTGAAACCCTCTTTACGTGCATTACAATTTATTCGATCATCTCCCGGGGTTTTGGCTCCTTTGGTTGGACAGAAATCTATAGAACATGTATCTGAAAATCTTGAGATAATGAAAATACCTGCTCTTTCTGATGTTGAATTTTTAGAACTTGTAAAAAAATTAACTTCTTGAAAATATGCTTTCCAATTTATTTTTTGAAAAGTTAAATTAAAGTCCAATAAATCATTGTTGAAATGTCTTCAAAAATTTATGATTATGCACAAATGTGCAAATCTATAATGGAAATTGATTCTAAAATCAGATTTGCCGGTGTAGTTAATGAGCGTGGAAGATTAGTTGGAGGGGGAATGAGAGAAAATGTAGATCCCTTAGAAAATGAGAAAGATGATGAAATGCTTTTCATGGAACTTGCATTACGTGTAAAAATGAGAAAAGAATTTGATAAACAACTTGGAAGTGTCAATTTTGCAATGGCATTACGTGAACGTGCTCTTGCAATCAGTGTACCCTTAGGTGAAGATATTTTGTATGTTGTCTCTGAACCTGATTCCAATTATTGTGATCTTCCTAAAAAAATTCTTGAGATTGTTAACCAATAAATTTTTGTTCTCAATCTATAAATAGAATTTATTTGTGAAAAGTTCATGCCGGTGGATCCTGTTTGTGGAATTGAACTTGATGAATCTTTGGCCTTACTTCATGAGCATAAGGGAAAAAATTTCTATTTTTGCTGTAATGGTTGCAGAAAAATCTTCATAAAAAAACCTAGAAAATACAAAAATAATTCCTAAATTGGAAAAGCTCCACACATTCTACAAAATTTTGAATTGATTATCTTATGTTTACAGTATGGGCATCTACTTTTGGCCTTATTATCCACAGGACTTCCAAATAATCTCTTAAAAATTTCATAATAGTGCATTGATTCCCTACTTCTGATTATAACATCATCTTCTTTTTCTATTGTTAGTTTTTTTTCAACAAATTGTTTTTCTCCTATTATTGAATCAAACAAGTTTGTCAATCCTATTGTGCCAGATCCCTCTTGCATTGGGGATTTATCTCTCCATGCAACTTGCAGTGGAATATGTTTTTCAAATGTTTTACGCAGAATCCATTTTCCATATCTTTTTTCTTTTTCATTTCTAACCTTAAGATCTGCAGGAATTAATTTTGCCAATTCTACTATTTTATCCTCTAAAAATGGTGCTTCTATTCTAATTCCCAATGCCTTGCCAATTTTTTGTGTTGGAAAATGCATTATGGAGCATACTCTCTTGATTTCATCTTCTAATTGATTTTCTGGTTTATTTATCAAAAAACTATATCCTGCAAATAATTCATCTGCTCCATCCCCTGTGATAATTGATTGTTCACCATTTTCTTTTGCCCATTTTATTGCTAGATACATCACAACATTATTTCTGATTTCTATATCGTTGAAATTTTCTAAAATTTTTATTGTTTCTTCAATTGCTTCAAGAACTGTAGCAGTTTTTACATTGTAAATTGATAATGGTAATTGCATTTGTTTTGAAACCATTTGACAATATGTAAGATCAGTTGACACAAAATCCTCTGTAATTATAGCGATGGTTTTTGGTTTTTTTTGTTTTAAAAAATATGCTATTATTGTACTATCTAATCCTCCTGAAAGTGAAATTAAATTTGATTTACATGAATTACAAGATTCTTCTAAAACGCTGTAAAGTTTCTTGGAAAAATCCTCCAATGTTTTACATGTTACTTTGAAATTAAAATAGGTATGCCTGACTCTTGAAATTTTTTGTGTATTATTGCAAACTTTAAATTCTTTATGAGATGCTTGAGAATCAATGTTACTACCTGCTGAAATTGAATCAAAGACATTGATCCCTGCTTTAAGAGCAATTCTTGCAAAAAAACTTGCAGAAGATCATAATGTACGAGAAGATGAAATTTCTAAAATGCTTGGTGTCACTCAAGCTGCTGTAAGTAATTACATTCGTGGTACTAGAGGTGATCCGTCATTAATTGCAAAACTTTTGGCAGAAGAACAAGTTGCAATAATGATAAATGAACTATGTGATAGTTTATCTTCTGATATGGCTTATACTCCATCAAGCCTTTCAAAATTTATTGGATTGTGTAATTATATTAAATCTAGTTTATTGATTTGTGAAATTCATCATAACCTTGAATCTAACATAGATGAGCAAGTGTGTAAAGAATGTGAAAATATGCTTCTAAAAGGACCTGGCAGTGTTTATTAAATTTTATTTAAAATAATTTCAACTGTTGATGTCATTCTACCAATACCTGCAGCTGATTCTGTATCTAAAATAATTTTTTGAACTTTTGAATTGCCATTCATCATTTTTTCAGTGATGATATTTGCAACTGCAACGGCATTTGGAATTCCATTTCCTCGTGCTCTTAGAATTACTTTTCCTTTGTTTCCAAGTATTGATAAAACATCAATAGCTGATTGCATTACAGGGTCGTTTCCAATATTTATGATGGCACCTTCAGACGTTTCGGTCTGCTCTTGACCATGCGGTTCATTAACCTCTTCCATGAGCATTATTCAACAATCAGCAATTTTTAGTTCTTTTAAGTTTTGTCTACCAATCAATTATTTTTCAAAATAATCAATTGGAATATTTTGATAATCCCCGTTTGGAAGTACCCTTCTAATTGTGATTGGTATCACTCTTTGTTCTAGCTCTTCCATTGAGATATCTAATGATATTCTTGCAGTTTTTGGAATTGGGATAAATGGTGGTGCCCCTAGAGATAACTGTAATGCTCTGGCACCCATAATTCTTGCCTTTTCAAATCTAGTTAGTGTTGGTGGTCCAATTGTGATTTTATTATTTTCACATGGAATTTCTACTGCATCATGTTCTTCAATTTTTTCAACAACTTCTCTTTCTTCAATTTCTTTAATTCTTTTTTCAAGACCATCTTGTTCTTTTTCTGTTAATGCCTCTACACCATCTTTTTTCTCTATTAATTTTCGATAAGTATCAAGTGCTTTTGTTAATCCTAAATTAGTTTCAACTTCTGGGGTTTCAATTAATTCAGAATCTTTAGCATCAGACAAGTACAAAAATTTCCTTTAAAGGTTATATAATCTAATCAATTTATTTAACAAAATGAGCACTTCTGTATCAAAAAAACAATTAATTTTAGAAATTCGAGAAAAAGCAAAAATTTCTTGTGATCTTAAACGTCATCTATCTCCTCGAACTGTTGGAACAATTATGAGATCTCTTCCATTGGAAGGTCATGCTCATATTTTGGGAAAAAGTATTGTTTATTTTGAAACATCTATTGATTCTGGAACCGAACGTGCGAGAACTGAATTTAAAAAAGGTGATGTTGCATTTTTACCCTCTTCTGGTAGCGTCTGTTTTTTTACCAATGATGCAGTTTTTGGAAAACCTATGACTCCAATTGGAAAGTTAGGGGAAAATATTGATGCATTAAAAGATGTTAAATCTGGAGATGTATTATGTCTCTATGAGGACACTGATTGATACAAATGGTGTCCTGAATAACCGCCAACTCGTTTTACAATTCCTTTCTTTGTTGATTCTATGAGAAAAGCGTTTGCTGCAGAAATCTTGACACCTGTTTGTCTTGCCAAGTCTTGTACTGTAATTACTTTGGAGTTTTCAATTATTTTCAAACCTTGTTTTTCATTTACTATTACTGTGATCTCTGCTTTTCTTGGACCTCCTTCACCTTTGTCTTTTTTACTTTTTTTGGAATCTTTAGGTGTCTTGTCCTTATTTGCAGTAGTTGGTTTTTTTGCTCCACCCATAAACTGAGAAAAAAATATTCCTCTTATAAACGATGAACCTATTTTAATGCATATAAAAAATTTGAAATGATCTCAATATTTTTCAAATATAAATAACATCTCAGTTAGTGATTTGTATGGGATTAGTTTCAAAAGGCGCGAAATGTAATGTTGAAGGTTGTGACCAAGATGGTGCACGTTCATTAAATACATTAAAAGTTGAAAATGCGGGTCTCAGAGTGAATTCGTCTGGTAAAAAATCAATTCTATGTAAAACCCATTACAAGGAATACAAAAAGGAATCAAAGGACGACAGAGATCTAGAACGTGCTCGATTTGACAAGTTTTAGTTATCCTTTTTTGATTTTTTTATGTTATTTGCTGGATTTTTAAAATAATCATCTTTTAGATTATCGTACAATTTACCAATTTTTTTGTACAATCTTTTAGGTTTTCTTGTTTTTTGATTACTAAGAACATACAATGCAAGAATTGGAAATGCAATTGTTGCATCCGCATAAACTGTAACCATTCCATTATGTGCATCTTGAACTTTGCCCCAACTTTTCCCTTCTTGAAGTGTAGCGCCTGATAACCCTCCTGTGTCTGGCCTGGCATCTGTAATTTGAATAATGTAATCTTGTCCTCCGTCATTTCTTCTTAAGATTTGATCTAATAGTGGACCTGTCTGTTGTGCCGTATTCTTTGGAACTCCTCCACCTAATTCTAAAATCCCTGATTTTTTTGAATCATAAAGAATTGCGGCTTGCTCAATAATCTCTCTTACAAAATCTAAATTGTATGTTTTATCTGCCAGTCTATGAACTGCTAAGTTTAGTGCAAGTGAGGAATCCTTGATTGTTGATATGTATACTGGAACATCATATTCGTATGCTGTTGTAATGAAACTTTTTTCAGGATATTTTGAATTTTCTTTACTCATTTTACCCATCAGATTACAAAACTCTGCAGTTGTAAATGGTTTATCTGGAAAATCAATTCCAAACATTTTTTGAATTACTTGATCTTCTGCTTCTAGTGTTTCATAAAATTTAATGTAAATATCTCTAATTCTTACAATCTCATTTTCATATAATTTCATATCATCAACATTGAAACTTCCTTGTTTTACTGGTAAGCCCCATGCAAAATGATCTTCATGATATACATTGGCACCTGTTGTAATGATCCAATCCACAAATCCTCTTTCAATTAATGTTTTAATTATTCCTCCAAACCCTACCGGTGTTAAAGCTCCTGAAACTGTTAGACAAATAGTTGCATTTTCTTTAATCATTTTTGCATAAAGTTTTGCGGCATCTCCTAATTGTCGTCCATTAAATCCAGAACTTGAAAATACATTGATTAGATCCTCAATAGTCATTTTTTCATCTAATTTTATGTGAGGGATATCTTTACCATGAAATTTGTGTGGGTCCACGGCAAAAAATCATTTTTTACTGTAAATAATACTTCCGTAAATCCTTGTGTATGAGAAATTAAATATTCTTTAATTAAGAATACGTTGAAATAATTACACATGAATATTGTTGATTTACATGATCCTTCCAGAGTAAACAAATCTCCTGATGATGTGAAGGTCTTATTTTCTTCAGGCCAATTCATTCAAGATGAATTTAAAATTTCTAGAGTTGAATTACGCTTATACTGTGAAAGGAATGATGAAAAATTTGGTGTTTATTCTTTGATCACTTCTTTTGTTGAAACCGATAAGGGTTCAGTAGAGATGATTTATGATGAAGGGTTTCGTGGAGAAGAATCTCTTTCAAGAGCTGTTCAATTTTTAACATCAAATTTGGGTATATCTGGTTTAATTTTGCGTTCAGTTATTTCTCTACGTGGAACAAAATAAAACACATTGATTATGATTTAATCTGTATTTTCTCCAAACATATTTTCAATTCTTTAATTAGAATCTAGAATATCTTGTAAGTGAGGATACTCATCAACCCAAAATTTTTGATTAACACATTCCCATTCATGTAGTGTAAATGATTCTGAATATTTTTCATTTAATACTACAACTTGATTTTTGATATTTTCAATCTCTGGTTGTTGTTCAGACAAATATCTTAAACGATGTTCAGCTTCTAGAATTCTTTCGTTTAATTTAACTTCAAAATATGATTGGGGTTTTGCTTCCATGCAAGAATATTTGATTATTTCATCATATTGCAATTGTAATTCATCCATTCTTTGTTGATCTATCTCAAATTCACTAATTTGTTCTTCGACTACGTTGTTTTCTGTTGGCTCTGATTCATCACTAACAATTACTGCAAAAATAACTCCGATACAACTGATTATGGTCAATCCTAGAAGTGTACTTCTCTTCATTGGAAATTATAATTTATTTGTCAACTTAAGGCTTTTCTAGATGAATTATTGTTATTTTTATGGTATTGACAAACTAATAGTTCATAAGTAAAACTATCAATAATGTAATTATGCGAATATTACAACTACATTGTGATAGTATTGAGTATACTCCTACAAAAAAAGAGATCAAATCTGCTGAAGAAATCGAAAATCCTCAAACTCAAAGACTTGAAGAACTTGTAGTAGTTTTTGTTGCAATTGAAGATGGTGATGATTCATCAGTTGCTCAAAATGCCATTAATCAGATTAAAAATTCAATGGAAAAAATTGGTTGTAAAAAATTACTATTATACCCATATGCTCATCTTAGCTCAAATTTAGCAAAACCCTCTGTTGCAATTTCTTTACTTAAAGAAATGGAAGATGGTGCATCTGAACTTGAAGTCTCTCATTCTCCATTTGGTTGGACCAAATCTTACAAAATCCAGGTTAAAGGACATCCATTAGCTGAGAGCTCCAAAGTTGTAACAAAGGACTCTGATTCCAAAGATTCAGAAATTACATCTGATGCTCTAAAAGGAGAATCCACAATTCGTTCTTATTGGAAGATACTTTCTCCTGATGGAACCCTAACTAACATTGGAGATTTTGATTTTTCCAATTACAAAAAACTTGAAATTTTGGCAAAGTATGAATCTGCAAAAAGTCGTGCAGTTGATCAACCTCCTCCACATGTAGCATTGATGAAGAAATTAGGAATTGCAGATTATGAACCTGCATCTGATTCAGGTAACATGAGATTTTTTCCAAATGGTAGATTGATCAAATCTTTGATTGAACGCTTTGTAACTGATAAAGTAAAAGAGTATGGTGGTTATGAAGTTGAAACTCCTATCATGTATGATTCAGAACATCCAAGTATGGTTAGTTACTTTAATCGATTCCCTGCACGACAATACAATATTGATTCAGAAGGGAAAAAACTCTTTTTAAGATTTGCAGCTTGTTTTGGACAATTTTTGATGGCAAATCATTTTCAATTATCCTACAAAAATTTACCCTACAAACTCTATGAATTAACAAGGTATAGTTTCCGTAGAGAACAATCTGGAGAATTAGTTGGATTGAGGCGTCTTAGAGCGTTTACCATGCCTGATTGTCATGCATTTTGTAAAGACATACCACAAGCAGTAGATGAAATAAAGATCAGATTTGATTTGTCTCAGAATGTATTACGTGAATTAGGGATTCAAGAATCTGATTATGAAATGGCAATTAGATTTACTGAGGACTTTTACAATGAAAATAAATCATCCATTGAAGAATTAGTAAAAAAACATGGAAGACCTGTCCTTGTTGAAATGTGGAAAGAGAAATTCTTTTACTTTGTGTTAAAATGGGAGTTTAATTTTATCGATAATTTAGGCAAGGCATCTGCATTATCCACTGATCAAATAGATGTTGAAAATGGTGATCGATATGGAATAGAGTTTATTGATGAAAATAATGTTGCACAACATCCAATAATTTTACACAATTCTCCTAGTGGTGCTATTGAAAGAATCATTTATGCATTATTAGAAAAAGCTGCCAAAGACTCCAAGGAAGGTAGAAAAGCACAACTTCCATTATGGCTTGCACCAACACAAATCAGAATTATTCCACTTAATGAAGAATTTTATGATTTTTGTGATACTCTTACTGATAGATTATCTGCAAATAATACCCGTGTAGATATTGATGACCGAAATGAAAGTATTGGAAAGAGAATTCGTGAAGCAGAAAAAGAATGGATTCAATATATTTTGGTAATTGGTGAAAAGGAAGCAAATTCTGAAAATCTTAGTGTTCGAGATAGACAGACAGGAAATGTCAAAGAAATTTCTTTTGATGATTTCTTAAATGAAATTAATGAGCAGACAAAAGGAAAACCTTTCACTGGATTGAATATGCCTAAATATCTCTCAAAGAGACCACAATTAATGGTGTAAAATTATGAGTTTTCTTGATTTATACATGAACAAAAACCCTCTAATCACTTCATCAGATGATGGAACAGATCCTGTGGCAACGGTTTTTGGAATTCCATTTGATGCAACACACTCATACAAACCTGGATGTAGATTTGGAGCTGATGCAATTCGTGATTCTTTTAATAACATTGAAGTTTTTCATCCAGAACTCAAAGTAGATTTAGAAACTGCCAACATTGAAGATTTGGGAAACACTCGACATACAGTTGTTGCATCTGAAATGATTGATATGGTAAAAAAAATTACTACTGAACTCGTTGCAAAACAAAAACAACTCTTCATTTTAGGTGGTGAACACTCCATTACCTATGGAACGTATACAAGTTTTCCAAAAGAAACAGGTTATGTTGTATTTGATGCACATTATGATTTGAGAGATGAGTTTGCTGATACCAAATTAAGTCATGCATCCTATCTAAGACGAATAGTTGAGGAAAGAGGTTCTGATAATATTTTACATGTTGGTGCCCGTGCATTTGTTGCAGAAGAACTAGAATTTTTACAGGAAAACAATATCAAAATAATTACTGATAAAGAAATTCGTGATGGTAAGGGGCCTCAATTATTACGAGATCATGTATCTTCATTTGATTCAATTTATTCTAGTTTTGATCTTGATGTGTTGGATCCTGCATTTGCCCCAGGTGTGGGAAATCCTGAAGCTGCAGGGATTACTTCTAGAGAACTCTTTGACATGATTTCATCATTTAGTGACACTAAGGTTACAGGTGCAGATATTGTAGAATTAAATCCCTATCATGATAATGGTGCAACTGCATCACTTGCTGCAAAAATAATGTCTACCTTAATTGCAATGAATCTTTCTCAAAATTAATTACTCTATACCCTTGTTTCTCGATTTTTTTAAAAAATGTGTGTAATTGATTCTGTTCACTTTATTAGATGGTGTTTTGGGGATATTTCGTGTTAAATAATCTACGAGATACTCTCAAACCTGCACTTGAAAAAATGGGAAAGGGATTTGCAGCAACTGGACTATCTCCAAATTTCTGGACTGTTGTGGGTCTTATCGTTGCACTATCTTCAGCTGTAGTTTATGGAATGGGAATTGAATTTGGTTTAATTATTGGCGGAATTTTGTTACTTGTTTCTGGATTCTTTGATATGGTTGATGGACAAGTTGCTAGAGTTACTGGTAAAACATCAAAAAAAGGTGAGTATCTTGATTCAATGTTTGATAAAATTTCTGAAGTTGCAATATTTTTAGGAATTTTAGTTGGTGGTTATGCCGAACCTTACCTTGTGTTACTTGCAATCACTTTATCATTACTGGTAAGTTATGCTCGTGCAAAATCTGACATTATCAATGTAAAATTGCAGGGAATTGGAATTGGTGAAAGAGCTGAAAGACTTTTGGTAATTGCCATAATTGGAATTATTGGATTTATGGATTATGCTGTAATAATTGTAATAATTATTGCTGGGATCACATTAGTTCAAAGAATGATTGTAACTACAAAAAATATTAAAGAAGACTAACGAAGTTTTCCACGTTTTCTTCTATTATCGGCTGATCTGATTTTAAGAATTTTGAAATGAATTGCACATGAAATACAATAGTGTTTTAGAACTGTTGGTGATGCAATGTAAGCACCTTGTGCACGTAATTCTTTTGCCAATGTGTGTTCAACCAAATTTAGTTTGGATGTGACCTTTTTTGCTTTGTCTTTAGGAACTGTTTGTCCACAGTTTGTACATTGTACAACACCTGAAGATCCTTTTCCTCCTTTGGTACGTCCTCTACTTGCACGCTTTAGTGGCATGAAAATAATCGCTAATATCCTACTTATATTCTTGCGGTTAATTGACAAAAATTGGCAAGTTTGTACCTGATTTTTATTAAAAATTCATCCATCTTTTAATTCTAGATCGTATTATTGTAATTGATTAGTAATGCGAGGTCTATGTCATGTTTGCTATGCCTCAGGTGTAGAGGTAATTGCATTGAAAGGTAAAATTCTTTGTAAATCTTGTATAATAAAAAAAGCAAATAACTAAATCTATTATGTTTTAAATCAATAGAAATGAAATTAGCAATAGCCGCTCATTGTGCAGTTGATACCATTACCATAGACGATACTACTTATGAACAAATTGGTGGCTCTGCTTGTTATTGTGGTATTACTGCAAGACAGTTCAAGTTTGATGTTGATTTATTTACAAAATTTGGTTCTGATTTTCCAAAACAATATCTCTCAGAAAATAAAATAAATTTTATAAATTCTGAATCTCAAAAAAATACTACCAAATTTGCAATCTCAATTACTGGTGCTGACCGAACTCTGAAACTTGAAAATGAATGTGATCCTGTTGATTATTCAAATGTCAGTGCAGATGGACATCTTGTTAGCCCAATTTATCATGAAATAACTAACGACACTCTAAAAAATATTAAAAAAGATTCTAATTTTTTGTTCATTGATCCTCAAGGATTTTTGAGACAAAAGGATTCACAAAATAATGTATTTTTAGAAAATAATGATCTTGATTTATCTGGCGTAAATGCAATAAAGGTTAATCCTGAAGAAGCACAACAAATTGTTTCTGGAACTCATGATGAAATGATGGTGGCATTACAAAAAAAGGGAGTAGAATATGTAATTCTAACAAATAAAACAGAAGTTTCTCTTTTAGCTAAAGACAAAGTCTATTCTATTTCATTGCCCAATAAACAAATTCATGATACTACTGGAATTGGTGATATCTTTTGTTCTGCATTTTGTTGTACTATGCTTAAAGAAAAGGACTTTTTGTGGGCATTGTGTTTTGCAGGTGGTGCAGCCCAGGCAGCACTTGATTCAAAAAATATCGGTTTGCAAAAAATCCCTAAAAGAGGAACTGTACAAAATAATGCTTCATATTTTTACAATCTTGTAAAATTTCGAGATTTGTAGTACATTATCTTTTATTAAACTGATAATCTTATTTCATCTATGCAAATAGGTATTTACAGTTCACAATCAACTGAGACTGCAGCTAAAACAATAAAAAAAATCCTTGATGATTCTGATATCAAATCATTTCTTATAACCAAATCAAAAGGAAAACAGGCTGATTGTATCATTGTATTAGGTGGTGATAAAGGTGTAAGAAATTATTTTCATAGAACATTTGATGCAACTCTGCCAATTTTAGGTGTTAGTGAAGGTGAAGCCAGTGGATTTTTAGCTCAAATCGATCTTAAAGAATTTCGAACATATGTTGATATTTTAAAAAAACAAAAATACACAATTGAAAAAGTTCCACGACTTGGTGTGAAAATTGATGGAAGAAATGTTTACCCTGTTCTAAATGATGTTGCCGTATTTTCATCAAAAAGTGCAATACTCATGGAGCATACACTTCGTGTAAATGGAGAAGAAGTATGGCATGATAATGGAGATGGAATTATTGTATCCACTCCAATTGGTTCATCAGCTTATTCAATGTCTGCAGGTGGTCCTATTTTATTTCAGGATTCTGCAGTTTTTGAAATAATCTCTGTAAATTCTTTGGATGTGACACGACGTCCAATTATAGTGTCTAATAGTAGCTCAATTGAGATTGATGATATTTCTGCAAGATTACACTGTGAGGTGGTTTTAGATGGATTGGATAGATACAAGGTAGAAAAAACTGTAGAATGTACCCAATTCTCTCCCCCTGCAAAAATTATTCGTCTCAAACAAGATTCCACTGCAATTTCTGCACTTGCAAAAAAAGTTCACTTGGCTGAGGATTTACTTAGCATGCCTCCAAGTTCGAAATTATTACTCAAAACTTTAGAGTATGAAGGCGAATTAACACAAAAAGATTTGGTAAACAAAACATTACTTCCTGATAGAACAGTTAGATTGGCATTAAGTCATTTATTGAAAAAAGGTTATGTGAAAAAGAAAGTTTCCATTAGAGATGCAAGACAAAAAATTTATCAAATATCAAAAATAGAATAATCCTAATTTTGTGCTATTATTCTGATGCAGCTTTAATAAATGCAGAAAATGATTCTTCAGGAAATCCTGGTCTACTGTTAAACTCTGGATGAAATTGAACTCCTAGGTAAAATTTATGGGAAGGGATTTCAAGCATTTCCATTCGTTTTCCTCCATCACTATCTGCTGAAAAAATTAACCCATTTTTCTCAAATTCTGGAATGTATTGTTTGTTAATCTCGTATCTGTGTCTATGACGTTTACTGATTGTGTTTACGTTGTAAATTTTTTGTGCATTAGTTCCATCTTTAATTTGAACATCGTTTGCACCTAGTCTTAATGAACCGCCCATATTTGCTACATCTTTTTGCTCTGGAAGTAAATCTATAATTGGATTTTTTGTATTTGGTTTAATTTCAGTTGAATTACTATCTTCTAATCTTAACACACTTCGTCCAAATGCAATTGCAGCTAATTGAAATCCAAAACATATTCCAAGATATGGAATATTTTTTTCACGTGCATAGTCTGCAGTGCTTATAATTCCCTCTGAACCCCGTGTTCCAAATCCTCCTGGCACTAGTACCCCATCATACTTTGATAAAATTGAATAATCTTTGATTGATTCAGAATCTATTAAGCCAATTTCAACTGATTTACCAATCTCAGCTCCTGCGTGTTTTAACGCATGATTCACACTAACATAACTATCTGCAAGTGTTACGTATTTTCCAACCATTGCAATCTTTATTTTTTGGTCTTCATGATTTACCATATTTTGAGCAATTTCATTCCATTTGTCCCAATTTGATGCAGTATTGAGCATTCCAACTTTACCAAACTTAGTAAATATTGAATCCATAATTCCTTGATCATAAAGCATCTGTGGCACCTCGAAAATTGATTTTGCATCGTGACATGATAATACATCACTTGCAGTAACATTGGTAAACATTGCAATCTTCTTTTTTGTTTTTTCTTCTAGTGGTAGTGAACATCTTACTGCTAAAAAGTCTGGTTGAATACCAATTCTTCTTAATTCTTGTGCACTGTGTTGTGTAGGTTTTGTTTTTTGTTCTCCTACTACATCTAATGATGGGGCTAAAGTTACATGTACAAAGATCACCCCTTGTGGTCCTTCTTCTACCTTCATCTGTCTTAATGCTTCAAGAAATGGTAATGATTCAATATCTCCTACTGTTCCTCCACACTCTACTATCAAAAAGTCTAATTCTTCATTTTTAGAAATATTTCTAATTCTATTTTTAATCTCATCAGTTACATGTGGAATGATCTGAACACATGCTCCCAAATACTCTCCTTTTCTTTCTGCATTAATTACTGAAGAGTACACTTGAGCAGTTGTAATATTATGGCTCTTTGGAATATCTTGGTTTAAGAATCGTTCATAATTCCCAATATCCATATCACATTCTCCACCATCATCTGTGACAAAGACTTCGCCATGAGCAACCGGATTCATTGTTCCTGCATCGTAGTTCAAATATGGATCTATTTTGACACAAGATACTTTTTGATCAGCTAATTGTAATAACTTTGCAATCGAGGAAGTTGTAACACCTTTTCCAAGGCCAGACATCACACCACCTGTGACAAAAATAAACTTCGTCTGCACGTTAATGAAACGATTATCTAGTTTTTGTATGTTTTGTTATATGAGTTCAGTTGAAATATCCGTTTTAACTGGATTTTTACTGCTGGTGAGCCATATAATCAGAAATTCAATGATTTAGGTAATTTTGATTATTTTTACAGTCTTCATCTTTGGATGATGGATACAGTTCATGTAGTTGATAGTATTGATGTTGTTCCGCCTATTGGACAGATTCCTAGTTGGGTTGAGAATATCTTTGTATGGTATGGTGAAGGTATAGTCTCAGAAGATGAATTACTTAATGCAATAAAGTATTTGATTAATGAGGATATTTTTGTTGTGGGTTAGATTTCTAAAAATTCCCTCTTCCATGTTGTTAATTATTAATAATGAAAAATTATTTTTTAAAATGAGAAATTGATTTTTGAACTTTACATGTGTGGAAAATACTATTAATTTTTAAACAACTTTAAGAAATTTTTATCGAAGATATTTTATTTTTTACATGTATGTTGTTTTTTGATAACCTCTAGTTTGATGGTCTGTAGCTGCGAGAGTTTCCCTCAATACAGATAAGGCGAGACCATCTCACTTAGACGAAATTATCTTTTTGTTTGTTTTTTGAGTGATTTTGTAAATGATGTAATTCTTGATTCAAGTTTTTCTTGAGGTGTTTTTTCAATTAGTTTTAGATATGCACTACCTACAATTACCGCATCTGCCCCTGCTTTGATATATTTTTTAACATCCTCAGGAGTTGAGACTCCAAATCCCACCCCAATTGGAATTTTCCCTTTTGTTTGTTTTTTGACATTTTTGATGGCATCAATTGTATATGACTTGATTCCAGTTTTTATGCCCGTAGTTCCATAAACTGCAACAAGATACAAAAATCCAGATGTTGCTTTTGATATTTTTTCTATTCTTTTTTTACTGGTATTTGGAGAAATCAGAAAAATTGTATCTGCTTTATCTTTTGCAGCTTGAAGATATTCTTTTGATTCCTCAATTGACATGTCTGGTAGAATAAATCCATCAATACCTGCTTTTTTTGCCTCGGAGATGAATTTTACATATCCTTTGTGATATAGTATGTTGGTATATGTCATCAGTACTAATGGAGTGTCTGTCTCTTTTCTGATTTTTTTTACTAATGCCAAGAACTTGTCAATTTTTGTTCCTTTTTTTAGTGAGATGGTGCTTGCATTTTGAATAACAGGACCGTCTGCTAAAGGGTCTGAGAATGGAAATCCTAATTCAATAATATCTACACCGCCTTTAACTAATCCTCTAACTGTTGCTATGGTGGCTTTCTCATTAGGAAATCCTGCCATGATATATGCAATCAAAGCCTTTTGATTTTTAGATTCAAGTGATGCAAATTTTTCATTAATTCTTGTCATTTGTTTACCAACTAACAGAGATTATCTGATATAATTAAAACCGTTTCTAAAACTGAATTATTCTATCCTTCAAACATTTTTTGCTACGTATTTATTAATTAAAAACGGGTAGGGATTAAGAAGAATGATTTTTGCTACTTCCATAAATTGTATAGATGGTAGAATACAGTTACCTATTTCAAATTGGATTAAACAAAAATATTCTGTAGACTATGTAGATGTGATTACTCATCCAGGCTCAGATAAAATTATAGGTGAAAAAAACATTGAGGGTATTTCTGAGATAAAAACCAAAACTCTTGTCTCAATTAATGCCCATAATTCAAAACTTGTTGTGATTTCTGGACATCATGATTGTGCAGGAAACCCTGTTTCAAAAGAAACCCATTTGACACAAATAAAAAAATCAATCAGTATCATAAAATCTTGGAATTGTCCTGTAACCGTTATTGGAGTGTGGATTAATGAACAATGGGAAATTGAAGAAGTTCATGAATAAATGATTGTTTAAAATATAAAACAAATTTTAAAAAATATCAAAACCTGTATTGTCAGTTAGATTTTTTGTTATGTTTATTCAAATAATTTTGTACTTCTTCAACGTCTTTGTCTCCCCTACCTGACAGTGTAACTACAATTGTTTCAGATGGTTTTAATTTTCTTGCTACCTTAATTGCCTCTACAATTGCATGCGCTGATTCCAAAGCTGGAATGATTCCTTCAGTTCTTGTTAACATTAGAAATGCATCNNTGAGTTTCAGTAACTTGTCCTTCTTTATCTTGTAATAGATATGTCATCATTCCATGAATTACCCCCTTGGAACCTGCGGATAATGTAGCTGAATGTTTATCTGATCTTAATCCATGACCTGCTGCCTCAACTCCAATAATTTCAGAATTAGTATCTACTAGAGGATAAAATGTACCAATGGCATTTGAACCCCCACCAACACACGCAATTACACTGTCTGGAGTTTTATTGTTAATTTTTTTCATTTGAGATTTTATTTCATTTCCAATAACACTTTGAAAGTCTCGAACCATTACAGGATATGGATGTGGTCCAACTGCTGATCCTAACAAATAGTATGTACTCTCAACATTTGTGATCCAATCTCGAATTGCTTCATTAATTGCATCTTTGAGAGTTTTTGAACCTGATTTTACTGGGTGCACTTTAGACCCAAGCATATCCATTCTAAACACATTTAGCTTTTGACGAATCGTATCTTTGTATCCCATGTATACTTCAGCTTTTAATCCTAAAGCTGCACATGCCATTGCAGTTGCAACTCCATGTTGACCTGCTCCTGTTTCTGCAATGATTCTTTTCTTATTCATTTTTTTTGCAAGTAATGCTTGGCCTAGTGTATTGTTAATTTTATGAGCCCCCCCGTGCAACAAATCCTCTCGTTTGAGATAGATTTTACCTCCTCCTATTTTTTCAGATAAATTTTTTGCGTAATACAGCGGTGTTGGGCGTCCTGCATATATGGTGAGATAATAATCCAGTTCTTTTTTGAATTTTTTATCATTTTTAAATTTGAGATAATTTTCTTCTAATTCTTCAATTGCTGGTACCAAAGTTTCAGGAATATATTTTCCGCCAAATTCTCCGAATTTACCATTTTTTGGATATTTCAATATGCATTCACCAATTTTTTTACCTGTTCTTCAATGTTATCACTTTTCATAATGCTAGATCCTATTAGAAATGCATCTGCTCCACACTTTTTTAGATATTGTATATCTTCTGGTGTTTCAATTCCACTCTCAGATAAAATTATTTTTGATTTATCTTGTTCTTTCAATACTATTTCTGTAGTTTTAAGATCAATCTCTAATGTATCTAAATTTCTATTATTAATTCCAATGATGTCTGCATCTGTTTTAAGGGCATTTGCAAATTCTTCTTTGGTATGAACTTCAAGTAAAATTTCTAATCCTTGTTTATGTCCATATCCAATAAATTCATCAATATCAGGCAAGAATTTTTGATCAAATAATGATTGAATTACTAACATATAGTCTGCCCCTATCTTCTTTGCAGTATCTATCTGAATTTTATCAATCATTATGTCTTTCATTAGTAAAGGTACATTTACTGCATTTCTTACTTTCATGAAATATTCTGGTGACCCATGAAATAGATGTGGCTGAGTCAATACGGATAATGCTTTAGCACCTCCTGCAATCATTTGGTTTGCAATACTTACAGGATCACTTTGTGTTCTAATTTTTCCAAGCGATGGTGATGCAAATTTAACTTCTGTTAGAAGTGTTGCATGAGAATTTGTTTTAATGATTTGTTTGAAATCTTTAGTTGATCTTTCTAATTTGCAATCTACATCATAAACTCCATCATCTATTGCCATTTGTGAATTATTCACCAATTTTTTCAAAATATTTTCAGCCATCAATAATCTCCTTTAGTTTTGATGTATCTCCTGTGTCTGCAACAAATTTCTCTAGTAATGAAAATGCTTTTCCATCTTTAATTGTATTTAATGCAATTTCTACCCCCTGCTCAAAATTATCTGCAATGTCTGCAACAATTAATCCTCCAGCTGCATTAAGTGCAGTAGTTTCAATCATTGCTTGATTTGCAGTATTGTTTAATACACTAACAAATGACTTCATTGCCTCTTGCTTTGATTCTATCTGAATGTCCTTTAATGATGATTTGTGTAGCCCTACAATTTCTGGATCAATTGCATTCATTAACACTTTATCATCTCGTAAAATACACACACGATTTGTTGCACTAGTTGAAAATTCATCCATTCCGTCATCTGACCTTACGGTCATAATATTTTGTGCCCCTTTTCTCTTTAGTAATGCCGGTAATCTATCAAGAAAATCTATTGAGAATACTCCTACTAGTTGATTTTTTACTCCAGCTGGATTTGATAATGGTCCTAGTAAATTAAATGCAGTTCTAATTCCCAATTGTTTTCTTGCAGATGAAACATATCTCATTGCAGGATGAAATTTCTGTGCAAACATAAAACAGATGTTGTGTTTTTGTAGAATTTCTGAAATCTGTACAGGGTTCATATTCAAATTATATCCTAAATTTTCAAAAATATCCGCACTACCTGAAACCCCTGAGCTTGAACGATTTCCATGTTTTGCAACAATTCCACCAGCTGCTGCTACCACAAATGATGCAGTTGTAGAAATGTTGAATGTCTGCAATGAATCTCCACCTGTACCACACATGTCAATGATAGTTCCTGATTTTTTTGTTTCAACTTTGAGGGAAAATTCTTGCATTTTATCCAACATGCCGAGTAATTCATCATTGGTTTCTCCTTTTTGTGCAAGTTTTGACAAGAAATCTGCATTCTCAATATCTGTAGTTCTTCCAGATAACATGTCTGTCATGATATTATTCATTTGATCATAACTCAAGTCAGTTTTTTCTTGTAGTTTTGAAATTAATTCAGAAATCATTTTTTCTCCTTAGTTATTTTTTTAGACATTATTTGCATCTCTTAATTTCTCCTATTTTGTTCCTATTTTCTCCTTTACTTGAGAAACAAAGTTACCTAAAATTTTCTTGCCATCTTCAGTCATGATTGATTCTGGATGAAACTGAACACCTTGAATTAGATAGTCTTTATGTTCAATTGCCATTATTTCTCCATCATCCCCTGCAGTTGCAGTCACCTCTAAAATATCTGGAATTACTGTTTTATCTCCAACTAAACTATGATAACGTGTGGCTCTAAATGGATTTTTTACACCATTGAATAATTTTGCACCTGTATGATTTACTGGACTGGTCTTTCCATGTCTTACACATCCAGCATTAGTTACTTTACCTCCAAATGCTGCAATAATTCCTTGATGTCCAAGACATACTCCAAAAATTGGTGTCTCTTTTCCCATTGTATTGATTACTTCTGAACATACTCCAAAGTATTTTTTATCTTCAGGTGTTCCAGGACCTGGTGATATAATTATTGCATCATAACTTTTTTCTTTAATTTGTAAGATGGTGATTTTGTCATTTCTAATCACATCAGAGTCAACACCTAACTCTCCCAAATACTGTGCAATATTATACACAAAGGAATCATAATTATCAATAATTAAAAATTTCAATTTGACTCCTTTAGTGCTTGAAGCATAGCTCCTGCTTTATGTTCAGTTTCTTTAAATTCATTTTCAGCAATAGAATCCGATACAATACCTGCGCCAGATTGGACAAAGCCCTTGTCATTTTCAATGAAAATACTTCTAATTGCAATCGCAAAATCACAGCATCCATTGTATGAGAAATACCCTACTGCCCCTGCATATGGTCCGCGAGATTCAGTTTCTAATTCATCGATAATTTGCATGGCTCTGACTTTGGGTGCGCCCGATACTGTGCCTGCTGGAAATACTGCTTGAAACGCATCAAACATGTCGTTTTCAGGCGCTAAATTGCCTACTACATGACTAACTATATGTTGAACATGACTAAATCGTTTAATTTGCATTAGAGATTCAGGGTGAACTGTACCATATTTACAAACTCTACCAATATCATTTCTACCTAAATCCACTAACATTGTATGTTCTGCCAATTCTTTTTCATCATTAATTAATTCCTCAGATAGTTGTTTATTCTTCTCTTCATTTTCGGTGATTTTTCTAGTACCTGCAATTGGGAATGTTTCTACTTTATCGTTAGTTATTCGTACTAACATTTCAGGTGATGCTCCGATAATTGTTTTAGAATCTTGTTTTAAATGATACATGTAAGGTGATGGATTTAATTTTCGTAATGTTTTGTATAGTGTAAGATTATCTCCTGTTACATCAAAAGCAAACTTTCTAGATAATACAACTTGAAATATATCTCCATCATGAATTAATTTTTTTGCTTTATTTACTATGTTTGAGAATTTTTCTTGGTCCATGTTTGGAGTTACTTCACTTGAATGAAATTCTCCAAATGTATCTTCATTCATTATCAATTTTTCAAATCTATTTTCATTGTGATAAAAATAAAATAACTTCTTGTGTACATTATCATAAATTATTCCATCATCATACACTCCAAATTCCATTAATGGTTCTATTGAATTATGAGAATCCGAAATATCTTCTACCAATCTTATTGCATCATAGTTTACAACACCTACTGCACCACCAAGATATCTATATGATTGATCATCACATTTTTCAAGTAATTTTTTTAATTCAGTAAACGGCTCTGTTGTTGATATGGTTTTTGTGGAACCGTTTTCAATAATTTCTACTTTGTCTGAATATCCCTTAAGAATTGTTTTTGGATCAAACCCCATAACTGAAGTTTCTGCCAAAACTTCGGGACCTGTCAATGATTCGAAAAGAAATGAATGTGAATAGTTGCGAGAAATTTTATTGTAAATTTGAAATTGATTTTCAGATAAATCTAGAGGTATTACTTTTGCTGTAGTTTTTCCAAAGGTGTCCACCCATAAATGAAATTTTGGAGGTTTATTATTTAAATTGATAAGAATTCTTGATCTACTCTTTTTTACTCCAAAATTGTTGATTTCTCAGGCGTGAGTAGGTTACCGTATAGTACGGTACCTTTATAGTATAGTTGATCGCTATTAAAATTATGAATGGGTCAAACCAATCCATGTATCAGAATTTACAAATTCTAGAAAGCAAAACTACTGTATCTAAAGTAGAGTGTTATGTTTGCGGAAAAGGATTGGAAGATGGTCATAGTATTTCTGCCAAAACTTTACCTCATGGAACAGTTTTGTTTTGTGATGTCCATTACAATTTACAGTAAACTCCTAAATTTTTCTAATTTTTTGAAATTATCTAATGTTGTTTAGTTATGTAATTTGATATGTGTGGAATAGATTTTACATTGACTAATACTTACTATAATTCAAAACCAACAATTCTTTACAAATTATGCCCTAATCATATCAATCACAAATGAATGAAACGATACAAACTCAAATCAACTTGGGTGATTACAACAAGCCACAAGAACAAACCAAAGCCATAGGAATTGGAAAAATCCTAGGTAAAATAATTAACATCAAAGATTTCAAAACTAACAGAGGTAAACCATCCCCCTATACTCCAAAAGAATCTATTGGAGATGATGGTATGACTGATTATAACGTAATTGATACTGTCGAGACATTTGATGTCCAAAATCAAAAGGTAAGTTCTTTTTTTGTAACCCCAGCTATTGTCAAACAGATTCAAAGAGTACCTAACTACAAGTCAGAACTGGCTGCAGGAAAGGTATTTGGTCCATGTAAAATTGGCCAAAAAATATCTGCAAAGACTAGTGCAAAATATTGGTGTCTTCTTTTTCCTGGAGAAGAAGGCTACTAGTTATTTTTTTAATTATTTTTCATGAAAAAACTCTTTTTACAAATAGTATTATATCTGCATTAAAGTCCATAACTATCTATGGATTTTATGCTAGAAGAAGAGTTATTGGATTTACTCACATTTTGTCTCCAAACTCCTGATTCAACTGAAGTTCCTGAGAAACAAAAGAGAATTACTGAAATTGGTAATGAGTTATTTGCTGATGGAGGAATTGATGCGATGGAGAATTTCTTTTTTGTAGTAACAAATAGAATTACTGAAGAAATCAATAAAGATCCTACTCCTATGAAGTCACTTTGGAATGGTATTTCTGATGAATGGAATTTTTAAATCAATTAACAACAAAGAACACTCTAATCTCTTAATTATTTGCAGATAGCATATTTGGAATTAATTAAAGACGTAGAACTATTTGCTAAAGCCAAACATTCCGGGAAAATTACAAATGGAATTTCAATTCCTCAACATTTAGAAAATGTTGTTAGTAGACTGAAAAGTTTGGGAGTAATTGATAATGATATTTTATGTGCAGGCTGGTTATGTAATATACTTGAAAATACAGATGTAACTTTTGATGATTTGTATGAAAAATTTGGCGATGTAATTGCAGTATTAGTTTCATCGATATCCAAAGATATGACCATTCCAAGAAAACAGAGAAACAAAAATTTTACAAAACAACTTCAAAGTGCGTCATTTAACGCCAAACTAATCAAACTATGTGATATTTCTGCAAATCTAAGTGATTTGAAAAATTATGATGCATCAAAATCGAAGATTATGCGACAAATTCGACAAAATAGGCATTATTTGACATTGATAAAAAACGATTTATTGAAAAATACTCCATACCCTCAAACAATTACTTTGATTGATAGTGCAAACTTGATTTTTAAAAAGTATGGCCAACGCAGTATTCTCTAAAATGATATCTCAAAAATTTGTGCGATTTTGCTACAAGTACAATTGTTAGGAATTTGACATCTATTTTCATGAATTTAGTAGTTAAATTCTAACATTCATGGTATGATGGTTCAAATTAGATACTATGAAATCCAAATTTGTCCTATGAAACCTTCTGATGTCTTTAGAAAACGAAATCTTACAAAAGTGAATTTTGAATATGAAGATTTGATTGGAAGGGATTTGTCTGATTCTAATTTGTCTGGAGTAAATTTGGAAGAAAAAGATATCCATAATGCAGATATGAGTTGTTGTGATTTGAGTAATGCTAATCTAAGTAGGACAATCTTGTTTTCGGTTAAATTAAGAGGTTCTGATATGAGACAAATTGATTTATCTCATGCAAAACTATGGGATGCAGAATTGTATGGTGCAATTTTGTCTGATGCTAATTTGATTTCTGCTGATCTGTTTTATTCTGATTTAAGAACTGCAGATTTGACTAATGCCAATCTTAGTGGTGCCAATCTTAGGCATGCAAATTTTGATGGTGCAATTTTAGAATCTATTAATTTTCAAAATACAAATTATGATTCATATACATTGGAAACTTTGCCTGATGATGTAAAACCACTATTAAAAAAACAAGGGAATTTATGGTAATAATAGTTTGAATCTTTTTAAGAGAATAAATTAAATGAAAGTCATGAATCTAAAATCAGAAAAATCAATTAAAGAATATCTCAAGACCTTGCCTGATGATACGATAATCAAATATTATTTGGATGTTGAATATACTCCATTTCCGGTATTACTCATTGAAGAATATAGTAGACGATTTAAACAAAAAACAAAGAACGAACTTGTAAAGGATTTGAAATATCAAACAGGCCTTGCAAAGAAGAAAACTCAAAAATTAAGTGATATGGCAAAAAAACAAAAATTTGTAGATGATATAACTAAAGAAAAATCTGAGGAAATTATACAACATGCAAAGAAAAAAGGATTTGAAATTAGTCAAAAAATTGCCGATAAAAGCACTCGAATCAAATCAAAATTAAAAAACAAAAAACAATCCCTCAAGACTAAAGCAATAAAAAAACTCATAACATCAAAGTCTGAATATCTTGATTTACTAGAAAAATTAGGAAATCTAAAAAAAGCAGGAATAATTACCTCAAAAGAATTTGAAGAAAAGAAGAAAAAGATTCTATCCCGGATTTAAGCAAATCAATAGGCTTAAGTTTAAAATTTTTACAAGTAACATCTATGGATATTTATCAAAAAAGATTACCATTTATTTTGATTATTGTACTTGTAGGCGTTTTGATAGTACAATTTTTGACTAATCAACAAAATGCTACTCTAATTGATCCGCAAACTTGTGAATTATACATAAAAGATGCTCAAATTGGTGGGACAAAATATCTCAACGAGTTTGATTCTAAATGTCTTGAAATGAAAAATTTTAATCCATGATTTTATTTGCAATTTCTTTAAATTCTATTCAAAACGTTATTTGTTATGGTCAAAAATACTCCTGATCCATCCTCTAATAATTGGAAAATGTCGCATAAAATCTCTAAAAAGTATTTTTCAGAAATTGAACAATACGTTCCACATTTACAACAAACATTATTTGATTTTCAAAATGAATACTATAAAATTTGGAAAAACACAATTAATTCTAATCTTTCATTATGTGAAAAATTTAACACACAGTTGGGATTTGATTTCATGTTACCTGAGCCTTCTCAGAAATTACTTGAAAATATCCATGAAAAAATTATTCAATACAGATCTCTTTACCATAAAATTCTAATAAAATCAATAGAATCTGGAAAAGAAAATGCAACAGTGTGGAATGAACATGTTAAACTCTTAGATGAACAAAATGAAAAAATACTCCAGTTTTGGTCATCAATATTTTCCAAAAAATAAACTAATGATACGATTGGTAAGAATCTTTAATCAATAGACCTTATTGTTATTATGACTGATCCTACAGAAATAAATTCAGTATATTGGGATGATGTCTCCAAATCCTGGCAATACAAAATAGTTCAAGTGGAAGAATATCATGGATTTGTTAATTGTCAATATTGTCATAAACCAATATCTCATAACATCAAAACAGGTGGAGAATTCAAAGTCGTTTATGTGAAATGTGGCTGTCCAAGTCAAAGATAAATAATTTCAAATAATATTTAACTGAAAATTATGATCATTGTTAAATATCATATTCCCGTAGTATAATTAACGAGAAGCCTTGTTCTGCGTCGTAGAACTATGGGCTTGGAAAACACATCATGTTATGGAAACGTCTGTGTTGTTCAGTGTTTTCCATGTACTCTCGTTGATAATTTAGAATAAAAGAAATACATCCTATGTTTGCATTTATCATATGAGTAATCTTGATGATTCTATTGGGAAAATCTTGTTAAATTTACAAAAAGATGATCCCGACACTTTTAAAAAATTGATGAAAAAAGCACAACTTGAAAACCCTGAATTGTTTGATGATGCAATTGAGGCAGAAAATACAAAAATTGATGAGTATAATCAGGAAATAGACGATTATAACAAGAAAATTGATAAAGAGTAAATTTATGCCTGCTTGAACTCAGCAAAGAATTCTATTGCTTTGTTTTTTGATAATTCCTTATTTTTTGTTTGACAATAATTGGTAGTAAATGTACATTTTGGACATCCTTCCCAATCTTGAGATTTGCCATCAGAACAATTACAATCACTCAAAAGCAAATAACATGCCTTTAGGATTTTATCAAATTCATCATAAATTATTTTACTACATCCATTGTATCCATCAGATGAATTATCATACAAGTAGATGATTCCTTTTTCATAATACACATCAATATCATTTGATTCAGATTTTGTTAAAATTTTACTTGCGTTTACTAGAACATGTGCAATTGTATGTATTTTTGAATCTGAAACTATTGGACTTTTTGAATCTGATGATGTTTTTGGTATAATATCTGAAGGGAGTTCAATTCCAACTGACGAATGTTTTGATTTCCAATGAAAATTTCTCCAAGATGGAATGGTATTGCCATTGTGTGTTTCAAATTTATCTGCTGATTCATTATAGTTTCCTTTCAAATATCCTGTAATTGTTCTATCCAAATCTATTACTCCATATCGTAATGAAATTTTTTTATTTTTCAAAATAATTTCTTTATGTGCTTCATTTCTTTTTGATGTTTGTACGATTGTAGTTCTGACAATTGGAATTGTCCTCTTTCCTTTTTCAGTAGACCTTGCCAGATATGCCCTTGCACCATTTGATGATTTGATCAAGGAATTGACTTCATAGTTTTTTTTGTTAAAATGATAAATTGCTTTTTGATGTAATTGATAATATCCTGTAGGGACATTTCGAGTACCTATCTTATTGGAATTGTAATATATTGAAATTTCTCCTGATGTCCCACGAAGATTTACGCTTCCTGCAAAATCAAAAAATTGTGATTTGTCTGTCTCTTCTGCTGATTCTCTTTCCACCTCAATTGATTCCATGTGCTTATCTGAAATGATTGAGTTTTCTTTGTTAATTGGAATAATGTGATTTTGTGCTAGATATTCATCAATGTGACGTGCAAAATAATGACATGTTGCATCTTCAGGATCAAACACACAGATGGCATATGATTTCTGACCTTTTCTTCCAGCACGCCCAATTCTTTGAACAAATGAATCAAATTCACTTTTGAATGCCGATATGACTACATCTACATGACCAATATCTATCCCTAATTCTAGAGTAGGTGTACATGAAAGAACATCAAGTTCTCCTGCTTTCATCTGAGTTTCATATAATTTTCGATCATTTTGATCAAGACCGCCTCTGTGAATTTGGATTCTAATTCCTTCGTTTGACTCTTCAACGTTTGATGCAAGAAATTCTGCATCATTGTGAGAATTACTAAAAACTAGTTGTGTTGAATCATTTTTGTAACAAATTGATGACAAAAGCTCCATGGTTGTTCTTTGCCCGTATTTTCGTGGCATGATAAAAAACATGTGCATGTTTTGTTTTCGTCTAAACTCACTTTTGATATATGAAAATGTTTTTTCAGGTAAATCAAACATGGTTGAAAAAAATTCTTTAGAGTTATCCAAAGTTGCAGAAGACCCTACAAACTGAATATCTTTCATGTATCTTTTCATTCTTTTTAGAACATGATACACGTTTGAGCCATGAAAACTAGTGTATGAATGAGCTTCATCCATAACTATGATTTTTGCATTTTTGAATAACTCATTCCATTTTTTATCTTGTAAAATTAAATGGTAATTGATAAAATCAAAATTTGTTGCAATAATTATTGCCTTTTTACTTGATTCTGCCAATATCATGTTTTTGTATTCTGTACTTTGTCCGCCATGAATTGAATAAACT
>ENA-UZXD01001389-UZXD01001389.1-metagenome-genome-assembly--contig:-Day-3-50m-contig-1389_pt1 | contig 46939 bp, 44 predicted proteins | sample MGYA00260344_ERZ794904 | MGnify/ENA metagenome assembly ERZ794904 | reverse complement strand
GAGTTCATGGCTGAGGCAGAAACTGAAAATCCCATACTTGCGGAGAAAAATAGCAATGCCATGGCAATACAAAGTATCCAAATTTGGGGCTGATTTACGTGTTCAAACTGGACCTGGAATTGGGAAGTTTGAACTTCTGGGTGTGGACAATCAACCACTCGGTTGGATAATAGGGTTTCCGATTGATCTTCGGGCTAGGAAACTAATCACTGGGCCATACAGAATTCCGCTCCGTGAGCCTGAATGCATTGAAGAGTTTGCACGGCGCCTCACTGAACGACTGGGAGGGCGATTTCTTTGGGTTGCCAATACCGCAAACGTTCAAGGGATTTTTCCAGACATGACAGCGTCCATTCCATGCGTCTATGACGCTGTTGAGAAAGTTGCCGCCGGCTCACCAAAATCGCTTCTCACTGAGTCTGAATTTGCGGATCGGTTTGATGAGACTACATTTCGCAGAATGCGGATTGACGCTGAGGGATGGTTGCCAGGTGGAGGAACTGTGCACGACGGCGTGCGTCGACTTCTGCCAAACCACTGGCTTGACTTAACAAACTGGCGAAACAAACGTTTTCGCACTGCCCACCATATTTTTAAGCCAACTTCCGTTGAAAACGCAGCAAACACAGTGATTCAAACTGTCCAAGCTCAGATAGAAGCATTGGTTTCCGGTCCCAAAAAACCGGCTTTAGCTCTAACTGCGGGCCGAGATTCTCGTATGATTTTGGCTGCTTCCCATCCCTTTCGAAGAGATGTCGATTATGTCACGCTAGCCTCTGAAAAAAACGATTGCGATACTCTGGTCCCACGCAGGATTACTGCCGAACAAAATCTGAGTCATATCGAACTTCCGTTTCGGCGGGCCACACCAGAGGCACGCAGTGCTTACATACGAGCTGGAGGTAACTGTGTTGCTGGGGCGAATTCTTGGTTTCATCCAAGTGTCGCACCACTAGCTGATACACATGTTTTTGTCGGGGGCACTGGCGGTGAACTCTCACGTGGCTTTTTTTGGAACAAACGAAATGATGGAAAAAACCTAACTGGGTCGACATTGCTACGGCGAATGGGATTGCCAAGGCATGATGAAACTATTGAGGTGCTTGATGAGTGGATAGCAAATACGGGCACTTCCGAACCAAAAGATTTACTTGATATGGCTTATTTGGAATTTCGAGAAGGATGCTGGGCATCAGTTCAATTCCCCTGTGATATGACTCTAGTTCGAGTGCAGCCACTGCTCGCTGCCCCAGCGATATTCTCTATGCTTGGGATAGATGCTGCAGTGAAGCGTTCGGCTTCTCTTACGGACAAAATAATTGCATCTGAGTGGCCGAGCCTCGCTTCGTATGGCTTCAACACTTTGGGAACTTTTCGCGATACAGTGCATCAAATGTGTCGAGTTGCCGGCAACCCAGAAGTCATACTGCGCCGCTTACGGCGGCTAGCCAGCTGACTGTTTTACAAAAGAGCCCAACGTACAATTGATTTGGTTTTTAGATAGAAGTTTCTCAGTGTACCGAGAAATTTGCCAAAAATTCACATTTTCAGCTTTCTCGCATACCGAATAAATGGCCAAAATAAGTCGAATACTCAACGGTGATGACTACTGCATACAAATGTTTACGCCCAGTTTGTCACCGATTGGCAGCCTCCTTTGGGCAGGTTTTGGCATTTGTTTTATCCGACCGCATCTGATCCATCTCTTCGGAGCTTAATCTAGTTGAGCCGATTGCCGCCAGTTTAGCCCCACCTCCATCGACTTTTACTGGACGGTGTCTTTAGCAAGCGCGAGCATCTCTTTTTTAGCTACGTTTTTACGCTTTAGGAAATCGGAAGTATGTGCACTTTTTCCACGTTTGCCTTCGGCACGATTATTTGCCTGAGGGCCCCCAATTACATACCTTATCTGGTAAATCTATCAGACTTCGTCCCGTTAAAATTTAGTGCTTCATCTAGGTGTATGTAGGGTAATAAGTGGGGATAAAGGATAAGTGGTATCAAAAATTATGTAGTAATAACAAAGTTGAAATACTTAGTTAATATTTCCAACTACAGATTGTTCCATTGGTCGAACACCTCCTTGAAATACTAGTTGTTTGCCGTGAGCGCGCCGATTGTAGCTTTAGTGAAGGCTAGTGCGCTCACAGCGTTATCGTGACTTGATCGACTTAATTCCGATCAAGCGGGCTCCCAAATCTCCCATTTTGCATTTCCCTCGGCATCAACGTCCCACGTATACATGTGGGCTTTGCCATTCAACGAAGATAGAGATGGAGCCATTGTTTCAAAGATCACACAGCCGCGAAATTCTATTCCTCCGTCTTCGGTCATGTTTCCACATCCGTTGGCCCTAAAGGTCGCAACCCCGTCTGCTGTCATTACAATTCCCGAATTTGGGCATTCTCCTACCCACGAACCGTTAGAGATAACCTCTGATTGATATGTAGCTTCACACATGACGTCAGCACCAGCTAGTGTGCCGGAGCTTGTTGCCCGTACTTCCATCCTTGGCATGCCACCACCGTTTGATGGCAATGCTTTGTTGATACATTTAGCAGTCATTGAACCGACGTGTTTACCAAGCATTTGTAATCCCCCCTTCGCATTGGATTGTGAAGCTTAACACCAAAACGCCCAAAATCCTAATTTGAGAAGATTTTCACCATGCCGAGTGAAATTTTGGTTGGGTGGCCTGAGGGTTTACGTCAATACGCTAAACTTCTTGATCGCACAGCACTTCAGCCAACTGCAACCTCACTACAATCCCTCCTTGGTTGTATGGTTCATTCCTCAGTTTTCTTACGCCAGGGCTGACCCAGTTCTGCAGGGTAGGATGAACTACCGTTTTGCTTGAAACATCACAATTTCAAGGTACGGCGAACGTCAAATTGGCCCAAAGACTTTCCCATAAAAAAGGGCCACCGTACGCTGCGCTGTCGGTGGCAGGACGCAACACGACGGAGTCCAGCATGTAATGTGCTCCTGACTCTACGGGGATGGTCGCTATACCTGCAGAGTTAGTATCAACATTGAACACTTTAAGATTGCCCTCCGAGCCCCGCTGAAACACCTCAACTTGCGCTGATACTCTCGGTTTTCCATCGTAAAAAACCTTAACTCTGATCCCATCGGCCATGTTGCCAGTATAAGGGTTTTCGAGCGCTACAATTTCGGTTGGCAGTCCCATAAGCTCGTCGTTGCCTGCGCCGGTTCCAACCGCAATAAGCGACTTTGCATACCTTGAATAGACTTCACGCACATCTTCTTTCGGAAAGCCGTTAGCCAGATGTTCTTCAATAACCCAACCTGCATCCTTGTGTGACAGAAAATTCACAAACTTCTTCCATGTATTCCACGTAATGGATTTATCGTTTGTTTGGTGTACTAGGATTAACAGGCCATCACGTTCGGTTTGTAGCTTTACTGCTGGGCGATCCCCAACGACACCGATCACGTCTTCAGTTCTATTTTCCTGGAAATATTCAAACCGTTTGAAGTTGCGCGGAATAAAGGATTGTGACGCCCCTTCAAAATTTTGCCCTACGCGGAGGTGCGCCTCGACAACATCACCACTTTCAATTTGAAACGCGACGGGTTCAATCCAGAACTCATGGGACTTGGCTGGTAACGCAATACATGCGATTGAAAAGGCAGTTAGCAGGGTGGAGCGCATGAATATTTCTCTTTTATTGAGGACTAGCTTAAGAGTGATATTTGCAGTCGCACTGTCAAGCCTGATACAGGTAAGCACCTTGCACGCGCATGAGGTTCAACCCGGCGTCATTGACATTGAGTTTCAGTCTGGCGACATTGTTTCAATGTCTGTTGAATGGATCATCGAGGCTCCTGTTGCGGGAATTGACCTTGAAAACCTTGAAGACACCAACGCGTCGGACCTTGAAGAAGAATACATGCGCCTGCGGGCGCTACCTTCGACCGAGATGAAATCAGCATTTCTTTCAGCATGGCCAAATTTGCGTGAAAAACTTTACATTCGTGTAGGCGGAAGTTCCCTCGTGCCCGAACTCCGCAAAATCTCTATCCCGGGGGTCGGAAATGTCGACTTGCCACGTACCTCGGTTCTTCATCTCGTTGTTGAGCTTCCCAAAGGAGATACCCCTTTAACGATTGGGTGGAGTAAAGACCTCGGTCCGCTGATCGTCCGTCAACGTGTCGTCGAAGATGGCTACGCTGGTTTTCTGACGCCAGGTCAGGTCACTGACCCAATCCCGCGTGTAGGAAGTACCGAACAAGAGGCCTTCGACGCTTTTAAGGATTACACCCTTATCGGTTTCGACCACATTGTACCGCAAGGTCTCGATCATATCTTTTTCGTACTTGGTCTATTCTTCCTTTCGTTGAAACTTCGCCCACTGCTTTGGCAAGTTTCTGCCTTCACACTCGCTCATACGGTAACACTTGCGCTCGGCACACTGCATTTTGTGACTATCCCAGCCAGCATCGTCGAACCCCTTATTGCCGCATCGATTGTTTATGTCGGTGTTGAGAACCTATTGATGCGAGATTTGCCCCGATGGCGGCCTCTTGTAGTTTTTTGTTTTGGCCTCTTGCACGGACTCGGTTTTGCAAGTGTTCTACAGGATTTTGGGTTGGGCGCTGACCATTTCACGTTGAAACTAATCGGCTTCAATTTAGGCGTAGAGCTTGGGCAACTTGCTGTTATCACCGCTGCCTTTTTGGCCTTCGCCCTAACCTTCGGACATTATAAATGGTATCATAGACGGATCGCCGCGCCGGTCTCGGCCGCAATCGCCGTCATTGCCGCGTTCTGGGTTTTAGAGCGAACCGGCATCGTTGCAAAAAATGGCACGTTTGGCCTATTCTCAACTTTGACTGAGGGTGGTTTCGCAACAACTCCTGTCCTAATCTCTGTTGCCTCCCTCGCGCTTTGCCAGACCCTTCTCGTACTCTTTATTTGTCGCGTTGACTGGCTGCGTGATGCAGTTGGTGTGACAACATCATTTATGTCATTTTTCGCTCTGGTTGCGACCTTCACTTCAGGCGCATGGATTGTCAGCATTACAATCACCGCCATTTGGGTTCTGGCGCTGCGTCTCCAATGCCTAAGTTTACACAGCCTTGAAAACCATTCGTGAAGATCACCTTGATCACTTGAACGGCTCTTCAAATCAGTCAGAGATGCAGGCTTTTTTTGTTTATTTCGCGTTAACGTTCTGCCTTTGGCTTCGGCATTTTGTCGAGCAATATTTCACATCATCCCACACTCTTTTCCATTTCTTGCGCCAAGAAAACGGTCTTTGACATACGAGACAGATTTTCTGTGGTAAATCAGATTTCTTCATTTTCATCCAAAGCCGCAAAAAACCGGCCAGCGTCTTCTTTTATCGCTTGCCTCTTGCCACTATTCATTCGATTGAGTGTGTTAAAGACAAAGCCCATTCTTGGGTTTCCACTCAATTTAGGTGAGTTGCGTTCGATGAAATCCCAATAAAGATAATTAAAGGGACACGCTTTTGGTCCATTTTTTGTTGAGACCTTGTAATGGCAATCTCCGCAATAGTTGGACATTTTGTTGATGTAAGCACCGCTGGCAGCATAGGGTTTGGACGCCATGACGCCGCCATCAGCGAAAAGAGCCATGCCGCTAACATTCGGCAATTCTACCCATTCGTAAGCGTCCGCATATACCGTTAGAAACCAGTCATTCACCTGTTTTGGATCAAGCCCCGCCAATAAGGCAAAATTGCCTAACACCATCAACCTTTGTATATGGTGGGAATACGCGTTTTCCTTCGTTTCAAGTACCGCTTGCCTGAGACAATTCATGCGTGTCTGGGCATTCCAATAGAATGCTGGCAATGCGCGATCTGCTTCAAGGAAGTTTGCTTGTTTGTATGAGGGCATTTTGAGCCAGTAGAGGCCACGGACATACTCCCGCCAACCCAAGATTTGACGGATAAATCCCTCAACAGCATTAAGTGGCGCATTTCCCTTTCTGAACGCGGCCTCTGCTTTTTGAATGCATTCCAAAGGCAACAGCAAACCACAATTTAAATACAAAGCAATAATGCTATGGTACATCCAAGGTTCGTTTTGGATCATCGCATCTTGATAGTCGCCGAAACTCCCCAAACGGTTCTCGATAAATAAATCGAGCGCCTCTAGTGCATCATGTCTCGTAACCGCATAATAAAACGGTTCCAGATCCCCAAAGTGGTCTGCGAAGTTGGTGTCCACCAGTTGCATCACGTCCTGCGTTATTGCATCTGGCTCTAGCGTGAATGGCTTTGGAATATTTAAACCTGTTACGGGTGGTTTGCGATTTTCGGAGTCAAAATTCCACTGCCCGCCTGCCGGACCATCGGGTTCCATCAAAACCGAATACCGCTTACGCATTTCGCGGTAAAAATATTCCATTCTGAGTTGTTTCCGCCCGTCGGCCCACTGCGCGAACTCGTGTTCGCTGGCCAAAAAGCGGTCATCGTTAAGAATTTCCACGGGGATGCCTAATTGGGCCGACCAGCTCTGTAGCTCTGAAAGAAGCCGGTACTCTCCCGGTGAGGTTACGATCACTTGATCTACCGGATGCGTTTTCATAATTCGCTGAACCTCACCAAGCAGTGAGCCGGAGTTATGCGACGCATCGTATTTAGTATATTTGACTGTGTAGCCTTCATCCATCAGCGACTGTGCGAAGTGCCGCATCGCTGCGAACAAAAACGCAATTTTCTTTTTATGATGCTTGACATACGTCGCTTCGGCTCTGACCTCAGCCATCAAAACAATGTCATCAATTCCTAGGTCGCGCAGCGAGGAAACCGACTTATTAAGTTGATCCCCCAAGACTAAGCGTATTTTCATTGATCGCCCTTTCCAGAACCCTGGAAGCACATTTTGTTCTACAAGTATTCCGCGTTCCATGGTTATCCAGAGAATTACGCATGCAGAACGGGGACGGATCAGAGACAATGGAAACGAGGATGGCTTTTGGTAAAGCCAAGTATGGATGGATCACAATTTGCCGTTAATGTTTAGATTAGCTGATACCATTAAGATGCAGGAAAAATCGATCCTTTGGAAACCATTGCTAATGCCAGTAGCTTGTTGAAAGCGTGATAGTGGCTCAAGCCAAAATCTCTGGAATATTTCTATTGAATTTTTCGTTGTGGCTTGACTGATAAGTAGTGTTTGACTGGCCGGCACTTACTTGTGCGGTCGCGGTTTGTGGATAATTGTGATTTCAGAAAAGCTCGTTAAGCCGGAAGACTACACCCCCTTAGACGCGACGATTTTTTTCTTAGGATCGTAAAATGGACGTTCAACAATCGTTGCAGTTGCGGTCCTTGAATTGGTGACTACCTCAACTTCAGTTTGAAGTTCGATATACTCAATGCCGACGATTCCAAGGGCGATATTCTTTTCAAGCCTCGGAGAATAGACAGCTGATGTGACCAAGCCAATTTGTTCACCATCCTTTTTGACTGGCCAAAACTTTGTGTTGGGCTTGGTAAACGGTGCGCAATCAATGATTAAGCCGATCTGGTTGCGGGTCACACCCTCTTTTTTAATACGTCGTAATGCAGATTTACCGATAAATTCGGCTTCCATATTGAGATTGACAAGCCGTTCGAGACCAAGCTCGAAGGGATTGGTGTTGATGTCTGCGTCAGCGTGGTACGAAAGCATTCCCCCCTCAATCCGGCGAATGGATGAAGTATGCCCAGGCTTAAGGCCAAATGGTAGGCCCGCCACCATGATCCGCTCCCACAGCTTATCGCCATGGGCGTTGTTGCAGAGATATATTTCGTAGCCTAATTCGCTCGACCAACCGGTGCGTGATACGATTAACGGAATGCCTTCCAGCTCAACTTCGCGCATCCAGTAATACTTCAGGTCCATAATACTTTCGCCAAAAAGTTCTTGCATTATTAGGCCCGATTTAGGGCCCTGCAACTGAAGTGGTGAAACGTCCGGCTCGCAAATTTTCACATCGAGGTCTGCGAACACTGCTACGCCCTGCGCCCATAGAAGTATGTCGCTGTCCGCAAGTGAAATCCAAAAATGATTTTCTGCCAGACGCAGAAGAATTGGATCATTTAATATTCCGCCATCGGCATTGGTGATCAGAATGTACTTACACTGACCCACGGCCATCTTGGATAGATCGCGCGGGGTTAACATCTGAACAAATTTTGCTGCATCCGGTCCAGTGATCTCAACCTGTCGCTCAACAGCTACATCACAAAGGATCGCATCATTGACAAGATTCCAGAAATTTTCTTCAGGGTCGCCAAAGTCACGCGGTATATACATGTGATTGTAAACAGAATAGCTTTTGGCCCCCCAACGCACAGTTGCGTCAAAAAAGGGAGATTTTCGTATCTGCGTTCCGAAGCCAAAATCGTCTTTTTGTGCCATACTTTCAACCATTTTGCACGTCGCCTGAAAGGCAACGGAAACGTATTATTGGCTGCAAGCTTACTTTAAAATGGCAAAGGGTGATGGACTGAAAATACCCAGGCTGGCGACCAATAGGACTGTTTTTCGACTAAATTAAGGCTAATCGGACTTAAGTGGCTATTTGATATTTTTCATGACCAATTGCGTCAGATTGGGCTGGCTGTGCTTAATCTGTCGGGTTGCGATGTATGTCATGTAACGGTCAATCGCGAGATCGGCGCTCAGCATCTCGTCCATGAGAATTTGAAAAGCTGAAAGGCTTGGTGCTGTAATTTTCATCACGTAATCCATTCCGCCACCTGTAGAGATGCAATCGATCACTTCATCGCGGTCATTGATATAGGACTCAAAGCGTTCAAAATCTGATTTGCGATGATGCTTGAGTGAGACGGTTACAACCACTTGCGTGAATTCGGTAATACGATCGAGTGCCAGTTCTGCCTGATAGCCGCGTATGTAGCCCTCAGACTTTAAACGCTCGAGACGGGTCCAGCATGGCGTTGGTGAAAGGTTCACGAGTTCTGCAAGCCGTGCCTTGCTGAGTTGCCCGTGCTGCTGAACAGCACTGAGGATACGAATGTCTGTGCTATCGAGGACCTTTTTATTCATGTATTTCCAACTTTCACGGAGCCAAAAAATTTGCCGTTTTAGTCCGTCCAGCAGTAGCTCTTGGAACCAAATATGGCTTTAATATATGGTTTTTGGCATTTCTTTTCCGACCAAATTCCGTGCAATTACGCCGCCAGCATCTGTACTGCTTGGCCGTAACACGAGAAATGGTCAGCCTGCACTGGCGAGTATCGATTGCCGAGAGGTAGTTTCAAAGAAGATTGATGCTACACATCCTCGAATCTTACTTACGCATTCTGCATTCAGATAATTTTGTTTAAAAATGTGACGTTTGCTTCGCAGTAAATCCGTCGCATAATCAGACCAGCTACAAGCACCAGATTCTTTATTTGATCACCCTGTCATCTGGTTCAAAATCTCCGACGACGAACAATTGGTTCAGGCTCAAAGGACACTTAATGGCACTTGATCCAGATAGACTTTTTCCGATTGAGCCTGCTCCAAGACAGTTCGCTCGCGACCTATATGACACTGTTTCGCATCTGCCGATCATAAGCCCGCACGGCCATACCGATCCCAGGTGGTTTGCTGAAAATGGACACTTTGTTGATCCTGCTCAGCTTTTTGTTACGCCGGATCATTACGTCTTCAGGATGCTTCTGTCACAGGGCATACCACTCGAATCTCTGGGAGTGCCTGGCGTAGATGGCGGGGAAGTCGAGACGGACGGCCGTAAGATTTGGCACCTTTTTGCAAAAAACTATTATCTTTTTCGGGCGACGCCATCTAAAATTTGGATAGACCACAGTTTCGAACATGTATTCGGATTGCAGGAACCATTCTCTCTTGAGACAGCCGATACATTCTATGATCATATCTCGGATTGCCTGTGTCAGGATGCGTTCCGTCCGCGAAGTTTGTTTGATAAGTTTGGAATTGAAGTTCTTAGCACAACGGAAAGTGCAACTGATCCTCTGAAGTGGCACAAAGCAATCCAATCTTCGGAATGGGATGGCCGAGTAATTACCGCCTATCGCCCCGACACTGTAATTGATCCGGAGTTTGAGGGATTTACGGGTAACGTTGCCGTTTTGGGTGAGATTACAGGCGAGAACACGGATACATGGGATGGATATTTGGCGGCCCATCGCACACGCCGGGCGTTTTTCAAGCTACATGGCGCGACGTCCTCTGATCATGGGCACCCCTCCGCACGCACCGAAAATTTGTCTCAAGTCGATGCTGCGGAATTATTTTCCAAGGCATTATCTGGCGGTTGCACACCGGAGGAGGCTGATGCTTTTCGCGGGCATATGCTCACTGAAATGGCCCGAATGAGCATCGATGATGGCCTAGTAATGCAAATTCATCCAGGATCATTTCGAAATCACTCAAGCTCCATTCTATCCCGATTTGGAAGGGATAAAGGGTTAGATATCCCAACCCGTACCGATTATGTTCGCGCTCTGCGGCCTTTGCTGGATGCGTTCGGAACTGACCCGCGGCTGAGTGTAATCGTGTTTACTTTGGATGAAACAACATTGTCGCGCGAACTGGCGCCATTGGCGGGTGTCTATCCGGTTCTCAAACTCGGGCCGCCTTGGTGGTTTTTTGACAGCCCCGAGGGGATGATGCGTTTTCGGGAGCTAACTACTGAGACCGCAGGGTTTTATAACACGGTTGGATTTAATGATGACACGCGGGCTCTGTGTTCAATCCCGTCTCGTCACGATATGGCGCGAAGAATTGACTGTGCTTATCTTGCCAAGCTTGTCTGCACAGGGCGTCTATCCGAGTTGGAGGCATTGGACTTAGCTCACGACCTTTCCTACGGTCTTGCCAAGAGGGCTTATCGACTGTGACTAAGGGACTTCCATTGCTTGAGCGTCGTAATCCGGCACCACAACCCGGGATTGTTCATTTGGGTCTTGGCGCCTTCTTTCGCTCTTTTGGAGTGTTGGTGATCGACTGTTTGGCAAAATCTCAGGGTGGAGATTGGGGCATTATTGGTGTTAGCCTGCAGTCTTCCCGAACTCGAGACGCTCTGGCACCTCAGGATAATATGTACACGGCCGTTTCAAAGGGCGCAGGGGGTGAGAATTCCCGTTTAATAAGTGTCCTATCTGAGGTTGTTTTTGCGCAAGAAGCGCCTGGCGAGTTGCTTGATCGAATGTCGAAACCCGCGATTAAGATTGTTACGCTCACAGTTACTGAAAAGGGATATTGCCATGTTCCAAGCACTGGGCAGTTAAGCTTTGACCACCCTGACGTCCGAGCTGACATCCTTGATACTTTTCCTCGCAGCGCTGTTGGATATTTGGTGCGTGCATTAGCGCAACGGTGGGCAGCAGGGATCCCGCCTTTTACTATTTTAAGCTGTGATAACTTGCCGAACAATGGGCAGGTGGCTCGCAATGTTGTGCTTAGTTTGGCAGAGGCGATTGACCCTAATTTGGCCAAATGGATCGCGGAGGAAGGGTGCTTCCCCTCAACTATGGTGGATCGGATCGTCCCGGCGACGACTTCAGTTGATATCGAACGGCAGGCGGAGCGAGCAGGGGTTCTAGATCGGGCGCCAGTTTTTCATGAACCCTTCATCCAATGGGTGATTGAGGATAATTTTGTGGACGGCGCACGCCCTGATTTCAGTGAGTTTCCCGGCGTGCAGTTGGTGAGTAATGTCGCCCCTTTTGAAGAGATGAAGATTCGCATGCTCAACGGAACTCACTCAACACTAGCATATTTGGGCTACCTAGCTGGATATGATACAATTTCTGAAACTGTGACTGACCACGTTTTTGGCAAATTCTTATTTAATTTGTGGTCCAACGAAATTATTCCGACAATAGTTCCACCTATTGGCGTGGATTTAGCGCAGTATGCGCGTGATCTTCTCCAGCGATATGCTAACCCAGCAATCCAGCATCGGACCTCGCAAATTGCGATGGATGGAAGTCAAAAATTGCCGCAGCGTATTCTTGGCACGCTGTCTGATAATTTGAACCTCGGGCATGAATGCAGGGGGTTGATGTTGGGCGTGGCGGCTTGGATGCGATACGTGGGTGGTATCGATGAAAAAGGGCTGCCGATCGATGTGAAGGATCCACTTGCCCAACAGCTCAGGATACTATCAGACAAATCAAATGATCCTTGGAACAAAGCCCAAAACTTAATGTCGTGTGATGCGGTTTTCGGTGGTATCGGTCTCTCGGAAAAAGGGCGGGAGGGTATCGCAACGGCCTATATGTCACTTTCCGAAGATGGTGCGCAGGCGGCGGTAGCGAAGCTCGTGTCCTGACCTCGAAATTTCAATGTTGTACAAACCACCTTGGAATTAAGTCCACGAATCGCTGTCATGCGGTAGTTGGGAAGCTCTAAGATTGGTGTTCTAGGCACTGGACAGAATTGAGAAGTGGTGCGAGCCTTCACATTAGGAGGATTCATAATGCTACCATCGGCGGACGATATCAGCCATCCAATTAGCGCGGGGCTTACAACTCAGTTGAAGGACATCAAAAAGACGTTGCCATTGCGGGTCTTATCTGAGGAGGATTGGCAGCATTGGATTTCCAAAGGTTATGTGATCGTACCGCAGGCTGTGCCGATCAAACAGGCAGAGGCGTTGAAGGCCGCACTCTTTGAGTTTGACGAGAAAACTCCTTGCGATCCCTCCACTTGGTATGCGCCGGAACGTAGACCGCATGTGCGCGACGAACTTAACAATGCAGGCATGGTCGAGATTTATCATCACCAAGCGCTGTGGGATAACCGTCAAACACAACGGATTTACGACGCGTTTGTTGATATCTGGGATTGTGAAGAGCTTTGGGTCACTATCGATCGTGCCAATCTGAACCCACCCAAGATAGGTGCCACCTCGAAGGATGGGTTTATACATTGGGATGTGAATACCTCGCTAGAGCCTCCACCGATTGGGGTCCAAGGCGTGCTAAGTTTGGATGTTCAAGACAGTGAGACCGGTGGTTTCCAATGTGTGCCTCACCTTTTTGAACATTTTGATGAGTGGGTGAAAACCCAGCCTAAAGATCGGAATCCCCTGCTGCCAGATATGACTGGCCTAGAGCGCGAGAACATTTCGTTGGCGCCTGGCGATTTGATGATTTTCAACTCGTTACTTGCCCATGGAGTGCGTCCAAACATCTCCAAGGACAAAATTCGGGTGGCACAGTATATCTCTATGCATCCAGCGGAGCTCAAGAACGCTGCTGAGAAGGCTGAGCGCATCCGGCTCTGGCGTGAAATTGAGCCCCCGGTAAGACCTGATTTTCCGGGTGATCCGCGTAATTGGGAGAAGTCTCGGCAACAACCTGCTGATCTGAGCGAGTTGGGTGAGAAGTTATTGGGGCTTCAAGATTGGTAGTACCGAACCTGCACTCAAATTAAGCCAAAACGCGTATCGTCACGCACAAAGTTTTTTAAAGTGAAGATAGCTGGAAATCGTTACAACGAGCCGTTGCCGTGGCAAAGTAGTTGGCTTTGTCTTGCCATTAGTGTTTTTTGCTCTTCGTCGCCGAGTAACAATAAATAACACCTGCGATTTCTACGGAACCGTATCTGCGAGCGGCATCCTCAATATGTCAAGCCTCCACTGAACACGTTTCTAGCCCAGTGAAGGCTTTCGGCTCCCCGCCTTCTTGCACATTAGGTAGACGCTATAAGGCTCTGTCCATCACGGCGCTTAGTCGGCGAGCAAATTCTGCTGGATCAGTCGGGGCTTCACCATCAGCAATCCTCGCCTGATCCAGCAATAAATGCGCGGCATCTTTCAGTAAATCGTCGGTTGTGGCTTCATCACTGTTTGCACGCTCTGCTAATTTCTTAACGATCCCATGACCAGGGTTCAATTCTAGTACCCGAGGCATACCCTCTTTTAATTGACCATGTTGCTTTAACAATCGCTCCATATTGACGTCCATATCACCGTCGTCAGCGATGAGGCATACGGGGCTATCAGTTAATCGCTTAGACGGACGAACATCTTTAACTGACTCACCAAGTTCCATTTTGATTGCGGCAATCAAACCATTTAGTGTTGTCGTGTCTGACTCATCGTTATCATCTTCAGACTTTTCACCGCTCTCGATATTATCGAGATCGGCTGCACCGCGTGTTACGGATTTGAATGTCTTTCCCTCAAATTCGGTGATGTGCTGAAGCCAAAACTCGTCGACAGGATCTGAGAGCAGTAAAACTTCGACGTCCTTGGCTTTGAAGCCTTCGAGATGTGGAGATTGCGCAATTTTTTCAGCGGCATTCCCCGCCATATAATAAATGGCGTCCTGACCCTCTTTGCAACGTCCTACGTAGTCTGAAAGGCTAGTCAACTCAGAGTTTCGGGTTGATGAAAACCGACAGATTTCGAGAATCTTATCCCGCAGACTTGGATCCTCGATTAAACCTTCTTTAAGAACCGCTCCGAAATTTCCCCAAAAATCAGCATACTCAACGGGCGCCTTATTGGCTTTCTTCTTTAACGCTCCGATCACCTTTTTACTCAAGGCTTTTTCAATTTTGGCAAGCTTAGGGTCTGATTGAAGCATCTCCCGAGAAACATTGAGCGATAGGTCCTCTGAGTCCACTACGCCACGCAGAAACCTTAGATAGGTTGGCACCAGTCCTTTGGTATTTTCTGAAATAAAAACTCGATTTACGTATAGCTTCACATGGCTTTTACGTTCCGCATCATACAAATCGAATGGCGGCGTGGAGGGTACATAGAGAAGGCTAATGTGGCTCACCGCACCTTCGACGCGGTTATGCAACGTAAGCCACGGTTCATCAAAAGCGTGCGACGTATGATGATAGAACTCTGTGTGCTGTTCCTCTGTCACATCTTTGGGAGCGCGGGTCCAAATGGCCGAAGCTGAATTGAGTGCTTCCCCGTCGAAGGTAACCGGAAAGCTGATGTGATCCGAATAGGTTTTGATTATGTGGCGGACGCGGGCTTCCTCCAGAAATTCTTTTGCGTCTTTCTTCATATGGAGCAGCACAGTGGTACCACATCCATCCCTGTTCCCGGGCTCAATGGTAAACTCGCCCTTTCCGTCCGAGGACCACTGCCAGCTCGTGTCTTCGCCAGCTTTTCTTGTCAAAACTTCAACATTATTGGCCACCATGAAAGCAGAATAGAAACCAACGCCGAACTGGCCAATAAGACCAAGCTCCCCTTTTTCACCATCTTTCAGAGATTCAAGAAAAGCGCCGGTACCGGACCTTGCGATCGTTCCAAGTGTTTGAATTAAGTCGTCGTGACTCATCCCAATTCCGTTATCTGAAACGGACAAAGTCTTGGCTTTTTTGTCTATCTCGAGGGAAACCGAAAACTGGTCAGCATTATCAGCCAATGACGGTGTGGTAAGAGCTTCGTAGCGAAGCTTGTCACAAGCGTCTGAGGCGTTTGAAACTAACTCTCTGAGGAAAATCTCTCGGTTGGAATAAAGAGATCCAGCAACAATATCGAGCAACTGGCCAACTTCAGTTTGAAAGGAAAATGTCTCTTTGGTGTCCGTATCAGTCACAGAAAAAACTCCTAGTTTTCTGAAGGTAATAATCCTAAGTTTGCGGAGAAGTAAGGGCGGATAGCGAGTGTTTCAAGCTCTGGGTACGCATAAGGCTCTAAAAATTGCTTAATGCTATCGTATTACAGTTCAAGCGGAGCTCATATTAGATATGCAGGAGCATCGATGCACAGCATTTTAACTCCTTCAAATTTGAGCTACATATATTTTAAATCCGTCCTTTAAGCACCTACTGGATGGAATTGGACCTTATCTTCGGTGCAAATCTGCGCGGGAAACCTTCAATTCGGCCAGTTGAATATGAATTGGGGAGCATGGCACTTTGACCGATCACCTGAAAGGTTTGCTTATTACCACTTTGGGCGTCTTGCTTGTTGTGCCAGATTCGCTCTTCGTAAGGCTCATCGAAGCTGAGCCACTGGTCACTGCTTTTTGGAGAGGGCTGACTGCAGGATTCCTTGTCCTCTTTGGATTGTTGGTTACTCAAGGACTGCAGGGCTTTAGAGCTGTTTTGGAAACTGGTTGGCGAGGCCTTATCTATACAGTCTTGATCGCAACGACGACGCCGGCTTTCGTATTAGCTGTGGCAAACACGAGCGTGGCGAATGTGGTCTTCATCTTCGCATCGATGCCAATCTTTGCCGCAATATTCAGCCGGTTATTCCTCGGAGAACCAATATATTTGAGAATGATAATAACGATGACGGCGGTGATCGTAGGGCTTGCAATCATTGCCCACGGATCCAGCTCATCGCAAATCGCTTCGTGGCGTGGGGATATCTGGGCCGTGTATGTTTCTGCAGCTTTTGCTGCTGCTTTGACCTTAGTGCGATCTGTCAAAGCAACGTCGATGATCCCCGCTATTCCGATCGCCTACATTGGTTCGGCAATCTTTATCGGACCGTTTGTCTCTCCTATTGCGACGTTTGAAGCGCAATGGTCGTTGTTTCTGGGTCATGGAGCGTTCATCGGTGCAGCCTCATGCCTCCTAGCGCTGGGGCCTCGATATATTAGCTCCTCTGAGGCAGCGCTTCTCGTTCTTTTAGAGTCAGTACTCGCACCAATTCTTGTATGGGCTGCGATTGGAGAGCATCCAGGCTCGTGGGCGCTGATAGGGGGAGCATTAGTCGTTGGTGCGCTCCTTGTTTCCAATCTATATGGCTTGACGAAGCATAAGTTGGGTTAATGTCTATGCAGCGAGATGCAGTCCTAACATTGAAGATAAAAGGATAAACCTTCTATCGCTAGGTTGAGACGAATGGCGTTGAGGAAAATGTCTTTTTATTTCCTTTTGTACGTGCGCCGAACCTGAGCGACCCAGCAATTCAGCCAGTTTAGGCTAACGCCTGACTTCAAAATAAGCCAAAGAGTCGCTCGTGGTCTATATTAATAGCTAAAATGGGAAATAGCTGTCAGTTAGTCTTTAGCTTTACTTTCGGTGATCTCAGGTTGGCACTGCATGACGTCTTGTAGCCCACGTTTTATTGCCAAACTGGTGCTGTCTATCGCATAGTCAATGAGTATCTCCGGTTGCGCAGTCAATGTGTTGAGATTTTCGAATGTCACTGATGCCTGTTCACCCAATGAGGTTATTTTAGATTGGACGCGTTGCAGAGCTTCCAGATCGTGTTCTTGAGAATTTTGGCGTAATACAGAGAGTTCTTCTCTCAGCCCAGCGATTTCATCGGTAAGTGCGCGCACGTCCCCGCGAACCGGTTCCAGACTTACCAGACGTTGCCCAAACTGGGTTACTACTGAGTTCAGTGAACCGCTCACCTCCCACGCGAACCACAGACAAACCGCAATGAGTATGAGTGTTGCGTTGAAAAATGCCATGAACAAGTTTTTAAATACCGAAAACACCGCGTTGGCTTGCATGGGCTGACTCCTTTTTCAACAAACGCCTGCCATATCACCCCTACACCAAAACTAGTATCCCGTCGCTAGCTCTTACGACAATCCTCGGTGTAAAGGTTGAGGTTCATGCAAAAAAAGGGTGACGCTGCTTATCTCGCGTCACCCAGATGAGACGGTTGGAATGGACAGTTTACTTTTGAAGGTGATCGAAGTTCAGAAAAAGTCTACTTCACTTACGTCAATCTTTGCGCTGTGGTCGCGCCCATAAGCGACGACTCCGACGGATTTGATTTTTCCAGCGGCAGGGGTATCACGCAGTAAGCTTGCCGAAGGTTTGAACGCCGACCACGGGAGACGAATTTCGGTCCAATTGGCTGTGGTTTCAAATTGAGCTTGATAATAATGCCAGGGAAGGCGCGTTCCCTTGGTGCGTACATGCACAAAATAAACTTCTCCGTTGCCTCGTACTCGCAACCGGAGCCCCTCCGCGCCCTTGGACAAAGGGGTTGCAAGCAAATGACGAAATTGAATGAAGCCACCATTGTTGGCGGTACTGACCGTTCCGGCAAGGCGTGCATAGCTGTCGAGGTCTTCGCTTTCAAAACTTAAAGCGCCTGAAGAGACCCCGCCCATAACTGTGTCGGCCACGTATTCCCAGCGCTTGGTGGGATCAACATCAAATGTCTCGAAGGGCTCTTCTGCATGCACTGCGCCGGCTCCTCCCAAGATTAGTAGGGACGCAAGTATCCAATTCCACGTATTCATAACGGCTCCTTTAGTTTAGAATTGCAATCGACAGGTTGAGTGCGGTGGCAAAATTAACCCACGCTAGGTATGGTACAAATATCAAAGCGGAGATTTTATCAGTACTCCAAGTGCGGTTAATAAAGAGGAAGATTGATAAAAAAAGCGCAACAATCACGATAAATGCCAGCCAAGGATTTTGTAGCGAGAAAAAAGCAGGCGACCACAGAAAGTTTAAACCCAGTTGGATGCACCACAACGTAAAATGCGACCCTTTTCTGCGGGCCTCAAACTGGCGCCATCCAGCCACCGCAATCAGCACATACAATACTGTCCAAACTGGACCAAAAACCCAATTTGGTGGATTGAAAAACGGCTTATTCAGTTCCGCATACCACTCACCCGGTGATGTCAGAGTGCCAATCGCTATGCCGCTACACAGCACTGCGACGACAAAATAAAGGCGTACTTGCAGAGTTTGCGATGGGCGCTTTTCGGTTGTCTGCAGAATTAACACAATTGGACAATCAGCAGGATGTCATAGCAAGATTTGCAGATGCGTCTGCCAGAAAAGTCGTTGTGGTCAAAGTGCCCTCATACAAGTGAGAGATGGTCGCGCCAGCGATTTCTGCGCCGCTTACAGTTATCTCTCGTCCACCTAAAGTGTCATCCACATCGATGGTGAATATGAGCCGTTCACCAGGCGCAAATGTATCGATGTTGAAATTTATGAAATTTTGCCCATCCACCACACTTGGCTCGTTCACGAGCACGTCGCGCCCGAGTACAATCTCAAAAGGCTGAAACACTTCGACGCCCGCGCCAGATTTGGAGACATCGAACACCAAAGCACCAGCGGAACTTGCGAGGTCTAGTCTCAGAGTGCCACCAGACAACTCACACAAGCTGGCATTTTCAATCTGGAACCGGTCTTTCGGAGCCCCTTCGACGAAGTTTATCTGCAACTCAGCATTCGCGCTGCAACACATTGTTATAAGTGCGAGTGTCGTACTCAAGGAGACGGAAATTTTAGGCATGATTTACTTTCTTTCACGTTTATCAAAAAATACGGTTTTTGAGGACTGTGAGATCAATTTTAATTGTGGCGCGTGTCGTAAGTGCGAATGAACTAACGCGCTGAATCATACCAATGGCTGAAATGATGCAGTTTGAGCTGCCCGTGGTGGATTTGCCAAAGTACGATTATGAAAATGAAGTGGAAATTTGCCCCAGTAGTATTTCTTGGAGGAGTTCAACGTATGGTCATTAGCGATTAGCGCGCCTTTATGCGAAGGACTATTTTATAAACCTATTTTTTGTTAATAGGTATCATGAACAAAAACTATCAGAACATGATAGCTGGACGCCGTTTTAACGGAACAGATCCGCATTTTTCAAATCTCAAGTTAGAGGCGAGCAAAGCAAAAGCACGGCTTGATGCGATTTCAAACGAAGATATTCCAGCGCGAATTGAGGCTTCAATCGATTTATTTGCAAAAGGAAGCGGTCCAGCCATCGTGCTTTCGCCTTTCACAATTCAATATGGGCGACATGTTAAGATTGGGACTTGGTCATTTGTAAATTTTGGGGCCACTTTTCTAGATTCCAACATGATCACACTAGGTGATCATGTTGCCGTAGGTCCAAACGTGCAGTTTATAACAGACACCCATCCAATCCGGCCAGAGGAGCGTTTCTTACCAGCCGAACATGATGATATTTTACCCTTTAAAGCGGTAAACTATGCACTGCCGATAACTGTTGGTCATCTTGCATGGATCGGAGCTGGTGCCATTATCTTGCCTGGCGTCACAATAGGAGAGGGTGCGGTTGTTGCCGCGGGATCTGTTGTCACTAAAGACGTTGCGCCACGCATGATTGTCGCGGGTAATCCTGCGCGCGAGATGCGATCCGTGGATGACTAGTGGCAAGTCAAAAAACCAAAGACGATCTGTTTTCGACTGAAATGTAGCAGTGATTCTGTGCTTTTTTGTTTGATGTCTGATCAGTGACCAAACCATTGCTCAATGAACACGAAGATTTTGGGTTGGGTCATTGTTGTCTTTATGTTGGCAGTGACAGCGATTTTCTGACGCTTAGCCAAACAATAGAGCAATAATTGATTAAGCAGATGACCCCAAAAGTCTCTTGGAATTTTCTTTAGAAATTATGTTTTTGAAGGCGCGAAGTCGCAGTGTTGGGAGCACGGGCCACGCAACACTACGACATGTTTCAAACATGGTTAAAAATTATATGTGATTCCAGTTTGAATCGCAGACGCCAGCGATTGTTCTGGCCAAGTGTCCACGCCCCCGCGCGAACGTATTTCAAGTAGCTCGATTCGAGCTAAAACTATATCACCCGCTTCGATGTGTGCTTGGCCCTTGTAGGAACGTGCCAGAAAATTGTTGGGATTGATTTCCAACGCCCTATCGTAAAATGCCATGCCCAAGTCAACGTCGCCAAGTTTGCGATGCGTGAAGCCCCAATAGGTCATCACGCGATCATCAGATTGATCGGGCATGGCTGCCAAAACTCTCTGAGCATCGGAGTATCGCCCCGCATGGGCTAACTCTCGTACGGCACCAAACAACTTGTCGCCATCGAGTTCCGATTTCTCTGGGTTGACGCACCGGTTTTTTTTATCACTCCAGACCTTTCCGTTTTTGCATTCTTTCGTGGTGTTGGTGGGCTGCGGCGAGTCACTATCACTGCCGGCCGCCATCCCCGGCAGTGCCCAAGATGACGTGATCGCAATGCTGGTTAAAAGAGCTACAATCTTCATGGTGTTAGTTCCTTTCAGGTAACGGACTGAACGAGAAAAAATGACTGTGGGTCCTAGTCATGCGACTGTGTCAGTCAACTGGAAATTTGCTCGACGCAAGAACCTGTATCTGCGTCCCAAATCATTCCTTCAGCACAAGAGGCAGCCTGCTGACTGGAGGTCGAGCAATTATATGCCAACGCTAAACTTGGTAGAAAACTGATTGTGACCGAGAAAAGTATTTTTTTTAACATGTGAGTTCCTTCCAAAAAAATTATGTCCTAGCGTACTGCCAAAAACAGCGTTTGCAAAAGCATGAGGAAATTTAAGCCCTGAACGTGAGTGGTCTGCTTCAGCAATTTATTCTATTTTTACGCGATTTAAATATTTTTGGATCACAACTTGGTTAATTAGCTTTGCGTTCATAATCGCAATAAAAAAGCCACGGCAACAAGTTTTGCCGTGGCTAAGGGTGGAAATAGGTCTTGATTATTAATCAAAGACTCGCCGAAAAATTGTGTCTACGTGCTTGGTGTGATAGGACATGTCAAATTTTTCCTTAATTCCGTCCGTGCCCAATGCGGCAACGACTGCGTCGTCAGCTAATAGCAATTCCTGAAAATCAAGTCTTTCTTCCCAAACCTTCAAGGCGTTTCGTTGGACCATTGTATAGGCGTCCTCGCGGTTCACACCTGCTTGGGTTAGAGCGAGCAATACTCGTTGCGACATGACAAGGCCCGGAAACTTATTCATATTGTCGAGCATATTCTCGGGGAAAATCAACATTTTCTCGATCACGCTAGCAAGGCGGTTAAGAGCGAAGTCTAGTGTCACAGTGGCATCGGGGCCTATGCCACGCTCAACCGAACTGTGCGAAATATCACGTTCGTGCCAAAGTGCGACGTTTTCCATCGCGGGAATGACAGTCATACGGACAAGACGTGCGAGACCAGTCAGATTTTCCGTTAAAACTGGATTTTTCTTGTGTGGCATCGCAGAAGAGCCTTTTTGGCCCATTGAGAAAAACTCGGCACCTTCCAGCACCTCTGTGCGTTGCATGTGGCGAATTTCTACGGCTATATTTTCGATAGACGATGCGATTACGCCCAAAGTCGCAAAGAACATTGCATGTCGGTCTCGAGGGATCACTTGGGTGCTGATCGGCTCTGGGCGCAAGTCCATTTTGGCACAGACATGTTCCTCAACTGCAGGATCAATATTAGCGAATGTGCCTACAGCGCCGGATATAGCCCCGGTTGCAACCTCCCACCGTGCCTTTTCCAAACGATTTTTGTTGCGGTCCATCTCAGCGTAAAAGCGCGCAAACGTTAGACCCATCGTGGTGGGCTCGGCGTGAATACCATGTGAGCGGCCCACGCGAACGGTGTTTTTGTGTTCGTAGGCGCGTTTTTTCAGGGCGGCCAGCACCTTGTCCAAACCTTTGAGTAATATGTCGGTGGCACGCACCAACTGTACGTTTAAGCACGTGTCAAGAACATCGGAGGACGTCATGCCCTGATGCACGAACCTCGCATCTTCCGAGCCAACATGTTCTGCGAGGTGGGTCAGGAACGCAATCACGTCATGCTTAGTAACAGCTTCGATTTCGTCGATGCGAGCGACATCAAAATCGACGTCTTTTGCTCTCCAAACAGCATCGGCATTCTCTTGCGGAATGACGCCGAGATTAGCCTGTGCGTCGCAGGCGTGCGCCTCAATCTCATACCAGATGCGGAACTTTGTTTCTGGTGACCAGATGGCAACCATCTCGGGGCGGGCATAGCGAGGGATCATTTCACGGCCTATTATGTATAAGGATATAACGGGCGGTTTAGACTGTCGAGCAGATGGCGGCAAGGCAGGAGATCGATCTGAAAAGGCCTAATAAGTTTTAAGGGCGTTTTTTATGACTAATGGGTAACTGCACTCATGCGAATTGAAAACCTGAACTGAAAGAATGGTTAAATTCGTAAACTTGTTCGCGTTCGAGAGGGCGGTTAACGCCAAAATCCACATGCATTTGCGATGGCTCGAAATGATGAAATGTTGCAAGGTGTTCTTTTCGGAAAATGGTTTGTTGTTTTTTGTTGAGAGAATATTTTTATGAAAAATCCTTTGTTTAATCACCCTGCTTTGTTAAATGCCGGAACGATGGTCATCATGACCACCAAGAAAAGGTCGGTCACGGGTTCGGGTCAATGAAACCCGGTTTTCAACATTTTTACTGGGGATTTTTGGAAAACCTGCACTTAAAGTAGCTGATGCTTTGGCGTTATGAGAAGTTGAACCTCACATCCGCCAATGTGTTTTAGTAGTGTGCTCAGCGTGCGGCAGTTAATCTGAAGCAAGCACAGTAACCACACGGCTTGAGCGCTCGAGAGTTTGATGTACCGGGCACATATTTGCGATTTCCAAAAGTCGGGCGCGTTGGTCCGCGTCCAACTTCCCGGTCAGGTGTACAATCCGCTTAAATGTATCGACCTTAGATTGGCTGCCTGTTTCTGCATCGCGTGCATGCACTTTGTCGTGGTTTACATCGACCCACACGGTGTCAAGCGGCCAGCCTTTCCGGCGGGCGTACATGCGTATGGTCATGGAGGTACAGGCCCCTAAACCGGCAGCAAGAAACCCATAAGGCGTCATGCCCTTGTTCGTTCCACCGTAAGCAAGAGGCTCGTCGGCAAGTGTGTGATGCAAAGGCCCAGAGTTTACATCTTGCAAGAACCCGGATGCATCCGCTTCTGCAACCCGAACAATACCCTCTGGTGCTCCGGGAGGTGGCGCTGGCGGACGCAGTATGAGATATCGCGCTACCCATGCGGAGATGACCTCTGCAGCATACTCTGCGTCTTCGGGTCGGCTCACGAGGTGGTCAGCATTGTCTAGCGTGACGAAGCTTTTGGGATGTTTTGCCGCCTGAAAGATCTGGCTAGCGTTCTCAATCCCAACAATGTCATCAAGAGGAGCGTGCATCACCAACAGCGCGCGTTTTAGTTTCGAGATATGTGGAGCCAGATTGTTTGCCGAGACATCGTCTATAAAAGATTTGCTGATCGTGAAAGGACGGCCGCCCAGCGACACGGCAGCCTGTCCGTCTTTAAGAATGCCATCAATTTCGCCGTCGAAACTTTTTATTACATGTGCTGGATCGAACGGCGCTCCAATAGTTATGACGGCCTTGACCGTGTCCATTGTGCTAGCCGCCTTTAAAACGGCTGATCCGCCGAGACTGTGCCCGATCAGGAGCGATGGAGGCCTATTTAGTTTTTTAAGGTGCTCAAATGCGGCTGTAAGGTCATCAACATTTGAGGAGAAAGTTGTGTTAGCGAACTCGCCGCCGCTGTGCCCCAGACCTGTGAAGTCAAACCTGAGCACTGCGATCCCCATTGCGGCCAGCCTTGCTGCGATGCGTCGTGCTGCTGCGATGTTTTTGGAACAGGTAAAACAATGGGCAAACATAGCTGTCGCCAGATGTGGCCCAGTTGGAAGATCCAGTCGTGCAGCAAGCATAGCGTTGTTATGCCCAGGAAAGGTGAGGCGTTCTGTCGGCATGGCACGGTCCTTACATTATTTTTAACAGCGTTTTGCGCTTCAAAAGGAATGCCGCCAAGAGGGGTCCCTCTCGGTTCACGTCATGGTGACGAAACGCGAGCGCATGTCATAAGATTTCGTGCATCAGTGCAGCATCAGGTGGATAGGTGGTAAGATTTTGGAACTCATCCAATATGATGAGCAAGTGACCTTCTAGTTTGACTGAGAATTTGGTGCTGGCTCCCGATAAGCAAGTCGCGCCAGTATAATCTCAATCATATCGTTGTTTTGTTTGGCGTACTGTCCTTGGGCAGTAAATCGCATGATGGTCGATCGTGAATATATCGCTAATGCTCGCCCACGGCCCATTTCCGCTTATGATAGGAAGAGTTTGCGGAGCGAGTGGAGGGTATTTTTTTATTACACTGCTAAAGTGCCCTTTTTGTGCTGTTGAAACACGATACGCACGGTAAAGTGCCGTGATGAAGAGCGTTACACAGCAGAACATCCCTTACGATCCTTTGGCTGAAAAAAGTCTGCCTGGGGTTGCTCCCCTTGCGTTGGATGACTGGCTTTTTATTGATGATGCCTACTCAGGACAGATGGCTTTACGTTGTCAGTTGCTGAGTACTCGTAGAAAAGAGGTTTTGGTAGCGAACAATTCAGTTTTGCCTGCGGCACGGGAATTACTGGGTTTGGTGCAAGACCTGCTTTCGAAGAGAGACGACTTCCAAATCAGAGATGGTGGTATCCTCTGCCCAGATGGTCGTTTTGTTGACCTAAATCATGATGATCCACTCAAAACACTTGGGCAGATTATTCAAGAGGATCTCTGCATTTTGGAGAAGATCGCAGGACAGCATGTTTTGACCGGAGCAGTGTTGTGTTTTCCAGCGAGCTGGTCGCTATCAGAAAAATATCAAAAACCGCTTACAGCAATACACCGGCCTGTGACCGAATATGATGCAAATATTGCGCGTCGGGTACAGCGGCTGTTTGACGGTGTTCGCTCAGGAAGCCCTTTGTGGCGTAAAAACGCATTGTGGTACGAAGATCCATCCCTACATCAGCCAAGAGTTGAAGCCGCGCAGCGCAATTATGTGGATGCAAAAACGGCGCCTTTTCTGCGAACCGAACGTCAATGTATACTAAGACTTCCACAGTCGGATGCGGTAATTTTTTCAATTCACACGTTTGTTATGGATCGAGAACGTGCTTTGGCGGCTTCGGGCTGAATGGCAGTAACGCCTAGCACTTATCTTTACTTGGCAATACCACCCATATTTGGCATCTTCTGAGCGACAAACAGGGGTGGTGTGGATGAGTGTAGAAGAACAATATGATACCTATCCGTATCCGACCCGTAACCCAATGGATGAGTACAAACGTTTAGTGACGGGTTCGCCGTCGTTTCCCATTGAGATAGATCATTTCGTTTTTGGCGGAAAGCGGAACTGGCGTAAGCCCATCCGCATCTTGATCGCGGGTGGAGGCACTGGCGACGCGCTAGTGCAAATCGCGCAGGTTTTGACTTCGGCAGGGCGACCCTATGATATAACTTATATGGATCTATCGACTGCAGCTCGCGAGGTTGCAGAGACACGGATAGACGCTCGTAAATTGAAAAATGTCACGTATAAGACGGCTAGCTTGTTGGACGCGCCTGATTTTGGCCCGTTTGACTATATTGACTGCTGTGGCGTCCTGCATCACCTTCCAGATCCTGACTCCGGGTTCGCTGCGTTAGCCGATGCGTTGGCGCCAGAGGGTGGTCTTGGGTTGATGGTTTATGCACCTTACGGTCGGTCCGGCGTGTATCCGCTACAGTCGGCGTTTGGAGCGCTTTCGCAGGGAATGACGGCAGCAGAGCGTTTGAAACTTGGACGAAAAACACTCAAAAATGTCCCTGCCGCACACCCCTTTCGGCGCAACCCCACCGTTGTTGACCATAAACAAAGTGACGCTGAGTTTTATGATCTATTGCTGCATTCACAGGACAGGCCATTTACGGTTGGGGAACTATGCGCTGCCCTTGACAGAGCGGAATTGCAACCGTCCGGTTTTCTGCCTGCGGCGCAGTATGATCTCGCAGAAATGCTGCCAACGGGTGTGATGAGACCGAAAGGCATGTCTGATTTTGTGGCAATGGATATCGCGGAGAAACTGAGAGGCAATATCAAAACCCATGTCACGTATGCTGTCGCGAAAGGGCGAACTTTGCCAAGTCCTGACGCAAAAGATGAATGGGCGGTGCCGCATCTTAGAAGTTTAGACGGGCTACGCCTTTCAGGGTTGGTAGCCCGTAAAGGTCAGATTATTCTTGATTTTCCGGGCGAAAGTGTTGCGATCAAAATACCGCGTGAAACTGCGCCATTGCTGGCCTTAATCGATGGGCGCACACCGTTGGGGGTTTTGCGGGAGCGTGCCGGCCTAGACGCACTGTTGTTCCGCTCATTGTGGCAGAGAGTGCACGATAGCCTCGTGCCTTGGAACCAAATCAACTACTCCAAGCTCTACGTGTAGTTATTCCAACTGCGCCACAATTCTGCTGGTCAAAAGACACCCATTTCCAGCCCTGCACCCATTGCCTGTCCGAGTGCTTGGCATTTAGAGAGTTGCGCGTTGGTCAGCTTTTTTTGTGCTAAGATGGCTTCGGGTGACTGGGCGTGGGTGCAAATAATAAGCGGAGGCTGAATCTCCTTAAGGCGCCAACCCGTTGCAATGCGTGCTAATTGGCGGGTGGCTCCTGTGCCATCCGAACCTGCACAAATCATTTGAGCGTAGGGGCGTCCCTCTATCTGACCGAGAACTGCATAGTAGCAACGATCAAAGAATTCCTTCATCAAGCCCGAAAGCGTACCGAGGTTTTCTGGAGCGCAAAAAATATATCCGTCTGCATCCAAAAGGTCACTTGGAGTGGCCTGATCGGCAGTGACCATGAAAGCCTTGGTTTCGGAACTCGCAGCCGTGGCAACTGTTTCTGCCATCTGCAAGCTTCCACCAGTTCGCGAATGATAAACGATTAAGAGCCTTTTCATCCATCTCTACTTTGGTGACATTAAATACTACTTAGCTGAGGCCGTTGTATCAAAAAACTTGTTAAACAAAAAAGGGCGCCCAATGGCGCCCCTTAATATTTGGCATCTGTTTTTGTTTAGCAACTATAATACAAGCCAAACTCAACTGGGTGAGGCGTGTGCTCATAGAGCTCGACCTCTTCCATCTTGAGTTCAATGTATCCTTCGAGCTGATCTTTTGTGAACACGTCACCAGCAAGCAAGAAATCATGGTCGGCTTCAAGCGCGTCAAGAGCCTCACGCAGCGAGCCACAAACGGTCGGAATTCCGGCAAGCTCTTCGGCGGGTAGATCATAGAGATTTTTGTCCATGGCTTCGCCGGGATCAATCTTGTTGGCAATGCCATCAAGTCCAGCCATCAACAAGGCGGCAAAACAAAGGTAGGGGTTCGCTGACGGGTCGGGGAAGCGGGCTTCTACGCGCTTAGCCTTGGGCGACTCGGTCCACGGAATGCGAACGCAGCCAGACCGATTACGAGCTGAATAAGCACGCAAAACCGGTGCTTCAAATCCGGGGATAAGGCGCTTGTAGCTGTTGGTTGACGGGTTGGTGAAGGCATTCAAAGTTTTGGCGTGTTTTAAGATGCCGCCAATGAAATATAGAGCCTCTTGTGATAAATCTGCATATTTGTCGCCCGCGAATAGGGGCTTGCCGTCTTTCCAGATCGACATGTTTACGTGCATTCCAGTGCCGTTATCGCCATAAATCGGCTTTGGCATAAACGTCGCCGATTTACCGTAAGACTGGGCAACATTGTGGATAACGTACTTATATTTTTGAAGCTCATCAGCTTGCTTTGTCAGGCTATCAAAAATCAAGCCTAGCTCATGCTGACAGGAAGCGACCTCATGGTGATGTTTATCCACTTTCATGCCCAACCGTTTCATCGTCGAGAGCATCTCTGAGCGCAGGTCTTGGGCATCGTCAGTAGGATTGACCGGAAAGTAACCGCCTTTTACCCCTGGGCGATGACCGGAGTTGCCCATTTCGTATTCGGTGTCGGTATTCCAAGAGGCGTCAATGGCATCTACTTCGTATGAAACCTTGTTGATGGAGTTGGAGAACCGGACGTCGTCGAACAAGAAAAATTCTGCTTCAGGGCCCATATATGCGGTATCGCCAATACCGGAGGACTTGAGGTACGCTTCTGCTTTCTCAGCTGTACCGCGTGGGTCACGCTCGTAAGCTTCACCCGTGTCAGGTTCAACGATAGAGCAATGAATGCAAACCGTTTTCTCAGCGTAGAAAGGATCAACATAAGCAGACGTAGTGTCTGGTATCAATTTCATGTCGGAGTTTTCGATCGATTTCCAGCCGGCAATCGAAGATCCGTCAAACATAAAGCCTTCTTCCAGAAAGTCTTCGTCCACTAGATCCACGTCAACCGTTACGTGCTGCAACTTGCCTCGCGTGTCCGTGAAACGGATGTCCACGTAAGCCGCATCTTCGTCTTTGATCAACTGGAGAACTGCGTCTGAGCTCATTCTCTTTTTCCTTTTACTTTGCTAAATTTTACAGCGCGTCGGGACCGGACTCTCCGGTTCGAATTCGGATGGCTTGTTCGATAGGACTGACAAAGATTTTTCCGTCGCCAATCTTGTCAGTCTTCGCAGCGTCAACGATCGCTTCAATCGCTCCATCCACCTGATCGTCGTCCAGTACGACCTCAATTTTGACTTTTGGAAGGAAATCTACGACATACTCGGCGCCACGATAGAGCTCGGTATGACCCTTTTGCCGGCCAAAGCCTTTGACCTCAATTACGCTCAGGCCTTGGATGCCAAAGTCTTGTAGCGCTTCTTTTACTTCATCAAGCTTGAACGGCTTGATGATCGCCTCAATCTTTTTCATCTCAGAGACTCCTATCCCAGTTCACTGAAATCTCAGACCACTTTCGTCTTAGGGTCACAATTGAGTATGGTGATCGAAGGACAATCGACAAAACGATTCTGATGATAATGCTCACAAATTATGCGGAATGCACAAAAATTGTGCTGAATTGAATCGTGAAGGAGTAACAAGTGATTGAATTGCTGACTGCTGCCCAAATGCGCGCCGTCGAAATGACTTCTATCAAGTCGGGTGAGGTAACGGGGCTGCAACTGATGGAACGTGCTGGTTGCGCAGTGGTTGACAGCATTTTTGAATTCTGGCCGGAACTGGCCAGTTCGTCCTTTCGTGCAGTTATTCTGTGTGGCCCGGGGAACAACGGGGGGGACGGTTTCGTGGTGGCGCGCTTGCTCAGGGAATGGGGTTGGGTGGTGAATGTGTTTCTCTACGGTGACCACACTAAACTGCCACCGGACGCCAGCAAAAACTTTGAGCTTTGGCATACTCTGGGAGAAGTCCGTGATACGGATATTCATGACCCTATTGACGATGTCCGTGAGGCAGATTTGGTAATTGATGCCGTGTTTGGGACAGGCCTCACCCGACTAGTCGAGGGAAAGTTAGCAGGACAGCTTGAGCAATTAATCGAAGTGTGTGGCACCTTAGGGAAGCATGTTGTGTCCATCGACTTGCCGACAGGTCTCTGTTCGGACAGCGGTAAAGCGATGGGAGCTGTCGTGAAGGCTGATTTGACCGTAACGTTCCATGCTGCCAAGCTTGGGCATAAACTCGGTATGGGTGCGAGTTACTCCGGCAAACTGGCTGTAAAACCTATCGGTCTTGAGGACAAAGTCCAATATCACGAAAGTGGTGAGCAGCGCAGCCCGGCGGTGCCGTTGGTGGAGACCGTTCATTTAGTTGAGAAGCCAACGTTGCCCGGGAAAAAAAGTGGTGACCATAAATTTAATCACGGCCACGCGCTGATAATATCGGGTGGGATGGGCAAAACTGGTGCTGCCCGGCTTGCTGCGCGCGGTGCGCTACGAATTGGAGCTGGGTTGGTCACACTTGGTGTGCCACCGAGTGCTCAGGCGGAGGTGGCATGTCAGATCACGGCGCTGATGATGGATCGAATAGAGGGAAAAAAAGACTTAATTGCGATGCTCAAAGATGACCGGTTGACTGCTTTGTGCCTTGGGCCAGGCCTCGGGTTGGAACGAGCTCGCGAATTGGTGCCTGTCGTGCTTGGGGCAAGAAATATTAAACCCCGACGGACCGTGTTGGATGCTGATGCACTTTCGGCGTTTGCGGACGCACCGGAAGATCTTTTTCGCCAACTTCACGAGGACTGCATTCTTACGCCGCATGCAGGCGAGTTCAGAAACCTTTTCCCAGATATTTACCAAAGCCTAATTGCACCACCTACAACTGAGTCTGCGTGCTCCAAGGTAGATGCCACTCGAAGGGCGGCAAAGCGTGCTGGATGCACTGTTTTGTTTAAAGGAGCCGATACCGTTATTTCGACGCCCTCAGGGTCATGTTGTCTCCACGCGGCTCAATCTGAACGATGCGCGCCATGGCTGGCCACAGCTGGCTCGGGAGATGTGCTCGCTGGTTTTATCACTGGTCTTTTGGCAATGGGTGTTCCGCCACTGCAGGCAGCGAAATCAGCGGTTTGGATTCATGTGCAATCTGCGCTGACGTTTGGACCAGGTCTAATTGCCGAGGATATTCCAGAGCTTCTTCCTGCGGTTTTCAGAGAATGGGCAGACGATTAAATTTTCGCTCGCATCCCGCTGGAAGCTTTGCTAAGAGGCGCAGAACGTGCGGGTGTGGCGGAATTGGTAGACGCACCAGATTTAGGTTCTGGCGCCGCGAGGCGTGGGGGTTCGAGTCCCTTCACCCGCACCATTTTCCCACCAAAAAATGAGTAAGATTATAGAGTTACAGGAAAAACACTTCCTCGCCCCCACAATCAGCACCCCAAGGACTTTGCTGTGAACACGTTGGAGGTGATCGAGTGTACGATTATAGCCTCTAAGCCCATGAAGAAGTAAAGTAATGCTGTCTTTAATAAACACCTTCATGTGCCGTAAGTTATAGAATTAGTTGAAGTTAGAGTTGTTGTTTGCTTCCAGTGATCGCATCAATAGTCATTTCATGCCAAAGTCATTTGAGCAACTGCCAACCTAAAGATGCTGTGCCGGGTTTGGTTGGAACACAATTACGTCGGTCACTCCTTAAGGTTCATATTCATCGCTCATGACCACGCCGCGCTCAGCTTGACGACGCTGCCCGCGATTCCCTGTCAACATGGTCATGCCATGAAGGGAATGCGCTTCTCAATCAGGTCTGAGCGTTGATAGGCCCGCTCAACTACATTGCCGACAACGTGGCCCAATGCAGCTTTGGCTAGTGAGCCCTTCTGCCCAATACACTGGTGACAACATAGAATTGCGAGGCTCTGAGGCTCTAGGTCTCTGACCTTCTGAATTACCTTTATCTATCGTTATCAGTGACCGTCGCGGACTTTTGGTGCATATTGCGATAATCTTGTTGAACTTTTAGTCAACAACGATTTGATGCACCTCTATCACATTGCCATCTGGATCATAAAAGAACACCTGATGCCAACCTTTGACTGCATTACTACCCCAGTCTGAGTAAGGAACGCCCTGATCGTCTAGGTGTCTCATGAACTCCTCGATATCATCTGTTCGGTAAGCGATGTGTCCTCGCTCAAGAGGGTTCACTACTTGGCCTGACTTAAAGGAGTTCAAGACGTCTTTTGGCGTCAAATGCATTTGGATTGCCCCATCCGTAACAAATGACACATCCCCCACCAAACCCTTGTCTTTATTCAAAGGAGGCAATTCAGCTTGGTCTTCATCACCAAGAGTAAGGACATCTCGATAGAAACGATCCATCTCTTTAACATTGGTGGAGCACAGGTTTATATGATGGAGTCGAAGTTTCATATCACAAGGTTGACGTAGCCGAGGCAGCAACACAAGTTAAACGTAATGCAGCTGTTGGTAAACTGGCTGCTTTAGTCACTGGGTGAGCCTTGTTTAAAATACCCAAGCTCTGCAGCCTAAAATGGAAAAAGCTAGTTTTTTGAAAGCGGCAGAAAAGGCCAGAGACCAATCGATTCAACACCTCACAGGACCTTAGATTGGGTTTGTATCAACTTAAAATAACGTTCCCTACATGTGATCAGCCCCACCTGAGTGATCCAGTTTGAATGTTAGTGGATGATTGGCCACGATTTCATCGGGATGATGACGTCCGGGGCCGGTGGGCGATAGCCCGGGGCACTGTAGCTTGTTTCTGAGCGCTGCCGCCCAGAACCCAAAATGCTTGACAAGTGAGCGTAATCAGTTGCTACAAATGCCGTGCGGCAAGCCACTTGAGGAACGTCTAGTCATGGATATTAAAAGGCGACGAGTGATCGCCGGATTAGCCACCGCGATTGCTGGTAAGCTCATTCCTGTAACTAGCGCAAAAGGGGCGCCAACAATGACCGATCCTGCACTGATCAAGAAGCTAGACACCGTCTTCAATGCACACATGGAAGCTGAATTGGCGGGCGATCTCGACAAGACACTAGCGACCATGACATCCAATCCGCATCTGGTGAACATTCCAACGATGGTGGGCGGCCAAGGGCCTGGCGCAGTGCGGACGTTTTACGCCAAGCGGTTGATCGGCCAGTTCTTCCCGCCCGACGTGACCTTTGAGACTATTTCTCGCACCTACAGCGAGGAGCGCTTGATCGACGAGCTTATCATTTCTTTCACCCACACGACCGCAATCGACTGGATGCTTCCAGGCGTCGAGCCAACCGGCAAGCGGGTCGAGGTTGTCTTCGTCGTGATCGTCGGTATCGAAGGCGACAAGGTCTCCTACGAGCATATCATGTGGGATCAGGCTAATGTTCTGGTTCAGCTTGACCTACTGGATCCTACCGGCCTGCCGGTCACCGGCGCGGGGGCGGCGGCAAAGCTTCGGAATCCTTCATTGCCCGACCCATTCTTCAACGAAGGCTAAGGAAGGCATAGCGAACCACAACTGAAGAAGCACAGACAAGACAGTTCGCAATTGAAGTTTCGGCTACAGCATCGTTCAGCACAAAAAAATGGTGGGTAAAAATAATCCCCAAGTTTAACTGAAAAATATGAAATTGTATCATCCATAAGAACGACAGGATTTGGAGACTATTTAGGGTTTTTAATTCTTCACTGTTGTCGGACTACTTGTTTGATGTGCCTCACGCTCAATAGCTTCAAGGCGTTGTAGACCCATTTCACAACGTCTTATGTGATACCCATCAATTGTTCCTTTAAGGATATATTGGCCCGAGCTTGTTCTGCTGTACCCGACCAAAATAGGTTGCCAGCCTCCAGCGCGCTAACATCGTCTGCAACACTAAATGCGCGTTCAGTATTTTGTTCGACAAGCAGTATACCGATACTTTCGCTTTTTAATTTCTTGAGAACTTCATAACACTCATCAACAACTTTAGGCATAAGGCCGAGAGATAGTTCGTCAACGATCAGAATTTTTGGCCGAGAGATTAGAGCCCGCCCCATAGCAAGCATTTGCTGTTCGCCTCCAGAAAGTGATCCAGCAGCCTGTGTTTGGCGCTCGTATAATCTCGGGAAGAACTCGTAAACCATGTCAATTCCAGAGTTCATAATGCTGGTAGATACAATATGACCGCCAACCATCAAATTTTCGCGTACGTTCAAGTCTGGAAAAATGCGCCGGCCTTCGGGAACAATCGCAAGACCTGCAGAGATGCGTTTTTCGATCCGCTCGTTTGAAATTTGTAGGTTGTCCATCACGATGGACCCAGACTTCTGCTCTACTAGCCCCATCAGACACATGAGGGTTGAAGACTTTCCTGCGCCGTTTGCACCAACCAATGCGTGTATTTTGCCTGCTTCGACCGAGAAGGAAAATTCGCGCACGGCGATTATGTCGCCATAACCGGCAGATAGATCATTGACTTGCAGCATCGAAATATTCGCCTCCTAAATAGGCCTGAACAACATCAGCACGCGCCATAATTTCTGCGGTAGGACCGAAAGCCAATGAGCGGCCCTGATCTTGAACGTAAACCTTCGGACAAATACGCATGACTTCGCGCAGGTTGTGTTCGATCAGCAAGATCGTCAGTCCATCCAAGTTTAGATTTTTGATCAAGTCTGCCAAAGCTTTTGCCTCAGATTGGTTCAATCCGGCCAGTGGTTCATCCAACAACAGCAATTTGGGACTCAAAGCCATGGCGCGGGCTACCTCAAGCCGTTTGAGATATCCAAGTGGCAATTTTGCGGGTTCTTGGTCAGCGACCTCGCCCAAGCCAACCTGTGACAATAATTCTAGTGCGCGATTGTTTTCGGACTGGCGCTCGTAGGACAGCATGGCTGTGAAAGGGTTGTCAGTTTTTGCTGCTCCGCATGCAAGTGCAACGTTTTCCAGCAAAGTCATTGCACGTAGAGGTTGCACTATTTGCTGTGCCAGTGCCAATCCGCTTCGGATACGCTGATTCACTGCCATCCCAGCAAGGTCATTACCCGTAAGCAAAACTTGACCTTCGTTTGCCTTGACCATGCCGGTGATCACTCGCATCAAAGTGGTTTTGCCCGCGCCGTTTGGGCCAACAAATCCAATCAATTCTCCCTGTTTGATTGTCAATGATGCCTGGTTTACCGCTACCACACCGCCAAAGCGAACTGTGACGTCCCGGACTTCGAGCACTGTTGTTGTCATGATGTGCTCCGCAATCTCTTGATCCAGCGTGAAACGATCCCAGCAAGCCCATCAGGTGCCCATCTCATCATACAAAACAAAAGCCCCCCATAGACTAGAATTTTGAAATCATTCACAAACTGAAACAGCAGTGGCATCACACTCAGGAATGCAGCAGCAACAGCGACGCCCCAGACCGACCCGATGCCACCAACAATGACCATCGCCAGTACTGTGACGGATTCTACAAAACCAAAACTGTCTGGGCCAACGAAACGAAAATGTTGTGTGTAAAGCGCACCGGCAATACCTGCGGTGGATGTCCCAACCACAAAGGCGATTAATTTGTATTTAGAAACGTCTATTCCCAGCACACGCGAGATATCTTCGTTGTCGGCGATCGAAGCAAAGACATAGCCCATCCAGGATCGTTTTACCGCAAGGGAGAACATAGCAAATACTGCAGCCAGGCCCAAACAGATATACATGAATCCAATGCGGCCAAAGGGTGACCCGCGAATGCCCGAAATCCCAATTTCTCCACCAAGGAATTCCTGTTGCCGAACCAATCCAACGAATAGAAAAACAACGCCCATCGTCGTGATCGCAAGAAAATCGTGACGGACACGCAGGCTCGCGAAACCGACCAAGATACCTAGCAGCCCCGCAAAAGTACCAGCAAATGGAATAGTGAAAAGAAACGGAAAGCCCGCTTTTAACATGACAGCGGATGTATAAGCACCAACACCCATAAATGCCGCATGTCCGAGGCTGATTTGGCCGCAAAATCCAGTGATGAAATTTAGGCTCAACGCAAACAGGATGCTAATGGCCATCGTCGTAATCAGGGTAATTTCATATGCCATCTATTTTGCCCCCAATAGCCCTTGTGGGCGTATCATCAGAACAACAATTAGAAACGCAAAAGCCAGCGCGTCGCGGTCAAGTAAATGACCAATGTAAATCGTACCAAATGATTCAATTATTCCGATGGCCATTGCCGCTATCAGCGTGCCTCGAATACTACCAAGACCGCCTAGAACGATGATTGCCAAAGCTTTGTAGGACGCCACGCTGCCCATAGAAGGCTCCACCAGATTATTGAGCATAGCGACAAATACACCTGCAGCCGCAGCCAGTGCAGAGCCGATGAAAAAATTCATGTAACGTACGTTTTGTGTATTGATGCCAAAAGCGCGTGCCATATCAGGATCGGTGACCGTTGCGCGCCAGGACACGCCGAGACGTGTGGCGGCGGCAAACCAACCCAAAATTACCAACATGACAACAGACAGCGCTATCACCAAAGCTTCGCCGTATTTCAAAAAAAATCCGCCAAACAATTCGAAATACCCTTGCATGGGCGGGTTAGTGTAGGACAGTCCGTAGGGCCCAAAAATGATGCGGAAAATCTCTTCCGAGGCGATAAACAGGGCGATCGATGCGATTAGTGAGATGAACGGTGGCTTTGACAGCAAAGGTTCATACGCCAACTTATAGACCGCGATGCCGACAAACCCAACGACGATCATGGCGACTGCTGTTGCCAGCAGAAAGCTGCCTGTTGCGTTGGTTATTATGACACCAAGATAACCGCCTAGCGTGAACAAGGCGGCGTGTGCGACGTGCAATATCCGCAGTAAACCGTAAACCAGTGTCAGACCTAGGGCGATCAGTGCGTAGATACTACCCTGCACGATGCCTTGGAAAAACAGTTCGAGATACAACATTTTGGCAGTCCGTGTTTGGTATTTTTAGTTGTAAAATCTGCACATAAAGCAAAAGAAAATTGCGCCACCTAACCTTAATTAAGTGACGCAATTTCAATACTTACTCTGTTGGAGGGGCCAGCAGAGCGGCATCATGAATGACCGAATGGTGATGCCATTGACCATCCTTAACAACCTGTACCTGAACCGATTTTTGAACCTCGCCTAAGCCGTTGAATGAAATCTCGCCTGTCGAAGCTGTCAGTTGTGTGCCCGCGATTGCATCACGCAGAGCTGCTTTGTCCGCATCGCCGGATGATTGCAATGCCGCCGCTAGAACTTTGATCGCTGTATGGGCCGACGCAGCAACCATGTCCGTTTTGTTCCCAGACTTTGCCTCGAATGCAGTTATAAAGTCTTGTGTTTCGACAGCGGTTGAGTCGCGATCTAGCGACGTCGTAATGATCGTCCCCTCTGCAGCTGGTCCGGCAATATCAATGAACTTTTGCGAGTCGTATCCTTCCTGGCCAATTATAGTTGTATTGATCCCTGCAGCACGCAGTTGGCTAACCAATGGCCCTGCAGTAAAGAAATAGCCGGTGGCATAGATAACATCCGGGTTGTCAGCGCGGATTTTTGACACAATCGGCCCGAACTGACGATCTTTTATGCTGTACTCATATTCGCCGACAATCTCGATCCCGTAGTTTGCTGAAACCTCTTTGAACCCAGCGACTAGCGATTTACCAAAGTCATTTTGTAGGGTGACAACCACCGCTTTTTTCAAGCCAAGCATTTCACCAGCTAATTTCGCACCGGCACGACCCTGCACTTCCCCAACAAACGATGTGCGGAATACGTAATCGCCCGCACGTGTGATGTCAGGATGAATGGCATACGCCGAGATGTATGGAACACCTGACTCTTGAAAAATTCCGGCAGCGGCTCGGGTTGCCCCAGAGTAGCTGCCAGAGACTGCGGCAACAACGTTGTCGCTCTCGATTAGTTTTTGCGCAATTGGCACGGCTTCTTTTGGCGACGCCTGGTCATCGTAAACCACCAATTCCATCATATTACCATTAATTCCACCAGCAGTATTGATCTGTTCCACGGCAAGCTCGGCACCGTTCAAAGCGGATGTTCCATCCGCAGCTGCGAACCCTGTCAGTGGAACATTAAATCCAACCTTGATGTTATCAGCGATGCTTGACGATGCGATGGAAGCAAGACAGATGGTTGCCGTCATTAGTTTTGATTTTATTTTCATTTCGTTCTCCCTTTTTGTTGTACAGTGGTAATCGTTATTAAGGTCATGAAAAGTTATGCTTTTTAATCGTAGTCTTCTCGCGTTGCTTGTCTTGTTATAGCCCTAAAAGCTGGCTTAAATTTGGGCAGACACAGCAATCTCAATTATTTTGCGACGGTGAAAATCCAAGACGATCTGACTTGGCAACTCACGGAATTCGCAAAGCACGCGCCTGATGAAAGTCAAGAAATCCAAGATTGAAAGTGCAAAAAGTTATAAGTGTGGCCCTTGATTAAGTTGGTTCTTAATAACGTTAAGTATGTACATAAAAGAGTCAATGAGAATGAGTTGGAGCAAATAAAGTTGAAATTCAGAATTTCTCTGCTGATCTCTTATTTCTTATTTCTGGCGGATCTTGGTGCAGTCAAAATCTAACGGGACAGACCTGTAAAAAGTAACAAGCGCACCAGTTTCTTCGCAATAAAAAATCGCAGATTTGGTCAGAGAGTAGCTTACACGCTAAGCATTTTTAAACTCATGTAAATTGTTGACCCAAAAATCATATCTGACAAATGGGTGTCTCCTCTCGGCTGTCGATCTTGAGATGTATTACTTTTGACTGACCCTTTGGTGGTAGGAAATAGGGGCTACATTCAGTGGGTTTTTCCCTATTATTTCACGCCTTTTTTTAATCTAAATTTAAAGAAAGAGGTTTAATGAGGCAAGCCAGATAGAAAATTCTTAGTCGCCCTCTGTTTCTGAGCTGTGTAGATGTTCATAGGTACTGGGATGCTCTTTGCACCATCATGAGTTGTTTCTTGATGCAGTGACATGATGTGTTTTTAAATAAAAAAAGGGTAATTCCGTGAATATCAAATTGGCTTAAGATTGTAGATAAAGGTGTGTTGATCACTTAATCGAAATTATAATTATTCTATCAAGATAGAATTTTATAAAAATACAAAAAAGAATTTATTGAGAGAATTTAATTGAAATAAGATTTTAATTTTATACAGTTTATAACCAGGTCTGAATTTAGATTTTTGTACATAATTCCAAATATATGACCGTTCCGAAAAGATAAGAAGGATGACAACAATGGCTAACCTGTATGCAAAAAATTTTAAAGACGCTGATGAGGTAAAAAATCCACCAAAAGCGAAAGTAGAAATTGTAAAACTTGGTAATGTGAACGCATCTAAATTGGTCCTTGAACCGGGTTGGGTGTGGTCGGAGTGCATCAAGCCAACGGTTGGCGGCGACAGTTGTCAGGCCGGCCATGTAGGAGTTGTGATTTCGGGTCGACTGGGTTGTTCGCATGATGACGGCTCAAAAATTGAAGTTGGACCGGGTGATGCATATTATTTTGCTCCCGGACATGATGGTTGGGTTCTTGGTGATGAACCATGCGTTATGTATGAAATAGTCGAAGGTGGTAAAGACTTTGGCCCTTGGAAACATGCTAGCTAAAAAAGGGAGTGTGTTCAAAGGCTGGAAAACTGGCCTTTGAACACATTTTTACAAAAAATTATTTAGATGGTGAATAAGAAGTGCGTCGAGATAATACGCAGCATATTATTAATCCAAATTAGGCGCAGCTGAAAAATGGCGCGATAAACTGCTGCGTTAATGATGCGTGCAATGACGTCTCTAAAAGTGCGAGTGTTTTAAAGGACCACAACCTTATTGTGACCGCCCGATATTACTCGGATCGAAACGACCTATCACCGTTGCAAGGTCTCAAAGGTCGCATGAAGTCCAGAGAACGTTTTTAACTAAACCGTTTTTGCAAATTGAGGTCCATCAATGTTTTCTGCTACCTCTTTCATACCAACTCTAATACCTGCGGCTGTCCCAAATATTTTGCGAAAGATTTTTTTCAATAATGCTTTCTTAAGGTTTAAAGCTAATTTAACGTTCTTTGTTCTATACAAGAGATCTTGCACAAATGGTGCTAAACTTGCAGCGGTTAAGGTATCACGAGGAGCCATAACCAAATAGTACCAACAGAGGCAGCAGTTGCTATGAGAACAGTAGAGGCCGCAATACGCTGGGCCCGGCCGTACATGCTGGCAAACAGGTAGACGTTTATGCCTGGCGCCATGGTAGAGGTAAGAACTGCTGAGCGAAAGCTGTCTAGGCTCAGACCTAAATTTGTTCCCAGCGTCCACGTAATTGCCGGGTGAAGGAATAATGAAATACCACAACAATAAAAAATGATACGCATGTCGCCTTCGGGCCGATAGCGATAAAGAACCCCCCCAATGGCAAACACCGCAACTGGAAGTGCTGAAGCAGCCATCAGAGTGACGGCACTGTTCACTGGTGACGGCAATGAGATTTGAGCCACGTTTACGATGAACCCGAGTGCGATACCTAAGATTATCGCATTGGAGAACATCCCTTTCAGTACTTGTGGGACGATCCTGCGTTTTGCTGTAGATCGGGCACGAATGAACTCCATGACAGCAATGCCGAGCCCATAGCAAAACGGTGCGTGGATCGACACTAAAGCATAGTTTCCAGCAAGTGCCTCCGAACCAAAAGCACGTTCTGTGATTGAAAGGCCGAGGAGCACTGAGTTGGAAAAGAGGCAAACGAAGCCAATTGCGGTTGCATCCTCCCAGTTGCGACCAAATAAATATCGCGCGCCGAGCATACCTGCGAGAAAGCTAATGAATGCGCCAGTATAGAAGCTTGCTATCATGGCTAAATCGTAATCAGCACTGAGGTCGAGAGACGCAATTGCGCGGAACAGCAAAACCGGCACAGCAAAGCTAGTTGCATAGCGCATTATGCCATCGACGTTACTTTTTGTGAAAAATCCTCGCCATGCTGCCAGGTAGCCAAAGCCAATCAATATGAAAACAGGTAGAATGACTGAGATGAGCGTTTCCATCAGTTCTCGCAGGGGTCCAAAGTGCTACACATCATAAACGATTTTCATACCATCATATGCGGGTGTGATATTGTCTGCGGTCTCCGACTCGACGGTTTTGTAATCGAGGTCAATGTGCATGTTGGTTAGTACCGCCCGACGGGGAGCCACGCGTGCGATCCACTCCAATGAGTTTTCAAAGTGTGAGTGAGTTGGGTGTGGGGTGCGACGCAGTGTGTCGAGTACCCAGCAATCCAAATTTTCGAGTTGGGACCATGATGCGTCGTAAATTTCGGCAACATCCGGCATATAAACCAAATCATTAACGCGGAATGCAAGTGCGTCGATGCTACCGTGATTTACCTTTATCGGGTTAAGAACGATGGTACCACCGGAACCGGAGATCGTAAGATCACCATCAATTGTGTGCATATCGAGGATGGGAGGGTAGGGCGAGTCCGCTGGTTGCACAAAAGCATATCCAAACTTGGACAAAAGCTCATTTTGCGTTGGGCCATCTGCCCAGACGGGGATACGCTGGCGCATATTGAATACGATCATGCGTAAATCGTCAATTCCATGCACGTGGTCAGCGTGAGAGTGGGTGTAGACTACGGCATCTAGCTTACCGACATTGGCCTGAAGCAACTGTGAACGCATATCCGGTGACGTGTCGATGAGCACTGTGGTTTTGCCGCCGGGCGTTTCACGTTCAATCAGCATCGAGCATCGGCTTCTGCGATTTTTTGGATTATTAGGGTCACAATCTCCCCAATGGCCACCTAATCGCGGTACGCCGCCGGAACTACCGCAGCCCAAAATGGTGAATGTCAGTGAGGCGTTCATGTAGAAAGTGCCTGAAACTGGGCCTTGGAAAACAGCCGGTCGAAATTGGCTTGTGTTTGCGCGGCGAATTCGACGTAATCCATCTGGAAAACTTCAGCGCCTATGCGCGCTGTTTTTTCGACATATGACGGCTCATTGCGCTTCCCGCGAAAGGGTGGGGGCGCGAGGTAAGGGGCATCTGTCTCAACGAGAACTCTATCAACTGGCGCATTCGCAAAAATGTTACGCACCTCGTGGCTGCGCGGAAAGGCGGCAATGCCTGACATCGACAAGTAAAACCCCAAGTCTAGCATCTGCCTCGCAAGACGTGCACCGGAACTGTAACAGTGCATGACGCAAGTATATGCACCATTTTGGTATTCTTCCATCAGAATGCGGGCCATGTCTTCATCTGCGTCTCGGCTGTGAATGATAAGCGGCAGACTTGTTTTTCGAGCCGCTTCTATGTGTACGCGTAATGAGGCTTGTTGGATGTCTCTACTGTCGGCGGTATAATGATAATCAAGCCCACTTTCCCCGATCCCAACGAATTTTGGGTGCTTGGCTAAGGCAATTAATTCTTCAACGGAAGCAAGTGGTTCATCCGCGGCACTCATAGGGTGAGTGCCGGCTGCATAAAACACCGGTCGGTGGGCCTCCGCTATGGCTCGCACAGTTGGTTCATTGCGCAATCGGGTGCAAATCGTAACCATTCGGGTCACGCCTGTGGTGGCGGCTCGGGCAATGATTTCGTCCAACTGGCCCTCGAAATCATTGAAGTCAAGGTGGCAATGGCTGTCTGTAATCTGTGGCAAGTCGGTCATGTGCTCACACGCTGGTAGTTTTCTGAATTTTAAAAAACGTATCAAGTACAAGCGTGGCTGGGTCAAGGTTGACTGCCTTGCCATGACGACTGCGTTCGGAAATTTCTTGAGCGGTGTTGGCCCACGCGCGAGATCTTGGCGGATTTGGTGAAAGTTTTGAAAAAAGGGCCGACTCCCCCGGTGCTGCTTCAATCTGAGGTGGTTTGCCGGATGCTCCGGTTCGGGCAAGTCGGGTGACACAAATATCGATCAAAGTCAGCAGCAATTCGAATTTATCGCCGTTACCACGCTGACTTACGGCCTCTGCCAATTTGAGGGCACGTTGCCGGTCAAAGTCGGGCATACTGGAAAAGAGTTGTATCACTTGATGGTACATTTCGACGCCATCTAAACTTCCTATGCGTAAAGCTTCGCCGACTGAACCAGCAGATAGTTCGGTCAATGCAGGTGTCTCCTCGATCTCTGGGTCGGCCTGTTGCAGTGCCAAATGCATATGCTCGGGCGACAATGGGTGCAGACGCAACTCCCGACATCTTGACCGAATGGTTGGCAGAAGGCGAGAAGGTTGGTGCGAGATCAACAGGATGGTCGTGCGTGCCGGAGGTTCTTCCAACATTTTAAGCAGGCCATTGGCCGCATTCATATTCATATCGTCGGCACTGTCCACGATCACGACACGCCGCCCGCCGTCCGTTGACGACAAATGTAGAAAATGGGTAAGGCCGCGAATGTCATCAATCACGATCTGATCACGTATACGTCCTGTTTTTGGATTGACGCTGCGTGTGATACTGTGAAGTCCGGCCTCAGATCGCGCAGCAATGCGGCGCGCTACTGGGTTTTCACGATCGATGTGTAGAGATGCAAAAGTTGGTGGATCATCAAACAAGTTGTCAACGGTATTTGCGGGGGTGGCCAACAGGAACCTAGCGATTTGCCATGCAAGAGTTGCTTTGCCGACACCAAGTGGGCCTGTAATGAGCCACCCGTGATGCAACCGGCTGGCATTAAATGAGTGAAGGAATTCTCTGACAGCGCTGTCCTGACCTATCAGTTGGAGTGTGTCTCTGGGGTGTGGAGCGTTTGGTACACGGTCGGGTTCGGTTTCGTTGCTCACGCCAGTTTCTCCAGCGTAAGCCGTGTGACGTCCTCGGCAACCACTTCTGGAGTACGGCCACCATCAACAACGCGAAATCTGTCGGCAAACTCGTCGGCCAGCAAAAGAAAGCCTTTGCGCATTTGCTCTTGCATGGCCTGCCCAAAGTCCTCGAATCTTTCCTCAGAGGTCTGCCGTGCTTTGGCACGGTTGAGACCAATGGTTGGGTCCATATCTATTAATAAGGTTAGGTCTGGCTCACGCCCAATCATCAAGCTGTGTAATTGGTCAACAATGCCTCTAAGGTCGCCTCGTGAGAGACCTTGATACATGCGGGTGCTGTCTGCAAACCGATCACAAATTACTACTTTCCCTTGCGCAAGTGCTGGTAAGATTGTGCGCTCTAGATGGTCGCGACGGGCCGCTGTGAACAACAAGATTTCAGTTTCGGCGGACCAGCGGTCAGGGTCACCCTCTAGCACCAGCGAGCGAATTTCTTCAGCACCCGGTGAACCACCCGGCTCTCGGGTCAATACGACGTCATACCCGTCAGCAAGCAGCTTGCTTGCTAGCATCCGTGCTTGTGTCGACTTTCCTGATCCGTCGATGCCTTCAAAAGTAATGAACGTTGCACCGAGTTTCAAAGCGCACCCTGTGGTGCAAATCCAAGCTGCTCCATAAGAACGCCTGTTGCCGTGCGCATACGTATTGTGAATCCGCCCTCGGGAATATCGCTTTCTGCGAAAAGAGGCACCCTGATTTCTGGTAAATCTTCTGGCATAAGCACCAGCTGAGCGAGTTCCTGACCCTTGGTTATTGGAGCTTGCAATGGCCCTTGGTAAATGACCTCGGCCTTGACTCCATTCTGTGCCAAAACTGGCAAAAGTACTGTAACATCAGTCCCAGGAACGAGGCCAACGCGAGGATGCTTGCCCATCCAGACCTCGGCTTCGGCGACCCGTTGACCAGCTCGCGCCAACGTTGACTCAGAAAACTGCCTAAAGGCCCAGTTTACAATCTGTTGAGACACCTCAGCCCGTTCCTTTGCACTTTTTAGGCCAGAAAAAGCAAAAGTCACTCGGCGTCCATCCTGAGTTGCAGATCCGACAAGTCCATAGCCTGACTCGGATGTATGTCCTGTCTTCAATCCATCGGCACCAATATCCATTTTTAGCAATGGGTTACGGTTATTTACGTTTTGTGGCGCTCGGCCATCAAAACCAAAGGTTGTTTCTGCAAACATTGGATAAAAGTCTGGAAACTCCGTTATTAACTGATTGGCAAGCAGCACGAGGTCACGCATACTCATTCGATGGCCGGGTGCTGGCCAACCGTTGGAATTGGCAAAAGTCGAGTTCGTCATTCCCATCTGTCGGGCGCGTCGGGTCATCAGACGAGCGAATCCAGCTTCTGTGCCATCTGGGCTGAGTGTTTCGGCGAGAACGGCGCAAGCGTCGTTGCCCGACAGCACAATTATACCGCGCAGTAGGTCAATAACTTTGACGCGATCAGTTGTGTCCAAAAACATGGTTGATCCACCGTAGCTCATCGCATGCTGAGACACGGGCAGTTTTTCCTCAGTCGATAAGCGTCCATCTCGGATCGCCTCAAAGGCCATGTATAAGGTCATGAGCTTAGACATGGATGCTGGCGGCAGGGGATTATCAGCATTTTTAGCCATAAGCACCGTTCCGGTGGTCTGATCCATGACAAATGCAGCACCTGCCCGAGTTTCGAAAGCCCGTGCAGCAGTGAACGAAAGGGCTAATACGAGGGTCAGCGTGGTGGCGAACAGGCGCGGCATATTGCGTCTCCGTCAGTTGGTCACGGCGTAGGCGTCAGTGAAGCCCGCGCCATGCACTTTCTTTATCATCGAATTGAGGTCGGATTTGCCGGACGCAGGTCCAACCAAGACTCGCCAAAAAGTTTTCTTTCCCGACGTGGTTTTTTTGATCAGTGGTGAAAGTCCTGCAACGCGCATCTGCTCTGAGGCATTTTTGGCATTGGCCTCCACCGAGAATATGCCAATCTGAACATACGGCTTCGCCAGAGAACTGGACTGTGGTTTCGGCGCTACTTCGGATTTTGCCGCGGTCGATGTGGCGGCCAATTCTGCAGCCTCCGCAGCGGCGATTGCCGCTGAAGCAGCAGCGATGGGCTCCAGTGGCGCTGCCTCGACTAAATCAGGCTGAGTTGCGACGCCGTCAGTGCCTTCAGGTACAGGAGGATCTTGAGGGACCTCCTCGCGGCGAATTGCGGTAACGTTCAATTCTACGGGTTGTCCCGCTAACATACCCAGCGCTTCTGCGGCATCTGAGGATACTTGAATTCGGGGGCCGGGAATTTCACGTTCGCGGCGGAACAGGGCGCCAATCACGAATTTTCCGTTTGTTTTGTTGCGCATGATGACGCGTTCGGGATCGGACACATCCGGATGCGCAGCCCAGACGCCACCCAATGATGGGCGGCCATCCCACAGTCCGGCTTCGGTTTGGGAGAAAACTTCAGGGACTTCGACATCGGTTTCTATTAGTTTAGTCGTTTGTCCCGCTGAGGCTTCGTTCGAAGGCTCGGTCGCTTTAAGGAATGAAAAGTTTTCTCCTTCAGTGCATGCCGTTGTGGTCAGTATCGACAGCAACGCGACCATGGACCCGGCACCGCGAAAAGGTATGCTCGCTGCACTTCTGGAAATCGCCATTTTATGCCCTTTGCCTGTTTGCGGTCGTTGCCGCATCTAACCAGATTTACACTACTTGCAATACCGGTCCATACAATATTGCGGAAACTTTACCCTCATGCGGTTTCCAATGAAAGGCTGTGCTTAGTAATAGGCGAAAAATTACTGTGCAATGGGTTGCATATGAGCGAGCACACCATTAGACGCAGTACCGCTGGAGGAGTGGCAGAGTGGTCGAATGCACTGGTCTTGAAAACCAGCGAGGGTTAACGCCCTCCGTGGGTTCGAATCCCACCTCCTCCGCCACTACCCCATATAACTTATTGTTATTTATTGCTTTGTTTGGAGCTGGCGTTCCGAACTATCTAAAGAACAGCCATCCTGAAAATGATGCTTCTGACCGCGATTTGCCACTTGAGCGCTTCTACAACGCCAGGCAACGCACCGCCCTATTTAAACGCATGGCTACTAGGTGCCTGAGAATCCCCAGCTGCACAGCTGATGACTAGCCGCTAACGTTCGTGCAAGGCACTTAGTCGACGCTTTTTACGCATCTGACATGCCCGTTGTTCG
>ENA-UZXD01000586-UZXD01000586.1-metagenome-genome-assembly--contig:-Day-3-50m-contig-586_pt1 | contig 55970 bp, 37 predicted proteins | sample MGYA00260344_ERZ794904 | MGnify/ENA metagenome assembly ERZ794904 | reverse complement strand
ACAAGTCAGGAGTTAGCTTATTATCAACAAGCGGCAGACCCGCTCTAATCGTGTCTGCTGGCGTGGATATTCCATGGTAGTGAGAGAGCCACTGCAAACTATAGGAAAGGGCGTCTGCATTCGCCTCTTGAAAATGGGGCTGAATATTCATATCGATATGTCTAGCAACACCCTTACCCAAAGATGCGTCATATTTGTCTCTATTAATATACTGGCATTATTTTGTAACCGATTTCATTTGGCGAGGTACTTGTAATAGTCTTCGCCTAGGGCACAACAATACAGAAACTATAGCAATCTATCCTTGGCTTTACCTATCTTTACATTAGGCTTCAATAGATATAGTGATTGGCCTAGATCAATTATTCTTAACATAATGAATTATTGACCATGGTGTCAACTATTAGGTGCCGGTTATTTATAAATATATTTAATACAAAAAAACCCAAGCTGCTTACACAGTCTTGGGTTTTTAATGAAGCCTAGGCAACCGGGTTAAAACCCGGCCTAGAACAAAACTAGACGCTATCCGCCAGTCATCTCTGCTCGCAGGGCTTCTGTCAGAGCTGCTTGCACTTCTTCTGCACTTACAGTCGCCGTACCTTCAGCACGCATTTGCTCTTGACGCTTGCGCTTACGCTCACTGTGATAAGCCAGACCGGTACCAGCAGGAATTAGACGACCTACTACCACGTTCTCCTTAAGACCACGCAGATGGTCTTTCTTACCGGTTACCGCTCCTTCAGTTAACACTCGCGTCGTTTCCTGGAAGGAAGCGGCAGAGATGAAGGATTCAGTAGCCAAAGAAGCCTTGGTAATACCCAACAACACACGTTGAGCATGGGCATGGATCTTATCTTCGTTATCCATACGCTCGTTCTCTTCCAAGAAACGATTGTATTCAACCTGATCACCTTTGATCAGTTTCGTATCACCTGAAGAAGTAACATCAACCTTGCGCAACATCTGACGCACAATGACTTCGATATGCTTATCGTTAATGCCTACACCCTGTAGTCGGTATACTTCCTGCACTTCAGTAGCAATGTAGTTAGCCAAGGCTTCAACACCCAAGATACGTAGGATATCATGTGGGTTGAAAGGACCATCAGCAATAACTTCACCCTTTTCTACAGTTTCACCTTCAAACACGTTCAGCACACGCCACTTAGGAATTAGCTCCTCGTATGTATCTGTGCCATCATTAGGAGTAATTACCAAGCGATTCTTACCCTTGGTTTCCTTACCAAAGGATACGATACCTGAAATCTCAGCCAAGATGGACGCATCCTTAGGCTTACGCGCTTCAAACAAGTCAGCAACTCGTGGCAGACCACCGGTAATATCTTTGTTACCAGCACTCTCCTGAGGAATACGTGCCAAAACATCACCAACAGACAGCTCACCGCCATCATTGATGCTTAACAAAGCACCACCTGGTAGTGGGTATTGAGCGGGCGTATCAGAATCCGTCATCATTAGATCCTTACCCTTAGCATCAACCAACTTCACCATTGGACGTAGGTCTTTACCAGCAGTAGGACGCTCGGCAACAGGGATGATTTGTGTGGTAGTAAGGCCCGTCAACTCATCAGTGTTGCGGTGCATGGTAATACCTTCTTCCAAACCAACAAACTGCACCTTACCGGCCAATTCAGACACAATGGGGTGAGTATGTGGATCCCAGGTAGCCACTACAGCTCCGGCTTCTACAGCTTCACCATCGGCCATGAGAATTACGGAACCGTATGGTAACTTATAACGTTCACGCTCACGACCATGCTCATCGGTAACACCCAATTCAACAGAACGAGATGTGGCGACCATACTACCATCAGCGCGGGTTACCGCTTTTAAGTTGTGCAGACGTATCTCGCCACCATTTTTCACTTCAATCTTATCAGCAGCTGCCGCTCGAGATGCCGCACCACCAATATGGAAGGTACGCATGGTCAACTGAGTACCAGGCTCACCGATAGACTGAGCAGCTACAACACCCACAGCCTCACCAATGTTAACTAAATGACCACGACCCAGGTCACGACCATAGCAATTGGAACACACACCGTAGCGAGTATTACAAGTAATTGGCGAGCGCGCCTTGATTTCGTCGATAGAAGACAAAGATTCATCAGTTTCTAAACGCTCAACCCAGCGCTCATCGATCAATGTGCCCTTAGCAATCAATACTTCTTGGGTTGTAGGGTTAACTACATCATCAGCAACAACACGACCCAGAATGCGCTCAGACAGTGGTACAATCACATCACCACCTTCAATCACTGGCTGCATAATCAGCCCTTCTTCAGTGCCACAGTCAACGTCTGTCACTACCAAATCTTGCGCTACGTCTACCAGACGACGCGTCAAGTAACCGGAGTTAGCCGTTTTCAAAGCTGTATCGGCCAAACCCTTACGAGCACCGTGAGTAGAGATAAAGTATTCCTGTACAGACAGGCCTTCACGGAAGTTAGCGGTAATGGGGGTTTCGATAATGGAGCCATCTGGCTTGGCCATCAAACCACGCATACCACCCAACTGACGCATCTGAGCTGCACTACCACGAGCTCCAGAGTCAGCCATCATATATACAGAGTTGAAGGATTCTTGTTCAACTTTCTTGCCGTCAGAATCTATGACTGAGTCTACTTTCAAAGTATCCATCATGGCGCCAGCAACCAATTCGTTGGCACGGGACCAGATATCGATAACCTTGTTGTACTTTTCACCTTGGGTCACCAAACCATCACGGAACTGACCTTCGATCTCGCGTACTTCGTCTTCGGCCTCATCAATGATCGCGGCTTTCTTATCCGGGATAACAAAGTCATTCACGCCAACAGAAGAGCCAGAACGAGTAGCGTAAGAGAAGCCGGTGTACATTAGCTGGTCAGCAAAGATAACCGTTTCTTTTAGGCCCACGTTACGATAGCAGGCGTTGATCAAGTTAGAGATAGCCTTCTTTTTCATAGCTTGGTTAATCAAGCTATAAGGCAAACCTTTTGGCATAATAGAAGACAGTAAAGCACGGCCCACTGTGGTATCTACCAGCAGTTGCTGGGGCACCATTTCGCCAGTTTCTTCATCACGTTCGTACTCAAATACGCGCACTTTCACTTTGGCTTGCAAGTCAACTTGCTTAGCACCAAAGGCACGCTCGGCCTCAGCCACATCAGCAAAAACCATACCCTCGCCCTTGGCGTTAATACGATCACGCGTCATGTAGTAGATGCCCAAAACCACGTCCTGAGAAGGCACGATAATTGGCTCACCGTTGGCTGGCGACAGGATGTTATTGGTAGACATCATCAGGGCGCGAGATTCTAACTGAGCTTCCAAAGTTAACGGTACGTGTACCGCCATTTGGTCACCGTCAAAGTCAGCGTTGTAGGCCGCACATACCAGTGGGTGCAACTGAATCGCTTTACCTTCGATCAATACCGGTTCAAACGCCTGAATACCTAAACGGTGCAAGGTTGGTGCACGGTTTAACATCACTGGGTGTTCGCGGATTACTTCGGCAAGGATATCCCAAACTTCCGCTGTTTCACGCTCTACCATCTTCTTGGCAGCTTTTATGGTAGTTGCAAGACCGCGCAACTCCAACTTGGAGAAGATAAACGGCTTGAACAATTCCAAAGCCATTTTTTTAGGCAAACCACACTGATGCAATTTCAGATAAGGGCCAACCACGATGACCGAACGGCCAGAATAGTCAACACGTTTACCCAATAGGTTCTGACGGAAGCGGCCCTGCTTACCCTTGATCATGTCAGCCAAGGACTTCAGAGGACGCTTGTTAGAACCAGTAATAGCACGACCACGACGACCATTGTCCAACAGCGCATCCACAGATTCCTGCAGCATACGCTTTTCGTTGCGTACGATAATATCGGGAGCAGCCAGATCCAACAAACGCTTCAAACGGTTATTACGGTTGATAACGCGACGGTACAAGTCGTTCAAGTCAGAAGTCGCAAAACGTCCGCCATCCAGAGGTACCAATGGGCGCAAATCAGGTGGCAAAATAGGCAGCACATTAAGTACCATCCATTCTGGCTTGTTGCCTGAATGCAAGAAGGCTTCCATCAGCTTCAAACGCTTGGACAATTTCTTGATTTTGGTTTCGGAATTGGTGTTAGGAATTTCTTCACGCAGTTGCGCTACTTCCTGTTCCAAATCCATATCACGCAACAGGCCTTGAATTGCTTCAGCACCCATCTTGGCGTCAAAATCATCACCAAATTCTTCCAACGCTTCAAAATACTGTTCGTCATTCATCAGCTGGCCACGCTCAAGGGTGGTCATACCTGGGTCGATAACGATAAAGCTTTCAAAGTAAAGTACACGCTCAATATCACGTAGGGTAATGTCCAACAACAAACCAATACGTGATGGCAGCGACTTTAAGAACCAAATGTGAGCCACTGGGCTGGCCAGCTCAATGTGACCCATGCGCTCACGGCGCACCTTGGCTAACGCTACTTCTACGCCACATTTTTCACAGATAACACCGCGGTGCTTTAGACGCTTGTACTTGCCACACAGGCATTCGTAGTCTTTTACTGGGCCAAAGATCTTGGCACAGAAAAGGCCTTCACGCTCTGGCTTAAAGGTACGATAGTTAATGGTTTCAGGCTTTTTTACCTCACCGAAAGACCAAGAACGGATCATTTCGGGAGAAGCCAGACCAATACGGATAGTGTCAAATTCGTCCGTGTGGCCTTGTGCCTTCAATAATTTCAATAAATCTTTCATTGCCTTCTCCAATTAACCTTAGTCGGTTTCCAACTCAATATCGATACCCAAAGAACGAATCTCTTTAATCAATACATTGAAGGATTCTGGCATGCCAGGTTCCATACGATGGTCGCCATCCACGATATTCTTGTACATCTTGGTTCGGCCATTCACGTCATCAGATTTCACAGTTAGCATTTCCTGCAAGGTATATGCTGCACCGTATGCTTCCAAGGCCCACACTTCCATTTCACCGAAGCGCTGACCACCGAATTGTGCTTTACCACCTAACGGCTGCTGGGTAACCAGACTGTAAGAACCTGTAGAACGAGCGTGCATCTTGTCGTCAACCAAGTGGTTCAACTTCAACATATACATGTAACCTACTGTTACAGGACGTTCGAATTGCTCACCAGTGCGGCCGTCGTACAACCAGGTTTGACCAGAACTATCTAGACCACCTAGCTCTAACAGACGCTTGATTTCGGCTTCTTCGGCACCGTCAAATACAGGTGTTGCCAAGGGCACACCGGCTTTCAAGTTCTTGGCTAGCTCAAGGATTTCATCATCCGAGAAACTATCCAAATCTTCGCGACGTTTGCATTTATCATCATTGTAAACCTGATCCAAGAAATTACGAATACCGGCCACAGCCTTGCCGCGTTCTTGCATTAGCATTTCTTCAACACGTTCACCCAAGCCTTTGGCAGCCATACCCATATGGGTTTCTAGGATCTGTCCAACGTTCATACGCGAGGGAACACCTAGAGGGTTCAAAACAATGTCTACAGTCTTACCGTATTCATCAAATGGCATGTCTTCAACAGGCATAATTACGGAAATTACACCCTTGTTACCATGACGACCAGCCATCTTATCACCAGGCTGTATACGACGTTTAACAGCAACGTATACCTTGACGATCTTCAGCACGCCAGGTGCCAAGTCATCGCCTGTTTGCAGCTTTTTCTTCTTGTCTTCGAACTTCTCGTCCAACTCTTTGCGTTTTTCTTCCAAAGATTGTTGGGCTAGTTCCAACTGCTGTTGCAAGGCATCATCGGCCATGCGCAGCTTAAACCATTCGCTGCGTTCCAACTCAGCCAGGGCTTCAGCAGACAGCTTTTGACCTTTACTGAAACCAGCACCACCATTCACTTCTGCGCCAGTTAGGGCATTGGTTAAACGGCCATAGGTGGCTTCTGAAACGATGCGGAATTCATCATTCAAGTCCTTGCGGATTTGGTCCATCTGCTGCTGTTCAATCGACAGCGCACGTTGATCCTTGTCCACCCCATCACGGGTAAATACCTGAACGTCAATAACAGTACCTGTGGTACCCGTCTTAACGCGCAAAGAAGTATCTTTCACGTCAGAGGCTTTTTCACCAAAGATAGCACGCAATAACTTCTCTTCTGGTGTCAGCTGGGTCTCACCTTTTGGTGTTACCTTGCCAACCAGAATATCACCAGGGCCAACTTCAGCACCAATGTGCACAATGCCAGACTCATCTAGCTTGGCTAGAGCACTTTCGCCAACATTAGGGATATCAGAAGTGATTTCTTCACTACCCAATTTGGTATCACGTGCCACACAAGTTAATTCCTGAATGTGAATTGTCGTAAAGCGATCTTCCTTTACCACATTCTCAGAGATCAAGATGGAATCTTCGAAGTTGTAACCATTCCAAGGCATAAAGGCGATACGCATGTTCTGGCCCAAGGCCAGCTCACCGAGGTCAACAGAAGGACCATCAGCCAGCACATCTCCGCGACCTACAACATCACCCAGATTCACGATAGCGCGCTGGTTAATGCAGGTGTTCTGGTTAGAACGGATGTATTTGGTTAAGTTGTAGATATCAACACCGGCGTCGCCAGCCGTTGTCTCAGCATCATGTGCCTTAACAACGATACGACCCGCATCAACGGATTCCACAACACCGCCACGTTCGGCGACAACACAAACACCAGAGTTCTGAGCTACGTGACGTTCCATACCGGTACCAACTAGCGGCTTTTGCGCCTGCAAGGTCGGTACAGCTTGACGCTGCATGTTGGAACCCATCAAGGCACGGTTCGCATCATCGTGTTCCAAGAACGGAATCAAAGACGCCGCAACGGATACTACCTGACGTGGTGACACGTCCATGTAGTCAACGCTTTCTGGCGACATCAATGTAAACTCATTCTCGTGACGCACTGTCACCAAATCTTCAACAAAGCGATTGCTGTCATCTAGCTCAGCATTTGCCTGAGCGATGATATGCTGGCTTTCTTCAATGGCCGACAAGTACTGAATGTCGTCGGTAGCAACACCATCAACAACCTTACGATAAGGCGTTTCCAAGAAACCATAGTCATTGGTGCGTGCATAGGTGGACAGGGAGTTGATCAAACCGATGTTTGGACCTTCCGGTGTCTCGATAGGACATACACGCCCGTAGTGGGTTGGGTGCACGTCACGTACCTCAAAGCCAGCACGTTCACGAGTCAGACCACCAGGGCCTAAAGCAGAAACACGACGCTTGTGAGTAACTTCTGACAAGGGGTTGTTTTGGTCCATAAACTGAGACAGTTGGCTAGAACCAAAGAATTCTTTGATCGCTGCTGACACTGGCTTGGCGTTGATTAAGTCCTGTGGCATTAGGCCATCAGACTCAGCCAGGCTCAAACGCTCTTTAACTGCACGCTCTACACGCACTAGGCCAACACGGAACTGGTTTTCAGCCATTTCGCCAACTGAGCGAACGCGGCGGTTACCTAGGTGGTCAATGTCATCCACCATGCCTTTACCGTTACGGATATCGATCAAGGTTGTCATGACCGAGACAATGTCTTGATCATTAAGTATACCTTCACCGGTTTCATCACCACGACCCAAACGGCGGTTAAACTTCATACGACCCACGGCAGACAAATCATAACGATCACTGCTGAAGAACAAGTTCTGGAACAAAGTTTCGGCAGCTTCCTTAGTCGGTGGCTCGCCAGGACGCATCATGCGATAGATTTCAACCAGAGCTTCCAACTGTGTACGAGTCGGGTCACTTGTCAAGGTATCGGATATGAAAGAGCCACAATCCAAATCATTGGTGTAGATCAACGGTAAGTCCGTAATACCGGCTTCGTTGACAGCACGCAACAATTCCAATGTAACTTCGCTATTACAGTCGGCAATTAGCTCGCCAGTAGCTGGGTTCACTAGATCAATGGCGATCTTCTTGCCAACTAGGTATTCTTCTGGCACGTCCAGAGTCTCGATACCGGCTTTTTCCAATTGGCGAATATGACGTGCAGTTACACGACGGCCTTCTTCAATCAGCACCTTGCCATTACCGCCTTTAATGCTAAAGGTGGCGGTTTCACCACGCAGACGCGCAGGAACCAAATCCATGGAGTAGTTGCCATCGGCAATACGTACATCCACATTGTCGAAGAAACTGGCCAAAATTTGTTCGCTGGTATAACCCAAAGCGCGCAATAAAATAGAAGCTGGCAACTTACGGCGACGGTCAATACGTACAAATAATAAATCTTTGGGGTCAAACTCAAAGTCCAACCAAGAGCCACGGTAAGGGATAACGCGAGCGTTATACAACAACTTGCCTGAGCTGTGTGTTTTGCCCTTGTCGTGATCGAAGAACACACCTGGTGAACGGTGCAACTGAGAAACGATAACACGCTCAGTACCATTGACGACAAAAGTGCCGTTGTCCGTCATTAAGGGCATTTCGCCCATATAGACTTCTTGCTCTTTGATGTCTTTAATAGCCTTGGTCTTGGAGTCACGATCATAAATCACCAGGCGTACTTTCACGCGCAGTGGTGCCGCATAGGTAATACCCCGTAGTTGACATTCTTTAACATCAAATACCGGCTCTCCTAGCTTGTAGCTCACGTATTCCAGTGACGCATTTCCTGAGAAGGATACGATTGGAAAAACGGAGTCAAAAGCAGCTTCCAGACCCTGATAGGTACGCTTGTCAGCGTGCTTTCCAGACTGTAAGAACTTGCGATAGGAATCGATTTGAATGGCCAAAAGATAGGGCACATCCATGACCGGAGGTAGCTTACCGAAATCCTTGCGGATACGTTTTTTCTCAGTATATGAGTAAGGCATCAGTATTCCCCGATTTGGGTCTTTCTACATAAAGACCGTTAGTAGGAAAGAAGCTTGGGCGGTTTTGCCTGTCACTTCTATTAGTTCCATTTTTGCCCTGGGCGACGGGTGGAATCCCGTTAAATCATGCTAGTTGAAACAAGTTTCAAGCCAGCCTCTTTCGGATCTTTACGGTGTTAAAAACAGCCATCTAAGAACCGAAAAAGGCCGGTGGCAAATTTGCCACCAGCCATTCAAACTCAAACACCGTAAAGCGTCCAAGCTAGCAAGCAATGCTTACTTAATTTCAGCCTTAGCACCGGCTTCTTCAAGTTCCTTAACCAATGCTTCGGCGTCTTCCTTAGAAAGACCTTCCTTAACAGCGGCAGGTGCACTTTCAACCAAGCCTTTAGCTTCTTTCAGGCCAAGACCTGTAGCGCTACGAACAGCCTTGATAGCGTTCACTTTCTTCTCGCCAGCTGCAACCAGAATTACGTCAAATTCTGTTTGTTCTTCAGCAGCTGCACCAGCGTCACCGCCAGCAGCAGGGCCAGCAGCAGCTACAGCTGCAGTTACACCGAACTTTTCTTCCATTGCTGCGATCAGATCTACAACATCCATTACGGACATGTCAGCAACGGCATTGATGATATCGTCTTTAGTGATAGACATAACAATTCCTAAATATTTTCAAATGTCCCTTGGGACATATTAATCATGCGCAAATTGCAATAAGTGACTCACTCTCGTGAAATCGAAACTTATGCAGCTTCCTGTTCTTTTTGATCGCGGATTGCAGCTAGAGTGCGAGCCAGCTTGCTGGTTGCACCTTGCATTACGCTCATCAACTTGGCAATCGCTTCGTCGTATGTTGGCAAAGATGCCAATACGTCGATTTGAGAGGCTTCCATCAGGTTGCCTTCAAACGCCAGTGCTTTTACTTCAAACTTGTCGTTTTTCTTTGCAAAATCTTTAAACAAACGGGCGCCAGCGCCTGGATGTTCGTTAGAAAATGCAATGATACTTGGACCGCTGAAGGAGTCCTGCAGGCACGCGTAATCGGTACCTTCGACAGCCAGCTTAGCCAAAGTATTACGCACAACACGTACATATACTCCAGCTTCACGAGCGTCTTTACGCAGGGCAGTCATGTCAGTTACAGACACGCCACGGGAATCCGCGACAACTGCTGACAATGCACTGGTGGCTGCTTCGTTGACTTCTGCGACAATCGCTTTCTTGTCTTCGAGACCAATAGCCACGCTATTTCTCCTAGATAAGATTATCCAACTCTCCACCACCGAAATGGTGAAGCCCTTTATACGGTGTTGGACTCAGAATTCTGAATCGGGTTCACCGTCTGCGTAGGAAATATTAAGAAAGCCACTACAGCCTTCACCTACGGTCTTTGACAATTCTGGTATAACCAGAACCCTCAAATTGCCCTTACTCTGTAAACTGACCAAAAAACCCGTTTACAAAGCAAGGAATAACCGACATAAGTCGGTCAAAAGTTCTTAGAACTTCAAGGCGCCGTGATCAACAGTCAAGCCAGGACCCATAGTCGTAGATAGGGTCACCTTCTTCATGTAGATACCTTTAGCGGCCGCAGGCTTCATCTTTTTCAAGTCGCCCAGTAGAGCAATCAGGTTTTCTTGCAGTGCCTCAGCAGTGAAGTTAGCCTTGCCCAATGTGCAATGAATAATGCCAGCCTTGTCAGCACGGTAGCGTACTTGACCAGCCTTAGCGTTTTTAACAGCTGTTTCAACGTCAGGAGTCACAGTGCCAACCTTAGGGTTAGGCATCAGACCACGTGGGCCTAAAATTTGACCCAACTGACCAACCACACGCATGGCGTCTGGTGTTGCAATTACAACATCAAAATCCATGTTGCCGGCCTTAACATCGGCCGCCAATTCGTCCATGCCTACCAGCTCAGCGCCCGCTGCTTTGGCTTTCTCAGCGTTTTCACCCTGAGTAAATACAGCAACACGTACGTCTTTACCAGTACCATTAGGCAATACTGTAGAACCACGTACAACCTGATCGGATTTACGTGGATCAACACCCAAATTAATGGCTACATCTACAGCTTCGGCAAACTTAACATTTGACAATTCAGCCAGCAGGGTAACTGCTTCCGCCACTCCATATACTTTGCCAATTTCTACTTTCTCAGCAATCGCCTTGGCACGCTTAGTCATCTTAGCCATTAGTTTACACCTTCTACATTTAGACCCATGGAGCGAGCACTGCCAGCGATAGTGCGCACAGCAGCATCCATATCAGCCGCAGTCAAATCAGCTGCTTTAGTAGTAGCGATTTCTTCTAACTGCTCACGAGTAACAGTACCTACTTTGTCAGTATTTGGACGAGCAGAACCGCTCTTCAGGCCAGCAGCCTTTTTCAACAATACTGCAGCAGGAGGAGTTTTAGTGATAAAAGTAAAGCTACGATCAGCATACACAGTGATAACTACAGGAACAGGCATACCTGCTTCCATGCTTTGTGTTTGTGCGTTAAAAGCTTTACAGAATTCCATGATATTCACACCATGCTGACCTAGTGCAGGACCAACTGGTGGACTTGGGTTGGCCTTACCGGCTGCAACCTGAAGCTTGATATAGGCTTCGACTTTCTTTGCCATTGCAAATTTCCTCTTAATGGGTGCGAACGCTTGTTTAGAGCTCCCCAGCACATAAAACATTCGGACTGCCCGAATGCGCAAAACCCTGAGCGCCACATAGGCCCCAGGGTCATAGGTCGAACTCACTGTGCCCAGTGAGCACGATGGTCCAACTGGTGAGCTAAAGTCTGAACTACATATTCAACTTTAGCCCGCCTTATATTAAGCTTTTTCTACCTGCCCAAATTCCAATTCAACTGGCGTAGAACGCCCGAAGATCGTTACCGCTACCTGCAGGCGACTTTTCTCATAATTGACTTCTTCAACCACGCCATTAAAGTCAGCAAACGGACCATCAATAACACGCACCATTTCACCTGGCTCAAAGATAGTCTTGGGTCTAGGCGCCTCTGCACCAGACTCAACACGCTCCAGAATAGCGTCAGCCTCACGCTCAGTAATAGGGGCAGGTCTGTCAGCCGTACCACCAATAAAGCCCATTACACGAGGTGTTTCCTTAACCATATGCCAAGTGTCATCATTCAGGTCCATTTGAACCAACACATAACCAGGATAAAATTTACGCTCACTACGACGCTTTTTACCGGCGCGCATCTCGACTACTTCCTCAGTAGGCACCAAGATATCGCCAAACATGTCCTGCATTTCGAAGCGACTCACACGCTCCTGTAATGAGCGCATAACCTGCTTCTCATATCCGGAGTAAGCGTGAACGACGTACCAGCGCTTTGCCATGATCGTTTCCTATTGGTTAACCGATTATAGAAGAGACAGCCCAACTCAGCAGCGAGTCCAGACCCCACAACAACAATGCCATTACCAATACAACAGCAATAACAATCAAGGTGGTCTGCATGGTCTCCTGACGATTAGGCCATACTACCTTACGGATTTCATTTCTTGCTTCCTTGAACATAATCAAGAAAGACTTACCTTTCACTGTTTGTGCAGCAGTAAAACCTGCCACCAAAGCAACGGCAACCAGCCCCAATACACGGTATAGCAAGGACTGGTCAGAATAGACAGAGTTCCCAACTACGCCCAAAGCGATCAGGGCCACAACGATCAGCCACTTAGGGGTGTCGAAACGGTTGTCTTGTGTGTCTGTCTTGGCGCTCATCTAGAAAGCCTCTACTCGTTGTTCTATGGTTAGACTGCTGTGGGCTTCTTCCCACAAACCCTGCTATTAAAACAAGGCCTAATAATATGGCAGGCCAGGAGGGATTCGAACCCCCAACATTCGGTTTTGGAGACCGACGTTCTGCCGTTGGAACTACTGGCCTAGAACTGTTTTTCGCTTGCGCACAACGCACATACGAAAAGTTCGGGACGCGTATATTATACGTGACCCGAACTTATTGCAAGCACTAAATGCTTGAAAGCCGGCGCAATTTTCCGGCTTATCGAACCAATGTCCGACCTACAGATTAGTCTAGGATCTTGGCTACTACGCCAGCACCTACAGTACGGCCACCTTCGCGAATCGCGAAACGCAGACCTTCATCCATAGCAATCGGGTTGATCAACTCAACCGTCATCTGAACGTTGTCACCTGGCATTACCATTTCTACGCCAGCAGGTAGCTCACAAGCACCTGTTACGTCAGTAGTACGGAAGTAAAACTGTGGACGGTAACCCTTGAAGAATGGCGTATGACGACCACCTTCATCTTTACCTAACACATACACTTCTGCTTCAAAACGTGTGTGAGGTGTGATCGAACCTGGCTTAGCCAATACCTGACCACGCTCCACTTCTTCACGCTTGGTGCCACGCAACAAGATACCAACGTTCTCACCCGCACGACCTTCGTCAAGCAGCTTACGGAACATTTCAACACCAGTACAAGTAGTCTTGGTAGTTTCTTTGATACCCACCATTTCTACATCGTTACCCACGTTGATGATACCGCGCTCGATACGGCCTGTTACTACAGTACCACGACCTTGGATAGAGAATACGTCTTCGATTGGCATGATGAAGTCGCCATCGATCGCACGCTCAGGCTCTGGAATGTAAGAGTCCAGAGTTTCTACCAGTGTCTTCACAGCAGTAGTACCCATCTCGTTGCCGTCTTCGCCGTTTAGGGCCATCAAAGCAGATCCTGGGATGATTGGCGTGTCGTCGCCTGGGAATTCATATTCTTCCAGCAACTCACGTAATTCCATTTCAACCAGCTCTAACATCTCTTCGTATTCTTCAGAATCAGCACCGCCACAGTCTTCTGCTAGCAGGTCAGCTTTATTCAAAAATACCACGATGTAAGGTACACCAACCTGACGCGACAGCAAGATGTGCTCACGAGTCTGAGGCATTGGGCCGTCAGTGGCGCCACATACCAAGATCGCACCGTCCATCTGAGCAGCACCGGTGATCATGTTTTTCACATAGTCAGCGTGCCCTGGGCAGTCAACGTGGGCGTAGTGACGATTTGGAGAATCGTATTCTACGTGGGAAGTAGCGATGGTAATACCACGCTCACGCTCTTCTGGAGCGTTATCGATTTGTGCAAAATCTTTCAGTTCGCCGCCCCAAGTCTCAGCACATACGCGTGTTAGCGCAGCTGTTAGAGTGGTTTTACCGTGGTCAACGTGACCGATGGTGCCGACGTTTACGTGCGGCTTGTTACGTTCAAACTTTTCCTTAGCCATGAGTAAGTTACCCTTTCTAAAATTAATAATTAGGCTTGATTAATAACCGCGTCAGCAATATTTTGGGGAGCTTCGGCGTAACATTCAAATTCCATAGAGTAGCTAGCACGGCCTTGAGTTGCAGAACGCAAATCAGTGGCATAACCAAACATTTCACCCAATGGAACCTGAGCATTGATGACTTTACCCGCTGGGGTGTCATCCATTCCCTGCACCAAACCACGGCGACGATTCAGGTCTCCCATCACGTCCCCCATGTTGGCTTCAGGGGTCACTACTTCAACCTTCATCATCGGCTCTAGTAAGCAGGGATCTGCTTCTTGAGCATACTTTCTCAAAGCTTGAGAAGCAGCGATTTTAAAGGCCATTTCATTAGAGTCTACATCGTGGAAAGAGCCGTCATAAAGACGCGCTTTTAAGCCTAATAGAGGGTAGCCGGCTATAACGCCGTTTTGCATTTGCTCTTGAAAGCCCTTCTGGATGGCTGGAATGTATTCCTTAGGAATAGCACCACCCACGATTTCATTAATAAACTCTAACCCTTCTTCATCAGAAGGACTAAATTCAACAACTACATGACCATATTGGCCGCGCCCACCAGATTGGCGCGCAAACTTGTGATTGGCATCAACAGCGGCACGGATCTTCTCGCGATAGGCCACACGAGGCTTACCGATATTGGCTTCTACACTGAATTCACGGCGCATACGATCAACGATGATATCGAGGTGTAATTCACCCATACCAGCGATAATGGTTTGACCAGTTTCTTCATCAGTTTTCACCCGAAAAGAAGGATCTTCCTGAGCTAACTTGCCCAGGGCTATGCCCATTTTCTCCTGGTCAGCCTGTGACTTTGGCTCAACAGCAACGGAGATAACAGGTTCTGGAAATTCCATACGCTCCAAAACAATACGATTGTTCTGATCACATAGGGTATCACCAGTTGTCACGTCTTTAAGACCAATAGCGGCAGCGATATCGCCAGCACGCACTTCTTTGATCTCTTCACGGTTGTTGGAATGCATTTGCACCATACGACCCACGCGTTCACGTTTACCCTTTACAGAGTTAAACACGGCATCGCCGGAGCTTAGCACACCAGAATACACCCGCATGAAAGTCAATGTACCCACAAAGGGGTCAGTAGCAATCTTGAAGGCCAAGGCAGCAAACGGCGCCTTGTCATCTGCGGCACGAGATTCAACGGTTTCACCGTCTTCCTTGGTGCCTTCAATTGCTTTTACTTCAAGGGGTGACGGCATAAATTCGATAACGGAGTCCAAGACAGCCTGCACACCTTTGTTCTTAAAGGCAGAACCTGCATGTACTAGAACAATCTCATTCGCCAAGGTACGGGCACGTAGACCAGCTTTAATCTCTTCGAGATTCAGCTCGCCTTCTTCCAAATACTTGTCCATCAACTCATCATTAGCTTCTGCCGCCGCCTCAATCAGCATCTCACGATACTCTTCAGCTTGGGCCACCATATCAGCAGGAATATCTTCCAGCTCATAGGTCATGCCTTGATCAGCTTCATTCCACATGATGGCTTTCATGCGCAACAAGTCTACGACACCTTTAAATTCATCCTCGGCCCCAATAGCCAGGTGAATCGGTACAGCATTAGCACCCAGACGCTCCTGCAGTTGCTCAACCACCATAAGGAAGTCAGCACCTGCGCGGTCCATCTTGTTAACAAACACCATACGTGGCACAGCGTACTTGTTAGCTTGACGCCAAACGGTTTCCGTTTGCGGCTGGACACCGGAAGAACCACACAAAACAACCACCGCGCCATCAAGCACACGCAAGGAACGTTCAACTTCAATAGTGAAGTCAACGTGCCCTGGCGTGTCAATGATATTGACGCGGTGATCATCGAACTGTTGGTTCATACCCTTCCAGAAACAGGTAGTAGCTGCAGAAGTAATGGTAATACCACGCTCCTGCTCCTGTTCCATCCAGTCCATGGTGGCGGCACCATCGTGCACTTCACCAATTTTGTGAGACAAGCCTGTGTAAAACAAAATGCGTTCCGTAGTCGTGGTTTTACCCGCGTCAACGTGGGCAACGATACCAATATTACGATAACGATCAATAGGTGTCTTACGAGCCATTGCTTAAGTCTCTTACTGGAATTAGAAGCGGAAGTGAGAAAACGCCTTGTTGGCTTCGGCCATACGGTGAACGTCTTCACGTTTCTTAACCGCAGCGCCTTTACCTTCAGCAGCATCCATAATCTCACCAGCTAAACGCAGGGCCATAGATTTCTCACCGCGTTTGCGGGCAAAATCAGCCAACCAGCGCATAGCTAGAGCAGCACGACGTGCTGGGCGAACTTCAACAGGAACTTGGTAGGTAGCACCACCTACACGGCGAGACTTAACCTCAACCATAGGGGCGATGGCTTCTAGAGCCTGTTCAAAAGCTTCAAGGGGATCATTGCCACTGCGCTCTTGGATCTTATCCAGGGCACCGTATACAATACGTTCAGCGACGGACTTCTTACCAGAGATCATGACATGGTTCATGAACTTGGCCAAAGTGACGTTTCCGAACTTTGGATCGGGTAGAATTTCGCGTTTTGCGACAACTCTTCTTCTAGGCATGTTGGGCCTCAATTTTCTTCAGGTTATGTTCAGGATCAACCACCTAAGTGGTATGACCTGCCCTTACTCTTATCGGTTCACTTTCGTGGATAAACCTCGATAAGTCTAACGGCCTGCCGCTAAGCGGCGAGGACTTCACAGCCTAGGCTGCACATAGGATAATCTGACCATCTGTGGATACAGGCAGACAGATTGTCGAATTCATTAAGACTTAGGACGCTTGGTACCGTACTTAGAACGACCTTGCTTACGATCGTTTACGCCGGAAGTATCCAGAGAACCGCGCACTGTGTGGTAACGAACACCTGGCAAGTCTTTAACACGACCGCCACGAATCAGTACAACTGAGTGTTCCTGTAGGTTATGACCTTCACCGCCGATATAGGAGGTAACTTCAAAACCATTAGTCAGGCGCACACGGCACACTTTACGCAGAGCAGAGTTAGGCTTCTTAGGGGTGGTTGTATAAACACGTGTACACACGCCACGACGTTGAGGACAGGCCTGTAGGGCCGGAACGTCACTCTTCTCCGCTTTGCGCTTACGGGGCTTACGAACCAACTGGTTAACTGTTGCCATTAAGCAAACTCCACATTTTAGTTAGACACAACTAAAGCAACCCATTTTGCTTCAGCCGTCAATCCCTCAAACAAGCAGGAATATAACCCCCTGCCAATTTCGGGCGATGAATTATATGCTTTTAGCGTTAGGTGGGTCAAGCTCTTCAGAAAATAAATAACCCCTAGTTTGGTGATTCATGAAACGACTATAAGGCCCTTATAAAAATTGCCAATAGGTTCCAAAACCCCACATCATCAGGACTACTAAAACCAATGTGCAGCAATGAAAAAACAACCCTGCCCAGACCGTTTGCTGAGCCGTGTATTGGGCCAACTGCGGTGTTAATTGGACGCCAAAACCAAGCCGCACAAATTTTGCTCGCTTGACCACCTCGTAGACAAGCAGGCAAGACAGGCTGGTTATGGCAATACCCACCAGAATATTAGTCCCGGCAGGTAGTGCCCATGCTCCCAGCATAATCACAATGACATAAATAAGCGGCTGATGAACCACATAGCTGGAAAAAATAGCCTGATTTAAATAATCCAACAGACGACTGGGCCGATTGAGTAGTACCGCCGCCCAGGCAAACAAAAACAGACACCAGGTCCAGCCGTGTAGAACCTGCAATAGTGTAAACAGCGTACTCTCAAGGCTAAAGGCTGGATAACCTTTTAGCGCCCAGCCACCTTCAACTAGGCCGGGCATATCAAGCACCTCATGGCGCTTGAGATAGCACCACACCAAAACAGGTAATAGCACCGTTAGGGGCCAGCGCAAACGCTCCAAGGCAACAAAATAGTCTTCCGGGAAACACAGCAAAAAATAACCGCACGCAAAATACAACAAATAGTGGGAAAACTCCCACCACATACCCACCTCTCCTGGCAACCATGGCTTAAACAACACACCGTTTAACCACAACATCATCACGGGTAGCAACAATAACCCCAAGCCCCAAGGCATATTCAATGCCCGCCGAACGCTGTTTAATATCATATTATTGGGTTTCTGACGCAGTATCAGAAACAAGGGTAATAGCAAGATAGAGTATATTAGCAAGTTAAAGACAAACCAAAGATGACCATAGGGCATGTCAGTGATGCCTGGAAATAGGCTAAATAAGCGCTGGGTGGTTTGCACAGGTTCAAACAAGCCAAACTGCAACACATAAGTTACCAATAGCAAAGGTGGCACCAAACGGGTGATACGACCACGCAAATACTGCCACCAAGTGCGGCGCCGAAAGGCCAAAGCTGTACCCATACCAGAAATCAAAAATAAGGCCGCCAAACGCCACTGATGCAGAACATCAAGCACTGAACCGGTCAATGTGCTGGACTCAAGCCACTGCCGATCAGGCTGGAAAATTACAAAATGGAACCAAATCAGCAGACTAAACAGAATTACCCGCAGCCAATCAATATCATGGCGTCTGGATAAGTTAGTCGGTGGGCTCATGGACCTTTTCCTTGCATAAAACTTGGGATCAGGCCTTATTATACAACATGTACTAAACCTGTTCTAAATTGTATATGATCGAAAATACCAAGCCAACCAGGCTATTTTGAAGCAACTAGGTAACACTGCCAATGAACTAAGATAGCAGCTAACTGCGACCAGAAAGGCGTTTACGGTATATGCCGTGTAAAACAATAGAACCGGCAATAAAAAAACCCCACTATAAAGCGGGGTTTTTTAGCAACCCTCAATCCCGTTTTACCCGAGACAAGGATTCCATTTATGGCACCTAGGTAATATTACGAGGCGCAAAAGACATACTGCGGAACTCAGACTTATATTTGGATGGACCAAGCTTCTTAATCTTGGAAACACCCATTTTATAGTTATAGTTACCACTGATATTATCAACAAGCCTAGCACTCAGTGCGTTAGAAGGCTGGCGCATATCAATCATATTGGCGTACAACATGCCCTTCTTGATAGCTGGCGTAACCATAGCAATAGCTGTTACCGCCGCTTTATCAAGCTCAATATGACCGCGCTTCATCAACTCAGAGAACTGGAAATGGTCGCTGTCAACACCTAGCATGGTGTCCTTGTAGACCACCACACGATCGGAGTACATCATCACCTGATCCCCTGACTCAATGCCCCTTTGGGCAGCATCGTCTGGGTGAATTTCCACCCAATTTTCAGGCCAGCGCTGTGACGTGTAAGGACGACGCTCAACATCATCAAAGCCAGATTGCCATACCTCATTAATACGGCCGTTACTGAACCACAATTCATCTTGTTTAGGTGACAACCATTCCCAGAAATCAGAAAACAGCTCCCAAGGGTGCTTCTGAATATTGACCTTACCGGTCTGGGAGTTAAAGTGGCTAAACTTCTTACTTACCATGTTGGCGCCTTGTGGGCCATTTTCCAGCCCCAAACGCTTCATTTGTTCAGCGTTGTTCTCCAGACCTGTATCATGCAGTCGCTTGGTTCCCACCAGTTCCTTGGTATCATAATTATAGAACACCGGGCCCTGAATGCCGTCCGTTCCAAATTCGCGCAACTTTTCGTGCAAAGTCTTACCCTCAGCGTGGGCGGCAATCTTAATCATATGGAATGATTTGCGGCTACCACGACTAAAGCGAGAAGATTCCTCTGCTACATCATTAGCATTTTGCCAATCAAAGCCTTCGTAGCCCATTTTCTTGGCCAACTCAGCAATAATCCACCAATCTGGCTTGGCATTACCCGGCGCATCATAGAACTTCTGATACAAGCGCAGACGACGTTCGCCGTTAGCACGCATAAAGTCTTCTTCACCCCAAGTAGCGGCTGGAAAAACGATGTCAGCAAATCGCGCACCAATAGGATCTCGCAGATAGATATCTTGGTTAATTACCACCATACCACCCGAATCAGCTCGCGCCTTTAAGGTATCGATAATTTCCTGTCGATCATAGCTCATCACTTGATTTGGGTTACTGTTTACCAATTCAGTGAACTTGCGCTGCAAACCTTGTGAACCGGACATGGCTTGAATCCACGTAGTGCCAATAACATGGGCAAAACGCGTGTGGCCAGAATAGGTCCAGCGATCCGTATCCAGCGCTCTCTTACGCCTACCTTCCACCTTCTCGGGAGATTTGTTGCGAGGATAGCTACCGCCTTTTTGACCACCACGTTGATGACCACCAAAGCGGCCCACCATCTGACCCGGACGACCACCGGCACCACAAATAGTGGCCAAGGAAGATATCGCATTGGTATTAGCTGTATTGTTACTCCAATAAAAGCCTTTTTCGATACCAATAGAGGTTTTCACCCGGCTGCCATCGGCTTTGGGCTTTGCCATCCATTGTGCAGCCTGATAAATTTTCGCCACATCAATGCCCGCTACTTCCGCCGCTTTTTCGGCTTCATATTCAGGTTGTGAAGTGACCCACGCCTTGTAGTCTTCCCAACCACCCGTTTGGAACTTGCCCCAAGTGCTGCGCCACTGCCATGGTGTGTTACGAGTTCCTTGGCCAAAGCCGGAATTGGATTCCCACTTGTTGTTAACCCACTTCTTTAGCCACTCGGTATCTTCCCAGCCTTGCTCCAGAATATGTCGGGTAATTGCACCCACCACCAAAGTATCCGTACCCGGCAGCAAATCAATATGCAAACCGCCCATCTTCTTCACAAAGGCGACGCCCGCGGTTTCACGAGGATTTAACATGATGGCTTTCATACCACGATATATGGCAGGCATAATATGCTGGGTGAAAAGAACCGTTTTGGTTTCATACGGATCAGTACCGCATATTAGCAGTGTATCTGCGCTACCCCAGTCCTCATAACTAGGACCAAAGTTGTCAAATCCTGCATCCCTGAAACCCGGAGTCGAAGTTACATCCGAGGGGGTATCATGGAAGGTGAAGTTAGCTGTATTCACGTGGCGCAAGGCGTACTTAGAGATCGCATACGTATTTTCTATATACTGATACGAAAAAGTCTTAACGCCGTACGCATTAGCCCCATGCTTATCAATAACATGACGACCCACCTGTGCAGCGACATCCAAAGCCATGTCCCAACTAACGGGTTGCAAAGTGCCAAAGATGCGCATCAACGGAGTAGTTAGCCTATCCCTAGTTGGTGTTTTGGGGTTATAACATTTTTGCGCTATCAAACCACCTCGCATGGAGGAATCACCATTGGTATTAACATACTTGGTGTCCTTATCGGGTGTAATGACCACGTTATGAGGCATGTCATTATGCATGACAATGTTATGCTGCGCTGGCGCTACCCAAGACTGCAAAGTAGCACTGGGGAAGTCAATGCCAAAAGCATTTTCAGACGCTTTGAGACCGCCGTCCCCAGAGCCGATCGGCCAGCGATAAACCTTGTAACCACAAGCCACAATACAATAGTCACAAGCAGTGGTTAACACCTCGGCATGTTTCGGGGGTAAAGGCGCGCTGTCTTCGGGCAAGTAATAATCAGTACTCATAATATCCTCCTAGGCGCTCATCAGGTTACTGTTACGGCCAAAAATCAGGCCCATCATGCCGACAGCGTAGATATCATCCCCATCCACTTCTAACAACACTTGAGGCAAGCTCTGATAGGCTTGGCCTGAAACAATAATGCCATGGCGGCGTAAATCGAAAGTTGAAAGATGCAGTGGACACTGCCCTAATGTGCGATGTTCACCCGTGACCTTATAGGTACCTGTCAAAAAACCACCTTGGTGGGTACACAAATAGTTAAAAGCCACAATATCGCGACCGTCGCCAACGCCACCACCCGCTTGTACATTGCCCATCTTCACAAGCATTGCCTGAGAATTAGGACCGTCATCTGGGTAGTTGAAAGCGATCGGTTTATGATCCGCTAGCTCACTCAACTTCGCTATCAACATACGTGGATAGCCAACCACCCGGGCTTTCATCTGCTCAGCTTGAGCGGTGCCCGGAAATAAAGTAACGGTAACTGTGCTGGCCGCAGCCATGGTAGCACTACCGTACATCAAGAAATTACGGCGAGAAAGCATGCATTTGCCATGCTCTTCGGCGCTGTCTTTGTTTTTGTCCTTAGACCTTGATAAGAAACTCATTTCTTCACCTCCAACAACTCAGCTTCACTGAACAATGGTGCGTAATCTGGCAATTCAGGTGTATCAATGAGAATCTCTTCACCTGAGAAAGCTTCCAGGAAGGCCACCAAATCTTCTTTTTCCTCATCACTCAAACCCAAAGGCCGAATCAAATCAGATTTATTTTCAGGCCAATCAGATGTCCTACCTTCTTCGTCATAACCACCTACGTTGTAGAAGTCGACCACCTCTTCAAGAGTAAAGAAGGCGCCGTTATGCATGTAAGGAGCGGTGTACATGCTGTAACGCAAAGACGGTGTGCGGAACTTCCCGCGATCAGACTTAAACTTAGTGCGGAAGTACAGACCCGGATCATCCTTCACGGAACGATACATCTCTTCGGTTACACCCTTGGCGTACTGCTCAAAACGGAAAGTAATCTGTGCCAATCCGTCTTCATCCCAGCGCAGCGCATAAGGCACACCGATATTGTAGAATGCCTGATCCGATGCCAAAGCCCCGTTATGACAGTTGATACAACCTGCTTTACCTTCAAACAATGCCTTACCGCGCACTTGTTCTTCAGATAGCGCCGACTCGTCGCCTTCCAAGTATTGATCCAGTGGCGTATCTGTTTGCACTAGGGTGCGCTCGTAAGCTGCAATGGCACGCCAGGCGTTTTTAATAAGTGGCCACTCGTCACCAAAGACATTCCGAAATGCTTCCCGATATTCTGGAATCAAGGCTAATCGCGCTTCCATAAGGTCGTCTTCACCATTGCCGGCTACACCGCCTTTGGCCGCCGACTTAGCTTGTGACTCCAAAGAAGACGCCGCACCTGCCCAGAACAGCTTGCCATAGTAGGCGCTATTGATAATGGTTTGACTATTACGCCAGTGAACTGTGCCTGGATAACCTCGTGAGAACGAATCGGACCAAGCCCAACCCGATTCTGGCTCATGGCAAGTGCCACAAGAAACTGAAGCGTCGCCGCCTAATCGCGGATCAAAAAACAACTTCTCACCCAAGGCCACTTTGGCATCAGTCTGAGGGTTGTCTGAAGGCATCGGAATTTCAAGGGATGCCAGTGGCGCCAATGGAGCCACAGCCGCACTTGCGGGAGCCATATAGCCTACCGCAATCACACTTGCCACAACGCTTGCTAGCAAGGCTTTACATGGTATTGATGTTTTCATCTTATCCTCCTGCCCCTAATTTTTGGTTGAGCGCCAGTCATCAATGACTTCGTATTCGTTGGGGTACTCTGCCTGCCAAACAAATTCAGCAGAAGTCAGAGGGTCACCTGACAGGGCCTTCAAGAAAGCAACCAGATCGCTTTGCTCAGTGAAACTCAAACCAAGCGGCTTGATCAGTTCAGACTTGTTGCTATCTTCACCTCCACCTTGATTATAAAAAGTCACCACACTTTCCAGACTAGCAATCATGCCGTTATGCATGTAGGGAGCGGTATAAACCAACTCACGTAAGCTCGGTGTGAGGAAGGTTCCCATACCTGAACCATCGGGTTGATGAGTCAGAATGTGTGCACCTGCATCACGCTTCAAGTTCATATAATTTTCAACGCCCATAAACTTGCTATACGCGATAAAAGCTTGATGGCGCATGGGGTCCAAGAACACATCTAAGTTCTCAGGAACGCCCGTATTGTGCACTTCACCATCGGAAAAATTAGCGCCATTGTGGCAAGAGACACAGCCAGCTTTACCGATAAACAACGCCTGTCCACGCTCAGCTTCAGCCGACATCTTGCCCGTATCAAAAGGTGCATTTCTAGATGTCAACGTCTTCAAGTACTCAGGGATCGCTTTACGCACGGAACCGTTAGATGGTTCACCGTAACCAGCAGCAGCAAACATTTCGACATAAAGCGAGTCCTGCTTAAGACGCTCCTGCATGATGCGCATATCCATGTTCATCAAATAGTCTTCCGTTAACATCCCCCGCGTCACATCATTCAAATTTGTACCTAAACGCGAATCATGCATCCAACGCCCTTTATGTACAGCATTGATGACTGTTGGTGAGTTACGAAAGTGCTTGTTACCAGGATAGCCTGGTGACAATTTATCGGGGTGGGCAAAGCCATGCTCGGGTTGATGGCAGGTGGCACAAGATATAGCCGCGTCACCGGATAATCTTGGATCAAAAAACAGTCGCTTACCAAGCTCTGCTTTTGCTGCATCTACTTTTACATCAGGCAAAGCACCAATTTGGCCTTCGCTTGCACTAACCATTCCAGCACTCATGGCGCCAGCAGCTAAAACAAGACATAGGCCTCCAACATTTCGAATGCCCATTAGTTACCTCCTAATCAATAAAAGAACCATATGCTTCACTCCTAATGAGGGCTCAAATAAAGCTAATCACATGGTTATTACGGAACTACACCCTCTACATAGCAATAAGCAAGCCAACATCAAAAAATCAAGATGAAATTACTTTTTATTATTTAAATCATATAGTTAGGTAGTGTATTTTAAAAAATGCACGTAAACGATCTTTTGCTAAAAGTGATTGTTTTGTTCAATTTTTTAAGAACCGACTAGTCATATCATTCACAAACACCTGCCCGGCATGAGGGCCTAAATTATTCCACTGGAAAACGGCCCACAAGCAAAAAATAAGCAAAAAAAAACCGCGGCTATAATAGGCCGCGGCTTGCTAGTCAAATGACAAGCAATGGTCAGTTGCTAGTATGTTTTCGTTGGTTACGCACTAACCACAAGCCTAAGGCGAATACCAACAAAACAATGAAACCTGGCATTCCATATAGTTGCAGTGGATTTTCCTGTTTCGGTAACAGAAGCCAATGCCAACTGGTCAAAGATCGGCGCCCCTCTACCTCAGCATTACTGCCATCCCAACTGGCAAAAGAGATCGGAATAAATTGGCCTTCTACGAATTCCATATCTCCCCACTCACTGCCAGTTCTAGGTCGCTGCATAATGATCTGCCATTGACCATCTTGCCATTGTTGCTGCACCAGCAAGCTGTCATCTTCAAAGCGAGGTTGCAGGGGCGTATCGGGACCATGCCCCTCTAATAACAGACTACTTGGCGCTTGCACTGGCTCTTCAGACCCAGCATTCCAGTACCAAAGAGTAACGGGGTGATCTTTATCACCATGCCTAAACAGGGGCTTTTCCACTACGGGAGCCAATTGATAAGCGCCCTGTTTCGGCAATTGAATAGCTATGGCATCACTGAGCAGCTCTAGCTCGTCATCTTGAATCGCTTCACTCACCGCTTCACCTGGGCGACTTTCTGTACGGTCATTAATTTGCAATAAAAAAGCGATATTTTCCTCATTAAACACAGCACGCACAGTGATGGAGTTATTCAACGGTGTGAATAACCGCTCATCCTTTATAATATTAGGCACCAAAGTCAGTTGGCTGGCCTTGGCGCTTTGCCAAATCGGGTCATCCACCTTATTAGGTAGTATGCCATCCACTTTAATACCATTAATCACACCACTGCCGCTGGGCTCGGAATCATACTGATCGCGCAAGGAATAGACATAATTAGCAACATGCCAACGGTCTTCTAAACTAATCGGGTCCTGATTACCCTCTTCGACTGCCCGATGAGCTGGCATGGGCGTACCCTGGATACCAATTGATAAGCGTTGATAGATATTTTTAACCACCTCATCCCTCTGCGTATCCGCATTGGCACCCACATAAACATTGTTAGTGGCTCGCCACGTCCAGGGCTGAGAAAGATCACGCGGCCATATTCGGTAACCCCAGTCATCAGTTAGTTGCTTGCCCGAAAGAATATTGCCACGCCCAAGATCACCATGGCATTCACTACAGGCATCCGCAAAAACCTGCTTACCAAGTGCTACCGACTCATCAGTGTACGCAATCATGCCGGTTACAGGCTCTTGATCTGTAAAGCTAACTTGCTGATCAAGATGCAAATAATAGCCATCTTCATCAAAATCCTCATCAGCGGCATCATCTGGTGCAAAGCTGGCTGTCATATCAAAGCCCTTCACCACTTTGACCAGATCACTAATCTGCTCATCGTTGAGCAAGCTCTGCCAACCCGGCATGCCTGTGCCTGTTAAGCCGTGCTCGATGGTGGCAAACAAATCTGCATCGGAGACGGGGGTACTGCCCGGAGTGGTTTTATACTTAAACATACCTAAGCTAAAATCACGTGGCCGTGGGTACATATAGTCAGCGGCGGGGCCATCTCCATAACCCTGCTCACCATGGCAAGCTGCACACCGTAACTGATACAAGCCTTGACCATCCAGTTTGGCCCTTTCGGCCAGACGCTGATCTTTCATATTAGTGACTTGCTTGGATATTTCAGGATCCCAGATCCTAGGCACCTGACCAACATAGTCATAAAGGAACATGATGGTATTCCAAATATCCTCCTCGCTAAGCATCTCCTGCCAAACTGGCATTGCTGAATTCCATGGCGTACCCTCTTTCGGCAAACCGGGACCACCTGTGGCAATGCGCCAGAATAAAAAAGACTCCTGCAATTGGGCAATAGTACCCACATCTTGAAAATTGGCGGGCAAAGGGTTTAATCCCTTAGCAAAAGGTCCTTGTCCATCCAACAAGTCGCCATGACAGAAAAAGCAGTTTTGGAAATAGACTTCCTTACCCGCTGCCACTGAATCTCGATACAACTCCCAACCTTGCTCTGGGTCTTGCTGCAGAGCATCCAATACTTCCGTGCGTATCGGGTTTTCCAAAGTGGCCAGATCAAAGGTTTTATCAAAAGCCTTAACTGTGGATGGTGGTGCCGGATGAACTTGGCGCAACTCAACTGGTGCGTCATATGACGGCTTAACCATGTTGAACGTGCTATAGCCAGCCAATGCTGGCACGACAATCAATATTAACCAACGCACCAGCGCCTTATTGTCGTCTCGCAAGACACTTTTCACGGGCTGCTTAAATTCTATCCAGCGCTGATCATCAAAGGAGAAATACAACAACACCGCCACAATGACTATGGCCATGTATTGAATCAACAAAGATAATGGCATCACCGGAGGGAATGCGTTATCTAACAATAGATACGATATCGCTATAACTAATACAGCTTGCCAAAATGCACCTAATCTCACATGTTTCATTGTTTCGTCTTCCTCTTTGCAGAGTTGTGCTTATTGGGTTTGGTTACTAAGAAAATTTACCAAGAGCTCCAGTTCAGATACCATCATCTGATCAACCAGAGAGGTGGGCATAATCGGCGGATACCCTTCGGCTATGACGGCCATAGGGTCAATAATGCTCTGCCTAATCTGCGCCGCCGAAAGACGACTGCCCACATCTCGCAGATCGGGCCCTACTGGCGACTCCGTAGACAGTACAGAATGGCATGCCGAGCACCCGTATTGAGCCAGTGCTTGCTCTGCAGTGGCGGCTGCCACTGGTGCTGCTGGCACAGCGACTGGTTGCGTCAATGACTCTTCTTCCTCTGGCAATGTTGGCAATGCTACCGTCACTTCGTGGCCATCTTTAGCTTGCAGATAAGCAACTATAGAATCGATTTCAAACTCGCTAAGCTGGATAGGTGCAGCATCAACCTTGGGCATGGGCGACTCACTATCATTGCTGCCTTTTTTGCCAAACCCGACTACGACATACTCACCAGGTGCCACCAAGGACTCTCGCAAATATTCTTCTACGCTGCTTGCTTGGCCAACATATCGATGGTCTTCAAGTCTATCCTGAGAAGCTTTCACTACGTCCATGTTCAACAAGTCTGGCGCCCGCCCCATATCGTTATGACACAAAGTACAGGTGCCCTTACCGGCAAAAACGGCCTCCCCAAAAGACACAAAACCATCCATATCAAGACTGTCCATATCAATCACTTCATCCTTCGGTGCTTCACCCTCGACCTGTGGTAAAAGATTGGCAACCAAAGAAAACACCAGTGTTAACCCTAAACTGAACCCAAGTACTCTTATTAACGTACCCATGAAAACCTCTTTCTCAAATTCTTAACTATTGACACCTGTTAATGGCCTTCACTTTTGATTGGCGGTATCTGTTTAGTATTGCTCAGCGATGCAATCCAAAAGATGAATAGAATACATAACAAGAAGAGTACAGTTACGATCGTCATCATATTGCCCGCATAGCCAATAGCCGGAATATAGTTATCTACTGAATTGTCTTTTACGACACTATAAACATGCCAGTGAGTGCGCACTGAGGAGCGCACATAACCCATCAAAGCCATTAGCCAAGTAAAGGCCACCGGCAGTGCAAACAACGCATACTGGGAACGGTTACTGACCTGCCCCCAAACCGAGGGGAGTATTTTGGCTTTTTTGAACATGAAACTGTCAATCAATACACCAGCAACAATCACAACCAAAGTTGATACTACTTGGGTAACACTGGAGCCCACCTTGTAAACCGTATTGGTAAAATAACCATAATAAATGCCGGCAAAGATGATATTCAAAATGGCAATGAGGTAAATCGCAACAATAAAGGCATTACCCCAAGCCGCCCAAGACACCGTGACCTGTTTGTCTGATCGGCGGTATAACTGAAAGGACAAGAAGGTAGCGATCAACATCAAGTTAACGGCAATATTTTTGGCTGGCATAATACCCAGAGGGCCCAATAGATGGTGGTGACTCCCCCCTAGGGCAGCCACTTCAGAAGCACGCAGTATCAGTGTATGGGGAGTAACCCAGACTAAAAATCCAAGCACCAGAACCACGGCAATATATTTGATCATCCATTGATAACGCAAAGAACCTTCCGTGCGTGACATCCCTGACCAAAGATAATAGTTGCTGGCCAACAAAATGGTGCCAATGAGCACCGCTTGTACGATAAACAACCACGCCAAAATCCCACCCATGGCTGTGATTCCCATTTGCTGCGAATAAGCATAAATTTCAGCCATCAGCCAATAACCGGCAAATGGCAGAGGCAAAAAGGCCAATACGGCAATAAAATTTGAGGTATAACCCATCCAGTCATAGTGGGCTCTTTCGCTCAAGGTCTTAGCACTTAACAATTTATAACCCGCATAGGCACCCACCACGGCGCCGCCAAAGGCAATATTGGCGATAAAACGATGTAAGTTCACCGGATTCCAAAGGGGTCCCCGCATGATTTCCCAAATATTTCCCGTTACGGCACCGCTAGCCATATCGATGCCGGAGGGGGCCATCATAAAAGTCGCCCATGCATTGGCAATAAACAATAACGACGTGCCCACAACATTGAGGCCTATACCAAAGCTCAAGTGCACCCATTTGCGATTACCGTAACGCAGGGCTTGCCAACTGTAGTAATAGATATAAAGGATGGCACTCTCAGCAAAAAACAATAAGGCGTACCAAAGCATCTGTGTATCAAACACCCGTGTCATGTAACCCATGAAGTGCGGGTACAACAAAAATAAGGCAAACGCTAAAAGCCCGCCAAACAATGCGGTTATAGAATAAGCCGTCATACTGACTTTCATGAACTCATGGGCCATGTCGTCGTAGCGCTCATCACCTGACTTGACACCGATCCATTCGATAACGACGACAAATAAAGGCACAGCCAAAACGAAGGCGGCAAAGAACAAGTGCATTTGCGCAGCAATCCATACTACTGAACGGCTACTAAACCCTATTTTTGGGTAGTCCACAGTCTGTATTTCAGGGGCCCCAGCCGATAAATTTACAGCTTCTTCGGCCGCCCAAGCAGACCCCATTGAAGTGTATTCACTAGCGATGCCTAGCATACCTAGCACCAGCATCATCAACATAGCCCAGAACATCGTATTAAATGCGCGACGCGCCCATTGTTGGCCGATTTCCGCATACCCTTCAGGGTGATGGTTAGGTTTCATATATTTGTCCTTGTCTTACAAAATCAACTTCATTTAAACCACTACTGTGCGGGAGTGAGGTCTAAATTGAGAGGTAACCCTTGAGCCGACATAATGAATTGATTAAGACCGTAGAAAAAAACCACGGTTATACCTATGGCGACGATCCACATAATCAAACGATTGCCCTTTTGCCGTTGCATCATTTGCACTCCTAGTGAACTGATTGAACACCGTGGTCATAAATAACTAACCACCACATAAAAATAAGACCAGCTGCCAGCACCCCGTAAAACAACCAAGGTCCCCAAGTAGTTGGATATGAATGGCGAGTATCGGGTGATTCGGAATCTGAATTTTTAACTTCTTGTTTAATCATCACTCATCCTTTTTGTTGGGGCCGCAAGGTTGTTGTTTGGATACCTTAAACCAAGCTTTAAATTTTGCTTTGGAATTTAGTAAGGCAATAAACAGGCCAATCATGGGAATTTTTAAAATCTTTTTTTTTGATCCAAAATTTGCACGTTATGTGCTTTTTAAACCGCACAAAACACCCAAACTGGTACGATTTGGCAAAATTGAACACAACATTCACCCGGCGCATGGAGGAACGAAACATTCAACCGGGGACGAAATGGATCGATCGGGGTGAACATTTTGTTCACTTATCACCAAACTTGCTTTGCTCTTATGCTCATCTTTGCGGACATAAATTTTCTAACATCCAAATTATTTCGCTGAACACAAATTCACTAGCGAGTTGTTAGAAATCTATCAAAGGCCTCTGGTTACTAGCGTATCAGGGGCTAGCGCCCATTAAGCCGGACCATGAGGAGTCCAAACAAGATGATAAAACATACCTAACTGCATTTTATTTCTTCGTCAGGCATGTTTTTTGCAGTTCTATTGGCCTAGTGCACTTTTTCATCTATGGCATATTTCAGTTAATTAATCACGGAATAGACAATGCAGTATTTTTCTTACACACCTGCACCACAAAAAGTCGTTGACGCCTTATCCGATTTACTCGAGAGCGAGCTGGAAAACGAACGTGCTACGGCCGCCCGGATTTTGGGCAATATCAAATCAGAGCAAGCCACCAATGCTTTATTGAGACGTCTAAAGGACGATGACATTGATGTCTGCATTGACACCCTTGAAGCCTTAGGCAAAATAGCCGACCCCTCTACAGTGGATGAGCTAACTAGTTGTTTACTTAACGATCCTGACAGTGAAGTGAAATTGGCTGCCGCGCAAGCATTGGCGAGCATCGGTTCGGACGAAGCCTTGCAAACACTCATGCAATACGCTTTACAAACCAATGACCGCGTGCAGGCTGAGGATGCTGGAGACTGGGATATATTCTGGGATATACAATTGGCCGCTGTGCAGGCTATGGGGCAAAGGCAAGTAGAAGCTGCCGTGCCAATTCTGCAACAAATTCTCAACGATGAAGATGGCCAAGACATCGAGTCTGAGGTCATCAATAGCATGGCGCGATGCGGTACCGAAGGCACCAAAGCCGTGATCGCTCGTTTGCAAAGCGATAACGCCAGAGAGCGTCGACGTGCAGCCAAAGCACTTTGTCATAGCCAATATGACGTTGTCGAGTCATCACTCACCGACACCTTGTCCGACCCTTCTGTAGAGGTGCGCATTGAAGCCTTGCAGTCACTCATATCCCTGGCACCACACGCTCACTTGAACACCTTGATTGAATTGGCTCATGATGAACAACCCGCTATGCGTGAATGCGCCTTGTCTCTTTTAGACCAACTGGCACACCAAGGCAAAGCGCAAAGCTTTTCCTTATCTCAACTATTAGTGCTGCTTGGCGATGATAATGCCACCTTACGGGCACTGTTGATCAATATTCTAACTAGGCAAATGAAAAACCACCTTCATGAAACTGGTACTTTACCTAATATTTCAGCTGCCCAACTCGAACAGCTCCGTAACCTTTTGGCTTCGCGTTATACCATCGAAGCTGTTGCCGCATGCGAGTTGGCAGAACAACTGCGAGATCCGGACGCAGAACCGGCATTGAACACCATTTTACTCAACGAGGATGCCCCCACCCAACTGCGCCGCCAGGCCGGATTGGCACTAGCTCAGCAGCCCAGATACCACCAACAGACCCTAGATAATTTATCAGCGTGTTTACAAGACCCCCAGCAAGCTGTGCGCCTAGTAGCCTTACAGACACTGATGGCTCTGCATACCAATGGGGCACAGCGAGTTGAAACCACAGATACAGACGTTGCAGTAAACAACGAACATGAGACCGCGTTAGAAGAGCCTGCCCCAACGAGGAACAACCCTACTCCGTTGCAAATGCTTACTGGACTAATAGTTGAACCAAATCTACCTGAACATGAGGCAGACATTGAATTACCCATGCCCGAAGCTCCCGCACAGGCCGCCCTGAAAAAAGATGTGGCACAGCCTGAAGATGGTACCAGCGAACGCATTGATCTGGTCAACCTAGAAACATCGACGACGTCAAAAGCGGCCCCTCCGCTTATTCCAGAGAACTACAGCCAAGACTATAGCAATCCTAGCCAAAACAAACGTCCAACATCTACCTTGGATGCCATTACCCAAGAAAACGTCGAGGCCGCTCTGCTGTTAAGTGAGAACCACATCGACGATAGCACCCTCAACATCAAAAATCTGTTAAGTGAGTTGCCAGAAGAAGACGAAGAGTATCGCCGGTATATAGAAAACAACTTAACCACAGCAGACAAACTATTTGTGCTCAAGCAAGATGAAAATTCAGAATCGGACTTGCTAGTTCTTTGTGTCCGCGTACTAGCGGTAACGGATGACGAAGATGTGTTGAATATACTTATCCAATTGCTGAGTCACGAAGACCCGCTAGTGCGCCAAGAAAGCGTGCAAAGCCTAGGCAAAATTGCCCAGCGGGGCAACTGCAAACGTGCACTACTAAACGCCTCAGGCAGTTTACTGACGCAATTGCAGTTTGGCTCCGACGAGATGCGTTTGGCTATTGTCCGAACCTGCGGGCTCATGCAACTAAAGAGCGCTGCCCAGGTATTGATTAGTTCCGTTAATGACGAGTCAACAGAAGTGCGAAAAGAAGCTATTCAAGCGCTACTGAATATTAGTCATGTGCGCCTGAAAAAAGTGGCCGCATTAGCACCTGACGCCGTTGATCCAAAATATGCTCTAGAAGAAGAAATATTGGGTGTCATTACTGAAGCACTGCAAGACACCGAATACAGCGTACGAAAGATAGCGGCTAGCACCTTGGCGCAATTGCAATATGCACCCGCAGAAGGCCCACTAATTGCCACCGGGGTAGCCGATGGTGGCCAACTGTCAATTTCAATTGGTCAGGCCCTGCGAGAACTAAATTTGGAGTCAACGGCAACACGGTTAGTTAACGAACTGAAAAGCACCGATAGGATTGAAGACAACTGCAGCTACCGTAGCCACATCGCCAGTATGTTGCAGGAAATGTATCGCATCGAACATGCAGCCAATCATTTGGCTGCCTAACTCATAATCCATAAAGCAAGGAATAATCTATGAAAAACATATTCAATAAGGCCATGATTGTTGGCTTATCGGTAGGCCTAGCCAGCTTCTCCTCTACCAGTGTGGCGGCCTATAAAGAAGTCCAAGTTGCCGACGGTGGCACTATCTCTGGCCAAGTAACGTTTGCAGGTGATGATCCAGCACCGAAAACTTACTTCATCAGTAAAGACAATGATGTATGTGGTTCTGGAGAAAGGAAAATTGATTTTGTTAAAGTGAACGATGGGGCGCTAACGGACGTTGTAGTTTATCTAGATAAAGTTAAAAAAGGTAAGGAATTTCCACAATTAAATACTCAGGTACAGCAAAAAGGTTGTGAGTTTCTGCCATTTTTGAGTGTTATGCACAACACTGGTGACTACGCGGCGGTTAACGACGACCCCGTTTTGCACAATATTCATACCTACGAAATAATTGGCCGAGCTAAGAAGACCGTTTTCAATATCAGCCAACCCGAAGTCGGCACTATCACCAAATCCATAAAGCTTAAGCGCGGCAGTGCCATGAAAGTTGAGTGTGATGCTCATGATTTCATGCATTCTTTTGTGTTTGTTGCCAAAAATCCCTACTACGCTGTGGTCGACAATAACGGTCATTTTTCTATCGATAACGTGCCTCCAGGTAAGTACACCATTAAGGCCTGGCACGGCAAGTTAAAAGAGCAGAAGGGCAAGGTGACAGTTTCGGCCAATGGCACTGTCACCTTTGACTTTAACTTCAAGTAATACTTGATATTGCCATGACAAATCAACTTAAAAAGCGCATCAGTGGCTTTGATCTGTTTGTACTAGCCGGTGGCCTAGTGAACGTGGTGATTATCATCATGTTACTAGGCTATTGGCTTATGCACTAGATTTTATGCTCGATCACAACTGACTAATAGAAGGTTATTTCTATGCTTGCCCCAATAAGCAGTTCCCCTAACACACCTGTATTGCCCACCTACCAGCAGGTATTAGTAGCGGCAGATGCCTCAGATCACTCCAATTATGGTGTATCAGAGGCGATTTCGGTGGCGAACTTGTGGCAGGCAACCATTACTGGTGCCCATGTATATGCCGCAAAACTGCATGATGCCCGTTTCCGACAAATGGAAGGTGGCCTCCCGCCTCAATACCAAGAAGAAGCGGAACTAGAGAAGCAACGAAATATCCACGATGACTTAATTACCAAGGGCCTAAGTGTTATCACTGATTCCTATTTGGATCAGGCCGAAGAAAGCTGCCAAGACAACAACTTAAACTACGTGCGGCGCTCCTTGGAGGGCAAAAACTATAAGCAAATGGTCGATGAGGCCAATGCGGGTAAGTACGACCTATTGGTGCTGGGCGCACAAGGTTTGGGGGCGGTGCCCGGAGGCCGTTTAGGCACGGTATGCCAGCGTGTCTGCCGACGAACTCAGATAGACACCTTGGTCATAAAAGATTTACAAAAGCCCATCAGCCAAGGGCCAATAGTGGTTGCTGTGGATGGTTCAAGTAAGTCCTATGGAGGCCTACTCAGCGCCTTGTCACTGGCCAAGCAATGGCAGCTTTGCGTGCATGTGGTATCGGCTTATGACCCCTATTATCACTATGTGGCCTTTAATCGAATTGCTAACGTTTTATCCGACGAAGCCGGCAAAGTGTTTCGTTTTAAAGAACAAGAGCAACTGCATGAAGATATCATCGACGCTGGCTTGGCCAAAATTTACCAAGGTCACTTGGACGTTTGCGAAAGCCTAGCTGCGGAGCTAAACACCACCATTAGCACTCAGTTATTGGATGGCAAACCCCACGAAGTGATCAGCAAGGTCGTCAAAGAAATGCAACCTAGCTTGTTGGTTATGGGCAAGCTCGGTATCCATGCTGATGATGATTTAGACATTGGCGGTAATGCTGAAAACCTATTACATGACGTAGACTGCTCTGTATTATTAAGCAACAGAGAGTATACACCGGCAACGGAAATACTAGCTGAAACTACCACCACCTGGAGCAATCAGGCCAATGCTCGCATGCAACGCATTCCTTCTTTTGCTCAAGGCATGGCCCGTACTGCCATTTTGCGGTATGCCCAACAACAAGGGCATACGGTCATTACAGCCAGCATCGTTGATGAGGCTACAGCAGGCCTATGCCCCGCCCATGTTGGCCAATCTCAACAGGATAACGCTAAAGCTGGGGACATGGCCCCCACCTGGAGTCAAGCAGCACAGACTTTGTTGGATAGCATTACCGACAGCAATGTTAAAGAAAACTGTCAGCGCAGGGCTGAGAAGAAGGCGCGCCAAGACCATAGCGCAAGTGTTGAGCTAGTTCACGTGCAAGCCTTTGTCGAAGCACCTGCAGAGACGCCAACAGACACTTCTTCCACCATACCTTGGGATAGTGCGGCACTGGCACTGTTAGAACGTGTTCCTGAAGGCAGTATCCGTGATATGGCTAGCAATGCTGTACGAACTATTGCGCTAAAAAACCAGGCCACACAGATCACCTCCGCTTTAGTGAAGGACACCCTAAACACTTTCCAACAAGGTTCTGAGCAAGTCGATGAAACCTTGGCCTGGAGTGATGATGCCCGCGCAGGTATTGCCAAAGCACCCCCAATGGTGCGGGGCATGTTAACTCAAGAAATTGAGACTTATGCGACACAACAAGGGCAACAAAAAGTGACCGCCGCCACCGTACAAGCAGTCAAACAGCGTTGGCAAGACAGCGGTTATTTTCACCAAGGCGATAACGATGCAAGAAGCGCCACCATGGCCGCACCCAAGCTAGAAACACCATCCCTTAAAGCAGTATATTGGCCGGCTGACGCCGCTGCCAGATTGGCAAAAGTACCTGCCGGCTTTATGCGTGAAGCATGCAAGCAGCGGGTAGAAAAAGCAGCTATTGAGGCTGCACGAGATATCGACTTGAATTTTGTCGAGCAGTGTCTTCAACAAGCCAAGCAGGAGTCCATGGGCAGCAGTGCGCGTGCCAAATGCCCCCTGGGCCATTCTGATAACTCATTGCAACAAGGGTAATTAACGATGTTAGCCAGGACTGCCCCCCCTTGCCTAAACCTGCTGGCTATCAATGTCACTAGGCGCTGTAACCTGGCTTGCGCCCACTGCTATCTAGATGCGGATACCTTAAGGCAAAAGGACATCAACGAAATCACAGAAGAGCGCATGTGCAACTTGCTTGATGATGTGGCAACCCACCACCCTTCAGCTATGGTGGTACTCACTGGTGGCGAGCCACTGGTCCGCAAAGACTTAGAAAACGTCATTGCCCATGGTAATCAACTAGGCTTATTCATGTTGCTAGGAAGCAATGGCATGTTACTCACGCCAGCTCGCGTCGGCAGCTTGAAAGCGGCGGGATTGCAAGGTGTTGGTATTAGTCTGGATTCTCTGGATGAAGCTAGTCATGATCAATTTCGCGGCCAAGTGGGTGCTTGGAGAAAAACTGTAAAAGCGATTGAGGAATGCCGTAAGCAGGGCTTGTCTTTCCAAATTCACTTCTCCATCCACCAGGGCAATATGCATGAACTTGAAGATATGATCGACTATGCCGCCATGCTGGAGGCACGGGTTATGAATATCTTCTTCTTGGTATGCACTGGACGAGGGCAAGCCGTGGCTGATCTAACCCCAGAACAGTACGACCGCCAATTGGAAACCATTTTAAAGGCCCAGGAACGTTATCCTGGCATGGTAATTCGCCCACGCTGTGCTCCCCATGCTAAACGTTTGGCATACCAATTGGACCCCCACTCCATCGTTAATCAAATAAGTGGTAATGATGGCGATGGCTGTATCGCTGGTCGCCATTATTGCCGTATCACGTCTCATGGCGGCGTTACAGCTTGTCCGTATATCGAACAAGAGGTCGGCAACATACACACGCAACCACTTTCTGAAATATGGCACCAAGCCGACCAATTTAATCAACTACGTCAGCCACAATTACAGGGTAAGTGTGGTGTATGTGAGTATAGAGAGCTATGTGGTGGCTGCCGCGCTCGGCCGGTGGCGCAAGGATTGGATTTAATGGCTAGTGATAGCCTTTGCGCCCACCAGCCAAGCGAGCAGGATGTAATCCAGCCGATCCAATTAAATGCCCATACCATTACCTGGAGCGCTGCGGCTCAACAACGCTTAAGCCGAGCACCTGCATTTGTTCGAGCCATGATCAAAAAACGGGTTGAAGCTGAAGTGCTACAGCGCGGAGAAAGCCTTGTGCATACCGAACATTTGGCGCAATTAGTTGAACGCAGGTTTGGTAAGTCATCGCCCAAGCCAAAAAACTTGGTCTAGATCAAGAAAGCACCACAAAAAGTGAACAAAATGTGCCATTTATATAAACTGGAGTTATGTTAAATGCCCCAATTAGACGTCTTGGTGATCGGAGCCGGTATATCTGGCTTGGCAACTGCGCGCAAACTTGCAATGCAGGGTCATCGCGTGACTGTATGGGAAGCACAACAGCATCTTGGTGGCAAAATTCAATCCCGTCAACAGCAGGGTTACCTTACCGAACAGGCCGCCAGCATGGTGGTTAATTATATACCGGCGGTTCGGGATTTTTTACACCAATGCGGCCTGACTAAACACATACGTGAGCGGCAGGTATCGACATGCAGCAATCGCTATCTAGTCGGCAAACAGGGTTTACAAAGTGTACCTCTGCGCATTCCCGCCCTATTGAAAGATAGCATGTTTAGTCGCCAACAAAAGTGGCGTTTTCTGACTGAATTATTTGTGCCTCGAGGTCATCCAGAGTCCGAGTCTGTAAGCCAATTTATCGAACGGCGGTTTGGACGGGAATTCCTAGACCTGGCTATGGAACCATTTGTTAGTGGTACTTTAGCCTCTAACCCTGATTACGCTAATGCGGCAGCCACTCTACCGCGCTTAAGCCAATTGGAAAAACGCTTTGGCAGCATCACAGCCGGTGTGTTGATTAGCAAATTGCTAGGGCGCAGTAGCGCCATGAACGCCCACACCTTTTCTTTTAAGCAAGGCATGCAGACCCTACCGCAGGTACTAGCCGATCACCCTAACATAACTTGTCATCGTGGCTATCGGGTGAACAGCCTAAACCCTAGCAAGATGCCCAAAACTAATACCATGGGCTGGCAAGTCAACGCTGATACTGATCATGGCGAACGAAGTGTCACCGTGCAACAATTGGTTTTATCGGTCCCGGCTAATGTCGTGGCACAACTGCTGAAACCACTCAACTCATCACTAGCCAAGCTACTATCAGAGATACAATACGCACCTTTAAACGTTGTCCACACCGGCTTTGCCCAACAAGTTATCAAGCAACCTTTGGATGCCAGTGGCTTTTTGGTACCCCGCAATAATCAGGCAAAAATTAATGGCAACCTGTGGTTGAGCAGTGCCTTTGCTAAGCGTGCACCAACCAATAAAGCTTTGCTCAGTTCCTATTTAGGCGGCATGCGCAGGCCTGAGGCTGTGGAGTGGGATGACCAACATAGCATCGATGTGGTCTGTGACGACTTGCAAAAACTAATGGGCATTAATTCCACACCAGAGTTTGTCCACATTGATCGTCACCCCCAAGCTTTGCCTCTCTATTATGGTGACTATCTAGGCCGCTCTAGAGCCATTATTGATATGGTGAGAAACTACTCTGGATTGCACTTACAAGCCAATTACATAGGTGGCGTATCGGTACGTGATCGGCTCAATCAAAGCCACCAAACTGCGCAAGCAATCCATGCTGGATTACAAGCAAGGACATTTCGACTACCGACATCTGTCACCACCTCATCTTATGGGGTTAACGTATGATTAAACCGAGCGACTCAGAACAGTCTGCCTCCATTCAACTGCCTAGTGGCAGTAAACAAGCAATGGGGCAATTTAACGGCATCAGGGTTATTCTTCTGGTGTTAGTACTTTTTATTCTAGTAGCCAATTGGACCACATGGTATAGCCGCAGTGTTTCTATCCCTCGTTACTGCGACAATCCCGCCCAAGCTATCGAATATTTGCACCAGGTAATCACGAAAAAAGAACCGGCTGGCAATGATTCTAGACGGCCCTATTTAATCGCTTCCAAAATACTGTATTTGTTACCCCAGCAATCTGGCGAACCCCTATTTACTTACCTGCATCGCGTTAGGGCAAAAATCGAATCACAGTGCAGTACAGGGGTTGCGCGATGAACAACTTTAGCAACCAGCCTGACATAAATATGCCCATTCGAGTGTGGCCGCAAATGAAGCTGGCAGCCACTATATTTATACCTTTGTTGCTGCTTTGGTGGTTTTGTCTCGCATTACATTACGAATACAACACCCTACACAATACCAAAAATATCCAACTGGAACAGACCAAACAAATCAATGTTAGCAAGCTAAATCTAGAAGGTATTATGCACACCATCATGGCAGATCTGGATTTTCTGGCAAACCATGTGGGACGATCTGATCTGAATGCCTCTATGCAACCGGATATTGTTAACCAGCTCGCACGCGAAATGTTGGTGTTCTTGCGCGTCAGAGGAGGTTACGATCAAGTACGCTTGTTAGATCTGCAAGGCAATGAAGTTATCCGTATCAATAATAACAACGATAAACCGCAACTAGCGCCTCGGGCAAGCTTGCGCAACAAAGCCAAACGTTATTATTTCCCTGCGACCGTTAGCCTACCTAAAGGGGAAATATATGTCTCTCCAATGGATCTCAATGTTGAAGACAACAAGATTGAATACCCCATAAAACCAACAATCCGTATTGGCACCCCTATTCGAAATAGCCAAGGTACCACGGTGGGAGTATTCCTACTTAACTACAATGCCAGCCCTATCATTAAAAGTTTCCGCCAGTCTAACAACTCTGGTTTTAGCCAAACCATGTTGCTTAACCAAAATGGCTATTGGCTTGCTAGCCCCAACGTGGAAGATGAATGGGACTTCATGTTTAGCCGCAGCAAGGTATTTGCTGATGAGTATCCAGTTACCTGGCCCAAAATCATGGCCCAGAACGCGGGTCAGTTATATAACAAACATGGCATGTTTACTTTTAATACGGTGCATCCCAACACAACCAGTGCTGACGCAGAAGATGACCCTAATGCTCTTTTCTGGAAACTTGTCACCTTCTTGCCTAAATCAACACTTGACCTACAACGCAGCGCATTTATCCGCCAGTATGGGGCGTTCTACTTGTCACTGTTGTTGTTGGGCTTAATCAGTAGCTTTGTCATTGCCAATATCACCCTCCACCGTCGCATGATGCAGGGGCAACGGGATTATGAACGTCGCTTTCGGCATACTTTAGAGAATATCCAACTAGCCGCCATCAGTATTGATACTGCAGGCAATGTTATATTTTGCAATGATTATCTATTGAAGATACTAGGCTGGAAAAGAGAACAAATTCTGCACCACAACTGGCTTAACATTTTTTCCCCTGAAGACAAACAACAACGCGATCAAGAGCGGGTTGAAAAGATATTAAGTGGTGAGGTTAAAGATCTGAACTATCAAGGTCACTGGTTAAGTCGTTCGGGTTCTCTAAACGTGTTTAGCTGGGTGCTTACACCTTTGGTCGTCGGTGATGACAACATTTGTGGCGTCACCATGGTTGGCACCAATATTAGCCAAAAGCAGGAAATTGAAGAACGTATTCGCTTGTTAAGCAGGGCCGTTGAACAAAGTCCCAGCACGGTAATGATCACCAATGCCAAAGCCGAAATAACTTACGTAAACTACCAGTTTGAACAGCGTACTGGCTACACGCTAGATGAAATAAAAGGCCTCAACCCTCGCCTACTAAAATCAGGCGAAATGATACCCCAGCAGTACCATGAGATGTGGCAATCCATCATAAAAGATGGCCGCTGGCATGGTGAACTACACAACAAAAAGAAGGATGGAACCTTACATTGGGAAGAAGTCACAATCGTTCCGATCCGCAGCGAAAAAGGCCGGTTAACCCATTATTTATCCGTCAAAGAAGATATAACCGAGCGTAAACAGTTGGCAGAAGAAGTCCGATTACGCAACCAAGAGGTCGCCAAGAATCGGGAATTGGCGGCCATGGGTCGTATGGCAGGAATGGTTGCCCATGACCTGCGAAACCCCATGTCATCTATCAGGATGACTTTACAGATGCTGAGTAAAAGAGAGGGACAAATTGTTTCTCGCTCTATTGCTGAATTAACGGAGATTTCTCTCCAGCAAATTAGTTATATGGACTCTCTGTTGACCGACTTATTAATTTACTCTCGTCCTGACCAACTCAAAATTAGCAAAGTGAATGGCCAACAATTAGTGACCTCGGCTTTGAACTCCATGCAGTCGGTAATTAGCGACAAAAAAGTTAAGGTCAATCTGGCATTACAAAACAAACCCCTAGATTTTGATGGTGACTCTGGCAAGTTGTGCCGCGTTCTGGCCAACCTTGTCAGTAATGCCATCCAGGCCCACGAGGGGTGGCAGAAAAACAAACCCTCTCGCAGCCAAGCAGTTATATGGATCAATGAATACCATAATGACGACGACAGTAATGTCATTATTGAAATTTGTGACAATGGCCCAGGAATTGATCTAGATAATCTCAGCCAATTTTTTGAGCCATTCTATACAGAACGCGCCAAGGGCACAGGCCTAGGCTTGTCAATCGTACAACGCATTATTGAACAACATCAGGGGCACATCAAAATGAGCCTTAACAAGGCTGGTGGCACTTGTGTTCAAGTGATTCTGCCACTCGAGCAACAACTCGCATAGGTAGTCATTAACCCTAGCTGTTATCTGGCAATTGAAGATATTCCGCAGTAGGGCGAACAAAGGGGGAAAGGATGAATAAAATACTTGTAGTCGATGATGATGTCGCAATATGCCGAACCTTGGAGGTCCATTTCGGCTCACTTGGTTACGACACAATGACTGCTAATTCAGCCGAACAGGGCTTGATCATGGCCGAAAGAACCTGCCCAGACGTTATCATTCTTGATGTTCTCATGGGTGGACAAAGTGGTTTGGACATACTACCGCAGTTAAAACATATGCTGCCTGATGTTCGAGTCATCATGATTACCGCTTTTCATGATATGAAAAGCACTATCGAAGCCATGCAAAAACAGGCTGACGAGTACATTCATAAACCGATTGACCTAGACGAACTTGACAGTGCTATAGCCGAAGCCTTCCGGCATAATCATGTTGATCGTAACATTATCAAAATGGACCTTGATAGTGCTAATAGGGATAATCTAATGGCAGGCCGCAGCCAGGCAATCAAGGAGATTTTCAAAGCCATTGGCCGTCTTAGCAATAGTGACGCGACGGTGTTAATCACGGGCGAAAGTGGTACTGGCAAAGATCTAGTAGCTCGTTCTATTCACGCAACCAGCAAGCATAGTGACGGCCCCTTTATTGCCGTAAACTGTGCGGCACTGGTTGAAACCTTGTTAGAATCGGATATGTTTGGTCACGAGAAGGGGGCTTTTACTGGCGCTATTTCTAAGCAAGCTGGTAAATTTGCGCAGGCCACTGATGGCTCTATCTTTCTTGATGAAGTGGGTGAATTAAGTCCGGCTATTCAGGCCAAACTATTACGGGTATTGCAGGAAAAGGAGTTCACTCCAGTGGGCTCCAAACACCAGCACTCCACTAATGCCCGAGTCATTGCAGCAACCAATATCAACCTAGCTGAAGAAAATGAAGCTATTTCTTTTCGTAAAGACCTGTATTACCGCCTACAAGTTATCCAAATACACATTCCACCTCTTCGTGAAAGACTGGAAGATATTCCTGATCTAATTAACATTCTCATGGCAAAAATTAATCACGAATATCACTATACTATTGATTCAATTACGCAAAGCGCCATGCAGTGCTTACAGCAATACCACTGGCCAGGCAATGTTAGAGAGCTGAAAAACACACTCATCAAAATTAGCACACAGTGCCGTAACAATACGATCACCGCCGATCTAATCCCCGAGCATGTGATGGGTCACATTGAACATGAGGGCAGTGAGCCAAGCCTTCAAGCGCTGGCTTTTGCCGACATAGGTCGCAGTTTAGAAGAAGCTGAGAAAGCCAACATTGCACTGGTATTAGAAGAGTGCAACTGGCGCAAAGGCGCCGCTTGTGAACGCTTAGGAATATCTCGCCCTCGGCTCAGGCGATTGATGGAGAAGTACAGCCTTTAGCTATCTAGGGAAGATCTAGACACGTCTGAATAACCTGACTTAGGGCATGTACGTGCCCCTTTTCTGCATTAAGTGCCGGGATATAATCCCACCTTTCTCCGCCCAGTTGAAGAAACATATCCCGGTAACCCGCATCAACCTCTTCCAGCGTTTCTAGGCAATCACTAGCAAAACCAGGACAAGCAATCTGTACGTGTCGGTGGCCCTGTTTTAGGCATTGCTTGATAACATCATCGGTGTAAGGCTGCAGCCAAGGCCGGCGCCCTGCGCGAGATTGGAAGCAAACACTGAACTGTGTTGCCTCTAATTCTAACTCGGCCCTCAACAATTCACTGGTACGCAAACATTGCTGGTAGTAGCTTGGACACTGTTTATGCATGCTTATGGGCAACCCGTGATAGGACAGAAGTAGTTTGTCAGCACGGCCATGTGTAGACCAATAATTGTGAATATGCTGACCCAAAGCACTGATGTAGGCGGGGTGGTCGTGGTAGTCATGCACTGGTCTAAGAACACAAGATGCTGGCGCATTTTTCAGTTGGTCAAATACTGCCGCTGTGGTACTGGTAGAGTATTGAGGGTACAAAGGTAACACCACTATTTGTCTGACCTTTTGCTTTGCCAACCTGCGTAGAGCGTCAGCAATACTTTGCTGCCCATACGTCATGGCTAGCTCTACGACCCAATTGTTACCAGTTTCCTGAGCCCAGCTTTGCAAACCGTTTTGTAGGTCCTCACTACTCACTAGTAATGGAGAACCGCGCTCTTGCCAGATACTATTGTAAAGGGGAGCCAATTGTTTGGGCCTTTGCCGCAATACCTTGCCATGTAAAATGGGCGCCCATAACCAACGCGGTAACGGCACCACTCGCGGATCTGACAAAAATACCCTTAAAAATCTAGCGATCGCCTGTACAGTAGGCGCTTCAGGCGAACCCAAATTAACCAGCATTATTCCCGTAGGAGGCTCATCAATTAAACACTTATGCAACTTAATCAGTTCCTAATACTAGCTATCAAATAGCTCATTGTAAGCAATGAATTGAAGCTTATCCCCCTTTTTCACCAGTGTATTAGGCGGAATGACTAGTAAGCCACTAGCCTCAATAGTGGTACTTAAAGCGCCCGAACTTTGTTTTGCCAATGGCGTAGCCAACACCTGCCCGTCGGCAAAATGTAAATTGCTCTGGAGGTACACTTGCCTCTTGTTATTCACCTTGCTAGCAAAATTGGCCATCACTGGGAACTCTTGAGCCGCCTTATACGGTGTTCCTTGCAAGCCCTTAATAAAGGGCCGGGCCAACAATAAAAATGTCACTAATGCCGCTACCGGATTACCGGGCAAACCAATGAAGTGTGTACCCTGTACATCACCAAAAGCCAAGGGCTTACCGGGTTTAATGGCGAGTCGCCAGAGCTTTAGCTGCCCCAACTGCGCGACCACATCTTTCACATAATCTTCTTCACCGACTGAAACACCACCGGTGGTAATAATTAGGTCTGCCTTATTGCTGGCTTCTTTAAGGGCCTCATAAACAGCCTTTTGCGTATCTTCCAAAGCCTCAACCGAGGTCACCTGACACTGTAACGTTTGTAAATAGCCTTTGATAGAGAAATGGTTGGAATTATAGATTTTCCCAGCCTGCGCTTGTTCACCGGGCATTTGTAATTCATCACCGGTATTAACTAGGCAAACCTTCAATTTTTCAAACACCGGCACCTTGGCACAACCTACAGAGGCCAGCACCCCGATATGCCTAGGGGTCAGCAAGCTGCCTTGGCTAATGAGTAGACCACCCTTCTTGATGTCCTGACCTGCTGGACGGATATGTTCGCCTTGAGTCGGGGCGCTGGTAATTTCCACACCCTTGTCGGTCACTATGGTATCTTCTTGCTTGACTACCGTATCGGCACCCATAGGAATTTCGGCCCCAGTAAATATTCTGGCCAAGGTTCCAGCTACCAAATGATGCCCGGTAGAGCCCGCGACAATTCGTTGTGATATCGGTATATTGAGCCCTGATTGATAATCTTGCCAACGCATGGCATAACCATCCATAGCACTATTAGCGTTTGGGGGCACATCAATATTTGAGTAGATATTCTGCGCCACAACACGCCCTAAAGCTGAATCTAAAGAGACCATCTCGGTAGCACTCTTACACTGGGCTTGTTGAATTAGGATTTGTAACGCTTCATCTATCGAGAGCAAGTGTTCCTTGGGGTCATCGCAACAGGTCATATTTAGTTTCCATATACCATTACCACTGGGGCCTATACCGTGGCAACATACTTCCTTGGGAAAAGCAGTCTAGCAACTACCCATATAAATTTGCAGGCTTATAGCCAGCATATTCTTCCTCAGCTATTTCAATACAAAACTTGGTTTTAAGAACCCTAGATTTGTGGCAGTTATGGTAATCCAATCAGCTTTTGTTTACCCTGATTAGTCTCAATGAACCTAAAAAATATGCCCGCCAGCCATGGCTTTTAGGACAACTGGTGGAGTAACAGAATTAAAGTTAGACGACCACTACTTTGGATGCTTATTGTTGACCTACTAACATCACGGTGGTGCCATCCCATTGCGTATTGTCTCAGAAGAATAGGACTACATCGGCGTAACAAAATGGGCTACTTTACTAGCAAGAATGATATTTATCGATACCTTGCTTACTAGGTTGAAGCATATGGCCTGATTTATACAAAAGGAACATTGGTTTTTTGTCTAATCCAAAGGCCAATTTTTCCAGAAATTGAACATCGCGTTTTTGGTATTAGTGCGTAGCGTAAAAAACTAATAGACGTTAGCCCAATAGAATAGCAGGCCAAATGATGAACTGGATAAATGCGAAACTAGGCATCTGGCCTATGGCATTCAATAGTAAAATTATTCAGTCTGCCTACTGTTAAGTAGGCAGACTGTTCGCTCATGCACCTATGCTTTGGCGTAACTCTTGGCAGCGGTGGCATTAAATTCTAACGCCACACAAACCTCGTCGCCTTCAATCCAGCCATCATGACCAGGCTCGATAATATAAACATCGCCTGCAGAAAAGGTCTCGGTGGTTCCATCATCATGACGGGCACACATAGTCCCTGAAACAACCGTGCCAACGTGGCGTGCTTGGCAGCTTTCACCACCTACTACAGGTTTGATACAGGTAGACCAACTCCAACCTGGTTGCAAGGTTAAGCGCGCAGCGGCCACCCCACCCAAATCACAAACCTCGACACGCGCCTTGTCAGGGGCACGAGTTTCATCTGGACTATTAAATGATTTTTTTACAATGCTAGCCATTCTAATCTCCTTATTGTTATTAATCTGTCTAAGCAAAGAAAATGTATTTGCCAGTATGTAAGCTACTCTCGTTCTATGAATGAGTCAAAAACTACCACTATTTACCTGAACTAGTTGAATAGTGCCAGTGCGACTAAAAAGGCACTCCCAACAACTCAACAGACAACTACATCAACAAGGTTAAAGCCTAATCAGTATGTAGCTGATCTGAACCAAAAGGGAAACCTAACGTGGCTGGTGTTTGCGGGAAAGTATTTATCGCATTAGCATGCTCAGCTTCTACTTGGTCCTGCACAATATCGACCTCTTTCGATCTAGGTTCAAGGCCTAATTCTGTTAATAAATGGTCCATAGTTGTTGTATTTTCACCTTCTAATAATAGCTCTGTAGCTACCACAGAGGCCCCTTGGCTCAAGTCAACACCATAGGACGAGCCAGCAGATGAATTCGACACAAAGTCATTAGCTAACTGGTCCACATCAATAGCCCCCGACGTTGATAAAGCCGCGCTAACGTTTGACGTATCTAGCACATCCTGTTCGTATGTATCAAAATCTTCAGCCTCTAACTCGCCGTACTCAATCAACATTTCCTGCACGTGTTCCATGGCTTGCTGCTCACTAACATAGATGCCACCAACACTCTCGACCAACTGTTGAACCTCGGCTTCCGTTGCCGTTCTCAAATCCAGTTCCATGTCACCTAGGGCATCCCGTACAGCCTCAGAGATAACAATGCCATCGCTGGCGTCATGATTTTGATCCAGTGACTGCAGGAAAACCGCCATATTTTGCAAGTAATCATCAGCAAGATTTGAACGCTCTACGTCAGCAATATCTTGTAAGAAGGTTCGACCAGAGGTCACATCCTCAGCAGTCGCTGTACCCAATACCACACCACCCACCTTGAAGGTGATGTCGTCACCGTCTTGGTAGTTAAATAGACCCTCTTGGTTTGTTAGGCCGCTCATACCAGACGTGGTTAAGTACTCAACACCTTCTACAACTCCGTCTATTAAAACAGAGGCGTTGGTTGTGGTCGTTGCGCCGCCATTGGACTCGGTCACAATGACCGCTCCGCTGGCCGTAAAGTCGAACGGACCAGTCTTAGTGAGTGTGAAAACTTGTGCCGTGCCAGAGGCGACATTATCAATAGTAAAGGCATTACTTGAGACCGAAACAGCGTTGCCATCACTGTCTTTTACCGTTGTGTTGGCGGGCAAATTGGAGACAGTAATATCGCTTAGACTTTCACTGCCATCCGTATCATTAAGCGTGGCGGTTACGGAAATTTTTCTCTCAAATTTCCCTGCACTCCCCCAAATACCTACAACAGTTTCGAAGTTATTGATAATGATGCTGCCGCCATTAGTGAAATGTATGGTTCCACTTTTGATACCACTATTATTAGTCCAATTCGATTTGCTACTATATAAACTAGAATTGATGACCAGAGTATCTGACCCACCATCACCGGTTACTGATACATTGTTTGCGGTACCCCAGCCCTTAATATAGATAATGTCATCACCATTTCCACCACTGATTGAGCCAACATTCGAGTTGGCTGAATCTTGTATCTCGATATAATCGGCTGATGAAGTGCCATTTTTTGTCTCATTTGAAGCGAGGTAGCTGTCTACAATAGCGTTTAATCCGCTCGCTCCTGATGGCACAGAGGTCGTCGTAGCCCCTGTAAAACCGCTCGTTGAGAGTGTCAAGGTTGCGGCGGAGGCTGTCGTGTCAGCACTACCAGTTGTAAAGCTTAAGGATGTGGTGTCGGTAATGCCGGCATAGGAGTTGCCAGCGGCATCATCAAAACCAGTAGCGGCAATCTGCACATAGTATTCGGTAGACGAAGCAAGATCACTGCCAGGATTAATGGTGATTTGCGCTGTGCCAGTGCCGGTGACCTGGCCATCGGTGACCGCAATCGTTTCGACGACTGAATTATCGGACGCTTTATAGATCACGATATTGCCGCTCTCAACGTCAACCGCCTCCGAGAAGTTCAGCACGATATTACTACCAACAGCCACCGCTGTGGCGTTATCGGCAGGCGATGAGCTGCTCAGGGTTGGTGCCACGATGTCCGCTGTTGTAAAGCTTAAGGATGTGGTGTCGGTAATGCCGGCATAGGAGTTGCCAGCGGCATCATCAAAACCAGTAGCGGCAATCTGCACATAGTATTCGGTAGACGAAGCAAGATCACTGCCAGGATTAATGGTGATTTGCGCTGTGCCAGTGCCGGTGACCTGGCCATCGGTGACCGCAATCGTTTCGACGACTGAATTATCGGACGCTTTATAGATCACGACATTGCCGCTCTCAACGTCAACCGCCTCCGAGAAGTTCAGCACGATATTACTACCAACAGCCACCGCTGTGGCGTTATCGGCAGGCGATGAGCTGCTCAGGGTTGGTGCGGTGGTATCAATAACAATGGCACTGGTATCGGCAATGTTATTGTTACTTGGCACAGTGGTACTAGTCATAGCATTGCCAGCGGTATCCGCCACGGTGCCAATCACAAAACTACTGACGGTTAAATCGCTACTATTATCACCCGCACCGACCGTATAGGTGCCTGTTAAAGTGGTGCCGGCCGAGGCCGCGGTTAATACAACAGTGTCACCTGTATCCATGGTGACGGTGATGGTGTTACCTGACTGGATACTCTCCGAAGTGGTGGCCGTGATATTAATTCTATCGCCGGCATTATAACTGCCATTGGTTGTGCTTGAACTAAAGCTTGAAACAGTTGGCGCGGTGGAATCCCCTTCAATGGCATCGGTGACCGTGACATAAACTTGATCATAAACTGTGTTAACTTCTTCATCTTGAGCGATCAAGGTGTAGTGATAAACGTTATCGGTGCCAGTATCGGCCGGATTCTCAAAGTCCTGCCCCGCCATACTCACCGACCCATCGGCCGCCACGCTAAACAAATTCATATCAGCGCCAGCTAGACTGTACGTGACCGTTCCCATAGGGGCACCCGTTATGGTCGGCGCGGCCGCACTATAGGCTACGTTTTCTGCGACACTACTATTAGCCGTGTCAGACATAGCAAGCGTAGCATCGGTGATGGTCACCGTCACCGCATCACTGGCCGTGTTGCCATCGTCATCCGTGGCGACCAGGGTGTAGCTGTAGGTATTGTTAGTGCCACTGTCGACCGGATTCTCAAAGTCCCGAGCCACCATGCTCACTGCACCATCGGTGGCCACACTAAACAGACTCGCATCATCACCGCTCAGGCTGTAGGTCACATCGCCAATAGGCGTGCCGGTTAAGGTTGGGGCGGCGGCACTGTAGGCCACATTTTCAGCGACACTGCTATTGGCCGTATCAGACAGGCTTAAGCTCACCGTTTCAATGGCATCGGTGATGGTCACCGTGTCACTGGCGGTGTTAGCGCTGCTTTCGTTTAAAAAACCAGCCAACCGAATCACATGCTCAGGTAATACTGCTTGCTGTATATGCTCTATATTAGATAGCACATCCTCAATTTGGTTTTCTGGTTCATTTACCTGTAGATCCATGATGCCTTTATCAGTAATCAACAAGCTAAAGGTCGATTTTAATAGTAAACTATCCTCTAAATTAACAACCACAATATCAATTTCAGGCGCTGGTGATACGCTGCTATCGCCGGCTATGGGCACGCTGACAATATGGCTATCTGGGGAACGGCCTCCAGTACCAACCAAATTCACAACCTGATCACTTGGGATATTCTCACGTAAATTGTCATATTGCCCTGCTTCTACAATAAGGATATCCGCTGGTACAAACTCTCCAGTCTGCGGTTCTACAATTTCTATTAGCAGCCGCAATTCATTGGTACCAAATGACTCATCAATAGCAGTTATCTTCAATTGCGCACCAATAACGACTTTATCAAGTGCTAGATTATTAGCCACCGTTCTACACCCTAATTAAGTAGATTGATAATATGTGATATAACTCAAACATATTTTGGACCTATACCTGCAAACCAAAATGACTCAATATATAACCTAGGCTATGAAGCACTCGATAATATGAATATATATAATCATGTTTTGCACTTATTAAGTCGATCTGTGCGTTTACCAGTTTCGTCTCCACATCAAGCATATCCTGCAACTCTATCTTGCCTAATTTAAGCTGCAGCTTTGCTTTATCTTTATAACTTTGTGCAGTGAGAACTCGCTGTTCCATTATTTTTTCTAGTTTTTTATGTAAATTCAAAGCTTGCCAAGATAGGCGCAAGCTGTCTTCTACTTCCCTGATTTTATCGATGTATTGTTGCTTTGCCGTCTCTAAAGAACTTGACAGTTCCAGTTTTTTGTATGCTCTCTTGTCACCGTTAAATATGTTGTATTTCAAATTCAACATGGCCGACAAGTGCTGCTTGTTACCTATATCACCTGCTGAATTGTGGCCCCAGCCAGCAACCAACTCGAAGTTGATTGCTGGGACTTCCAGCGCCGACTCAATATCCAAATTTAGTCTATGTGCTTCAACATTGTATTTATTGGCATTTAAGACTGGGTGGTTAGCCTGAGAAATATCGATTAGCTCAGAAATAGTCAAATCAAGTGGTACTGCACGATAGGGTTCAACCTTTCCCGAAAACGGATCTATTAATGAGAAGTAGCCTTCAAGTTCTAGGCCATAGCTAAATTCAGGCTCTTCCAAATTATCAGTTGATGCTCCAATAAATGCTAAATATTGTGACTTGCTGTCTGCATAATTGGCTTGTGCTGCGGCCAAACTTACTTCAGCTTCAATTAATCTGAGATCAACATCAGCCAAATCAACCTCATTGGAAATCCCCTGATCGACTCTAAAGGCGATTTTTTGACGCAGGTCCTTATGCGCACCCACCAAATTAGTTTGGGAGTCGATAATCGCATTATGGCGCAGTCTATCTATATACAACTCTGCTAACCGAAGGGCAACATCTGAAGATATGGCTTGCAAATGATAATGCACCTCCATGCGTTTCCGATTAAGACGTTCAATTTTGTAGTCTGTTAAATGGCCATCATAAATATTTTGTGCAACAACAACAGAAATATCTCCTCGCGGCAATAATCCATTGCTAGGAGCATCTGATTTTCTGATCTGTTCAGTGCCCGCTGCAACCAACAAATCAACCGTAGGCAAGTAGTCTGCTCGTAACCCAGATGTTTTTGAATCCAACAAGTCAGATTCATATTTTTTCTGTAAAATTTTTGGGTGGCTTTTTAGTACTTCAGTGATAGCTTCACTTAACATGCTCGCCTGTGATAATCCGGAAAATAAACCGATAGGCATAACCAGCAGGCCAACTTTTATTAGGTAAACACACCTATTATTCAACCAATTCAACATACGTCTCCCTCAGCGTTCGTGTAACGCATAGTGTTTTGCTCTTAATATAGGTTTTATCAGATAGGATAGGATGCTTCTCTCACCAGTCACTATATCAACTGAAACCGTCATTCCTGGAATCAACCTCTTCGCTTCACCATCTACATTCAGATAGTTGGAATCAGTTCTAACCTTAGCCAAATAATAACTTTCCTTTTCATCAGCTATGGCATCCGCACTGATATGCTCAAGTTCTCCAGACAGGCCACCGTAAATAACAAAATCGTAAGCTGTGAACTTCACCATTACCCGTTGGCCCTGACTCAAAAAACCAATGTCAGAAGGTCTTATTTTTACCTCCATTACTAAATCATCATCTAACGGCACAATTTCAATCAAATCCATGCCTGGGTTTACCACAGAAGAAATAGTGCTAGCTAACACCCGCTGAACTGTGCCTTTCACAGGAGACTGAATCGCGGTTCGACTTACTCTATCTTGGGCGGCTGATCGTGTTTGTTTTATGGTTTCCAACTCAGCCAGTACAGTATTAAGCTGTGTTCGTACATCATTTTGAAAACTGAGCTTTTTTGCACTCCGTTGTTCGGATAGTTCAACTTGACGCGTTCTCAACAAAGGCAGTTTCATATCAATCGCCGACAACTCACCGTCCAGATCATTCAGTTTCTTTTTGATATTCAATATCTCAACTTCAGAAATTGCACCTACATCTAACAAGGGTTCAGAAATGGCTAATTCTTGCTGCAAAAGATCAATAGATTGCTGCAGGTAGATACGATCACTTTGCAATGCCTCGGCCTCTTGGCGCTTAGCGTTCATCTGATTATCAAAAACAGCCAATGAAGCCCCCAACTCCAACTCAAGCGATCGATAAAGCTTATTTTCCTGGCTCACTATATCGGGAATATCTTGTCTCAACCAAGACGAAAAAACGGGCTCCACTCCTTCTAACTGAGCTCTTAGTCGTACTTCACTCGCCATCAAAATAGTAATTTTTTTGGAAATCTCCCCAAGGTTCGACTCAAACTGTGTATTATCAATGCGCAGTAACACATCGCCCTGGTTAACCAACTCACCCGGATTAACAAGAACTTGCGCGACAATGCCGCCCTCAAGGCTTTGTAAAACTTGCAGTTGTTGTGAGGGGATGACTTTACCACTGCCAATCACCAGCTCTTCTATTTCTGTATAAGCTAGCCAATAAATAGCGGTGCAAAAAAACAATAGAATGACGAATAAAAGTAGCCGTGCACCACGAGGCGTGCGCAACAAGAGTGCGGCGTTACGATCAGATATAAAAGCAAAATCTTGCTCTTGAATAAGTTTCCATTCTCGGCCTAAAGACCGATGATGCTTGCTGCCGCTCATAATCTAAACCTTTTTACCAGCCAGAACCTGATCTTTAGGTCCGTCAGCTATAACACGGCCCTGATCAACTATGATCAGTCTATCGACAAGCTCCAACATACTAGTACGGTGAGTAATAAGTACCAGTGTTTTATCTTTGGCATGATTGTGCAGATGTTGTTTAAGTGCCTTCTCACTACTATCATCCAAAGCACTGCTAGGCTCATCCAGCATCAGTAGCGGAGCATCTGATAAGAACGCTCTGGCAAGTGCTACACTTTGTTTCTGACCAGTAGAAAGTCGCTCACCACGCTCTCCAACCTGCATGTTAAAGCCTTCTGGGTGACGGTTGGCGAAGTCTGATACGCCGGCCTTATCGGCCGCCCACAAAATATCATCATCTGTAGCCGACGTATTACCACATAAAATATTCTCTTTCAGGGTGCCCAAAAATAACGTCGGGTTTTGATCTACATAAGCTATATTCTTGCGTAATAAGTAAGGGTCGATCTGATTGATATCTAAACCATCCATCTGAATTGATCCACAACTCGCTTCGTGCAGCCTGAGGATCAATTTTTGAATGGTGGTTTTACCTGCGCCCATACGTCCGATAATGGCCACCTTCTCACCAGCCTTTATGGAAAAAGAGAGCGCGTCAAGACACCCGTGCTGCTCATTAGGATAGTGAAAGCTAACTCCACTAAAGACAATCTCTCCAGTCAACTGTTTAGGGCTAAGTGAATTAACCAGTTCATCATTTTCAGTGGGCAGTTGCATCATCCTGTTCAAGGCAATATACGCCGCTTTAGCGTGATAATATCGCGCAGCAAGGCCAGCTACTTGTGCCATAGGTGCCAGAGCTCTACCAGACAATATAACGATGGCTATAATACCACCTAAACTTAACTGCCCTGCAACGTTCAAATACACCCCAGCAATGACAACAGCGACCGAAACAGTGTGCTGAATCAATTGCGCAACATGCAGGCTTGAAGCACCAAGTAACCTAGAACGAATACCCGTTTCAGCAATATAGCCTGTGATTCGTTCCCAGCGATTTTGCATCATGCCCTGCAACCCTAGAAACTTTATGGTATCGATGGCGTATAAGCTTTCAACTAGCTTGGCATGTCTGTCAGTTGACGCCCGGACCTGCTGGTCAATACTAGTCCGTAAAGGGCTTTGTATCATCAGGCCAAAAATTATAATAAGCACAACTCCAACCAGTGGGATAAAAACCAATTCTCCAGCGATAAAATAAATAACACTCAAAAACAAAACTACAAAGGGAAAATCCACCAGTGAGGTGAAGGTAGCTGAAGTAATAAATTCACGAATACTCTCGAAATCTCTTAAATTATTCGCAAAAGCCCCTGCTGATTGTGGCTGACTGACTGACTTGGCGCTTACCGCCCATTCAAATGTAGAGGATGATAGTAGAACATCAGATTTTTTGCCTGCCACATCAATGAAGAAACCTCTTAGCATGCGCATAACAAAGTCAAAAAAATGAACGATAAGTATTCCAGAGGCCAACACCCATAACGTTTCAATGGCTTGGTTAGGCACTACCCGATCATATACATTCATAATAAATAGTGGACTAGCCAAAGCAAATATATTGACCATAAAAGACGCTATCAATACATCTCGATAAATACGCCAAGATTTTGTCAATGACCCCCAAAACCAGTGCTTTTTGTTTACTTTTAAGAGCTCTGGATTGTGTTCATTAAACACATACTGTTTTGACACCAGAATTAATTGACCACGGTAGTTATCGCCGAGTTCTCTTAAAGATATGACAACCTCACCCTCGGTTTCGTGTGATAGTAGGGTTGCAGTTTTAGCGTGCCGATCTATAGACAACAGCAATGCAGCTTTATGACTATGCAACAAGATAACGGCGGGTAAAACTAAAGAAGATACAGATCCCAGTTGTCGCTCTACTAATTTGGCCTTCAGCCCTATTCTGCTGGCAGCTCGGATAAACAAGTCAGGAGTTAGCTTATTATCAACAAGCGGCAGACCCGCT
>ENA-UZXD01003798-UZXD01003798.1-metagenome-genome-assembly--contig:-Day-3-50m-contig-3798_pt1 | contig 94860 bp, 89 predicted proteins | sample MGYA00260344_ERZ794904 | MGnify/ENA metagenome assembly ERZ794904 | reverse complement strand
CGAAGTATTAACTTTTACCAATTCAGAAAAATCTTGCCATTTAATAATCTCATTCCCATTAACTCTGACAATTTTATCACCTGATTTTAGACCTGCATTTTCAGCTGGAGAATTAGGAATTATTGAATCGATAATCGGTTGAACTAAAGGGGTAAAAGGACGCATTACCCCATTTGTAAACATTGTTGTGCCTATGTCCTCAGGGACTGAAATATTCTCTCTTGTTCCATCATAATGCTGTACCCTAACTACACTAACATCCCTTAAAAACAAAAATTTATTAATATCAATTACATTTTCTAAATCTTCACCATCAACCTGCAAAATCTTATCTCCATCTTTAAATCCATATGGTTGTACTAATTCCGAAACCTCAAATCCGCCAGGCAAATTTTCATTTGTTAAAATGGTTTTTCCCCAAACAAAAGCGATCATCAAATAAATAGCAAAACCTAGAATTAGATTTACTGTAATTCCGCCAAGCATAATAATAAGTCTTTGCCATGTAGGTTTAGATCTAAATTCCCATGGCTCAGGCTCTTTATTTAGGTGTTCCGTATCCATACTTTCATCAATCATCCCTGCAATTTTTACATATCCTCCTAAGGGGAAAACTCCAACACCAAATTCCGTTTCACCTATTTTCTTTTTAAACAATGCATAAGGCCAATCAAAAAATAAATAAAACTTTTCAACTTTAGTTTTAAATAGTTTAGCTGGAATAAAGTGTCCCAATTCATGAAGAACTACTATTATAGCCAAGCTTAAAAGAAATTGTATTGTTTTTATTAAAAAAATCATAATTAAAAATCAGTGTCCAAAAATACGTTTTTAAATTAATCTAAAAAAAGTATTTTAAAATATCTATTGTTATGATTTTAAAATGATTTAATTTTGGGAAAAAATAAGCTTTGTATAAAAAGTTTTTCAAAAGATATGGTCCTCTCATTATAGTAATGACCTTACTGTCAATTGTTGTTTTAACATCCTTTTATTACATTTTACAACCTAAAGTTACACTGCCTATTTTCAGCCCAAATATGGTTTCCTCTAACCTTGTTGAAGAGAGTATTCATCATGTTAAGAAATATCATAAAATTTCCAATTTTTCATTAACAAACCAAAATGGAGAAACAATTACTCAAGAACATTACGATAATAAAATTTATGTGGCAGATTTCTTTTTTACAACATGCCCTTCAATATGTCCAATCATGACAGAAAATATGTTTTACATACAAGAAAAAACTATTAATAAAGATATTCTTTTGGTTTCTTACTCAGTAACACCTGAAATAGATTCAGTTGCTCAATTAAAAAAATATGCAATTGAAAAAGGAGTTGATAATAATAGATGGAATTTATTAACAGGAGAAAAAAAAGATATTTATGAGCTTGCTAGAAAATCATATTTAGTTGCAAAAAACAATGGTGATGGTGGCAAGTATGATATGATTCATACTGAAAATTTTGTTTTAATTGATAAAGAAAAAAGAATAAGGGGTTTTTATGACGGGACTAACAAAGAAGAAATGGATAAGCTATTGAATGACATTCAAATACTTGAAAATTCTTATAAAATTTAATAAATGAAAAAAGTAATTTTTGGTCTATACATTTTATTTATAGCTAATTTTTGTTTAACTGCTCAAGAGCTAGTTATTGGAGAAGAAAGAGTTGAACCAGGGATTGTATTTGTTTTTGAAGGGGCTATAAAAGATCATGTAATGCCATCTTCATTGCATTTAAAAGAAAATCAAACTAATGTTCATATTGAAGCTCGTGTAAATTGGGATACAAATAATACTCCTTTAGGAACACCTCAAGGAGGGTTCGTGCCATACTTACACATAACAGCCCAAATCATAAATGAGAAAACAAGCTTAAGTACTTTTATTGATTTACTGCCTCATATTAACCTGGTAGATAATTTTCATTATGCTAGAAACATTACACTGCCCGGTGCAATTAACGATCTTTATTCAGTCCTGTTCCGTGTAATTCCTCCGACTCATATTGAGCTCGCTCTTCATAATGATTGGTTAAAAAATTATGGTGAGGAACTTTTTAAAGAAAATTCATTTCACTATAGAAATGTAGATTTTGAACAAATTGCTAAAGCTTCAAGAAATTAGGCTTTAATTTAAATAACATACACTATTGAATGTATTGGTAAATATTTATTATATTCAAGATTCCTTTTTAATATCAAATACATGAAAAAATTAATTCTACTTTTATCAATACTTATTTTAGGTTGCCAAACCAACACTCAACAAAACAACAATAAATGGACTTTTGATGCCACTGATGGATCATATATTCAATGGAACGGAGATGACACGAATGCTAATGAAATGTTACATCATGCAATGAAGCACATGTATAATGTTGAACGTGAAAAATCTATGACATTCTTTGAAAAAGTTTTAGAATATGACCCATCATTATTTGGGCCTCATGTTGTTTTAGCTGGATTTTCAATTGAAGGATCTGAAAAACGAAAAATGCATGTAGAAAAAGCAAAGGAACTTGTAGCTGATAATAACGAAACCTCTAAAATCTTTGTTTCACTTCTTGACTTACCAAGAGGAGGCAATTGGCCTTTAGTCACAAAAGGGGCCCATGATTTATGGTCAAAAATGCGTGAGCTTGAACCTAAGGGGAAGCTTATACATTACTATTATGCTTTTACTATGCCTGATGCAAATGAAAGAATTAAAGAGATGGAGTCATTACTTTCTGAGATTAAGGATCAAAAAGGAGACCCTAATTCTCTGCCAACAAGTGGAGATCATTCTTATATGATCCCTCCTATAATTAATACATTAGGCTATTTCTACTATGGTATTGGAGAAAAAGATAAGGCAAAAAGTCATTTTGATGAATATCTAAATCTTTATAAAAGTTATAATTCTTATGATTCAATGGGAGAGTTTTATTATAATGAGGGAGATATGGAGAATTCTTTAAAATATTATAAAAAAGCAATCGAGATGTACCCGTCAGCATCCTCTGCAAATTCAATGGTTAATAGGATAACTAATCAACAAAATTAATTTTGTTTAGATAAATTATAATTCCAACTGACTCCTAAAGAAAGATAACTTAAGTCATTATTTAATCCTTCTCCAAATGACAGGTCTAGTTGAAGTCCATCATTAATTAAACGTGTTATTCCTGCATCAAAATTTGATTGACTACCGTCTTTGATTCTTTCACCAAAAATTTCAGCGTAAATTCCCCATTTATTAATGCTTTTAGCAAAAGCTAAGGTATAAACAAACACTCCTTTTTCTCCATATATTTTATTATAACCTATATTATATCCTATTGAAAAAGTTTCTGATAAATCATGAGAAATCAAAAATCTATTTAAGGTTCCATAACCATTATTAGAATAATATTTTGATGCTGTTGGTAGAGATAAATGAGTAAGAAAAGCTACCGTAGTAGCACTATCTCCTGAGTTAAAAAGTTGAATTTTAGCTCCTAGTTCTAAATCCCCAAGTTTTGGAGAATCTATATTCAATCCATCATAACTATCTAAAAAAAGCAAATTAGTGTTTAGCCTTAACTCTACATTCTTGGAAATGCCATATCTAAATAAGGTGTTGAAAGCTTCTTCATCTTGAAAATAAAATCCACTTTCAATTTGTAATATATTTTTTGGCAATGTAACTGAAGCTTCTGTTTGATCTGGTCTATCAGTAATAATTTGCCCCCAACTTATTATGGGAACAAAAAGTAAGATTAAAAAAATTCTCATTTTCATATATTTTATCCTAAAGCAACATCCAAAACCATCATCACTATAAATCCTCCAATAAAGCCTAGGGTAGCTATGTCAGTATTATTGTCTAATTGAGTTTCCGGTATTACTTCTTCTACAACGACGAATATCATTGCACCAGCTGCAAAAGCCAATGCGTAAGGTAAAATTGGAGTAAAAAAGGTAACAGCAACTGCTCCAATTACAGCTGCTATTGGTTCAACTATTGCAGAAGATTGTCCATACATAAAACTTTTCCACCTACTCATTCCTTGTCTTCTAAGAGGCATAGAAACAGCTATTCCCTCAGGAAAATTTTGAATACCAATTCCAATTGCTAAGACAACAGCTCCCGCAATAGAAGCTTCTGGAAGACCAGCCGCTACACCTCCAAATAATACTCCAATTGCTAATCCTTCAGGTATATTATGTAATGTAATAGCTAAAACAAGTAAAGTTGTTCTGTGCCAAGGTGTTTTTATACCTTCTGATTCTTTAAAATTAATATGAATGTGCGGAAGGACTTTGTCTAATCCAAAAATAAATAGTGCTCCTAGAGCAAATCCTACAGCAGCTGGAATAACTTTAACAAATCCTTCTCCTTGTGACATTTCAATTCCAGGGGCAAGTAAACTCCAGAAACTTGCTGCAACCATTACTCCTCCAGTGAAGCCTAACATCCCATCTAAAAGTACTCTATTCATAGATTTAAATAAAAAAACGAATGAAGCGCCAAAAGCAGTTAATCCCCATGTAAATAAAGTAGCAATTAAAGCGCCTAATATTGGATCTAATCCTTGAAAAAAATTGATAATTTCTTGATACATAATTATATTTTGGTTACATAAATATTGTTAGCAGATTTTATTGAAATCGTTAAATTGGTTTCATCAAGTCCTATATGTATAGAATTGTCAAAATCCTCAATGTGAAGAATTTCAATATTAGTCCCTAAAGAAATTTTTCTTTTGTCTAAAAACTTCAAAAAAGCAGAAGAAGAATCTTTTACTCCAATGAATTTTCCTTTATCTCCAATTACCAACTCTGATAACAAAGTTCTATGGGTATACTTAATAAAACCTGCCGGATTAGGAATTGGATCACCATGAGGATCCTTTGTTGGATAATCTAAAAACCTGTCTAATTCATCTATTAACTTTTTAGATTTTATATGTTCAAGTTGTTCAGCAATCTCATGAACTTCCGACCAATTAAATCCTAATTTCTCTACTAAAAAAACTTCCCATAATCTATGTTTTCTAATAATATTTAAAGCTGTTTTCATCCCATTTGGAGTAAGAAAAGAACCTTGATATTTTTTATAAGTAACTAATTCTTTTTCAGAAAGTTTTTGTAGCATATCAGTTACTGAAGGCGCTTTAGTCTTTAAAGAATCTGCTATTGCATTAGTGCTAACATCCTGATTTTCAACACTAGAAAGATGAAAAATAGCTTTTAAATGATTTTCTTCTGTAAAAGATAACATGCTGCAAATATATATTATTTTTAGGAATAAATAAAAATATTTTTAGATTAGTCTAAAAAATATGCAGAAACTTATTTTGTATATTGAAATAAATTGAAAAAATGAAAATTTTAACTCTAGCATTCTATTTCTGCATATATTTTTCCTTCTATATTTCATTTAGTCAAAATTCAATTATTTCAGAATACTTTAAAGAATTAAACACCTACAATTTCAGTGATCCAAATCCAATTCCTATACTTACAAAGAATGCTAAAATTTATCCTTACTTTACATTTGACGGTTACCAGATAAATAGTACAAAAGAAAAATTTAAAGTCATAGAGCTTGAAAATAATTATATCAAAGTATTTGTGACACCCGAACTAGGGGGAAAAGTATGGGGTGCAATAGAAAAATCAACTGGTGAAGAATTTATTTATAGAAATGAAGTAGTCAAATTTCGTAATATTTCAATGCGTGGGCCTTGGACTTCAGGAGGTATAGAATTTAATTTTGGAATTATAGGTCATCATCCTTCAACAGCAACACCTGTAGACTATATAATACAAAAAAATAATGATGGAAGTGTGAGCTGCACAGTAGGTAATATTGACTTGCCTTCTAGAACGCAGTGGAGAGTTAAAATTACACTTCCAAACAATCTGTCTGCTTTTCATACCGATGCATTATGGTACAATCCTACTCCCCTTCAACAATCTTATTATAATTGGATGACAGGAGCTGCCCCGGCTCGTGATGATCTTGAATTTTATACTCCAGGAAATGCTTATTTGAAACATAGTGGAGAAGAAAAAAACTGGCCCTTTAATAATGATGGAAGAAATCTATCAAAATACAATCAAAATAATTTTGGGCCAAGCAAATCGTATCATGTAGTAGGTGAATACAATGATTTTTTTGGAGGATATTATACTAAAGATCGTTATGGATTTGGACATTGGGGAAATTACGAAGATATCCCAGGACAAAAATTATGGCTTTGGTCACAGTCTAGAGCTGGTGGAATATGGGAAGATCTACTAACCGATACTGATGGACAATATATTGAATTTCAAGCAGGAAGATTACTAGTACAATATTCCCCATCAGAAGATGAAAATCCAATAACTCAAGTAAATTTTGAACCATATGTTTCTGACCAATGGAAAGAAGTGTGGTTTCCATTAAAAGAAATTGGAGGACTTAAAGATGCTTCTCCATATGGCGCAATGAACATTGAAAAAACAAATGATTCTTTAATAATAAAAATAAATCCATTTAAACACACACAAAGTAAGCTTCATATTATATCTGACAACAAATTATATTATACTGAAGAGATTAATTTAAAGCCAATGGATGTCTTCAAAACTAAATTGCCTTATAAAAGCAAAAATCATTTTGAGGTGCAAATAAAAGATTTAGACATACATTATATGTCTGACCCTAACTTAAATATTATTGCTCGTACTTTTACAACAGATAACAAACTAAAATCTAAAAACACTTTAGAAAAACTCTATCTAAAAGCAAGAGAAGATATTAGCTACAGACAATATATAGAGGCAGAAAATAAATTAATAGAAATTATATCAAAAGACCCATATCATATAGGTGCAAGATCTGATCTAGGAGAATTATTTTATAGAAAAGGAGAATATATAAAAGGACTTGAAATAATTAATAAAGGACTAAGCATCGATACTTATAATCCTTCACTAAATTATATTGCAGGAATTATTTATAAAGCAACCCATGATAATCTAAATGCCAAAGAAACATTTGGATGGGCTGCAAGATCAATTAAATACAGATCCAATGCATTTTCTCAAATGGGCGATATCTTCCTAAAAGAAAAACAATATAGTAAAGCTATTAAGTATGCTAATAAAGCATTAAAATTTAATAGTGAAAATATTCCAGCCATGGAAATTTTAGCTATTGCATATAGAAAAAATAATACTATTTCAGCTGCCACTACATCCTTAGAAAAAATTTATGATTTAGATCCACTCCATCATATTATACCTTACGAAAGGTATTTAACTATAACTAATTATGAAAATAGAGAATTAGTAATTAATTCTCACAGATCAGAGCTAGCATATCAAACTTATTTAGAATTAGCAATAAGTTACTATAATAGAGGTTTAATAGATGAAGCTATTAAACTTTTAGCCCTTGGCCCAAATGAATCCATCAATAAAATTTGGGAAAGTTTTCTCTTAAAAGATAAAGACAAATTAAAAACTGTAGTTCAATCTTCTTTAGTTGATTTTGTTTTCCCGTTCAGAAGAGAAACTATTGAAGTATTAAAATGGGCCGATTCAATCATATCAGACTGGAAAATCACTTACTTTCTTGGCCTTAATTTATGGGGAAAAAACAGAATCGATGAAGCCATTGAAAAATTTATATCACTACAAAATATTCCTAACCATTCTACCTTTTATCTTTCCCGAGCACACCTTCTAAAAAATGCAAACCAAATAGATCCCCTAAAAGATCTTAAAAAAGCATACACTTTAGATACATCTAATTGGAGAGTTGCAAGAGCCTTATCAAATTACTATATGTCAAAAAAGAAAAATAAGGATGCTCTTGGAATAATAAAAAAAACATACAATCAAAATAAATCAAATTACATAATAGGAATGGATTATGTTAAAACATTAATAGAATTAAAAAAATATAAAACTGCAGTATCATCTCTTAATAAATTACATATTCTACCATATGAACATGCAGGAGAAGGAAGAGATTTATATACAAGCGCTTATTTTGGATCAACTATGGAAGAAATAAACAAAAAGGATTATAATAAAGCCATTAATCTAATAAATACTTCCAAAGAATGGCCTGAGCAATTAGGAGTAGGCAAACCATATAATGTAGATGAAAGAATTCAAGATTATTTGCTTTTCTATTGTTACAATAAACTAGATAATAATAAGGCAGAAAAATATCTTAAAAAGATAATTGATTACTCAAGAAGTAATATCAAAAATAAAAGTTTTTCCCATTGGCTAGGGCTAAAAGCTATAAAAAAATTAGAAGGTATAGAAGCAAGTAAAAAATTTTCAATGCAATTATTAAATAGCAGTCACGGTTCAACAGAAGAAACAAAGTGGATAATAAATAATTTTTTTAATACTAAAGGTCCAATTAATCAAGAATTGAATCAAAATTTTAAAATAATAAATGAAATACTGATGCTGAATTAAGTTATATCTTTAAAATTCAAAAATTGGAATTTTTTAAATTATAAATCTCTTTTCATAAGATTATTAGCAAAGACAATTAATTCATTTTTATAATTTTGATTAATACTTAACTTATTAAGGGAATCTATAGCCTTTTTGGTGTATTGATCAACTAATTCTAAAGAAGAAATATCTGCTTTTGATTCCTTAAACAATAAAGTTGTTTTAGCAATTTTATTTTTATTAGAAATATCATTTGAATTATATAATTCTGAAATATCTTTTTTTTGAGCTTCATTGGAATTAATTATTGCCATATGATATAATACTGTTTTTTTATTTTTAATAATATCTCCGCCTATTTTTTTACCAACTATATTTTCTTCTCCAAAAGTATCAAGATAATCATCTAGCAATTGAAAAGCTAACCCAAGATTAATTCCAAACTGATAAATATTTTCTTGATCTTCAATTGAAGCATTTGCAACAATCGCCCCCATTTTTAATGCACAACCTAAAAGAACTGCTGTTTTACAACTAACCATTTTAATATATTGATCAAATGAAACATTCGATTTAGATTCAAAATCCATATCCATTCGTTGTCCTTCACATACTTCCCTAGCAGTTTTATTTAATAATTTATTTAAATGTGTATAAGTATTCTTTTCATAGTTTTCTAATAATTGATAAGCCATTATCAGCATTACGTCTCCTGATAAAATTGCAGAATTAATCCCCCATTTTTTATGAATAGTTTCCTTTCCTCTTCTCGAATTTGCAGAATCCATTATATCGTCATGTATTAAAGTGAAATTATGAAAAAGCTCTACAGTTAAAGCTGCATTTAAAGCCAATTTTGGATTACATCTAAAGCAAGAACAAGACATTAAAGTAAGAATTGGACGAACTCTTTTGCCTCCTATATCTAAAAAATATTTGACCGGGGCATACAACGAATCTGAGCCATCATTAAAAGAGATTTCGTTTAATCCCTTTTTAATCATTTCATTATATTCTATTATTGAGTCCATCAAATTAATTTTCACAAAAATACATTATTAAGGTTTTAAATAAATTTTTATTTAATACTGAAACTTTGGAAACTTTTTTGGTTTTTAAAGTTTCCTTGCTATATTTGCATCCCAAAATAAATTTAAATGAAAGATTTAATTGTTGATAAAGCGAAAGAGCTTTTCTTAACATTAGGGTTTAAGAGTGTAACAATGGATCATATTGCTAATGAAATGGGAATTTCTAAAAAAACAATCTATAACTTTTTTAATAATAAAAATGAACTTGTAAATAGAGTTACAAACCATATGTTTAATAATATCACTAGTGGAATTAATCAAATAAAAAAAGATTCTATTGATCCCATTAGTGAACTTTATGACATTAAATTATTTTTATTAAAATATCTTAAAGGAGAAAAAACGGCTCCATTATACCAGCTTAAAAAGTATTATCCCGATATCCATAAAAAAATTACAATAAAACAATTTGAATTTATGACTAATACTACTATTGATAGCTTAAAAAATGGAATTAAGTTAAATCTTTTTAGAACAGACATCAATGTAGATTTAATTTCTAAACTTTATTTCAATGGAATGACAGGGATCAAAGATCAAGAAATTTTTCCAGCTAATAAATACGACCCTACCTTTTTAATGGGAAATTATATTGAGTACCACCTAAGAGCAATAGTAACAGACAAAGGATTAAAAAAATTAAATCAGTTTATAAAAAATAATTGATGAAAAAGTTGTTATTAATATTAATAATTGGTTTTTATTTCACAAAAACCAATGCGCAAACAAATGCCTTCACTCTAAATGATGCTGTTTTATTCGCATTAGAGAATAATAGTGCCTCAAAAAATGCTTCTAATGATTTAGAAATAGCACAAGCTAAAAAATGGGAGACTATTGCAACTGGACTTCCTCAAATTAATGCATTTTTAGAGTATACAAATAATATTAAAAAACCTGTTTCACTTGTCCCCGCTGAGTTTTTTGGAGGAAGTCCAGGAGAATTTTCTGAAATATCTTTTGGTACAAAACAAACTTTCGATGGGTCTGCAACCTTAAGGCAATTACTCTTTAGTGGATCATACACTGTAGGTCTTATGTCAATTAAACTTTATTTAGAAATAGCAGATACTGCAAAAATAAAAACAGATTTAGAAGTGAAAAGAAATGTTATTTCAGCATATGGGAATGTTCTTGTAAGTGAAGAAAGAGTAAAGTTTTTAACGGAAAACTTAAAAAATGTAAAAAGAAATCTTGAAGAAATTCAAAAAATTTATGAAAATGGTTTAACTGAATTGGAAAATGTTGAGCAATTAACTATTACACATTCTAGTTTAAAAAATTCTTTGGAATATGCTACAAAACTTGGCAAAACATCAAGAAATATTTTAAAAATGATAATGGGAATGCCATTAAATGAAAAAATAGTTCTTTTAGAAGGGCTGCATGAATTGACTCTAAAAAAAATAAATTTAAATGCAATAAATCAGCCTGTTTCACTAGATCAAAATATAGATTATCAAATTGCAGTTAATGCAAAAAGATCTCAAGAGGCACTATTTAAATATGAAAAATCTCAATCACTTCCAACCTTGTCTGCTTTTATTAAAAAAACTTATATGGGTTACAATGAATCCTTTGATTTTTTAGATTCAGATCAAAAATGGTATGCTTCTTCCTTAGCAGGTGTAACTATGTCTATTCCAATCTTTACCTCTTTCAAGAGATCTGCCAAATCACAGCAAGCAAAAATTGAGCTTGAAAAAGCCAAAGTGGACTTAAAACAAACTGAACAAAAGATATTGGTAGAAGTTGAAAATGCACAAACAAATTATCAGTTTGCTATTAATCAATATTACAATACAATTAATAATCTAGAGTTGGCAAAAAAAATTGAAAAGAAAAATGAGATTAAATTTTATGAAGGTCTGGCTTCAAGTTTTGACCTTAGACAAGCTCAAAACCAACTTTATACAATCCAAAATGAACTTCTTCAGTCAATGTCAGAAGTCATTAACAGTAAAACTAATCTAGAAATTATTTTAAATGAGAAATAAAAAAATTCATTACTTAAAAACAACTCTATATAGCTTAATTATTTTAGCTTCTACTGGGTGTAATAATCCTAATGCATCAATTGGACAAGTATTAAAAACCAATGACCTAGATCTTATAGCTCAAAAAAGAAAGGAAATTATAAAGTCTCAACAAGAAATTTACATTAAACTGAATCTAATTGATAATAAACTGGAAGAATTAAATGCAAATTCTAAATTTCCAATTGTTGAAACTGCAATTTTAAAAAGCAATACTTTTCAACATTTTGTAGAACTTCAGGGCAATGTAAAATCAGATCAATTAATTATAATTTATCCCGAGTTTTCTGGAGTTTTAAATAAGATTTATGTTAAAAGTGGAGAAGAAGTTGTAAAAGGTCAAACTCTTGCAATAATTGATGATGGCGGGCTTAAACAACAGCTTTCTCAATTAGAAATAAGTTTTAATCTAACTAAAACTACTTATGAAAGACAAGAAAGGCTTTGGGCGCAAAATATTGGAAGTGAAATTCAATTTTTAGAAACTAAATCAATGTTTGAAGCGCAAAAAGAGGCCATTAAACAATTAAAAAAACAACTAGAGAAAACTGTAATTAAAGCTTCGTTTAATGGAACTATTGATAATATAATTGCTAAAGAAGGTGAGGTTGTATACCCTGGCAGATCTAATTTAATGCTTCTGTTAAATATGGAAAGAATGTATGTTGAATCTAATGTCCCTGAACGTTATATAAATACAATTTCTACGGGGAAAAAGGCTAAAGTTGTATTTCCGCTAATCGATGAATTTTTAGAAACTTCTATTAGACAAGCTGGAAATTTTATTGACCCTATAAAAAGAACTTATAAGATAGAATTAGATCTTCCAAAAAATGATTTTAATATCAAGCCTAATTTAAATGCAAAAGTAAGTATTAATAACTACACAAATGATAATGCCATTTTAATAAAAGAAGGTTTTATAAGTATCGATAGCAATAATGAAAAATATGTTTATAAAATTTATAGAAAAGAAAAGAAAAATTATGTTTCTAAAACAATAATCAAAACTGGCAAAAATAATGGCAATTATATAGAAGTTCTTTCTGGACTTTCTGTTGATGATGAAATTGTCATTGAGGGAATGAGAAAAATAGTTGACAATACTAGAGTAAAAATAATTAATTAAGCAATAATAAAAATTTGAACAATAATATTGAAAAAGAGTTTAGCCCATCTTCTTGGGCTATTAGTAATAGTACAACTATGTATGTTGTAATGACACTAATATTAATTTTTGGAATTAGTTCTTATTTTAATATGCCAAGAGAGGATTATCCAGAAATAAAAGAAAATTTAGTATTTATTACATCCATTTATCCAGGGAATACTTCTGAAGATCTTGAAAAATTAATTACAGAACCATTAGAAGACAAATTAAAGTCTATTAATAATATTGATAAAATAACTTCTTCTTCTCAGGAGAACTTTTCAATAATAAGTATAGAGTTTAACGATAAAATAGGTTTTACAGAAGCTAAACTAAAGGTAAAAGATGAAATTGATGCTGCAGTTTCTAGTGAAGATTGGCCAATGTTCAATAATGTAAAGGTTGACCCAAATGTCTTTAATCTAACTTTCACTGAAGAAATGCCAATATTAAATATCAATATCTCAGGAGATTATACTTCAGAAAAATTAAAACAATATTCCGAATTAATTCAAAATGATATTGAAGATCTTCCTGAAATAAAAAAGGCTGAAATAAGAGGTGCTCTTGATAGGGAAGTGGAAATAGCTGTAGACATATACAAAATGATGGCAGCTAAAATAAGTTTTTCTGATATTATAAATTCTATACAAAATGGAAACATTTCTATTTCTGCAGGAAACATAAAGGGAAATGGGAAAAGGAAAACAATACGAATACTTGGAGAAATCAATTCTCCCATTGAACTAGAAAGTTTTGTTGTAAAATCTAATTATAATAATTCTATTTTTTTAAAAGATATTGCATCTGTAAGCTTTAAAGAAAAAGAAGTGACTACATACGCCAGAGAAAATGGTAAAGCGGTAGTGATGTTAGATGTCAAAAAAAGATCTGGAGAAAATACTATTGCAGCAGCTGAAAAAATTCAAAAAATAGTGGAAGACTATAAAGCCAATGTCTTTCCCAAAAATCTTAAAATAAGCATTACTAATGATCAGTCTGAATTAACAAAAAATCAAGTAACTGATTTAGTGAACAGCATAATATTTGGTGTTGTTTTAGTCGTTACTGTTTTACTGTTTTTTTTAGGGTTTAGGAATGCATTATTTGTTGGCTTTGCAATTCCTATGTCTATGTTTATGTCTTTAACAATATTAGACAATTTAGGATATTCTCTAAATACAATGATTTTATTTGGGCTAATTATGGGGCTTGGAATGTTAGTCGATAATGGGATAGTTGTGGTTGAAAATGTATATAGACTAATGAAAAAAGAAGGAATGAGTAGAATAGAGGCCACTAAAAAAGGCATTTCTGAAATAGCATTTCCAATAATTATTTCTACAGCGACAACTATTGCAGCATTTATTCCACTTGGATTGTGGCCTGGTAGAATTGGTAAGTTTATGATATTTTTCCCGATAACTCTTTCCGTTGTGCTTGGCTCTTCATTATTTGTAGCAATATTTCTTAATTCTGTACTGGTTTCAAAAATGATGAAAATTGAAGATGCCAATATGCCATTAAAAAGACTCATTAGAATTACAAGTATTCTAGCAGTTTCTGGTGTATTATTTCTTATGTCTGGGTTATTAATAGCTAAAAATGAAACAGCTGAATTTTGTAGATTCTTAGGATCAATACAGATATTTATTTCTGTTAATTTTTGGATATATAGATTGTTCCTGAGGAAAATGGCTAATAATTTTCAATTAAAATTTCTTCCAATAATTGATAACCTCTATGAAAAAATTCTTAATAAAATACTCATAGGGAAACGTCCATATCTAATAGTTTTTGTTAGTTTAATTCTTCTTGTTTTTTCCTTTATGAGTTTTGGTGGTTCCGTAGAATCACAAAGAACTAGTATAGAGTTTTTCCCTAATGAAGATCCCAGACAAGTTATGGTATATATACAATACCCTGAAGGAACTGATATCTCAAAAACCAACGCAATAGCAAAAGAAATTGAGAAGGACATTTCTAAAATTATTAATTCCAAAAAATATTTAGATGATTCCAATTATAATTTTATGGTTCAAAATACTATTTCACAGGTTGGAGAAGGATCTGAAAATCCAGAATTTGAGTTGGGATCTTTGTCTGAAATGCCCAATAGAGCTAAGATAACCACATCTTTTAGAGATTTTAAATATAGACGAGGAATTAGATCTAGCGATGTAAGAAAAGAAATTCAAGTTGCATTAAAAGATAAATACCCTGGTGTTTCTATTTCTGTTGAAAAAAATCAATCTGGGCCGCCAGTAGGCTACCCTATTAACATTTCTATTACAGGAGAGGATTATACTCAATTAATTGAAAAAGCTGAAAAAATAACTGAATTTATTAATACAAAAAATATTCTTGGAATTGAAGAATTAAAAATTGATGTAAATAAATCTAGAATTATTAATTTAGTTCATATCGATAGAGAAAAAGCTGGAGAATTAGGATTAAGCGCAGGTCAAATTGGACAACAATTAAGAACTTCTTTATTTGGGACAAAAGCTGGAATTTATAAAGAAAATGGTGAAGACTATGATATTAATGTAAGATTTAATAAAAATGATCGCTATTCCGAAAATGCACTTTATGATCAAAATTTGATTTTTAGAGACCCTGCAAATGGATTAATAAAAGAAATTCCGATTTCTGCAGTAACATACACCTCTCTTTCTAGAACTTTTAGCAAAATCAAACATAAAAATTTCAATAGAATTGTTAATATTTATTCCGGATTATCATCTGGATTTACTGATGCAGGCGCTGTCGTTTCACAAATAGAAAATGCGATGACAAACTTCCCTGAAGATTTAAGCGGGATTAATATAGATTATACAGGTCAACTTGAAGAGGAAAATAAAAATCAAGTATTTTTATTAAAGGCTTTTTTTATCGGCTTATTGCTCATTTTTTTATTATTAATCTATCAATTTAATGCCATAAGCAGGCCAGTTATAATTATGATTTCTATTATTTTAAGTTTAATTGGAGTGTTTGGTTACTTAGCATTAACTGGAAATGCATTTGTTATTTTAATGACTATGATGGGGATCATTGCTTTATCTGGGATTGTTGTTAATAATGGAGTTGTACTTTTAGATTATTGTGATATCTTAATTAATAGAAAAAAAATGGACTCAGCCAATAAAGACAAACAATTAATTCAAATTAAATTTGAATCTATTATTCAATCATGTAAATCTAGACTACGACCAGTACTATTAACTGCAATTACGACAATGCTTAGTTTAATGCCGCTAGCAATTGGGTTAAATATTAACTTTTATACTTTATTCAGTAATTTTAATCCTAGCATTTGGTGGGGTGGAGACAATTTTTTCTTTTGGGGTCCACTAGCAACTACTGTAATATCCGGTTTATTTATTGCTACGTTTTTAACTTTATTTGTGGTTCCATCTTTGTTTTTGATGATTGAAAAATTTAAATTGTGGATTGGAATTAGATATAGATAATATCTTACTAAATTTATAGTATCTAAATAAAAGAAATGTACAGAACCCATAATTGTGGAGAATTAAGAATATCTGATTTAAATAAAGAAGTAACTCTATCTGGATGGGTACACAAATCTAGAGATAAAGGATTTATGGTCTGGATTGATCTAAGAGACAGATATGGTGTTTCACAATTAATTTTTGATGAAAAAAGAAGCTCCAAAGATCTTATTAAAAATGCGAAAGATTTAGGGAGAGAATATGTTATTCAAGTCACAGGTAAAGTGATTGAAAGAAGCTCAAAAAACACCAATATTCCTACTGGTGAAATTGAGATTCTAGTTTCTGATTTAAAAATATTAAACAGTTCAAAAGTTCCTCCATTTACAATTGAAAATAAAACTGATGGAGGTGAAGAGCTTAGAATGAAATATAGATATCTTGATATAAGAAGAAATTCTATTAAGGATAAATTAATTTTTAGAAATAAAGTAAGTTCCGAAATAAGAAAATATCTAAATGGCTTAAATTTTATTGACGTAGAAACTCCTTGTCTTATAAAATCTACACCTGAAGGTGCTCGTGATTTTATAGTTCCATCTAGAATGAATTCAGGCAAATTTTATGCTCTTCCGCAATCTCCCCAAACTTTCAAGCAGCTACTTATGGTGGGTGGATTGGATCGTTATTTTCAAATTGTAAAATGTTTTAGGGATGAAGATTTAAGGGCTGATAGACAGCCTGAATTTACCCAAATTGATTGTGAAATGTCATTTGTAAATCAAGATGATGTTTTAAACACCTTTGAAGGATTGACAAAACATTTACTAAAAACGATAAAGAATGTAAAGGTTGACAAATTCCCCAGAATTACATATGATAATGCTATTGCTAAATATGGTTCTGACAAGCCTGATATAAGATTTAGCATGGAATTCGGAGAGTTAAATAGTATATCTCAACATAAGGACTTCAATATATTTAACTCTGCTGAATTAGTGATTGGAATTTCTGTTCCTAAAGGGAATGATTTTACAAGAAAAGAAATTGATAAATATATTGAGTGGGTAAAAAGACCTCAAGTTGGAGCTAATGGAATTGTATATGTAAGATGTAATAAAGATGGCACATATAAATCTTCTGTCGATAAATTTTACGATCAAAAAGATTTAGCAAACTGGGCAAAAATTACTAATGCTAATAAAGGGGATTTAATACTAATTATGAGTGGAGACAAAGATAATGTTAGACGCCAATTAGGTGAATTAAGGGTAGAAATAGGCGAAACTCTTGGTCTAAGAAATCCAAATGAATTCGCTCCATTATGGGTTACCGATTTCCCACTACTAAAATGGGATGAGGAATCTAATAGCTATCATGCGATGCATCATCCGTTTACTTCTCCAAAATTAGATCAGATAGATTTGCTTAAAAGTAACCCAGGAGAGGTTAAAGCTAACGCATATGATTTAGTTTTAAATGGTAATGAAATTGGTGGAGGATCAATTAGAATTCATGACAAAAATATTCAATCTTTAATGTTTAAAAATTTAGGATTTTCTGAAAAGCAAGCAAAAGAACAATTTGGGTTTTTAATGAATGCTTTTGAATATGGCGCACCCCCACATGGTGGTATAGCTCTAGGTCTTGATAGATTAGTTGCTATTTTAGACGGAAATGAATCAATTAAAGATTATATAGCTTTTCCCAAAAATAACAGCGGAAAAGATATAATGATTGATGCCCCTTCATCAATTAGTAAAGACCAGCTTGATGAGCTTTCATTAAGTTTAAAAAAATAAATGAAGGCTTTAGAAAAAGAAATTACCGTTTCTAAAAATGATTTAGATGACTTAAATCATGTAAATAACGTTGTCTATATTCAATGGATACAAGCAATTGCTAAAAAACATTGGAAAAGCCTTGTTTCAAATGAAATTATAAAAAACTATTACTGGGTCTTATTAGAGCATCAAATAAAATACCTGTATCCTGCTTTATTAGATGACAAAATTAGAATCAAGACATATATTAAAAAAACTGAAGAAATTAAATCAAGTAGAATAGTTGAAATTTATAATAAGGATACTAACAAATTGCTTGTAACTTCTAAAACTATATGGTGCTTAATTAATTCTAAAACAAATAAACCTACTAGAATAACTGATGAAATAAGACAAGCCTTTAACAACAAATGAAAAAAATTATTTCTTTTTTATTAATATGTCTAATCATTAGTGTTTCCACAGGCTTTTATTACAAGTCTCAAAATGAAGATCTTGGAAATAAGATTATTGGTTTTAGCACACTAATTTTTGTTTTTGTTTTTATGCCTCTTTTTATTTACAATGGTTGGAAGGGGAAAAGGCTAAGCGATTATACTTTTAGCAATGAAAACATCCAAAAAATGAAGTCAAAATCTTCAAAACCAACCAAGTAAACTAAATGATTTAAGCTCAAATAACCATACTTTACATATTATTGCTACATTTGTTACTTAAATTAAATCAATTTTTATTAATGACTGGTACAGTAAAATTTTTTAATGGGGCCAAAGGTTATGGTTTCATTACAAACGACGAAACGAGCGAAGACATTTTCGTTCATGTTACTTCTTTAGACGGTATTCGACTAAACGAAGGAGACAAAGTAGAATATTCAGAAGAAGATGGGAAAAAGGGAAAAGTTGCAACAGAAGTTAAACTGATAGAAGAATAGTATTTTATTTTTTAAAAAAAATGAAAACCCTCATTAAAGTGAGGGTTTTTTATTTTAATTTTCTTTTCTTTTTAAAAAATTCCTCAATTAATACTTTTGACTCCGAAGCTAAAATTCCATCAATTATTTTAGTTTTCGGATGTAATTTAGTTTTCATAACTCTGAAACCTCTATGAGAATCACTTGCTCCAATTACAATTTTAGAAATTTGAGACCAATATAACGCCCCTGCACACATTTGACATGGCTCAAGTGTAACATATAAAGTACAATCTTTTAAATATTTTCCTCCAATATAATTCGCTGCACTAGTAATTGCTTGCATTTCAGCATGAGCAGTAACATCATTTAAAGTTTCCGTTAAATTATGTGAACGCGCTATGATTTGATTCCTACTTACAATTACTGCTCCTATTGGAACTTCATCTTTTTGTAAAGCAATTTTTGCCTCATCAATAGCTCTTCTCATGTAATATTTGTCGTCATATAACTCAATCATAGTTAGCTCATTTTTTTATACCATTCCAAAGCTTTTCCGTCTGTTAAGCTAGCAATAAAGCAACTGATATCTAAAAGCTGTGTATATAAATCTCCTTCTTTATGTATATATGATTTTGGAATACATGCAAGTGCAAGTTCATCAAATGCAGTTGTTTTATTTTGTTGATTATTTACGGCAGCTTTTACAAAAACATTTAAAAGATGATGAATAACTTGATATCCTTTTAATTCTTTTTCAATTACTTCTTCAGATTTATAAACTTTCTCTATACTTATGTCTATAATATCTTTCATTTGAGCTTTGAAAACACTATTTTCTAAAATAGATTTCGGATATTCTCCATTAAGTAAAGCTTCTTCATTTTTGATAAAAATATCAACCGCATCATTAATTAAAGTATTAACTGAAAGTGCTCTTAAGTAAGCTACCCTATCAGATTTGTGTTCCAAAGCATTATATTTTTTTGTATCTATACTTCCTTTTACAAGTCTAATTAAATACTCCAAAGCAAATTCTTCAGAAATCCATCCTAAATTAATTCCATCTTCAAAATCTATCAATGTATAACAAATATCATCAGCTGCTTCAACTAAAAATGCCAATGGATGTCTAAAAAAATTCCCATTAGATTGATTTAGTCCCAACTCTAAAGCAACATTATTAAAAAACTCATTTTGAGATTCAAAAAATCCAAATTTTTTATCTTTAATATGTAAAGATGGTTTTATAGGAATAGAACCTTTAGGATATTTAGTAAAAGCCCCAAGAGTAGCATAACTAAGCCTTAATCCTCCTGGAATACCTGTCTTATTTTCACTAACAATTTTAAATCCATTTGCATTCCCCTCAAAATCACACAAATCTTGATACTGTTGAGGATTAAGTTGGTTTTTAAAATTAGATCCATTTCCATTTTTAAAATAATCTCCTATAGCCATTTCTCCACTATGTCCAAAAGGCGGATTTCCAATATCGTGAGCTAAACTAGCAGCAGCTACTATTGCTCCAAAGTCATTGCTTTGAAATCCATATGTTTCCTTTAAATGAGGGTACTTTTCAATTATAATTTTTCCAGTTTTCCTTCCTAGACTTCTGCCTACAACTGAAACCTCTAAACTATGGGTAAGTCTTGTATGAACAAAACTTTTCTTAGAAAATGGTATAACTTGTGTTTTGTCTTGAAGGGATCTAAAAGAAGAAGAAAAAATTATTCTATCATAATCTACTTCAAAGCCAATACGAGTTTCATCTTGTTCTAAACGCAATCTTTTTAAGGTATCCCCTTGTCTTTTTAATGAAAGTAATTGTTCCCAGTTCATTTATGCAATTTAACAAATCCTGTTCAATAGAAAATATTAAAAATTACATTATAATTTTTAATATTTCAATAAAAAATAATTGAATAACATAACTATTTCTTAACATAAGAACTAAATATTGAACTTAATTTTGCAGTGAAATACAAATCTCTATGAAAAAAATTCCATTATTAATGGCCTTATTCTGCTCATTAGGAGTTTATTGTCAAGATAATGTCCAGAATCCAGGGAAGCCTAGTTTTAAAGTGTTTTGGAATTATAAAAGTGATTTTACAAAAGATATTGCCAAGAAAAGTGCATTTGAATTAAAAAGAGTATATCTTGGATACTCGTATAAGTTTGATGAAAATATTTCTGGAAAAATAACTTATGATATTGGAACAAATTCTGGTGGCAGTGCATACACCGCCTATGTAAAAATTGCTGCACTAGATTGGAAATTAAATTCTAAAATCAAATTAAGTCTTGGCTTAATAGGGAATAAACAGTTTAATGACCAAAAAGATTTATGGGGTTATAGATATGTAATAAAAACTTTTCAAAATGAATATAAGTTTGGTGCAAGTGCAGACTTAGGTATTAATTCAGAGTTTGTTATATCCTCCAATTTAAAAATGAATTTATTCATGTTTAACGGAGAAGGGTATAAAAACCTTCAAGATAAGGATGGAAATCATCGTACAGGGATTAGTTTATTGTATGCTTTACCAAAAGGATTTGAAGCAAAATTTTATTATGATTCTCATCCAATTACAGGCACTGATCCTATTTCAAATACCTCATTGTTTTTAGGATACAAAGGGGCTGATTCAAGGTTTGGAATTGAGTATAGTGAGTTAAGTAATGCTAGAACATATAAATCTTCAGAAACTGATCACAACAGGGGAGGATTTTCTTTTTATGGTTCCAAAAAAATAAATTCTAAATACGAGCTATTTGCAAGATATGACCAAATAAGCTCAAATATTTTACAAGGAGAATCTAATTCCTGGAACTATAATAATGATGGAAGCCTTGTTATTCTAGGGACACAATATCAAGCTGTAAAAGGAGTTAAGTTGAATTTAAACTATAGGTTATTTAAACACGACAGCTCTATAATAAATAATAAATCAATCCTTTCGCTAAATGCAGAATTTAAAATATGAATTTTCTAAACATTAATTTTATATTAAACCTTTTTGAATTGTCTTTTTTCCCCAGTCAAATAAATTCTGAAATGGACATTTATCTAGTTATGGTAATTGCATTAGGTCTTTTGGCAATTGGAGACTTAGTTGTTGGAGTTAGCAATGATGCAGTTAACTTTTTAAATTCAGCAATAGGATCAAAAGTTCTCAATTATAATACTATAATGTTAGTTGCCAGTCTTGGGATTGCAATAGGCGCTATTTTTTCTAGTGGAATGATGGAAGTCGCTAGAAAAGGAATTTTTAACCCTGACATGTTTTTCTTTTCAGAAATCATGATAATATTTATGGCTGTAATGATTACCGATATTCTTTTGCTTGATTTTTTCAACACGCTAGGGATGCCAACATCAACAACAGTATCTATTGTTTTTGAACTTTTAGGAGCAGCTGTTGCCGTCTCTATAATTAAGATTTATGCTGGACAAGGTGAGCTAATAGAATTGGCCAATTATATTAACGTATCCAAAGCTACTCAAATAATATTTGGAATATTGCTCTCCGTATTTGTAGCCTTTTCGGTAGGAGCATTTGTGCAATATATTTCAAGAATTCTTCTTTCTTTTAGATTTGAAGAAAAAGCAAAATGGGTTGGGTCTTTGTTTGGCGGAATTGCTTTAACCTCCATAGCCTATTTTATATTAATGAAAGGAATTAAGGGGACTCCTTATGCAAAGCAAAGTTTCGACATTTTAGGCGGTTCAACCATTGTTGCTTTTATGGAAAATGAAGTTATTCTGATTACCATAATTAGTTTTATAATATTGTTTTTATTATCTGCACTACTTATATACAGATTAAAATTTAATATATATAAAATAATAATTGCTATTGGAACATTTTCTTTAGCATTAGCTTTTGCTGGAAATGATCTGGTTAATTTTATTGGAGTTCCAATCGCTGCATGGCAATCTTACGAAGCTTGGGTCTCTTCAGGATTAGAAGCAGGCTCCTTTTCAATGGAAGTTTTATCGGCTAAAGTTCCTACTCCCACATTTCTATTATTATTTGCAGGATTAATAATGGTCATTACACTATGGTTCTCTTCAAGAGCAAAGACAGTTGTTAAAACATCTATTGATTTATCTAATCAAGAAGACACAAAAGAAAGGTTTAATCCAAATTTTCTTTCTAGAAATCTTGTGCGTATTGCTGTTAATATTTCTAATGCTTTTGATAAAATTGTTCCTGAAAAAATAAATCAAAAAATAGAAAAACAATTTGAAAAGCCTGTTTTAAAGCTTAGTTCTAATAAAAAATTAGCATTACCTGCATTTGATCAAATCAGGGCTGCCGTAAATTTAATGGTTGCTGCAATTTTAATATCAATTGCTACTTCTTTTAAACTGCCTTTGTCAACTACCTATGTAACTTTTATGGTAGCGATGGGGACATCTCTTGCCGATAGAGCTTGGGGAACTGAAAGTGCAGTTTATAGAGTTGCCGGAGTTATAAATGTTATTGCAGGATGGTTTTTTACTGCATTTAGTGCTTTTTTAGGTTGTGGAATTATAGCCTGTATTATTCATATTGGAGGGCCTACTGCTATTGCCATTTTACTTTTCATTGCTCTTCTTCTTCTGGCAAAAAATTATATGAGTCATAAAAAAGAAACTGCCCTAATTAAAAGTGAAGACGCATTGAGTTTAGCAGAAAGCCGTTCTATTCAAGGCCTTATAATTGAAAGCTCTAAAAATGTTTCAAAAGCATCTAAAAAAATAAAAAACATTTTTTTAAAATCTATAAATGGCCTAGCTACTCAAGATTTAAAAGAGTTAAAAAAGAATAAGAAAGCTGTTAAATCTCTTTCTGAAGAAATTGATAACCTTAGAAATGATTTATATTATTTTATTAGAAATTTAGATGACTCTACAATTAAAGGTGCAAGTAATTTTTATATAAATGTATTAGGCTCTCTTGAAGATATTGCTCAATCATTAGAGTATATTTCTAAAATTACATTTAAGCATATTAATAATAACCATAAGGTGTTAACCTTTAATCAAATTAGAGAATTAAAAGAGATCTCCATAGAATTAGAAACCCTATTTGATAGAGTTAAGTTTGCTTTTTCTAAAAATAATTTTGGAGAAATTGATAATATCCTTGACACAAAACAGAGCATATATGATTCGGTTAAAGACAAAATTAATCTTCAAATTTCTAGGACTAAAGATGAAGAGTCAAGTCCAAAAAATACAACTCTGTATTTTAGTATTCTAACTGAAACTAAAGATTTAATTAAAGCTACTGTAAATCTTTTAGATCTTTATAATGAACAATACGATGCTAAAGTGAAACCCCCATCATCAAAAAATTAAGATCCACACATCAAACAATCATCATCTTCACTCTCCTTAGATTTAGCCAACATCTCCTTAAGTTCTTCAGGAGTTAATGGTTCGACTGCTGGTACAACAGGACTAGGGACTGTTTTGGGTTTGCTGCTTTTCGAAACTATAGCTTCAGAACTTACTTTTTCTTTAACAAGCTCTCCTTCCTTTTTATTGTCAAGAGTAAATTTAATAGCATCAACAGCAGATTTTGTTCTTAAATAATACATCCCTGTTTTTAATCCAGATTTCCAAGCATAAAAATGCATAGATGTTAATTTCGCCATTGTTGCTCCTTCCATAAATAAGTTCAGAGATTGAGATTGGTCAATGAAGTATCCCCTATGTCTAGACATGTCTATAATATCTTTCATGCTTAACTCCCACACTGTTTTATATAACTCTTTTATCTCATCAGGAATTATATCAATTTGCTGAATAGAGCCATTTGCTTTCATTAAGGCTTGTTTTAATTCTTCTGTCCAAAGTCCAAGGGCAACCAAATCTTCAAGTAAATGTTTATTAACAATAATAAACTCCCCGCTCAAAACTCTTCTTGTATAAATATTTGAAGTATATGGTTCAAAACATTCATTATTCCCTAGAATTTGCGATGTAGATGCTGTAGGCATTGGGGCAACTAAAAGTGAATTTCTAACCCCGTGCTTTTTAATTTTTTTTCTTAATTCTCCCCATTCCCATCTTCCGCTTAATTCCTCATCCTTTATTCCCCACATATTATACTGAAATTCTCCTTTAGAAACAGGAGATCCTTTATAAGTTTTATAGGGGCCATCTTTTTTTGCCTCTTCCATTGATGCTGTCATTGCAGCAAAATAAATTGTTTCAAAAATTTCCTGATTTAGTTTTTTAGCTTCATCAGAAGTGAAAGGCATCCTTAATTTTATAAAAGCATCTGCCAATCCTTGGACGCCTAGACCAATAGGCCTATGTCTAAAGTTTGATTTTTCAGCTTCTGGAACAGGGTAATAATTTCTGTCTATTACTTTATTCAGATTCTTAGTAACCTGTTTAGTAACTCTAAATAATTCTTGATGATCAAAATCTTTCTCCTTAACAAACATCGGCAATGCTATGGAAGCCAAATTACAAACAGCTATCTCATCTGGAGATGTATACTCCAAAATTTCTGTACATAGATTTGATGATTTTATTGTCCCTAGATTTTTTTGATTGGACTTTCTATTTGCTGAATCTTTATAAAGCATATAGGGTGTCCCCGTTTCAATTTGAGATTCTAATATTTTTTCCCACAGCTCTCTTGCTCTAATAGATTTTCTTCCTTTATTTTCAGATTCATATTTTGTATATAGCTTTTCAAATTTTTTTCCATGAGAATCAGACAATCCATGACATTCGTTTGGGCACATCAATGTCCAGTTGCTATCTTCCTCAACTCTTTTCATAAATAAATCTGAAATCCACATAGCATAAAATAAATCTCTAGCTCTCATTTCTTCTTTCCCATGATTCTTTTTTAATTCTAGAAAATCAAAAATATCAGCATGCCATGTTTCTAAATAAATTGCAAATGAGCCTTTCCTTTTCCCTCCACCTTGATCTACATAACGAGCTGTATCATTAAAAACTCGCAACATGGGAACAATTCCATTAGAAGTTCCATTTGTTCCTGCAATATAGGATCCTGTTGCTCTTATATCATGAATTGACAATCCAATCCCACCAGCAGATTGAGAAATCTTAGCAGTTTGTTTTAATGTGTCATAGATACCATCAATACTATCAGATTTTGTTGTTAATAAAAAACATGAAGACATCTGGGGATTTGGGGTTCCAGAATTAAATAATGTTGGTGTAGCATGAGTGAAATATTTTTTAGACATCAAGTTATAGGTCTCAATAGCTGAGTCTAAGTCTTCCATGTGAATTCCTATTGAAACCCTCATTAACATGTGCTGTGGTCTTTCTGCTACTTTACCATTTAGCTTTAATAAGTAAGATCTTTCTAAAGTTTTAAACCCAAAATAATCATAATTAAAATCTCTATTATAAATAATCGTAGAGTCCAATAGTTCTGAATTCTTTTTTATTATCTTATAAACTTCATCAGACAACAATGGAGCTTTTTTTTCTGTTCTAGGGTTAATGTATACATACAAATCCTTCATGGTTTCTGAAAAAGATTTCTTTGTGTTTTTATGTAAATTTGAGACAGAAATTCTAGCTGCTAATTTTGCATAGTCTGGGTGAGTTGTGGTCATTGTTGCTGCAATTTCTGCTGCTAAATTGTCTAATTCTGAAGTAGTAACTCCATCATAAAGTCCTTCAATAACTCTCATAGAAACTTTTACAGGGTCAACCAAAGCGTTTAAACTATAGCAAAGTTTTCTAACCCTAGAGGTTATTTTATCAAACATTATTGGCTCTTTATGGCCGTCTCTTTTTACTACAAACATTTATTAAATTTTATCCTATACTATAAAAAAAAATTTTAAAGAAAACTTATTTTCGAATATTAAAAATCTTCATCAATACTAAAATCGGCAGATTTCGTATCATTATTCAACACCCCTGCTTTTTGATATTCAGAAACTCTTTTTTCAAAGAAATTTGTTTTGCCTTGGAGGGATATCATATCCATAAAATCAAATGGATTTGTGACATTATACTCTTTTTCACAGTTCAATTCAACTAATAATCTGTCGGTTACGAACTCTAAATATTGAGTCATAAGTTTAGAATTCATTCCTATTAAACTAATAGGAAGAGATTCGGTTATAAATTCTCTTTCAATATTAAGAGCATCAAGAAGGATTTCTTTAATTCTTTTTGAAGATACTTTATTGACTAAATGTTTATTATGCAAATGAACTGCAAAATCACAATGAACTCCTTCATCTCTAGAAATAAGTTCATTAGAAAAAGATAGTCCTGGCATTAATCCTCTTTTCTTAAGCCAAAAAATAGAACAAAATGCTCCAGAAAAAAATATTCCCTCTACTGCTGCAAATGCAATTAATCTCTCTGCAAATGAATCAGATTCAATCCATTTCAATGCCCAATCTGCTTTCTTTTTAATAGCTGGGAATGTTTCAATAGCATTAAAAAGACTGTCTTTTTCTTTTGGATCTTTTACATATGTATCAATTAATAATGAATAGGTTTCAGAATGAATATTTTCCATCATTATTTGAAATCCATAGAAAAATTTTGCTTCTGAATACTGAACTTCATTAACAAAATTTTCTGCTAAATTTTCATTTACTATTCCATCTGATGCAGCAAAAAAAGCTAAAATATGTTTTATAAAATATTTTTCATCATCAGACAATTTAGATTTCCAATCATTAAGGTCTTCGCTTAAATCAATCTCTTCAGCAGTCCAAAAACTGGCTTCACATTTCTTGTACCATTCCCAAATATCATGATGTTCAATTGGAAAAATAACAAACCTGTTTTTGTTTTCTTCTAAAATTGGTTCAAAAGCTGGCATATTAATTAAGTGTTTTTTAAAAAAAAAATTAAGTAATTGTTTTTGGATATTGTCTTACACAAAGATTCTAAATTGTTTCCAAAAATAAAAGGAGTAATTATTCACAAACTGCATTAGTTCTTAACAATTTGAATGTTAAAAAAATTTTGTATTTTATAAAAACTTGAAAACTAACAATTTATGTTTTATGCTATTTTGGATGAATCATAATCACTTTTTTTAGCTAAACTTTTTTTAATTCTTTTGAAACTTTTTCAAGTTCCAAGTACCATGATTTTCCAAATCTTCTAATCAAAGCATCCTTAACAAATTCATAAATTGGTTTCTTTAACTCTTCTCCTAATTCACAAGCTTCTGAACAAATGTTCCAATGGTGATAATTTACAGCAGTAAAGCTTGAATAATTTTTTACTCTAACTGGATAAAGGTGACAAGAATTAGGTTTTATTAAATTTATTTCTCCTTTAATAAATGCTTTTTCTATTCCGCATTCTAATAATCCATTTGAATTATAACTTACATAGACACATTCTTTGCCATTAATAAGCGGAGTCTCTAAACTACCCTGTTTATCATAAACGTATTTCCCTTTTTGTTCAATTACTTTTTTTCCCTTGCTAGAAATATAGGGAGATATCTTTTCAAAGTTTTTATCTAAAATTTCTGCCTCGTTTTTTTCAAGTGGCGCACCTCCATTTCCTTTAACACAACATGCCCCCTTACAAGCAGACAAATTACAATGAAAATTCTTTTCAATTATTTCTTCAGAAATTAAAGTGTTCCCGATTCTAAACATAGAATGAAAGTAAGAAATAATACTCCATATTCTATTAATATAAATTATATTTGCAATCGAATAAAAATAAAAATATGGATTTGAATTTTAAAGAAATTTTTGCTGCCTTTATGATTTTATTTGCTGTAATTGATATAATAGGAAATGTTCCCATTATAATTGATTTAAGAAAAAAAGTTGGCCATATTCAAAGTGGAAAAGCTTCTTTAATTGCCGGTATAATCATGATTTTTTTTCTGTTTCTTGGAGAAAACATCTTGTCTTTGATTGGTATTGATGTAAATTCATTTGCAGTTGCTGGCTCATTTGTTCTTTTTTTTATAGCTCTTGAAATGATTTTAGGTGTATCAATTTATAAAGATGAAGAAAACACTCATTTAACCGCTTCAGTATTTCCTTTAGCTTTTCCTTTAATTGCTGGTCCAGGAAGTTTAACAACTTTACTTTCAATCAAATCTGAATATTCAACTGAAAATATTATAATAGCCATTATAGTTAATGTAATATTTATTTTTTTAGTTTTAAAATCCTCTAAAAATATAGAAAAGATATTGGGGCAAAATGGGATTCAAATTATTAGAAAAGTATTTGGTGTTGTTTTACTGGCTATTGCTGTTAAATTATTTACAACTAATATTCAGGGATTATTACAACTAAAATGAGAAATTATTTTATTATAGCAATTGCTTTTATTTTATTGGGGATAAATATCTATCATCTTGATTTTGCTAATTTTTTTAGTGAAAATGGGAAGATAGCATTAATTGGAGTGTTAGCCTGCTTAATAGCTATTGTGCTTTTATTAATATTAATTAATTCTAATAAAATTAAGAATCAATTAAAAAATAAAGACTAAAACTTTTCAATGTGGAAGATCTCTAATCCTGCTTTTTTTAAAAATTCTAATCCCGAACTGTCTTTATATTCTTTGTGATATACAAGTCTTTTTATCCCTGATTGAAAAATAAGTTTACTGCATTCCTTACATGGGGACAAGGTTATATATAATGTTGATCCCTCACTAGATTGAGTAGAAGCAGAAACTTTCATAATTGCATTCGCCTCTGCATGTAGCACATACCATTTAGTATAGTTGCTATCATCTTCACACGCATTTTCAAATCCTGTAGGGGTGCCATTGTAGCCGTCTGAAATAATCATTCTGTTTTTAACAATTAGCGCTCCAACCTGTCTTCTTTTACAATGGGATAATTTTGCCCATTCTAAAGCCATTTTCAAATAAGCAATGTCGTACTTTTTTTGCTTTATTTCAGTCATAGTCTATATCATATTTAAAATCATGTTTAATCCAAACCCTATAATGACTGCAGATCCAATCCTTATATAGGATGACAATTTATATTTGAGCAATTTAACAACAAGTAAATTAATAAGCAAAATTGCTAATACTATTATTAGTTGGGAAAATTCAACTCCAAAAGCAAAGCCAACCAAAGGTGTTATTTTAGATTCTATAGGAAAAGATATTTGATTAAAATAATTCCCAAACCCAAATCCGTGGATCAATCCAAAAAAAAGTGAAATCATAAACCCAGAAATTTTATAAAAATTCATTTGGTCACTTTTTAAAATATTATTAATTCCTGTAATTACAATGGTTACGGGAATTAATATCTCAACAATATTTTCTGGGGGACTATATATCTGGTAGGCTGAAAAAATTAATGAAAACGTGTGTCCTAAAGTAAAAAAAGTGACAATCCAAAAAACTGTTTTAAGTTGCCTAAAAGAGAATGGAATAGTTAAGGCTATTAAAAAAAGTAAATGATCATAAGCTGCCCAATCTAAAACGTGAAATAATCCTAATTCAAAATAAAAAAGCAAATCATACATGATTGAAATCTTTAAAAATTAAAATTACTAAAACTGATTTTAAAAGCCACGCTCTGTCTTAATTCTCTCATAAGCTTTTTGAATTTTTTGAAATTTATCTTGGGCTGCTTTTACGTAAGCTTCTCCTAAATGTTGGACTTTGTCTGGATGATGTTTTTTTGCTAATTCACGATATGCGCTTTTTACCTTTTGATCTGAATCTGACTTATCAATTTCTAATATCTTGTAAGCTCCCCCTACTTGATCAATAAACATTGCTTTAATACTTTGAAAATCTGCATTAGAAATTCTTAAAAGATTAGAAAATTCTAAAAGTTTTTTTAATTCAGGTGAAGAAACATTTCCGTCTGCTTTAGCAATGCCAAATAAAAAATGTATAACCTGTAACCTGCTTCCATAATTTAAAACGCTATTAAATAAATTAAAAATTTTTTCAGTTGAAATTCCTTTTTTATTAAGGTTATCATTAAAAATTTTAAATGTAGCGTTTGCTCTATCTTTTCCATATGCAGAAACAAAATAATTTCTTACATAATCCAATTCTTGTTTAGATACCTTCCCGTCTGCCTTTATAAGTAAAGATGCTAATGCCAATAAATTTAATTCAAAGTCGTGAGATGATATTCTATTAAAACTGTTATTTTTTAAATTATTGTTTTCTATTAATCCTCCCAAAAAATAACCCAAAAGAGCTCCTGGAAGTCTAAAAAATGTATAACCCAAAATAGCTAGTATCCATCTAGACATATGTAAAATTATTTTGACAAATTTACTAAAGGTGATTTTAAAGTCAACACTTTTAATTAGATCTTTGTTATCTTTGCTTTGAAATAAATATTTTATGTATCCATTTGAAATTGTTAAACCAATGAAAGAAGAACTTACTTCCCTTGGATTTAAAGATTTAACCACAGCAAAAGAAGTAAATAAAAATATTTCTAGCAGTCAAACAGCTGTACTAATAGTTAATTCTGTTTGTGGATGCGCAGCAGCAAATGCAAGGCCTGGTGTTATTCAATCGTTAATTAATGATAAAATTCCTCTGCAATTATTAACTGTTTTTGCTGGTGTAGATAAAGAGGCTACAGATGCTGCTAGAGTGCTTATGGTCCCTTTTCCACCTTCTTCACCATGTATTGCCCTTTTTAAAAATGGTGAACTTGTTCATATGTTGGAGAGACACCATATTGAAGGTAGATCTTCAAAATTAATAAGTGAGAATCTCAAGCAAGCTTATAATGAATATTGTTAAAATTATAATCTATAAGATTATTTTGAATAAATAGGAAACAAAATTTTAAAAGTTGTTCCTTGGCTGGTATTAGATTTAAATGAGATTTTTCCACTGTAAGAATTTACAAGGTTTTTCACCATTCCTAGGCCTAGACCCATTCCGCTGGTTTTGGTTGTAAATTTTGGTTCAAAAATTTTATCGCGTAGATCATCTGAAATTCCCACTCCATTATCTTTAATATAAATTAATACATTTTTATTCCTTAACACAATAGTTACCTCAATTAATGGATCTTCTACTAGATCACATGCTTCAATAGCATTCTTGATTAAGTTTGTAATAATTCTAATCATTTGAGTTCTGTCAATACTTACTTGAAGATCCTTATGTTCTGAATTGAAAGTTATATGCTTTTCTTTAAATATTTTTAAAGCAAGTCTAGTAATTTCAATGATATTTATTTTACCCCCTTCTTGAGCAGGCATTTCAGCAAAGTTGGAAAAAGCTGATGCAATAGTGCTCATTGTATCAATTTGTTGTATTAAAGTCTTAATAAATTCATCTAATTTTTCATTAATCGTAGAATCATTAATATCAAAATTTTTTTGAAAACTTTGGACACTTAATCTCATTGGGGTTAATGGATTTTTTATTTCATGCGCAACTTGTTTTGCCATTTCTCTCCAGGCTTGTTCCTTGTTAGATTTAGAAAGTTGCTCAACACTTTCGTTTAGCTTTTCAACCATTTTATTATAAGACTCAACCAATATATTAACTTCTTTGCTTCTAGCCTTAATTTGAATTTTGGTATTTGTTTTGTGCAATCTAGTTTGTTTTATTTTTTTCCCAATTTCAGATAGCGATTTAGTAATATATACTGAAATTAAGTAAGAAAAAATAATGGCAATAATTAGAAGAAAGAAATAAACCTGTCCCAAAACAATAATAAAAGATTTAAGTTCATAAGTATTTAATTTGTCATCATCAAAATAAGGGAGGTTTAAAATCCAAATTGGATTAGAATGATTGTCTAAAACAATTGAATAGGAAGATCTATATTTAACATTTTCAATTGTATTTATTTGAATTATACTTAATTCCTTGCTTTTTTTTAATTCCTTTATTACACTTGCGTCTAATTTATTATTAAAAGAGTCAATTAGAGTTGTATTCAAAAGAATCCCATCTAAGCTATAAATACTAAAATCAACATTTTGGACATCTGCTATCTCAAATATTTTTTCGTTAAAAATTGAATCTAATATAGATTTGTTAATATTATATTTAGTTTCTTGAAAAATATATGAAATACTCCTTTTTAATTGAGCTTTTTTTCTTTCTAAGCGTTGTTCATGATACTGGCTAGATTGATTCTTAAACTGAGGAATTGTAACTATTGCTATCCCTCCAAAAGCAATTATTAAAAGAAAGGTCATGGCAATAAAAATTCTAAACCTTATAGATATCTGTCTTTTAATATTAAATTTTTTAATCATTTTTCTTCCATATTATCATATATAGATTTATAAAGGCTCTAATAACTAATGTAAAACAAAATAAAGATATTATAGCCCATATCTGTTATTAACATTTTATTTTTTAATAATAGGGAAATTTTGAACTACTTAATAAATTTATAAAATAGACGTTTTTTGCATAAAAAAGGGAATAAACATCCATTTTTTTACAATTTTAGTCATTTTTTTCCATTTTTATGCCATTTTTTAAAATAAAAATTTTTATGCTCTATTCTTGCAATAATTTAAAATATTATATAACGAGTAAATAGGAAAAAATTAATCTCTAAATTTTTGATAAATTAGCTGTCAATGAAAAAAAAGATTGGAGCAATTATAGCTCTTTTATTATTGTTTTTTAGTTTTCAATTTAGCTCTGAATTATTCTATTTGACAGAACTTGCAAAAACAATTTATAAAATCCAAAGAACTGAAGCTGATATTACAGATTACCAATATTTTGATAATATAGAAATTCCCAAAAGCAAAAATCCTCAAGCTTGGCCAATCCATGAAAACTATAATCAAACTTCATTAACAACTAATTTGAAGTCTATTCATAAAAAATTTGGCACTGTTGCTTTTTTAATAATTAAAAATGACTCTCTCTGGCATGAGAAATATTATAATGGCTATAACAAAAACTCATATAGCAATTCTTTTTCTATGTCAAAAAGTATAGTGTCTGCTATAATGGGTAGAGCTATTCAAGAGGGCTACTTTAATAGTTTAGATGATAAGGTTAGCTCATTTATTGAAGGGTATAATAAAGATTATGCTTCTAAACTTACTATTGGCGATTTGTCTAGTATGTCTTCGGGGATGAAGTGGACTGAAAACTATACTAATATTTTTGGGGTTACTGCACGGGCATATGTTGGAAGCAACTTAAATGAACTTATCCTTTCCAGGCCAATAATTAAAGAGCCTGGCAAGTCTTTTGAATACTTAAGCTCCGATACTCAGCTATTAGCAATGACTATCGAAAAAGCAACCCAACAAAAAATATCTGAGTTAGTTTATAATTGGTTTTGGAATCCAATGGGTGCTGAAAATAATGCTTTGTGGCAAATTGATAATATAAAAACCAATAATGAAAAGGCTTATTGTTGTTTTAATTCAAATGCAAGAGATTTTGCCAGATTTGGCAAACTATATAAAGATAATGGCTTTTGGAATGGTAAAAACTTATTGGATTCTACTTTTATAAAAAAATCTACAACAAATCGATTTGATTCTAGCCCAGAATATGGCTATGGATTTTGGTTAGGAGAATTTGAGAGAAAAAAATTCTTTAGCATGAGAGGACACTTAGGCCAATATGTTATAGTTTTTCCAAAAGATAATGTAATTATTGTTCGTCTTGGTCAAAGTCATGACAAAAAATCTGAAAACGATACATTTAGTAAAGATTTTCTTGATTACATCCAGGAAGCTTTTAAAATGCTAAACGTTTAATTTTGAAAAAATCTAATTTATTAGTAGTTAAAAAGCTTAATCTTTCTATTTCAGGGATCTCAATTTTAAACAACATTTCTTTTAAATTAAAAAAAAATGAAATTTTAGGCTTTGTGGGAGAATCGGGAAGTGGCAAATCAATAACTGCTTTTTCAATTATTAATCTTTTCAATTCAAAAAAAATTAAAAAAAGCGGACATGTTTTTTTTAATGGTAAAAGAATCGATTCTTTGAAAAATAAAGATTTTGAGAAAATAAGGGGGTCTGAAATTTCTATAATTTTTCAAGAACCTATGAACTCCCTAAATCCTAGTATGAAATGCGGAAGACAAGTATTGGAAATAATTCTAAAACATACAGTTTTGATAAATCTAAAAGCGAAAAAACGTGTTTTAGATTTATTTAAAATGGTAAAATTAAATTCGCCTGAAACTGTTTATAATAAATACCCTCATGAGCTTAGCGGAGGTCAACAACAAAGGATAATGATTGGAATAGCAATTGCATGTAATCCCAAAATATTAATCGCTGATGAGCCAACTACTTCACTTGATGGTATAGTAAAAAAAGAAATTATTGACCTTCTTAAAGGAATTCAAAAACAAACACAAATGGGGATAATCTTTGTTTCTCACGATCTGAGTTTGGTTTCTAAAATTGCAAATAATATAATTATTCTAAAAAGAGGTTCTATTGTTGAGTTTGGAGATAGTAAACAGATTTTTAAGTCCACTAAAAACAAATATACTCGGATGCTTTTAAATGCTCGTCCTCCCAAAAAAGGAAGACCAAAAAGATTGCCTTCTTCAGACAATGGCTTAGAAAAGCACCCTTTGATATCAAAAAAAGAAAGAGCAGAAAAACACAAGAAGATATATAAATCAGATCCTATTTTAAAAGTTAAAAATTTGCATTTTGCTTACGAAAAAAAAATGATTTTAAATAACATCCATTTTAATATATATAAAGGTGAGACACTGGGGCTAATTGGAGAGTCAGGGTCCGGAAAATCAACTATTGCAAAGTCAATTCTAAATCTAAATAATTTTCAAAAGGGGGAAATTTTATTTAATAATATTAATATCAAAAAATATAACAAAAAAGACTTTAGAAAAAATATTCAACTAATCTTTCAAGATCCGTTTTCTTCACTCAACCCTCAAAGCAGTGTTGGATTTTCAATAATGGAACCCATGATAGCCCACAAGCTTTATAAAAATAAAGATGCTAGAGTTTCTAAAGTTTATCAACTTTTAGAAAATGTAGGATTAAAGAAAAATGATTTTTTAAAATATCCTAGTCAGTTTTCAGGAGGGCAAAGGCAAAGAATAGTTATTGCAAGAGCTTTAGCATTAAGCCCTAAAATTATAATTTGTGATGAATCTGTTTCTGCCTTAGATGTTTCTGTTCAAGCTCAGGTATTAAACTTGCTTAACTCACTAAAGGAAAAATTTTCTTTTACTTTTTTATTTATTTCTCATGATCTATCAGTAATTAGATACATGTCTGACAGGGTAATTGTACTTAATAATGGAACGATTGAAGAAAATGGCGAAACTGACAAAGTATTTAACTCTCCTATTATGCCTTATACTAAACAATTGTTAAGCGCTAGCAACTATTAACATCTGCTTTAAAGTAAGTATATTTGAAACGCTATAATAAAAATGGACATTAAGCTGTTCTTTTCTGGATTTTTTAAATTATACTTTTACTGGGAAGTTATAGTAATTATTAGTACCATAGCTGCTATTATAAATTCTTTATTGGGTATTTTTTCTAAAAAATCATTTGAAAACTTTGATCTTAGAATTACATTATTCACTTTAATTTTTAATTATATTCTTTTAATTATTGGTTTGTTTATTTTTATATCTAATGTTCTATTATTGTTTTGGAATTCTGATAATAAATTAATTATTGAACAGAATAATTTTCTTTTTTATATATCGCCTCATTTATTGAATCTAATAGCTGTTCTAATTCTAACAATAGGTTGGTCATTGCATAAAAAATCAAATATTAGTTTAAAAAAATTTTTAAGGATTTTAGGGTTTTATTTCTTAGGCTTGCTAATTTTAATTGGAAAATTTATTTGGATGAATTAAAAAAACACCCTCTTTGAAGAGGGTGTTCAATAAAACCAAACTATTTATGAAAATTTATTAATTATAAAATTAAATTATTGTTATATTTTTAAATCCCAAAATTTTGTTAATCTTTTTATGAAAAACTCGTATGGTATATTAGGAGGGGGTAGCTGGGGGACGGCTCTCATTAAAATATTATCTGAAAACAGTGAATCTATAAATTGGTATCTAAGAAATCCAAAAAATGTTGAACATATTCAAAATTTTCATAGAAACCCTAACTATTTAAGGTCTGTAGTTCTTAATACCAAAAAAATCAACCTTAGCTCTTCGATTGAAGAAATTGTAAAAAATTCAACAGTAATAATCTTGGCTATCCCATCACCATTTTTAGACTCAGAATTACAAAAAATTAAAACATTAATAAATAAAAAAACTATTTTTTCTGCACTTAAAGGCGTAGTCCCAGAATCGCACTTAATAGTTAGTGAACATCTCAATAAAATTTATAACATTCCGTTATCAAAAATTGGAATTATTACTGGCCCGTGTCATGCTGAAGAAGTTGCTCTTGAAAAACTATCTTACCTAACTGTCGCCTGTAAAAATCAACATATAGGAGAGTCCATGAGAAAGTCTCTAGAGACCTCTTTTATTAAGGCAAAATTTTCTAAAGATAGTATGGGTGTTGAATATGCAGCCATGTTAAAAAATATATATGCCTTGGTTGCCGGAATTTCACATGGTTTGGGTTATGGAGACAACTTTCAAAGTGTATTGATAAGCAGTTCTGTTAGAGAAATGAAAGATTTTATAAAAACTATATATAAAGTAAAAAGAGATATAAATGATTCAGAATATTTAGGGGATTTACTTGTTACGTCATATTCTGCATTTAGTCGAAATAGAACTTTAGGGAATATGATAGGTAAAGGATATTCATTAAAATCTGCTATTTCAGAAATGTCTATGATTTCTGAAGGATATTATGCTACAAAAAACGCTTATGAAATTGGGGTTGAAAACCAAATAGATTTTAATATAATAAATACTGCTTATAATATTTTATATAAAAAAATGAGTGCTAGAAAATGTATTAGATTACTTGCTGATAAACTAAATTGAATTTTTAAACTGCCTTAAGAATCTAGTATCATTTTCATATAGAATCCTAATATCTTCTATTTGATACAATAACATTGTTATTCTTTCTATTCCCATTCCAAATGCAAATCCTGAAAATTCATTAGAGTCAATTTTACAGTTTTCTAAAACGTTTGGATCAACCATTCCACATCCCATTATTTCCAACCACCCTGTTCCTTTAGTAATTCTATAATCAGTTTCTGTATTTAATCCCCAGTATATGTCCAGCTCAGCGCTAGGTTCAGTAAAGGGGAAATAAGAAGGCCTTAATCTTATTTTAGACTTTCCAAAAAGTTCTTTCGTAAAAAAAATAAGCGTTTGTTTTAAATCAGAAAAGGAAACATTTTTGTCAATATATAGTCCTTCTATTTGATGAAAAAAACAATTAGACCTTGCTGAAATATCTTCATTTCTATAAACTCTTCCAGGAGAAATTGTCCTAATTGGAGGTTTATTATTTTCCATATGACGAATCTGAACAGATGAAGTATGTGTTCTTAACAAAAGGTCAGGGTCTTTGTTTATAAAAAAAGTATCCTGCATGTCTCTAGCAGGATGATGCTCTGGTAAATTTAAGGCAGTAAAATTGTGCCAGTCATCTTCTATCTCTGGACCTTCAGAAATATTAAATCCAATTTTATAAAAAATGTCAATTATTTTATCTCTAATTATTGATATAGGGTGTCTAGATCCTAATTCAAGTATTGAAGACGGTCTGGTTAAGTCTTCAAATTTTGAATTATTTTTTTCTTTTGAAATTCCTTTGATTTTAGACTCCTCTAATTTTGCCAGAGTAATCTTTTTTAACTCATTTATTGCTAGGCCATAGGCTTTTTTATCAGACTCCTTAACTTTTTTGAATTCCGAAAAGAAATAACTTATATGGCCTTTCTTTCCTAAAAACTTCAGTCTGAACTTTTCAATTTCCTTAGGATCTTTGGATTTAAAAAAAGAGACTTCTTTAATTTTTTTTTCAATTTCAGATATCATCAATAAAAATTATAATTCAAAAATAAGGTTTTAACTATTGTATTAATTGTTTTTTTATAAAATAATTAATTATAGCTTCCTTCATTAAAAGAGTCTGTTCTCCCGATTTTAAATTTGGAAGCTGGATTAAATTTTTATAATGTGGCCATCCCTCCTTATCAATATACTCCAATTGGTAATAGCCAAATGGTTCTAAGAGTCTACATATCGCAATGTGCATAAGATCTATTTTTTGATCTTTTTTAAACCTAACTTCTGTCTTTCCTAATTCTTGAATTCCTATTAAATATATTATCCCCTCTATTTCTAAGGGATGACCATCATTAAATTTTTTGCTTAAAAAGACAACTATCTTATCCCATTTTCTTTTCAAAGTTTTTTGATCAACCATTATAAAACTGATTTCCTAAGAAAACAATATACTTATATTTGTAAAAAAAAGTTGAATTACTTAGATATTTTTATTGCTTCTACACTAGTTTTTGGATTTACTCGTGGGTATTTAAAAGGTTTAGTAATGGAACTTTCTTCAATAATTGCTCTATTATTAGGGGTTTATTGCTCTATTAAGTTTTCTGATTTTACTTTTACTTTTGTTTCTGATAAATTTCCTCAAATAATTGAAAGTGTAAATGAAAATTATTTAAAAATCGCCTCATTTGTTTTTACTTTTTTTCTAATAATAGTGCTTATTTCAATTGTTGGAAAAGCTCTAACTAAAATCCTTAAAATGGTGTTTTTAGGATTTCTCAATAAGATGCTAGGTGGGGTTTTTGGTGTGATTAAATTTGCCTTGATACTTTCTATTTGCTTCATTTTTTTTGAAAATATAAACTCTACCCTTTTTTTGGTCGATGATTCTTTTGCTGATTCTTCTTTTTTTTATGATCAAATTATCGACCTAGGAAATCGATTATTAGATGTTTTTAATTCTAATAAAGCTTCAATCAATTTTTTTAATTGATTGCAGTTCTATCCATCCTTTGTTTCCGTCAGCAATTTCTACTAAAGCCCAATCGTTCAATTCCTCTTTTATGACAACTTTTGTGCCTTCATGTAAATTAAAAAGAATTTCGCTTCTATAATTTGGCTCTGTTCTAAAATCAATTTTATTTTCAAAGATTATAGCTTCAAAATAAAATTTTTGTTTTTCAAATTTATTAAACCCAACAAAAATAGAAATCAAGGAAAACAAAAATAATATAGAAAAAGCTGTAAAATAATTCTTTTTTGAAACACTTTTAGAATTAAAAAAATACAGCATAAATGTTATTAAAAAAAGATATAATAATGTAATTCCTAAAGCTAGCCACTGGTTTACATTTAAGGTTTCTGAAATAGAATTTAGGAATTCTGAAACTTGATTTGTAGGCAATTTTTCTATCTTATCAATCAACATGTTTTGAGAAAAAGCTAAATTATTTAATACATCCTTATTTTTTAGATTTAATTTTAAAGCTTTTTCAAAATAATATATACTATTTGCAATATCATTAAGTTTATAATAAGCGTTTCCTAAATTGAAATATAAATTTTCAGAATGTTCGCCGTTTTTAATTATTTCTTTAAACTCAATAATTGCTTCATTATAATTCCCATTATTATATAAGTCTACTCCTTTATTGAAATGTTCTTCATTTTCATATTGTGAAAAAAGCAACCCTGAAGAAATTAAATAAATTAATAAAAGAATTTTTTTCATCTTTATATTTGTTTGTCTATTTCTGCTATTACCTTTACAGCATTTTCATAATCATTATTTATGCCAACATTTGATGCTGGGGTATATCTAGCGTATTCACAGTTTTTAATTAATATTATAAATAAATCAACAGATTCATTTTGAATGTTTTTATTTAATAATAAACTTTTAATTTTTTCTTTACTATAATCAGAAGTTTCAATTGAAAGTTTCGATTTTAAAAAATTATGCAATGCTTTTTCTAAAGCCACATAAAAAACATCTTTCTTTTGTAAACTTATTTTTGCTTCAGATAAATATTTTTTTGCCAATTTATTAGCTCTTCTAGATTTATACCCTTTTATATCCAAGTCAGAGCTTTTTTTAGACTTAAAAAAACTAATAACTACTAATATCATTATCACAGGAAGAATAATGAGCAAATAAAACAGCGTGGAGTAAATAAAATTATAAGGTTCTAATGAAATTAAATTTGGTTTAGTTTTAATAAACTTAAATTGACTTTTCGCTAAAGAAATATTGTTTGTAGTATTATTTGACAAAACTTGTTTTGAATTATCTGAAAAAGAAAGTGAAGGCCCTTCTAAAACGTTTATAATTATTTCATTTGAAAAGACAGATTTATATGCCCTAGTCTTTGGATCAAAAAATACAAATTTAACTGGAGATATAGGATACTTCCCCTTAAATTGCGGGACCAAAGTATAAGTATCTAAAATATTCCCATACATTCCCTTAATATTTGTTTTAACATTTTCCTTATACTCTGGGTCATATTTTTCGATAGAACTAGGGGTTACCAAACTAGGAATTGAGAATAATTTTAAATTTCCTGAGCCACTAACTTTTAACGTTGCTTGTACAGATTCTGAAGCGTTTAATTCTTTTTTAGTAGTACTAAGTTCAATTTTAAATTCTCCAACCGCTCCATTAAAATTTTCAGGCGCATTTTCTGGCAAATTCAAAACATTAATCTCTCTTTTCCCTGCTGTAACAGTCTTAGGGACTTGGGTATAAATCCTGTTACCAAAAAAATCTCTTTTATTTGTTGGAACATCAACAGAAACATCTAATGTAAGCGGCAGAATATTTAAAATTCCTGATTTTTGTGGATATAAAACAATTTTTTTCCATATAACATAGTTATAGCTTTCTCCTTTATAACTTCCTCTTTCAATTTGAAGTCTAGGAATTTTTATATTATGAGACCAAAAATTATTGTACTCTGGACTGTCAATTTCTCCTACATTAGTAATATTGATTTGTGGGCTAAAATATAGTTTATATATTACTGAAAAACCTTGATTTAAATATGGTTTATTATTTGAAACTTCTGCTACAAGATGCAAATTTTCATTCACCACATAAGAGGCATCATTTGGATCTTTTTTTATACTTACTGACTCCGAGACTTTAACTTTAACTGGAATTGTTTTATAAATTTTATTCTCAATCTCAATTGTTGCCTGGCCAATCGATAAAGATCCTGTCTTTAATGGTGATAAATAATATGAATAAATTTTGGAAAATGTTCTTTTGCCATTTACCCACATATTACTAACAGACTGATTGGGGCCTCCAACAACTCTAAATCCTTCAAAATTAGGAGCAATAAAGTTATCTCCATCTTGATTCATTTTAAAATCAACTCTTAGATTTTCATTAATCCCTAAAGTTTTTTTACTAATCTCTGCTATAAAGCTAATCCCTTCATCTTGAGAAAAAACATTTACGCAATAAGTAAATAGTATTATAAAAGCAATCTTAATTCTCATTATTTTAATTTACCAATCCTTTTTGTTTTTTACTGGTATCCCTTTTACTTTATTCTTATTAACCTTTTCTTGAACCTTTTTCTCTTCATTATTCATTGCTTTTAAAAGGTTCTTTAATTGTTCAGGAGAAATTTTATTTCGCTGTGGCTTATTTTGCTTTTTGTTATCCTTCTTGTCATCCTTCTTGTCATCCTTCTTGTCATCCTTCTNNTGTTTCATCGTCAGAAGGATTATTGAATAAAGCTTTTTTAAAACTAGTAACTGCATTTTGATAATCCTTATTTTGCATATAAACATCCCCTAAATTATGATAAGATTTATGTAAATCTTCTTTGTTTTTTGCTTTTAAAATTGAAGATTTATATTCATTAACTGCTTCCATGTTAAGTCCACTTTTATAAAATGAATTAGCCATATTATAAGAAGCTATATTATTTAATGAGTCTTTCGAAATTGCTTCTCTATAAAATACCTCGGCCTCAATTAAGTTTTTGTTTATGAACTCTACATTTCCGTCAAGAGTTAAATTATTTGATGTTTTATCAAAATCTTTTTCTTGACATAAAACATTTGCTGAAATCAGTAAAAAAAGGAGGATCCTAAACATCTTTTTCATTAAATAAATTTAATTTTTCTACCCAAAATGTTTTCTTTTCAAAAACAAACAATTCCAAACATAAAAAAAATAGAGCAAACCCTAAAAACCATTGAAACTGATCTTTATAAGCTACAAATTGTTTTGATTCAAATTCCTTTTTATCCATTTCTTTTAGTTTCTCAATAATTTCATCTACAACTTCCTCAGTATTTCCTCCGCTTATATAAAGGCCATTAGCTGAAAGTGCTATATCCTGAAGAAGTTGAGGCACAAGTTTTGTTATTACAACATCGCCTTCAGAATTTTTTTTGTATGATTCTATAACCCCATTAGATTTTATAGGAATTGGAGCGCCTTTAATAGTCCCTAATCCTATCGTAAAAATACTTATTCCCATGTCTTGAACAACGCTAGGGATATCCTGATTCTCAAATTCATGATCCTCTCCATCCGAAAGAATACAAAGCACCCTATTTGTTTGATTTTCATCATCATAATAATCTTTAGCTAATTTGACAGCCTCTATTATAGATGTTCCTTGAGATGAAAGCATATCTGAATTCAAACTTTGTAAAAACATCCTTGCAGTTGAATAATCAGTAGTTATAGGTAAAATTGGCAAAGCAGATGCTGCATAAGCAATTATACCTACTCTATCTGAATTTAACTCATTAATTGTTTGCGAAACTAATCTTTTAGCTTTTTCAAGTCTATTTGGAGCTATATCCTCAGCTAACATACTTTTAGAAACGTCTATAGCAAAAACTATGTCTACCCCTTCTCTTTTAACTGTTTTAAGTTGAGTTCCAATTTTAGGATTAATTAGTGCAATTGAAAGAAATGTAAAAACAAGAAGTAATAAAACCAATTTCAATTTAGGTTTAAACTGAGAAGTTTGGGGGCTTAGATCTTTAAACAAATGGGTTGAAATATGTTTTTTTTGAATTGTCTTTTTCCAGCTTTTTAATGAAATAAAGCCTATAATTAATACTGGGATTACCAATAATAAATAAAAATATATAGATTCTTCTAGCTGATACATTTAAATAAAACTTTTAAAAACAGTTGATCTAAGTAGCCACTCTAAAAAAACAAGGGAAAAAGATATTAAAGCAAAAAACCTATACATTTCTTGAGCATTCGAATATTTAAATTCTTCTACTTCTGTTTTTTCAAGCTTATTAATTTCTTGATATATATCCTTTAATTTTTCATTGTCCGTTGCCCTAAAATAAAGTCCTCCAGTTTGTTTTGCGATTGATTCTAATAACTTTTCATCAATTTCAACTTTAGTTAATCCAAACCTAAAAGTTCCATTTGGATTAATTGCAATTGGTGCTAATGCATTTCCATTACTACCTAAGCCTATTGTATAGGTTTTGATTCCAAAAGATAAAGCAAGATCAGCAGCTGTATTGGGATCTATAAAACCTGCATTATTAACTCCATCAGTTAGCAATATAATTACTTTGCTTTTAGCCTTACTATCTTTTAACCTGTTTACAGCTGTGGCTAAGCCCATCCCAATTGCTGTCCCGTCTTCAATAATTCCATCAAAATTTATTTCATCTAAAGATTTAATAATTATTGCTTTATCAGAAGTAACGGGAGTTTTTGTATAACTTTCTCCAGCATATACTACTATCCCTATCCTGTCGCTAACTCTGTCATTTATAAATTCTTTCGCTACAGACTTTAAGGCATCCAATCTATTTGGTTTTAAATCTTGGGCTAACATACTTGACGAAACATCAACGGCAATAACAATATCTATTCCTTTACTTGTTTTTGTTTGAGTTGAAACGTCTATAATTTGAGGCCTTGAAATTGCAACTATTAACATTATAATAGCTATATATCTTAAGACATCTAAAATTGGTAAAATTTTAATTTTTATACTTTTATAATTAAACCCTTTAATAGATGACATCTTAAATGATGAAGATTTTAACTTATTGAAATTATATCCCCAAAAGAAGAAAAATGGCAACAAAATTAAAAGCCATAAAAATTCAGGATTATTAAATGTCAAATTGTTAAACATATTATTCAATTTTAAATATTATTGACTTTTCTACTTTTTCTGCTATTTGTCTGGCATATGAATCATCCCTGTTAAAAATCATTAAAACTATTTGCTTGCCATTATTTTCCTGAAACTTTAAACTAATATATTCCTTTCTCGTTTGGCTACCATTTTGATCTAAATAATCAAATGAACCAAAAATTTTGAATGCAGGTTGTCCTTGATCTATAAAAATATCTTGTTGTTTCGTCAAAATATTTGTTGCTCCTTTACCCTTTAATTCTAGAATCAATTCATCAATTATCAATTGGATATCCTGTTGATTAGTTTTTTCATTATCTGAGATAATCTTAATAGAAATAAAAAACATCTCTTCAATCGAACTCCATTGAAAAATTTGATTTATTCCTTCTGATTTAATTCTTTTTAAAACATTCGGTGTTGAAATAATAATTGGATGTGCACCGTAAGTGCTTTCCACCCATGTCTCATTTAAAATTGATTTAGTTGGCGTTCCGATTATTGTATCCGAAACATTTTTCCATCCAAAAAAAGAAACAGAAACAATAAAAGTTATTATGATGGAGAATAAAAGTCCTAAAACAACTTTTTTTACAACTTTTTTTCTCTTTTCTTTTTTTATCATTTCAAAATATTTCTTGCTTTTTAATAACTCTTCCTCTGTTGGCTCAGGTATTGCATCCTTGGTATCTAAGAGAACTTTTTCCAAAATCTTTTTATCTAGTGACGCCATTTCAACTCCTGGATTTGATTTAGCAAACTTTACTAAATCTGCTGTTTTTAATACACTTTTAAATTTTTCTATAGTTTCCTGATTTATTGAAAGTTTCCCTGAATCTTTCAATAACTCTAACTTGTTAATTAATTCATCCGTTGTGCTTTCTAGGGCATCTAAACTAACGTCCTCTTCCAAATAATTCTTTACAATTTCTGTCAGCTTAGAATAATATTCTTTGTAGTCTAGCTGTTCTTTAAGATCCTTTGACTCTAACAGCTTTAATGCTATAATTGCTTTTTCTATTGGAATGGGTAATTTTTCTTCTTCTTTATTGGAATTTAATATTTTTTGATAAATTTTATATACCAAATACAAAAGAATAAATATCCCTATTAATGCTAAAAATATTTTCCACCATCCATCATTATTTTTTTTAACTTCTATAATGTTCTTAATATCAAAAAACTTTTTGCTTACTGTATCTACTTTAACATTTAAAACCTCAATTAAAATTGAGTCTGAATAATGCAGTCTATTATCAATTGATATTTTTGGAGATTTTAGTATAAAAGAGCCTGGCTCAAAGCTTGTGATTGAAAAATTTTTCACAAACTTTACTGTTTCTTCTTTTATAGTATCTGTTTCAAATTCTTCAATTATTTCAAAGGGGAGTAAAAACTTTTTTTCTCCCCATTGAATATCTACAATTGTATCTGTATTTATTTCAATTTTATAATTAATCTGTTCACCAACTTTAATAGTAGTTGTATCAACTTCTAAAATTATTACTGGTTTTTGTTGTGAAAAAATTTGAAAACTTACACAAAGAAAAACAACAACAATTGATCTAAGCTTATCCACGAGTTTTAAAATAATTAAGTAATTTTTTTACATAGCTTTGATCAGTCCTACAACTTAATGTTCCTGCTCCATTTTTTGTAAATAATTGATTAAATCTATTATAATTATTACTGTTAAAAGACTCATATTTTTCCCTAAGAGTAGAGGATGAAGTATCGATTAATTTTATTTCTTCTGTCTCCTGATCATACATTGGAACAATGCCCATATTAGGAATTCTTTCTTCCATTTTGTCATAAATTCTTATCCCTGTAACATCATGCTTATTCGCTGCTATTTTTAACGTCTTCTCATAATTATCAGATATAAAATCTGATAAAATAAAAGCAATTGACTTCTTTTTAATCACACTTATCAAAAACTCCAAGGCCTCTGAAATATTTGTTTTTTTACTAGAAGGTTTAAATTCAATTAGCTCTCTAATAATTCTTAAAACATGTGTTTTGCCTTTATTTGGAGGAATATATAACTCAATATTATCTGAAAAAAGAATTAATCCTACTTTGTCATTATTCTGAAGAGCAGAAAAAGCTAAGGTTGCTGAAATTTCTGTTACGATATTTTTCTTTAAAGTATTTTCTGTTCCAAATAATTCCGATCCGCTTATATCAACGAGTAATATTAGAGTTAATTCTCTTTCTTCTTCAAAAACTTTTACAAAGGGCTCATTATACCTTGCCGTCACATTCCAATCAATAGCCCGAACATCATCTCCAAATTGATAATTTCTAACTTCACTAAAAATCATGCCTCTACCTTTAAAGGCGCTATGATACTCTCCTCCAAAAATATTATTGCTTAACCTTCTTGTTTTTATTTCAATTTTCCTTACTTTTTTTAAAAGTTCTTTTGTTTCCACTAATAAAATTTAAATTATTATTACTATGAAAATTGAGGATGTAAATCAGCCATTATGGGACTTCAACCTGATTGACAATTTTATTTATAATATCCTCAGAAGTTACATTTTCTGCTTCAGCCTCATACGTTAGTCCTATTCTGTGTCTTAAAACATCATGTATAACAGCCCTAACATCCTCAGGAATTACATAGCCTCTTCTTTTAATAAAGGCATAACATCTAGATGCATTTGCCAAATTTATACTTCCTCTTGGTGAAGCTCCAAAGTTTATAAATGATTTTAGCTCATTTAGTCCATATTTTTCAGGATATCTTGTAGCAAAAATTAAATCAAGAATATATTTTTCAATTTTTTCATCCATGTATACTGTTCTTACTGATTCCTGAGCTTTAATAATTTGTTTAATAGTTACAACTGGTTTTATGTCCCCAAAACTATTGTTGATATTTGCTCTTACAATTTGTTGTTCATCATTAATATTTGGATAATCTATAACAGTTTTTAACATAAACCGATCTACTTGAGCTTCTGGAAGAGGATAAGTTCCTTCTTGTTCAATAGGATTTTGTGTAGCCATAACTAAAAAAGGAGGATCTAATTTAAACGTTGTGTCTCCGATAGTAACCTGTTTTTCCTGCATGGCTTCCAATAAAGCAGATTGCACTTTTGCCGGAGCTCTATTAATCTCATCCGCTAAAATAAAGTTTGCAAAAACAGGGCCTTTTTTTATAGAAAAATCATTTTCTTTCATATTGTAAATCATGGTCCCAACAACATCTGCAGGAAGAAGATCAGGTGTAAATTGTATTCTACTAAAACTGCCTTTTACTGCTTTACTTAATGAATTAATTGCAAGGGTTTTTGCTAACCCGGGGACTCCCTCTAACAAAATATGTCCTTGACCCAAAAGGCCAATTAGAAGTCTTTCAACCATATGTTTTTGCCCAACTATAACTTTATTAATTTCTAGAATTAATAAGTCAATAAAAGCACTTTCTTTTTTAATTTTTTCGTTAATTTCTTTAATATCAACTTTATTCTTGTTTTCCATCATATAAAATTACTCATTAAACTAAGGGGGTGCAATTTGAATAAAAAAAATCATTCAAATTGTTAACAATTGGTTAAAAATTTAAGAAGATAAAAATCAAAGAATTTATATTTTGCCCATTTTATCGAATATCTCTTCAGGGACTAGACCTTTAATAGATTTATTTTTCCTTATTAAATCTCTTATTAAAGTTGATGAAATATCCATTGTTGGAGCATCATATAATTTAACCCTTTTATGATTTATCAGATTATTCATTCCCTTTTTTAAGTTTTTTCTTGGATAAACACAAATTTGATGTTTTAAAATTTTATCAAAATCCTTCCATAAATGCAAACTGTTTAAATTATCCTCTCCCAAAATCACAAAAAACTTTGTGTCAAGATTCTCTTTTACAATAAACTTAAGTGTATCAGCTGTATAGTTTGGTTTAGACAGTTCAAACTCTACTCTAGAACAAATTATTTGTTTTTGATTACGGCAAAAACTTTTTACCATTTCTAGCCTTTTTAATTCATCTGAAATATTTTCTATGTTTTTAAAAGGATTTAAAGGGGTTACAACTAGCCATAATTCATCTAATTCTAATTTTTTTATAAAATATTTTCCTATAGCAACATGTCCGTTGTGTAATGGATCAAATGTTCCAAAAAATAAACCTTTCTTCTTCATTAATTATCTAAAAATTCTCTAACTAAATTATATGCATGTGTTTTTGCAGATTTTAAATCATCATTTATTATAATTTTATCAAAATCTTTTTCTTTCGATAATTCTGCTTTAGCTTTTAATAATCTAATATTGATGGATTTCTTGGAGTCCTTATTTCTTGAATGAAGCCTCTTGCTTAATTCATTCATATTGGGCGGTTTTACAAAAATAGCTAGAGCTTCTTCTTTAAATAGTGTTTTCAACTTAATTCCCCCTTCTACATCTATATCAAATATCACATTGTGATCTTTTAATAAATCTTCTACAGAATCTTTAAGTGTCCCATAAAAAATGCCATTATAAACCTCTTCGTATTCTAAAAAATCTTCATTATTAATTTTTTCAATAAATTTTTCATTAGTGAAATAAAAGTAGTCCTTTCCATTTTCTTCACCCTTTCTTATTTTTCTAGTAGTTGCTGAAATTGAAAAAATTAAATTCATCTCATTTTGATCTAGTAAGTGCTTAACCAATGTTGTTTTGCCGCTTCCTGATGGGGCACAAAGAATAACACATTTTCCTCTAGACATTATAAAACATTTAGAAGTTGTTCTTTCATTTTTTCTAATTCATTTTTCATTTCAACAACAATTTTTTGCATTAACAAGTAGTTAGATTTTGATCCAATAGTATTAATCTCTCTACCGATTTCTTGACTGATAAAAATCAATTTTTTTCCTTTTTCTATTTGCTTCTCATTAACTGTCTTTTTGAAAAATATTAAGTGGTTTTTTAGCCTAACTAGCTCTTCATTTATATCGATTTTTTCTAAATAATAGATTAATTCCTGTTCAAACCTATTAAAATCTATTTCTTTTTTTAAGTCAAAAAAATTTTTTTTAATTTTTTCCTTTACTGACTTAATTCTTTCAGGAGCTAATTTTTCAATTTTCTTTAGCATATCTTGAATTGATTTTATATTACTTAAAAGGTCTTTTTTCAAAGAATTTCCTTCTTGAATTCTAAAACCTACCAACTCTTTTAGTGCAATTTTAACTAATGAATTGATTTTATCATGAAGCTTCTTGTTTAAAACAGTAGTTTTATTAGAAACAGAATCTGGTAATTTAACAGCAATTTTTAATAACTCTAAATCATTTGCTGGTGTTATCTTTTTTAAATCTTTTATATAAGCACGAATAACCTCATGGTTTAATTGAGAGCTAAAGTTTTTTTCAGAAATTTTAAAGTTAATTTTAAGATCTACTTTTCCTCTTTTTAATGATTTAGATAAAACTCCTCTAATATCATTCTCGATATTTCTAAATATTGGATTTAAGTTACAATTAAGGTCTAAAGTTTTACTGTTTAAAGATTTTATGTCTAAAGAAATTTTTCCGAATTCAGAATCTAATGAAGCATTTCCAAAACCAGTCATGGATTGTAACATGCCCTTAAAGTTACAAAAAACTGATACTTTAATCAGTTATTTTTCTTATCCATATGTTTCTATAGCTTACCGCAAGGCAACAATGATCCTGTAACACTAAAGGTGCATTTCCGTGAGCTTCATGCTTTGGTAAACCAACATTAGTTGTGGTCCCTTGAATTTGAACGTGATTTTGAATTAAAACCCCGTTTTGAAAAACAGTAAAGTAACCTGGTTTTATCAAGTTTTTTTTATCAAAAACTGGAGCATTAAAAATTATATCATAAGACTGCCATTCACCAGGCTTTTTGCTAGAATTAACTAATGGAATATATTGTTTATAAACAGATCCAGTTTGTCCGTTTACATAAGTTGGATTTTCATAACTATCCAATATTTGTACCTCGTACTTTTGTTGTAAAAAGACTCCACTGTTAGACCTGCTTTGTCCTGTATAATTTTGAACATTTTCATTTGTTTTCCATTCTATATGTAATTGAACTGAGCCAAAAGATTGTTTAGTTTTAATCCCTCCCGTGCCATTAACAACAGTCATAGATCCATCTTTATTTATTTTCCACTTTGGTGATTGATTTGAATATTGTGTTACCCAGCTTGAAAAATTCTTGCCATCGAAAAGAACTACGGCATCACTAGGGGCTATTGAAAAATTATATGCATCTATCTTATTCGGAATAGGTTCCCAAATTTCTGTAGGTTTTGATTTGTTTTGACAAAAACTCAAAAAAAAGGAGAAAAAAAATAATAAAATAGTTGTTTTTTTAATAAACATAATCATGATTCTAGGGTTTAATAAGAATTTATAATTTTAAATATACTTAAATACTTCAGATTCTTTTTAGATAATTTATATTTGATTAATAATATTACTTTAAATGGGTAAACATAAGATGAAGTTTAATACAAAAACCATTCATGGAGGTCAAATCCCTGAAAAAGGATATGGAGCAGTAATGCCCCCTATATATCAAACTTCCACATATTCTCAATCCAGTCCAGGGAAGCATAAAGGCTATGAATATAGTAGAACGCATAATCCAACTAGATGTGCGCTGGAGAATTCTTTAGCAAGTATTGAAAATGGCCATTATGGTTTAGCTTTTGGCTCAGGGTTGGCAGCTATAGATGCTGTTTTAAAACTTTTAAAATCTGGGGATGAAGTTATTTCAACTAATGATCTCTATGGAGGATCATATAGATTATTCACAAAAGTTTTTGAAAATTTTGGAATTAAGTTTCGCTTTACTGGAATGTCTAATCCTGATTCAGTAAAAAAGCTAATTAACTCTCGGACTAAAATAATTTGGGTTGAAACACCAACTAATCCTATGATGAATATCATTGATATTAAATCCTTAAGCAAAATAGCTAAGGATAAAAAAATTCTTTTAGCAATTGACAATACTTTCGCCACTCCTTTTTTGCAACAGCCTTTAGATTTAGGCGCGGATATTGTAATGCATTCTGCAACAAAATACCTGGCTGGACATAGTGATGTAGTCTTAGGGGCGTTAGTAGTTAAGAATAAAGAATTAGCTGAAAAACTTCATTTTATTCAAAATGCTAGTGGAGCAATCTGTGGACCTATGGATAGCTTTTTGACTTTAAGAGGAATAAAAACCTTACATGTTCGAATGAAAAGACATTGTGAAAATGCAAAAAAAATTGCAACTTTTTTAATTAACCACCCTAAAATAGATAAGGTGTTTTGGCCTGGACTTAAAACACACCATAATCATCAAATAGCAAAAGAACAAATGTCTGATTTTGGAGCTATGATTTCTTTTACAACAAAAGGAAATAGTTTTAAAAAAGCTATCCAAATAATAGAAAATTTAAAACTCTTCACTTTAGCAGAGTCATTAGGTGGAGTAGAGAGTCTTGCTGACCACCCAGCATCAATGACACACGCATCAATTCCGAAAAAAGAAAGAGAACTTTCGGGACTTATTGATTCTCTTATTAGGTTAAGTGTTGGTATTGAAGATGCGGAAGATCTAATCTCCGATCTTAATCAAGCAATTAGATGATTTTAAATTAGTTCAAGTTAATTGTTTAACTTTGAGATATAATTTAAATGCTTTTTTTCTAAAAAAAATTTCTATGAAAAAAGATGTTGAAAATTTCATTTCAGAGATAGAACAAAGAAATTCACATGAACCTGAGTTTATGCAAGCAGTTAGAGAGGTTTCAGAAACTGTAATCCCATATATTGTCTCTCAAAAAATATACCATGGTAAGAATATTTTAATGAGGATGGTTGAGCCTGAAAGAGTCCTTATGTTTAGGGTTAATTGGGTGGATGATAAAGGAGAAATTAGAGTAAATAGGGGTTATCGTGTTCAAATGAATTCAGCTATTGGACCATATAAGGGGGGGTTAAGATTTCATCCCTCTGTAAATCTAAGTATTTTAAAATTTTTAGCCTTTGAACAAGTGTTTAAAAACAGCTTAACTACTCTTCCTATGGGAGGAGGAAAAGGAGGGTCTGATTTTGATCCAAAAGGCAAAAGTGATGGTGAAATAATGAGGTTTTGTCAAAGTTTTATGACAGAACTTTTTAGATATATCGGTCCAAATACTGATATTCCCGCTGGAGACATAGGAGTTGGAGGAAGAGAAATTGGGTATATGTTCGGTCAATATAAAAAATTAAAAAAAGAATTTACTGGAGTTTTAACAGGAAAAGGATTGTCATGGGGAGGTTCTTTAATTAGACCCGAGGCTACCGGTTATGGGACTGTATATTTTGCTGAAAACATGTTAAATCATGTAAAAAATTCCGTAAAAGGTAAAACGGTTGTTATTTCAGGTTCTGGAAATGTTGCTCAATTTGCTGCTGAAAAATGCAATCAACTTTCTGCAAAAGTTATTACACTCTCTGATTCTTCTGGCTTTATTCATGATGTTGATGGAATAAATACTGAAAAACTGAGCTATGTAATGGATCTAAAAAATAACAAAAGAGGAAGAATTTCTGAATATGTTAAAAAGTTTCCTAAAGCAAAGTTCTATAAAAACAAAACGCCTTGGCAAGTTCCTTGCGATATTGCTTTGCCTTGTGCTACTCAAAATGAACTTAATGCTAATGATGCTGAAATATTAATTAATAATGGGTGTATCTGTATTAGTGAAGGAGCTAATATGCCGTGTAGTCCTGAAGCAATTTTTGTTTTTAGAAAAAATAAAATATTGTTTGCTCCTGGAAAAGCATCTAATGCTGGAGGAGTAGCAGTATCAGGTCTAGAAATGGCGCAAAACTCATTAAGATATAGTTGGACAAGAGAGGAAGTTGATAATAAATTAAAAGATATTATGCTAGATATTCATAACTCATGTATCACTCATGGCTTAGAAAAAGGACATGTAAATTATGAGAAAGGCGCAAATATTGCTGGGTTTATAAAAGTTGCCGATGCAATGCTTGCTCAAGGAGTAGTGTAGTTTTTTTTAAAGTTAAATTTCCAAAATGTTAATATCAACTGAAGCTATAGCTTTAAGTTCCATAAAATATTCTGAAAGCAGTGTTATAGTAAAATGCTTTACCCTTAGTGAAGGAATTAAATCTTACTTAATAAAAGGAATAAGATCTAGAAAAAAAAACTCTTTAAATATGGGCTTATTCCAGCCTCTAACAATTCTGGAAATAGATGCTAATCATAAAAACAATGGGACTTTAGAAAGCATTCGATCTGCTAAAATTTTACATCCATATAAAACAATTCCTTTTGATATTTATAAAAATTCTATCGTTTTATTTTTATCTGAAATATTGTCTAAGTGTATAAAAGAAGAGGAAAAAAATGAAGCCCTTTATTCATTTATAAAAAATTCTATGATATGGCTTGATTCTTCATCACACTACATTAATTTTCATCTTCATTTTATTATAAAATTTTTAAAATATCTAGGGATTTCTCCAAATGAAAGCAACATAACTTTTAAAGGTTTTGATATGATAAGCGGGATATTTTCTAATTCTATTAACACAGATAATTGTATAACAGGCAAGGTAATAACTCACTTTAAAGAATTTTTAGGCACAAATTTTGATAGAAATGATCTTACAATTAGTTCTTCAATACAAAGAAAAGAATTATTAGAGTTTTTAATGAAATATATGCAAATACATTTAGAAAATTTTAGAAGGCCTAATTCGCTTAATATCATGTATGATCTTTTTCAAAGAAAATAAAATTTTATTATTTATTTTTCTTTCAGTTTCTTTAAACAGTTTTTCCCAAAAATTGATTATTAAAGATTCTAAGGAAAAGTCTGTTATTCCAAATGTATCCGTTTACAATAGCCAAAGATCTTTGACAGTTTTATCTGATATTGAAGGCCGTGTAGATTATTCTGATTTTAAAAAATCTGATACGCTTGTTTTTAGTCATATTGCTTATAAAAAATTTAAAATTAGAATTGATAAAATTCCCAAATCGTCTTCTATAACAATAATTTATCTCAATTCTAATATTCAAAAATTATCTGAAATTATTTTATCTGTTGGTAGAAGCAAGGAAAATAAAGAAAAAATATCGAAAAAAGTCTCTTTAATCATCCCAAAAAAAACTGAACTTGACCTCCCTCAAACTTCAGCAGATTTATTATACTATGGAGGTGGCGTTAGAATTCAGAAAACACAAGGAGGAGGTGGTAGTCCTGTTATTAGAGGGTTTGAAGCTAACAGAGTTTTGCTTGTAGTGGATGGTGTTAGAATGAATAATGCCATCTATAGGTCTGGGCATCTTCAAAATGCCATTACAATAGATCCTAATGTTCTTGAAAGAACTGAAATTATTTTTGGCCCAGCTTCTGTAGGTTACGGATCAGATGCTCTTGGCGGGGTAGTTCATTTCTATACAATAAAACCTAAGATTAATAATGAAAAGAAATGGACTATTAAAGGCTTAGAATCCTATAATACTCATTTAAATCATATGATCAGCAATCTAAATTTCGAATATAGTAAGGAAAATTGGGCAAGTTTTACCAGTTTCTCTTACTCTGATTTTGGCGATATTATTATGGGGAAAACTCGAAATCATGGTTTTAAAAATTGGGGATTAAACAAGTTCTCTCTTAATAAAGAAAAATTTAATACTGAGAGTATTTTAAATAAAAATCCTACTATTCAAAAAAACACTGCTTACTCTCAATTTGATTTATTACAAAAAATTAATTATAAAGTTTCTGAAAGCGCCAATTTGATTTTTAACTTTCAGCACTCCAAGTCGTCAAATATAGATCGTTATGATAAACTGAATGAATATAATGCTTCTGAAAATCTAAAGTATGCTCAATGGTACTATGGCCCTCAGAAAAGGACACTTTTATCAACTGCTTATAATTTTTCAAAAAACAATAACTGGTTAAAAAGAGGGGCTATAGTTGTTGCATTTCAAAAGATTAATGAATCTAGACATAATAGGAAATTTCAATCTCTTGCTTTGAACTCACAAATAGAAGATGTAGAGGTTTTTTCTATAAATGCTGATTTTATTAGGGAACAGGCTGGTTTCTCTTCGTTATCTTATGGGTTTGAATATACTTACAATAATGTACATTCAATCGCTTATGGAACTACCCTAACTAAACTAAACAATTCTATTTTTGGTATTAATAAATCTAATTCCATATTTAAAATTCCAACTAGATATCCAAGTGATGGAAGCAATTATAGCACGGCGGCCTCCTATTATGAATTTAGAAAAGATCTTTCTAAGAACTCTAATTTTAATTTTGGCATGAGATATACATACACGTTGTTAAATGCCCATTGGTTAGAAGAAGCTTTAATTGATGCTAATTTAAATGCTATAAAAACACAAAATTCATCTTTAACAGGAAGTCTTGGCTATGTTTATAGGTCAAATAATGATTGGCAAATAAGCACTAATTTTTCCAGCGGTTTCAGGTCTCCGAATATTGATGATATGGGTAAAATAAGAGAAAATAGGGGTCTCCTTTCTGTTCCAAATAAGCACCTAAAGCCAGAATATGCTTACAACTCTGAATTAGGTTTTAAAAAATTTTATAATAATAAAGGGAATGTTTTTTCTCTTAACCTTTATTATACTCATATTACAGATCATATTATTAGAGATTCTTTTGAAATTTTGAACGATACATCAACTGAAGACCCTAAAACAATACTTTATGATTCTGAAGAGGTAAAAACTATGGCAAATATCAATGTTGGAAGAGCATACATATATGGTTTCTCGATTGATGCAGAAGCCACAATCCTAAAAAATTTAGCTTTTAAAAGTAATATTACCTATACAAAAGGTGGCAGCGTTAGAAACCCTTATCCTTTGCCTTCAATATCTCCTTTATTTGGATCTTTTTATTTAAAGTGGGTAAATTCTAATTTTAAAACCCAATTATCCTACAAGTTTTCAGGGCCTAAGAATCCAGAAAATTATAGCTATGGAGGAGAAGATGGCCTTGAAGAGACACCATTATTAGGTTACAATGATAAAGATCCCAATTATTATGGGATGCCCTCATGGGGAATTTTTAAAATCTCCTCTTCATATAAAATTTCAAATAACTTAAAAGCTACCTTAATTTTTGATAATCTATTTGACATTCATTATAGAGAATTTGCTTCAGGCATATCATCCCCTGGAAGAAACTTAAATATCGTTTTAGAGCATAAGTTCTAAAAAATTTCATCTAAAATGGTTACTTTCGCTTCTATCAAAAATTCATTTAAGTAAATGGCTTTTAAAGAATATAAAAGTTTGAATCTTTCGCAAATCGCCAAAGAAATTCTAAAAGATTGGGAATCCAATCAATCTTTTGAAAAAAGTATAATTCTCAGGGAAGGATGTCCAAAATATGTTTTTTACGAGGGGCCCCCTTCTGCGAATGGCATGCCTGGCATTCACCATGTTATGGCTAGAAGTATAAAAGATATTTTTTGTCGATACAAAACATTAAAAGGCTTTCAAGTAACCAGAAAGGCAGGTTGGGACACACATGGCCTCCCAATCGAACTAAGTGTTGAAAAAGAGCTTGGAATTACTAAAGAAGATATTGGGGAATCTATAACTATTGCAGATTATAATAAAGCTTGTAAAAAAGCTGTAATGCGTTATACTGATGTATGGAATGAATTAACAAAAAAAATGGGTTATTGGGTTGATATGGAAAATCCCTATATAACTTATAAACCTAAATATATTGAGTCTGTTTGGTGGCTTCTAAAAAACCTGTTTAATAAAGGGTTAATTTATAAAGGATATACTATCCAACCATATTCGCCTAAAGCGGGAACTGGCTTAAGCTCTCATGAATTAAATCAGCCGGGAACATATCAGGATGTAACCGACACAACTGTAACAGCTCAATTTAAAGCTATTAATACTACTTTGCCAGATTCTATCCAACAAGGTGATTCTGTTTATTTTTTGGCATGGACTACTACGCCATGGACTTTGCCTTCAAATACTGCTTTGACTGTGAATCCTAAAATTAAATATGCTCTTGTTTCTAGTTTTAATCAATACACAAAAAAACCAATTCATGTAATTTTAGCTAAAGATTTAGTCTCAAAGGTTTTTTTAGGTCCTTTTATTCAAGTTGAAAACGAATCAATGCTTAAGTTGAGCTCTAAGCAAACAAGTAAAATTCCTTATTATTTAAAAAAGACATTTAACGGTACTGAATTAATTGGAATTAAATATGAACAACTATGGAATGAAGCCCCGGTTCCTTTTGAAAATGCTGAAAATGCTTTTAGAGTTATTGGTGGTGATTTTGTGACTATAGAAGATGGTACAGGAATTGTTCATACGGCACCAACATTTGGAGCCGATGATGCAAAAGCTGCCAAAGAGGCTATTCCTGAGGTTCCTCCTATGTTAATATATGATGAGAATCAACAATTAGTCCCTCTAGTAGATCTACAGGGTAAATTTAGGCCTGAACTAGGCAGTTTAGGAGGGAAATATGTGAAAAATGAGTACTATAGCAGTAACGATAAAGTTCCTGAAAGATCTGTAGATGTTGAAATCGCTATAAAACTAAAAGAAGAAAATAAAGCGTTTAAAGTCGAAAAATACGTGCACAGTTATCCTAACTGCTGGAGAACTGACAAGCCTATATTATACTACCCATTAGATTCTTGGTTTATTAAAGTAACGGAAAAGAAAAATCTATTGATTAAACTCAACCAATCTATTAATTGGAAACCTAAATCTACTGGAGATAGAAGGTTTGGGAACTGGCTTTCTAATGCCAACGATTGGAATCTTTCAAGATCAAGGTTTTGGGGTATTCCTCTGCCAATTTGGAGAACCGAGGATTCAAAAGAAACCATAATAATTGGATCTATTGAAGAATTAAAATGTGAAATTACCAAATCTATAAGCTTGGGCTTTATGAAAGTGGATCCATTTGATTCTTTTCAAGTTGACGACATGAGTGATTTAAATTATGCCCAAATTGATCTTCATAAAAACATTGTAGATCAAATAATCCTATCATCAAAAAATAAAAAAAGAATGTATCGTGAGCCTGATTTAATTGACGTTTGGTTTGACTCTGGATCTATGCCATATGCACAATGGCATTACCCCTTTGAAAATAAAGAAATGATTGATGACAATATTGCATTTCCTGCTGATTATATCGCAGAAGGAGTAGATCAAACTAGAGGCTGGTTTTATACTCTACATGCTATTAGTTCAATGGTTTTTGAATCTATTTCCTATAAAAATGTGATCTCAAATGGTCTTGTTTTAGATAAAAACGGTCAAAAAATGTCCAAAAGGCTAGGAAATGTAGTGGATCCATTTAAAACTATAGAAAAATTTGGCCCCGATGCAACGAGATGGTATATGATTAGCAATGCTAATCCATGGGATAATTTAAAATTTGATATTGATGGAATTGAAGAAAGTAAGCGTAAGTTTTTTGGCACATTGTACAATATATATTCCTTTTTCTCTCTTTATTCTAACATAGATAATTTTAGCTTTAATGAAAAAGAAATTAAAAATTCTTTAAAGCCTGAGTTAGATAGGTGGATAATCTCCGAGTTACATTCTTTAATTTTTGAAGTTGATAATCATTATTCCAATTATGAACCAACTAAAGCAGCAAGGGCAATTTCAAAATTTGTGCAATTGTATCTAAGCAATTGGTATGTAAGACTTTCTAGGAGAAGATTTTGGAAAGGAACCTATGAGAAAGATAAGATTAGTGCCTATCAAACTTTATTTACATGTTTAATAGAAACAGCTAAAATATCATCTCCTATTGCTCCATTTTTTATGGATCGTTTATATTGTGACCTGATCTCAAACACTAATTTTAATTCGTTTAATTCAGTTCATCATGCTAATTTCCCGGCTTCAAAAAGTGAATTCATAGATCCCGAATTACAAAAAAAATTACGGAAAACACAAATAATCTGTTCCTTAATTTTATCTCTTCGAAAAAAAGAAAAAATTAAGGTTCGACAACCTCTTTCTAAAGTAATGATACCATTTTCTTCTAAAGCTGAAAAAACAGAACTTGAAGAAATTTCTGACCTTATAAAGTCAGAAGTAAATGTCAAAGAAATTGATCTTATAAGCAATTCTTCCAGAATTTTAATTAAAAAAGTTAAACCAAACTTCAAAAGACTAGGCCCTAAATTGGGAAAATTATTATCTCAAGCTACTAATCAAATTAAAGAGTTTGGAGATAAAGAAATAAACAAAATAGAGAAGGGGGAACAAATTTGTTTAGAAATTAATTCTAATAAAGTTACCCTTGAAGCATTAGATTTTGAAGTAATTTCCGAAGATATTGAAGGTTGGTTAGTTGCATCTGAAAACAATATAACAGTCGCATTAGACATTCAATTAAATAAAGAATTAATAAATGAAGGAATAGCGCGAGAGCTAGTAAATAGAATTCAAAACCAGAGAAAAGAAATTGGCTTATTAGTAACAGATAAAATTATTTTAAAAATTCAGAAGGATAATCTAATTGAAAAAGCTATTTTTGAGAACAGAGACTATATAGTAAATGAAACTTTAGCAGTTGATTTAATTCTTGTAGAATCTATAAATGAAGGGGTTGAAATTAAATTTGATAATATAAATACTAAATTAAGTATCCATAAAAACAATTAACAATGGCGATTACACGATATTCTGATAGAGATTTAAAAAAATTTAAAACTTTAATTGAAGAAAAAATTGAAAAAGCGCAAAAAGATTTGTCTCTAATAAAGAGTGCTTATATGAATGATGGAAATAATGGGACTGAAGATACATCTCCTACATTCAAAGCATTTGAAGAAGGCTCACAAACTATGTCAAAGGAAGCTAATACTCAGCTTGCCATTAGACAAGAAAAATTTATTAGAGATTTAAATGCTGCTCTAATAAGAATTGAAAACAAAACCTATGGGGTTTGTAGAGAAACTGGTAAATTAATAAACAAAAAAAGATTAGCATTAGTTCCTCATGCTACTTTAAGCATTGAAGCTAAAAATAAGATCTCTTAAGCTTTAGAACAAGTTTCTTTTTAATCATGCATTTATATGACTTTAAATAAATCTATTTTAATAATTCTTTGTGTTTTAATAATAGATCAATTATCTAAAGTTTATATAAAACTTCATTTCCCCTTAACCCTTTATGGCGATGCCTCCCTTCTAGACTGGGGTTGGTTTAAAATACTCTTTATTGAAAATAAGGGGATGGCCTGGGGGGCTAAGATCAGCGACTTTATTCCTATTATTAGTGAAAAGTCTGGGAAATTAATCTTAACTCTATTTAGAATTTTAGCAGTTCCTCTAATATTTTATTGGCTTTATGACAGTATAAAAAAGAAAGAAACCAAACTTTTAATAATTAGTATTTCTTTAGTTCTTGCAGGTGCAATTGGGAATCTTATTGATTCTGTTTTTTATGGATTTCTTTTCACAGACAGCTATCTAAATGTTGCTGTTTTTAGTCCCGGAAATGGGTATGAGTCTGTTTTTTATGGTCATGTAGTAGATATGCTCCAGTTCCCAATGTTTACCTGGAATTGGCCTAGTTGGATCCCCTATATTGGAGGAGAAAGTTTTACTTTTTTTGAGCCTGTATTTAATATTGCTGACACTGCAATTAGTACTGGGGTAGGAATAATGATAGTCTTCAACAAAAAAGTTTTTCCTTAAAGCTATTTTTTAATTTTAAACTTGTTACCCTTATATATCATATATGGCGTCGCGACAACTATTGGGACACAATATGCAATAAGCGCTATTATCTCATCAAAAGCAATATAAAATATTGCAAAAAACAATGTTGAATAAATAGTTAGGCTTATAAAAAACTTTTTAAAAAATTTAAGATAATTTATAAGATCAAATGCTTCTTTTTTTTCTTTTGACATAGTATTGTACCCTGCCAATAAGTATTTTGCATTATTCTCATTTATACCAAAAGCAATAAAAATGAAACATAGATCTGTTATAATTAATGATATTACTATTCCACTCTCCACTTATCGGTTTAATTTTATTTGTTTAAAATTAAGAATTATTTTAGTATCGTGAATAAAAAATCTTTTGAGTTAAAGCTAGCTACTATTCCAACTCTTCCAGGGGTTTACCAGTTCTTTAATGATTCCAATAAGATAATATATATAGGCAAAGCTAAAAATTTAAAAAATCGTGTTTCATCATATTTTCAGAAAACCTTCCCCTCGCAAAAGACTAAAGCCCTTGTGCAAAATATTTATGACATCAAGCATGTTGTCGTCTCATCAGAATCTGATGCTCTTCTTCTAGAAAATTCTTTAATAAAAAAATTTCAGCCTAAATACAATATATTGCTAAGAGACGACAAAACCTATCCATGGATATGCATAAAAAAGGAGCGATTCCCTAGGATTTTCTTTACTAGAAAATTGATTAAAGATGGCTCTGAATATTATGGCCCATATACAAATTATAAGACTATTAATATTTTGCTTGATTTAATTAATAATCTATATCCTATAAGAATTAGCAACTATAATCTTTCAGAAAAACAAATAAATTCTAATAAGGAGGAGCTATCTCTTCGTATGTTAAAAAAAGCTGGCAACATTATAATTCTTGGGTTTCATATAGGCGATTATAGTAATTCTAATGAACACTTTATTTCAGAAAAGGATTATAGTTCTAACATTTACTCCGTTAAACAGATCCTCAAAGGTAAATTTGCCCCATCTAAGAAGCTTTTAAAAAAACAAATGCATAGGTATTCTAAAAAAATGGATTTCGAAAATGCGCAGAAGATCAAAGAAAAAATAGCATTGTTAGATAACTATCAATCTAAATCAACAGTTGTTAGCTCTAAACTTAATAATATTGATGTATTTAGTATACTTTCCGATCAAACTCATGCTTATATAAATTATCTACAAGTTGCATATGGTCGTATAGTTAGATTTCATAATGTGGAAATTAAAAAGAAGTTAGATGAAAGTGATAAAGATCTATTATTGCTCTGTATAATTGATCTTAGAAAAAAATTAAAATCAAATAATAAAACAATTATCTGTCCATTTGATTTTAGCAAATTAATCTCTGCCAAATTTATTCTTCCTAAGGCAGGAGATAATAAAAAACTTCTTGAACTTTCAAAAAAAAATGTTGCTCTCTTTAAAATAGAAAAACTAAAAAAAATTCAAATTGTTGATCCTGAAAGACACGCAAAAAGAATTCTGGATCAAATGAAAAATGATTTAAGATTAAAAACAGCTCCTATTCATATAGAATGTTTTGATAATTCTAATATTCAAGGTTCAAACCCTGTTGCTGCGTGTGTAGTGTTTATTAATGGAAAACCAGCTAAAAAAGAATATAGACGATATAATATTAAAACTATTAAAGGGCCTGATGATTATGCTTCTATGGAAGAGGTTGTTTACAGAAGATATCAAAGAGTGATTAAGGAAAAAAAATCTTTGCCTAATCTAATTATTCTTGATGGAGGTAAGGGCCAACTTAATTCTGGCATGTCCGCATTAAAAAAACTTAATTTAAATAATAAAATTACTGTTTTAGGGATAGCTAAAAGATTAGAAGAAATCTATTCCCTACAAGACCCTATTCCTCTTTATCTAGATAAAAGATCTGAATCATTAAAATTAATTCAGCATATGAGAAACGAAGCGCATCGATTTGCTATTACATTCCACAGAAATAAAAGAAGTAATAAGGCATTAAGATCTTCGATCGATTTGATTCCAGGTATTGGGGAGAAAACCAAAATAACTCTTTTAAAAAAATATAAATCATTAAAAAAGATCAAAGAAACCCCAGAAGAATTAATAGCTAAAGATGTAGGAGTTTCAAAAGCAAAAAAATTAATGTCTTTTTTAAATTCATCCAGCTAGTATTTTATATTTTTGCATATATGCGGCTTAAAACTATATTAATTTGTTCTATTTTTTTTCTATCAAATTTAGTTTCTGGTCAAGACTCCTTAGGAAACAATTCCCCTTTTATAAGCTCATCATTTGATTCCTTTAAACAGGGGGAATGGCTAAAGTTTAGGGTCCATTATGGAATTTTTAATGCAAGTTATGCTACAATTGATCTAAAAGAAGATTTATTAAATGACAAAAAAGTTTTCAGATCAATAGCTATTGGACGAACAACTGGAATTGCCAGAATTTTTTTTAGACTTGATGATATTTATGAAAGTTACTTTGATAAAAACATTGTTAAACCTTTAAAATCAAAAAGGAATATTTATGAAGGGGGTTATACAAAAAATGTTGAAATTGAATATGACTATAACAATAAAATTGCAATAGTAAATAATATTAAAAACGATACAATTCGAAAAGTTCCTATTAAGGAAAATGTTCAGGATATAATATCTACATTTTACTTTCTAAGAAATCATTTTGATGTTAGTAAACTAAAAATAAATGACTTTATTAAAATAACCATGTTTTTTGATGCTGACAATTATAATTTTAAAATGAAGTTTTTAGGATATGAGAATATAAAAACAAAATTTGGGACAGTTAATTGTTCTAAATTTAGACCATATATTGAATCCGGTCGAGTTTTTAGAGATAGTGAAAGTTTAACCCTTTGGGTTAGCAATGACAAAAATAAAATTCCAATAAAAATTGAAGCTGAATTAAGAATAGGGTCAATTGAAGCAGATTTAGAAGGATTCAAGGGGCTTAAGTTTCCGTTTAAAATTATAATAAATGAATAAATTTTATCTGCTTATAGTTTTCATATTTCTTATTAATTCCTGTAATAAAACTCCAAGGGATAAGGCTCCCGCTATAATAAAAGAAAAAATCATAAAACAATTTGGCTATACTCTAAACGATTATTATGTTGTTAAAGACACGGTTAAAAATGGTGATTCATTTGGCACTATTCTTGAAAAAAATAACTTATTTTATCCGCAAATTTATAATATCGTTCAGAAGGCAAAACAAGTTTATGATGTTAGAAAAATCAATATTGGAAACCCTTATACTATTTTGTTTTCAAAAGATTCTTTAAGATCTCCTGAGTTATTTGTATATCAACCCAACCTAATTGAATATGTTTTGGTTTCATTAAATGATTCCCTCTGGGCTGAAAAAAAAGCCAAAGCAGTAAAGCTGGTAAAATTTGAAGCTGAAGGCACAATAACAAGTTCTCTTTCTGAAACGATGGAAGAAAAAAAATTATCTCCATTGCTATCCCATGAACTTTCTGAAATATATGCTTGGACTATTGATTTCTTTCGTCTTGAAAAAGGAGATAATTTTAAAATTATATACACAGGGAAATATGTAGATGATTCAATATATGTTGGTTTAAACAGAATTCATTCTGCTTATTTTGAGCATAGAAAAACCCCTTTTTATGCTATTGAATTTGAAACAGACCCAAAAAGAGGAATTTTTGAATATTTTGATGAAAAAGGGAAAAACTTAAGAAGAGCTTTTTTAAGATCTCCTGTTCAATTTAGTCGAATTTCATCCAGATATAATCTTAAAAGAAAGATAGCATATTATGGGTATAGGGTTAGGGCTCATAAAGGAACAGATTTTTCTGCTCCTGTTGGAACAGCAATTAGAGCTACTGCAAGCGGAACGGTAACAAAATCAAGCTACACTCGTTCTAATGGAAACTATGTAAAAATTAAACATAATGGAACATATTCGACTCAATATCTTCACATGGATAAAAGAGGAGTCAAAGTTGGTCAATTTGTAAAACAAGGTGATTATATTGGAACCGTCGGCATGACAGGAAATACTTCTGGTCCTCATGTTTGCTACAGGTTTTGGAAAAATGGAAGGCAAGTTGATCCATTAAGACAGAAGCTTCCTGAAGCAAAGCCCATTTCACAAAACTTAAAAGATAAATACTTAACTTACATGAAGCCTGTAAAGGAACAGCTTGATTCTATAGGATCAAATGTTAACTTTGTAAAGAATTCAATAGCCAACAATAAATAGATGTCCTTAAAAAAAGTAAACCCTGCCAAAACATCTTCATGGAAAGCTTTGGAATCTCATTTCAATGAAATAAAAAATATTGAAATAAAAGACTTCTTTAAAAACAATAATAGAGCAAATGATTTAACAATTTATTGGGATAAATTTACTGTTGACTTTTCAAAGAATAGACTGAATGATAAAACCCTTCATTTACTTTTCAACTTGGCAAAAGAATGTGATTTGGAAAATTCTATTAAAAAACAATTTAAAGGAGAAAAAATAAATCAAACTGAAAACAGAGCTGTTTTACATACTGCTGTTAGGGCTAGTAGTAAAGAAAAAATCTTTGTTGATGACACAAATATTGTCCCTTCCATTATTGAGTCTAGAGTTAAAATCAAAAATTTTACTGATGATGTTCTTTCTGAGAAAATAACAGGCTCAACAAATAAAGCATTTACGGATATTGTTAACATAGGAATTGGAGGTTCTGATCTAGGTCCTATTATGATTGTTGATGCTTTAAAATATTATAACTCTAGACTTAATCCACATTTTGTTTCTAATGTGGATGGGGATCATGTTCTAGAAATTTTAAAAAAAATAAATCCTGAAACCACTCTTTTTATAATTGTTTCCAAGACTTTCAAAACTCAAGAAACTCTCTCAAATGCAAATACTATAAAAAAATGGCTTATCTCAAAATTGGGAGAAAAAAGTGTTCAAAGTCACTTTGCGGCTGTTTCTGCAAACACAAAAGAAATTGAAAATTTTGGAATAAATAAAGACTATTTCTTTTCAATGAATGAGTGGGTGGGAGGAAGGTTTTCTCTATGGAGTTCAGTTGGTCTTTCAATTAGCCTTTCTATTGGATCAGATAATTTCGAGAGCTTACTGAAAGGGGCTAATAAAATGGATAAACATTTTAACTCCTCTCCTATTGAAAAAAATATCCCAATAGTTTTAGCACTAATTAGCATTTGGTATAATAATTTTTTTAAATGCGAAACTGAGGCTGTCATTCCATATTCTCAATATTTAAATAGATTACCTGCATATCTACAACAAGCCGTTATGGAAAGTAATGGAAAAAGCATTGATAGAAATGGTGATAAAAACAGTTATCAAACTGGAAATATAATTTGGGGAGGTACAGGAACTAATGCCCAACATGCTTTCTTTCAATTAATGCACCAAGGCACAAAATTAATTCCTTGCGATTTTATAGGATTCTCAAACCCACTTTATAAAGAAAATAATCAGCATGACAAATTAATGTCCAACTTTTTTGCTCAAACAGAAGCGTTGATGATGGGCAAAAGTGCTTCGGAAGTTGAAAAGGAATTGTCAGATAACAATAATAATGTGAAGGGATTACTCTTTTATAAAGTGTTTGAAGGGAACAAGCCAACTAATACTATTTTGATTGAAAAATTAACTCCGGAAACTTTAGGTAGCCTGATTGCTATGTATGAACATAAAATTTTTGTTCAAGGAGTTATCTGGAATATTTATAGTTACGACCAATGGGGAGTAGAGCTAGGAAAGGAGTTAGCTTCTAAGCTTTTAAAAGAGTTTGAAAACAAAGATTTTCAAAAGCATGATGATTCTACTATTTCCCTTCTAAACAAATATTTAAAAAATTAGAACAGTTATTCACAATAATTGTTCAAAAAATTAATTTATAATTTACCTTTTATTTCGAAAAATTAATCACATTTGCTATTATACTATAAAACTACTAACAATATGAAAAAATTAACTCTAATGTTGACAGCGCTTCTTGTTTCAGGGTTCTGTTACTCTCAAAACGTTTTAACTGGAACAATTGTTGATTCTGAGATGGGCAAAGGACTCCCTGGAGCTACAGTCTTAATTAAAGGTACTTCAAATGGAGTTTCTTCCGATTTTGATGGAAAATTTGAAATCTCTTCAGATGGTCCTGGTACTTTGGTCGTCTCATTTGTTGGATATCTTAGTCAAGAAATAAAATTTGAAGAATCTATGGATATAACTGTTTCTTTAAAAGTTTCCGGATTATCTGGAATAACTGTATTTGGAACTGCAGATTTTGCTATGAATAGAGATCAAGCGGTTACTGTTACAACTTTAACTGCTGCTGATATTCAAGAAAGAATTGGTAATCTTGAACTCCCTGAAATGCTTAATGCTACTCCTGGGGTGTATGCAACAAAAGCGGGAGGGGCTTTTGGAGATTCCAGAATTAATGTAAGAGGGTTTGATTCCCAAAACACTGCAGTTATGATTAATGGAATTCCTGTAAATGACATGGAAAATGGAAGGGTTTATTGGTCTAACTGGTCTGGGCTTTCAGATGTTGTGTCCGCGATGCAAGTTCAAAGGGGGCTTGGAGCTTCTAAACTAGCTATCTCATCTGTTGGTGGAACAATTAATGTTTTAACTAAATCTACAGAACTAAGTGAAGGAGGTAGAATTGCCGCTATGGTTGGTAATGATGGTTATGGAAAAACTGTTGCTTCCTACAACACGGGTGAAATGGATGGAGGTCATGCTTTGTCGTTATTGTTCTCTCGAACAGCTGGAGATGGGTATGTAGACGGAACAATGTTTGAGGGTTACAATTACTTTTTAGGATATGGATGGAGAGACAGTTCAAACAAACACAATGTTCAGCTAATAATTACTGGAGCTCCACAAACTCATCATCAAAGAACTGGGAGCTTTTATAATATGGCTTTGGGGGCACAGTATAAACAATATGGAATTCGTTATAACTACAATCATGGTTATTTAAATGGTCAAGAATTTAACTGGAGAAAAAATTTCTATCACAAACCACTTGCTTCAATTAACTGGGAATATAATATAAACGAAACTACTGACCTTTCTGCTTCTGTTTATTACTCAATTGGTAGAGGAGGTGGAACTGGAGATATAGGTAGAGCCTATGGTTATCAATATGCCAGTGGAGATTTGAATTATAATGGAGGGTATGCTTTTAGAAACCCAATAAATGGTCATGTGAACTATGATAAAATATATTCATATAACAGTGGCGTTTCTACTACTTTTTACCAGGGCAAAACAGCTGCAAACTCCAAAGATGCTGCTACTGGATTGTTCATAGTTAATGATCAAGACGAAAGAGTAAATGGAGTAAAAAGAAATGGAATAGTTAGAAGAGCCTCTGTAAATTCTCATAATTTTGTTGGAAGCCTTATTAATCTTAAAAAGAAGCTTAATGATAAATTTTCCCTTGACTTCGGAGTTGATATTAGGTCTTATAAGGGGATACACTACAGAAGATTAGACAACTTACTTGGAGCTGATGGCTATAGAGATTTTGATAATAAAAACTATGCTGATAAGTCCATTAATGGTAAAGGAAGTGCTGTACGAACAACTGAATACAGCTCAAACCTAGGAAGTTTATGGAATGTTTTTAGAGACACTGATAAAGAGGAAAAAATAGACTACCATAATGATGGATTAGTTAGATGGACTGGAGCATTTACTCAACTTAAATACAAACATAATAATGTTGCTGCTTTTCTTCAAGGAGCAGTTTCTAATCAAGGCTTCCAAAGAATAGAGTATTTCAATCAAGTAGGAACAGCAACTTCAAGCTGGAAAAACATTACAGGAGGAAATGTTAAAGCAGGAGTAAATTATAACTTTGATATAAAAAGTAATGTATATGTCAATGGAGGCTATTATTCTAAGCAGCCAAATTTTGATGCAGTTTATATTAATTACTCTAATACTTTGAATCCCGACTTAAAAAATGAAACTGTAACTGGTATGGAGGCTGGATATGGATATGTTTCAAGTAAACTAAGAATGAATATAAATGTATATAAAACTACATGGGAAGACCGATTCTTATCAGATGGTGTCTCTGTTGGTGGTAATAGAGGAACTGCTAATTATTATGGGATAAAACAAGTTCACTCTGGCTTTGAGTTTGATGGAGAATATCAGATTAGCCCATTCGTAACTGTCCAAGGGATGTTATCTTTAGGAAACTATGAATATGGAAGTGATGTTACAGCGGATGTATTTAATACAGCTAGAGAAAAAATTGGGACTGCAACATTATTCCTAGATGGAGTTAAGGTAGGTGATGCTGCGCAAACTACTTCAAGAATAAACCTTAAAGTTAGCCCTACTGACTTATTCGGATTTAATGTGAGTATGTTCTCTGCATCTGAACTATACGCTAACTTCAATCCGGAAGATTTTGATACAGATGGTGATATGGCAATGAAGATTCCAGCATATGAACTGTTTAATTTTGGAGCATCATATAAGTTGTCTATTGCTAAAGAAAAAATTTATTTAAGATTAAACGTAAATAACTTATTTGACACCCACTATATAGCTGAATCAGCAACTAATATCCTCGCAAGTCCTGGAGATCCTACCTGGTTAGGAGTTAATGAAAAAAATAGAGTTTTTCCTGGCTGGGGAAGAACTTGGAATCTAGGATTTACTTATAGATTCTAATTTTCAAACATTTTTTTAATAAAAAAGCCTCTTATTTTTAAGAGGCTTTTTTATTTAATATCCTTGATTTTTAATTGAATGGTTGTAATGCCGTTCCATGTGTTTTCATCAATTGTATACAACATTGAAAAAGTGGAATTGGATGAAATGCTAGTTGCTTTTTCAGAAAGCCAAAATCCAATTGCTGAAAATGTTTTATCTGATTCCTGTGAAACACTTAATTTAAGATGCTCCCTGTTTTTCCCTATTTTGTTTAATCCTCCTTTCAGGCTTAAATGTTCAGATAAGAATATTGGCCTTCTATTCCCAGGTCCAAAAGGCTCAAATTGATTTAAAATTCTAAAAAATTTTGGAGTTATTGAGCTTAATTCGATTTTTGATTCTATTCTAATTTCATTCTCTGGCAGCTTATTGTTAATATAATCCCCAACTGCCTTTTCAAAACTTTCTTTAAAACTTGCATAATCGTTCTCTTCAATAGTTAGCCCTGCTGCATACTTATGGCCTCCAAATTTTAAAATGTTAGCTTTACATTTTTCTAATATTTTATATAAATCAACATCTTTAATGGATCTGGCCGATCCTGTTAAGTTTCCTTCTTTTGATTTACAAAAAACTATTGTTGGTTTATAATGTTTTTCTATTAATCTTGATGCTACTATCCCGATCACTCCTTTATTCCAAGACTTTTCAAAAACAACTGTTGAATTAGAATTTAGTTTGTTCTCGTTGTCTATTTTTTTTAACGCTTGCTCCGTAATATTCTTTTCTATTTCCCTTCTTTGAATATTTAATTCCTCTATTTTCTCAGCTAATTTTTTTCCTTTATCTAACTCTTTTTCCAAAAGCAATTCTAAGGCCAAGGAGGCATGATCCATTCTGCCAGCTGCATTAATTCTTGGCCCTACATAAAACATCAGATCTCCAACATTAAACTCTTTCTTATTATTATTCTGTAATAGACAATGAAGCCCCAGTCGTGGATTAGAATTTATAACCTGTAGTCCGACATAAGTTAAAATCCTATTTTCACCAATCAAAGGAACAATGTCTGCTGCAATAGCTACAGCTACTAAATCCAAGTAATGAATAATATTTTCCATTTCTAAACCTTTTCTTTGATTAATTGCCTGAATCAATTTAAATCCAACACCACATCCACACAATTCTTTAAACGGATATTTACAATCTTTTCTTTTAGGATTTAAAATTGCATATGCATTTGGCAATTGATTACTTGGATTATGGTGATCACAAATAATAAAATCTATTTCTTTTTTTAAAGCATATTGTACTTGATCATTCGCTTTAATTCCACAATCCAGAGCAATTATCAAGGTTTCTTTATTTTTTTCAGCTAAGTCAATTGCCTTTAAAGATATTCCATAGCCCTCATTGTTTCTGTCAGGAATATAGGTAGAAAGCTTGGCTCCAATATCCTTTAAAAACGAGCTTAAAAGTGCGACTGAAGAGGTGCCGTCTACATCGTAGTCTCCAAAAATCATCATGGGCTCCTTATTCTCAATCGCTTGTAATATCCTGTTTACTGCCTCATTCATATCCTTCATTAAAAAAGGATCATGTAGTTGATTAATCTTTGGTCTGAAAAAATCTTTTGCTTGATTAAAAGTTTTAATTCCTCTTTTTACAAGCATAGAAGAAATGATCTTATTAACATTAAGTTCTTTTGAAAGCTGTTCAATAGTCCGGTTATCTGTGTTTTCTTCTATTATCCAATTCATCTTATTATTCTATTCCTTCCACAACAATAACATACTCTCCTTTAGGCTTCTTTTTTTGACATAAATCTATAATTTCACTAATTGTTCCTCTTAAGGTTTCTTCATAGAGCTTTGTTAATTCTCTTGATAGAGAAATTCTTCTATTTGAGCCAAAGGTATTTTTGAAATCAATTAACGTCCTTATTAATTTGTGAGGGGATTCATAAAATATCATCGTTCTTGTTTCTGAAGAAAGAATAGAAAGTCTTTTTTTTCTTCCCTTTTTAATAGGCAAGAATCCTTCAAAAACAAATTTATCTGCTGAAATTCCACTGACCAGCAGTCCAGGAATAAGAGCCGTTGGCCCAGGAAGACATTCAATTTCTATGTCATTTTTTAAGCAAGTTCTTCCAATTAAAAACCCGGGGTCCGAAATTCCAGGAGTTCCTGCATCTGAAATAAGAGCTACATTAATCCCTTTTTGGATTTTATTAATTATAATCTCAACTTCATCATGTTCATTGAATTTATGGTGAGATCTTAATTCCCCCTTAATATTAAAGTGATTTAATAATTTTTTGCTTCTTCTAGTGTCTTCACATAATATTAAATCAACCTCTTCTAAAGTTTTTATTGCTCTAATTGTAATGTCATCAAGATTTCCAATTGGTGTAGGGACAATATATAGTTTTGCCATGTTGAATTAATTTTTGGACATTTGTCAAACCGTTAAAGTTAACTACTTTGGGAATAATATCAATAAGTTTAAAATGATTGGAAATAAAAACAACTCAAAAGGAAGGCTAGAGGTTATTAGCGGATCCATGTTTTCTGGTAAAACAGAAGAGTTAATAAAAAGATTGAAAAGAGCTGCGCTTGATAAAGAAAAATTTGTAGTATTTAAGCCTAAAACCGATTCCAGAAGTCCAAAGAATAAAATAATTTCCCATGGCAAAAATGAAATTGGAGCTAGAGTAGTAGAAAATGCTCAAGAAATTTATTCTTGTTCAAAAAATTATGATGTAATAGGAATAGATGAAGCTCAATTTTTTGACCAAGATTTAGTTGCGGTTTGTAATAAATTGGCAAATGATGGGTGTAGAGTGATTGTTTCAGGTTTAGACATGGACTATAAAGGAAATCCTTTTGGCCCGATGCCTAATCTAATGGCCTGTGCAGAAGAGATTACTAAAGTACATGCTGTTTGTATTGACACTGGAGAATTAGCTAATTATAGTTATAGAAAAAATACCACTAATGATCTAATTTTAGTTGGAGAAAAAAAGGAATATGAACCCCTTTCTAGGGGTGCATTTATAAAAAGAATGGAGAAAAGAGAAAAAAAGAAATAATGGCAATCCAGCAAACTGTTGTAGAGGTTAGCTTAAAAAATCTAAAGAATAATCTACGTTTTTTAAAGTCCAAATTAAATCCAAATACTCTTATAATGGCTGTTGTCAAAGCATTTTCCTATGGTGCAGATGCATTCATAATTTCCAAGGAGCTTGAAAAACAAAAAATTGATTATTTGGCTGTTGCATATACTAGTGAGGGATTAGCGTTGAGAAAAAAAGGAATTATGTCTCCTATTCTTGTTCTTCATCCTCAAATTAATGATTTCAATACAATTATTGAATACAATCTTGAACCAAGCATATATTCTTTTAGAATTTTAAAAGCCTTTATGTCCAGTGCTAAATTCCAAAAAAATTATCCTTTTCAGATTAAGTTTAATACTGGATTAAACAGACTAGGATTTCATGAAAATCAAATAGATAGTTTAATTGATCATCTTAATGGATTAAAGCCAACTTACATCTTTTCCCACTTAGGAGCTTCAGAAGATGAAAATGAAAAGAACTTTTCCAATGATCAAATAAAAAAATTTTCATCATTAGCTAAATATTTTCAAAATAAAATTGGTGTAAAAATTAAAAGACATATTCTTAATACCTCTGGTATTTTAAATTTTTCTGAGGCTCAGTATGAAATGGTTCGTACAGGAATTGGACTATATGGCTTTGGAAATGACAATAAATACAAAAATGCCTTAAAGCCTGTAATTAATTTAAAAACTGTTATTTCTCAAATCCATAAAATTAAAAAAGGAGATTCTGTTGGCTATAACAAAGGCTTTATTGCCACTAATAATATTACTACAGCAACACTTCCTATTGGGCATGCGGATGGGATTAGTAGGTTATATGGAAATGGAAATGGTAAGGTGATGGTCAATGGAAAATTCGCCCCGATTATTGGGAATGTTTGTATGGACATGATGATGATTAACATTTCCAAAATAGTCTGCAAAGAAGGTGATCAGGTAATAATTTTTGATGACAAAAATGTTTCAGCAGATGAATTTACAAAATCCATTGACACTATTTCTTATGAAATTTTAGCTTCTCTATCCAAAAGAATCAAAAGAGTTATTATAAATTAAATTGTTTTGTTTTTAACAAAAAAAATAAAAAATGATCTAAAAACAGTTAAGACTTTTTATGTCTATTGAAATAATTATTTTTGCTGTTTAATATCTTTTATATGAAAATTGCATTAATCGGGGCAACCGGCATGGTAGGAGGGGCGATTCTTGATCTTATAAAGGAGCGCAATTTATTATTTGAAGAATTATTTCTTGTAGCGTCTCCTGCTTCCATTGGCAAACAAATTGATTTTTTGAACAAATCCTATTCCGTCATTGGTCTTGAAAAAGCTATAAAGCTTAATGCTGACATTGCCATTTTTTCTGCAGGAAGAGAAGTTGCTTTAGAGTGGGCTCCAAAATTTGTTGAAAAAGGTGCGGTTGTAATTGATAACTCCTCAGCATGGAGAATGGATGATGATAAAAAACTAATCATACCTGAAATTAACGGCTCACTTTTAAGCTCAGAAGATAAAATAATTGCAAATCCTAACTGCTCCACTATTCAAATGTTAATGGTTTTAGCTCCAATTCATAAAAAATATAAAATAAAAAGAATTATAGTTTCTACGTATCAGTCTGTTACTGGGACAGGCATGAAAGCTGTAAAACAATTAGAGAGTGAGTCCAAGGGTGAAAATGGTGAAATGGCCTATAATTATCCTATACATCAAAATGCCATTCCTCACTGCGACGATTTCCTAGAAAATGGATATACTAAAGAGGAGATGAAACTTTCAAATGAAACTCATAAAATTCTTGATCCTACTATTAAAATCAGTGCAACTGCTGTAAGAGTTCCTGTAATTGGAGGGCACAGTGAATCAATAAATATTACACTCTTAAATTCTTTTGAGATATCGGAAATAAACAATTTATTAACCAATGCTTCTGGTGTAATCGTTAAAGATGATCCCGCACAATTAAAATATCCTATGCCTTTATTTTGCAAAGGAAAAGATGAGGTCTTTGTTGGCCGAATTAGAGAAGATTTTTCTGAAAAAAACAGTTTAAACCTTTGGGTAGTTACAGATAATCTTAGAAAAGGTGCTGCAACTAACACTATTCAAATTGCTGAATATTTAATTAAAAAAGGGTTTGTAAATTAAATCTATTTTATTTCAAATTCCTCCATAAATTTTGTAGTATAATTCCCTGAAATATAGTCTTCATCATCCATTAATTGCCTATGAAAAGGAATTGTGGTTTTTATTCCCTCTATTATAAATTCATCCAAAGCTCTCTTCATTTTTTGGATTGCTTCCATTCTATTTTGTGCTGTAACAATTAATTTTGCAATCATAGAGTCATAATTTGGGGGAATAACATATCCACTATATACATGCGTATCTAATCTGACTCCATGTCCTCCAGGCAAATGAAGATTAGTAATTTTTCCTGGAGACGGCCTAAATCCAGTATAAGGATCTTCTGCATTAATTCTGCATTCTATAGAATGCAGTTTTGGCAAATAATGATTTCCTGTAATCTTAATTCCAGCTGCTACCTTAATTTGTTCTTTGACTAAATCATAGTCTATTACCTGCTCTGTTATTGGATGTTCAACCTGAATTCTTGTATTCATTTCCATAAAATAAAAATTTCTGTCCTTATCAACTAAAAATTCTATTGTCCCCACGCCTTCATATTTAATAAATTCTGCTGCTTGTACTGCCGCCTTGCCCATTTTATTTCTTAATGTATCTGTCATAAATGGAGAAGGTGTTTCTTCTGTAAGTTTTTGATGCCTTCTTTGAATTGAACAATCTCTTTCAGACAAATGACAGGCTCTCCCAAATTTATCTCCCACAATTTGAATTTCGATATGTCGAGGATTCTCAACTAGTTTTTCCATATAAATTTCATCATTCCCAAAAGAAGCCTGTGCCTCATTTTTAGCGCTTTCCCATAAGTTTGAAAAATCTTTTTCTTTCCATACTGCTCTCATACCTTTCCCGCCACCTCCTGCTGTAGCCTTAATCATAATAGGGTAGCCTATTTTTTTAGCTATTTTTTTTGCCTCATCTAAAGTTTCAACTACTCCCTCAGATCCTGGAATAGTTGGGATCCCTGCTTCTTTCATAGTTGATATCGCAGAAGCTTTATCTCCCATTTTTTCAATCATTTCTGCAGATGCTCCAATAAATTTAATTTTATGTTCTTCACATATTTTTGAAAAACGAGCATTTTCTGATAAAAACCCATAGCCAGGATGAATTGCATCTGCATTAGTTATTTCAGCTGCTGCTATAATGTTTGCTATTTTTAAATATGACTCTGAACTACTGGGAGGTCCAATACATACTGCTTCATCCGCAAAACGAACATGCAAACTTTCTTCGTCGGCTAAAGAATATACAGCAACTGTTTTTATTGCCATTTCTTTACAGGTTCTTATTATTCTTAGCGCTATTTCACCTCTATTAGCAATTAAAATTTTTTTGAACATTTTATATTTTTTTAAATACAATATTTACTTTAAGAGGGGTCAATCAAAAACAAAGGTTGATCAAATTCAACTGGGGAGGCATCGTCAACCAAAATTTTGACAATTTTGCCTGAAAATTCAGCCTCAATTTCATTAAATAATTTCATTGCTTCTATAACACATAGTACATCCCCTTCTGAGATTACATCTCCTTTTTCAACAAAATTTGGTTTATCAGGAGATGGTTTTCTGTAAAATGTCCCTATAATTGGGGATGTAATGGTTAGTAAATTACTTTCTTCTTCTGTTTTTTTGTTTTCTAAAACTTGATCTGATTTAGATTCTGAAGTTTGAGAAATATTAGTCTGTGGAACAATTGTCGGGCTTTCTTTGTAAACAACCGGCTTAGTGCCTGCGCCCGTTTTAATTCCTATTTTAAGATCTTTCGATTTTATTTTTACTTCACTAACGCCAGACTTTGCTACAAATTTTATTAATTGTTGTATGTCTTTTATATTCATAATGATTGTTTTTTTTAACTGTTATATCCCCATTTTAAAAATGATGCCCAGTGATTGAGGCGTTGATTATATTCAAATTTGTTTTTTTGAATTTTAGTCAAAAATGGTAAAAAAATGGTAAAAAATGGTAAAAAATGGTAAAAAATGATAAAAAAATGGCAAAAAACACATTTTTTAGTATAAAACTCTAGGCTTCTTCAGTATTGTCTATTAATACTTTTCCTCTATAATAAAGTTTGCCTTCATGCCAATGAGCTCTATGGTACAAATGAGCCTCTCCAGTTGTTTTACAAATAGCTATTTGAGAGTCTGCCACTTTATAATGTGTTCTTCTTTTATCTCTTCTTGTTTTAGAAATTTTTCTTTTAGGATGCGCCATAACTATCTTATTTTAAATCTTTTAATTTATCCCACCTAGGGTCCCTCTTATAAGCTTTATCTTTAAATTTTGATTCGTATATTTTTAATCTGCTTAAAGTGTCTGATTTTAATGATCCATCTATGATACCAGGATGAATTATTTTTATTGGCAAAGATAACACTATCATTTCAAATAATTGCTGTGATATGTTTAATTCATGAGACCCTTTAGGTAAAATTAAAAGCTCATCATTGTCATTATTATAATTAGAGCCAAACTTAACTACTAAATCCATGTTTGAATTATGAACGTAATCAAATGCCTCATTAGAAACGTGGCAATTCAAATTAATCATTCCATAAGAACAAAACTCTAATTCTAATAAATTAAGCTTTTTAATTAATTTAACCTTGGCAGTTATTTTACAGCTATTAAATTCATCATAGTCAAAATGTGCAAAGAACTTCTTTTTTAATTGAAACTGAAATTCATGTTTTCCTTCTATTAATCTTCCAAAATTAATTGCATATTGAGTCAAGAATTTCATTTGTTATCCTTGTTTAAGGACGCGAATATAAGTAATTTTAAAAAGAGAAAGACTATTTGTTATTCCTTTTATTTTTTGACTCTAAAAAAGGAGTTTCTAACATTTTTTTATGAGAAACTCTGTTTTTATAAATATCTATTGCAGAAAAAACAGCATTTTTAAAAGAAGCAGGGTCTGCTATATTCTTTCCTGCTATATCGTAGGCTGTTCCATGATCAGGCGAGGTTCGAATTTTATCAAGTCCAGCAGTAAAATTAACTCCTTCTCTAAATGAAAGTGTTTTAAAAGGAATAAGTCCTTGATCATGATAAATAGCTAAAATTGCATCATAGCTTTCATAAAGTCCAGAGCCAAAAAAACTATCGCTTGAATAAGGCCCAGAAACTAAAGTTCCTGATTTTGAAATATCCATTAATGCTGGAATTAAAATATCTTCATCTTCATTTCCAATAATCCCTCCATCGCCAACATGAGGGTTAATAGAAAGCACTCCTATTTTAGGTTTTATAATTCCAAAATCCATTACTAAAGATTTTTCCATTATAGAAATCTTTTTTTTAATTTTTTCAGTATTAATTTTAGAGACAACCTTATTAATTGAAACATGGTCTGTTAAAAGTCCTATTTTTAACCTCTCGCTAATCATGAACATAAGGCTTTCGCCGTTAAATTTAGACGACAAATAATCAGTATGTCCAGGGAAACTAAATTTCTCATTTTGTATATTCTTTTTATTAATTGGCGCAGTCACCATTACATCTATATTGTTATCGACAATCGCCATTGTTGTTAATTCTAATGATTTATATGACATCTCCCCTGAAGTCCTTGTAGATTTTCCAAATTCTATGATAAATTCATTCTCCCAAGCATTAACTACATTTATTTGTCCTTTTTTTGCGTGTACTCCATACTTTATTTTATTAAATTTTAGATCTAAATTGAAAAAGGATGTTTGGGAAGAGAGCAATTGATAATTAGAAAAAATAACTGGGGTAAAAAATTCAAGAATACGTTTGTCATGAAGAGATTTTAAAATTATTTCTATTCCAATTCCGTTTGGATCACCACATGAAATTCCAACAATAGGCAATAATTTTTCTTCCATAAATATTTATAGTATTTATCACTAATTTTATAAGGCTAAATATATATATAAAATAAACAATATGTTTACTGGAATTATAGAAACAATAGCTGTTATTTCTAAATTAGAAAGGGAAAAAGGGAACTTACACATTACATTAAAAAGCGATTTGGCAAATGAATTTAAAATTGACCAAAGCGTGTCTCATAATGGAATTTGCTTAACGGTTGTTGATGTCAATTACAAGGAATATGTTGTGACAGCTATTGAAGAAACAATTTCAAAAAGTAGTATAGGTTCCTGGAAAGTTGGAAATGAAATAAATCTAGAGAGGGCAATGAAAATGGGTGATCGATTAGATGGTCATATGATTCAAGGGCATGTTGATCAGGTTGGAAAATGTGCTGATATTGTAGAAAAGGATGGCAGTTGGATTATTACTATTAAGTATAGCAAATCAAACAACATTACTGTAGAAAAAGGCTCAATAGCCATAAACGGAATTAGCTTAACAGTATTTGGATCAAACAATAATAGTTTCAGTGTTGCTATAATCCCTTATACCTATAGTAACACTAATTTTAAGACTTTAAAAGTAGGAGATACTGTTAACTTAGAGTTTGATATTCTTGGAAAATATTTGGAAAAAATGCTGTCTAAGCACAATTGACTCTACATTTTAATAATCCAGAACAAAGGGTTTATAGGCTTTGTGTTTTGAAAAATACTGAACTGAATTGTAGAGTTTCCTGTTGAATTGTTTGTGAAAACCTCTCCAATATTTTGATTTGACACAACTTTGTCTCCTTTTTTTATATATACTTTAGAAAGGTTTTTATAAGCTGTTATATAGTTCCCGTGTTGAACTAAAACTGTAGGGTTGCTTCCTTTAAATTGTAGCACTGATAATATCACTCCATCAAATACTGTTTTTACTTTTTCGCCCTTAGCTGTAGCAATAATTATTCCATTACTTTTAATCTTCGCTGTTTTTACTACTGGATGTGGCTGGGTGCCAAACGTTTGAATCACAACTCCTCTTATCACTGGCCAGGGTAATTTTCCCTTATTTAAAACAAAGTTTTTTGATAATTCTTTTGCTTCAGGTGTCAAGTTAAAGCTGTCTGATTTGTTTTTTTCCTTGTTAGATTTAGCAATTGCTTCCCTTATAAGCCTTTCTATTTCTTTATCTATTTGAAGGCTTAACTTTTGTTTGTTAACAATTTCATCACGATATTTTTTTTCCTTTCTTCTTAATTCATATGCTAATATATTGGATTCCTTTTTTTCTGATTCTAAAGATTTTTGTATAGATCTATTGCTTTTTAGCAAATCCTCTTTTTTTGTTTTTTGAAAATTTAGTTCTTTATTTATCTCTTCTATTTCATTAATTAAAAACAAAATTTTATTTGCTTGGTTTTTTCTAAAAAGACTAAATTGTTTAATATATTGAATGCGTTTGTATGCTTGAAAAAAACTTTCCGATGATAATAAAAACATTAATCTGCTTTTGCCTGATTTTGTTTTATACGACTTTAAAATCATTTCCTGATAAGCCTTTTTTATCTCTATTACATTAGATTCTAATGAGTCTTCCTCCTTTTGATTTCTTTCTATTGTATTATTTAAAAGATTAATCTGCTGATTTGTAAGCTTGACCAATTCTTCTTTTCTTTGAATTTTCAAGCTTAGGTTTTCAATATCTGAATAAACTGCTGTTTTCTTCCTTTTATTGCTAAATAATAATTCATTTATTTTCTTAATTTCTTTTTGTATTTCTGCTCTCTTTAGCTCTAATTTTTCTCTTGTGTTAGTCTGAGAAAAACCATAATTTATAAATAGTAACAAAAAAACATAAACATAAAAATATCTGACTCTAGTTTTAAAAATCATAGCTTAATAGGCTTATATCCTTTGGGAATTTTGAATGGGAAGGAGACCGGGCTTCCTAATTTGTTTATTTTTAAGTTAAGAGATGTTGTTAGCTCTTTGCTGCCTGAGCGCAAAAATATTTCTATTTCTTGCGGGAATAACTTCCCTTTTGTAATCTTATATTTCCCATACTTAACCATTAATTGATTGTTATTAAAAGTGATTGACTGGCTAATTAATCTTAAGTTAATTGGGCTAAAGTTATACCTTATAGTAACATTATTTTTTTTCGAAAATGCTTCTAAACTATACGTTTGATTCTTAATTGTTTGCTTCCATTTCTTTTCCGTTAACTTAATTATAGGAAGCCCTATAATTAAGTTTTGTAATGACCTTAAAGTTAATTCTTGATTGAATTTTTTTGAAAAGGATGCGTAGCTGCCTTTGTAATAAGATCTGCTTATTTTTTCATAAAAACTTATCTGATCTCTAGTTAATAGCCCTTTAAACAATGGGATTAATAAAGACCCGCTAATTAATATTTTTTCGTTTTCTTTTATTCTTATACCAATATTAAATTGATTTGTAGAATTTTCTTCTGCCAATGTGGCTTGTGCCCTATAAACAATAAAATTAAAATTTGGACTTCTTTTTTCAATTTCATTAATTAATGATTTGGTAGAAAGTTTTTTAAGGTCCGTTCTATATTCTGCCTTTTTTAAAGCATTACATCCTATTATTAATAAAGAAAATAAAAAAATTGTTTTTTTCATTTCTAGCAAGTTAAATCAACTCGCTGAAATCTCCAATATTTATTTGTTTGCCTTTGCCATTATATTTACAATTATTGCCTATCATAGAGTTTTCAATATTGGCATTTTTTATTTTGGAATTCATCTGAATTATACTATTTGAAATCCTTGAGTCTAATACTTCCGACCCTGGGCCAATTGAAACATAGGGTCCAATTTTACTATTTTTTATTATAACATTATCTGCTATAAAACACGGTGGAATAATCTTTGAGTTTATTGTGTCTATGTTTTTGGAAATTAACCCTCCCTTGTCCTCCTGCATAAAAGCAAGCATTTTTTTGTTTGCAATAATTGCCTTTTTAACATCCCCGCAATCTAGCCATTCTATAACTTTCCCCGCTGAAAATTTTTTTCCATTTTTCATCATTGCCAATAGCCCATCATTGATTTGAAACTCCCCAGAATTCATTTTATTATTAGCAATAACTATTTCTAGCTGATTTTTAAGCTGAGATATCTCCTTAAAATAATAAATTCCTATTACAGCCAAATCAGAGATAAAGGTTAAAGGCTTTTCCACTAAATCTATTATTTCTTTATTTGAATTTAATCTAACTACGCCATAAGCTTCAGGGTTTTCAACTTGTTTAGTCCAAATCACAACATCGGAGCTTTTATCAAAAGTCTCATCTACTCTAATTAATGTGTCTGGATACATCACAACAGCATTGCCTTTTAAAGATTCCTTTGCGCACATAATCGCATGTCCTGTTCCTAATGGCTTTAGTTGCCTGTAGATTATGGCTTTAGAGTTATATCTTTTTGCTAAATCATTAAGCTCCTTTATAATTGGATCTCCAAAAATTAAAGGATTCCCGACGATAAATACCATTTCTTCAATTGGTTCATCAATTAATTTGACGACCTCTTTTACCAACTGATTTAGAATAGGGCTCCCTGCGATTGGAATAAGAGGCTTTGGTACAATAAGAGTTTGCGGCTTTAATCTAGAGCCTATTCCTGCCATGGGTATAATTATTTTCATCTCTTTTTATTTGATGCCTGTACTTCCAAACCCTTTTGCAGCTCTATTTGAATCTGACAGTAATTCTGTTGTTTGCCATTCAATTTTTTCGTGTTTAGAAATAACTAATTGTGCTATTCTGTCTCCAGATTTTATTTCAAAGTTTTTATTTGACAGGTTGATTAAGATTACTCCTATTTCGCCCCTATAATCTGCATCTATTGTTCCTGGTGAATTCAATACCGTTATCCCTTTTTTTAATGCAATCCCACTTCTAGGACGAACTTGTGCCTCATAATTTTTTTCTAATTCAATATAGAGCCCTGTCTTTACTAAGGCTCTTTCACGTGGTTTTAAAAATATACTCTCCTCTAAAAATGCTCTAATGTCCAGCCCTGCTGAAAGAGGAGATTCATAGTGTGGCAAGGGATTAGAAGATTTATTTATTACTTTAATAATCATAAAAGGGTTTTGTTTTAATAAAATTACCGAATTAAAATAAATTAAAGCTTAGCCATTGAGGGCCTCTGCTCCTCCAACTATTTCCAAAATTTCATTAGTGATTGAAGCTTGTCTGGCCTTGTTATAAGTAAGCTTTAATTCATCTCGAAGCTCAGATGCATTGTCTGTAGCTTTATGCATAGCTGTCATTCTAGCTCCATGTTCGCTAGCAAAAGAATCTCTAATTGCTTTGAACAATTGCATTTTTAAAGATTTTGGAATTAAAGTGCTTACAATTAATTCTAGTGATGGCTCAAAAATATATAATGCATTCTCTGATTCTTCTTTTTCATTTAATGGAATTGGCAAGAATTGTTCTGACTTAATAATCTGAGTCGCTGCATTTTTAAAAGAATTGTAAACAATTTCCATGTGATCATATTCTTGAGTAAGGAATAACTCCATTAATTTTTCTGTAATTTTCGAAACGCGCTCATAATTTAAATCGTCAAATACATCGCTGTCATTTTGAATAATTTTTTCAGTTTTCTCAAGAGTATCCTTTATTTTTTTTCCAATAGTTAAAAAATCTATTTCAGCCTTTTTAAATTCATCCCTAGACTTAATAATATTAATTTCTTTAGCAATATTTGCATTAAACGCGCCACAAAGGCCTCTGTTAGAACTAATTGCTATAACTAAAACTTTTTTTATTTTTCTTTTATTAGTAAAACTTTTTTCGCCTGTTCCGCTTGCACCACTAAACCTTTGCATTAACTCCGAAAGCTTATTAGAATAAGGGCGCATAGCTGTAATAGCATCTTGAGCTTTTTTTAATTTTGCAGCTGAGACCATTTTCATAGCGCTCGTTATCTGCATAGTAGAAGAAACCGATCCTATTCTAATTCTAATTTCTTTAAGATTCGCCATCTTTTAGTTATTAATATGAAGAGCTCAGTTCTTCAGCAGTTTTAGTTAAAACATCTACAACCTCATCCGTAAGCTTCCCTGATTTAATTATATCCATAGTTTTTCTATGTTTAGCATTTAGAAAATCTATATACTGTCTTTCGAATTCTTTCACTTTATTAACGGGCACCTTTCTAAGTAAGTTTTTGGCCCCTGCAAAAATTATTGCCACTTGGTCTTCTACAGTAAATGGATCATTTTGTGCTTGTTTTAATATTTCCACATTTCTTTTCCCTTTTTCAAGGACATTTAAAGTGGCATCATCTAAATCAGAGCCAAATTTTGCAAAAGCTTCTAGCTCTCTATATTGTGCTTGATCTAATTTTAGCGTTCCAGCAACTTTTTTCATTGATTTAATTTGAGCCGATCCTCCAACTCTAGAAACAGAAATCCCTACGTTAATAGCTGGCCTAACGCCCGCGTTAAATAAATTTGATTCTAAAAAAATTTGACCATCAGTAATTGAAATTACATTTGTTGGAATATAAGCAGATACGTCCCCTGCTTGAGTTTCAATAATAGGAAGTGCCGTAAGTGAGCCTCCTCCTTTTACTAGTGATTTTAGAGAATCTGGCAAATCATTCATGTTTTTAGCAATCCTATCGTCCGCTATTACTTTTGAAGATCTTTCTAATAATCTTGAGTGCAAATAAAAAACATCTCCTGGATAAGCTTCTCTTCCTGGAGGTCTTCTTAAAAGCAATGACACCTCACGATATGCAACAGCTTGTTTAGATAAATCATCATAAATTATTAAAGCAGGTCTTCCTGTATCTCTAAAAAATTCTCCAATTGCTGCTCCCGCAAATGGCGCATAAACTTGCATTGGAGCAGGATCAGAAGCGTTAGCAGCTACTATAGTGGTATAGGCCAATGCACCTTTATTCTCTAACATTTTTGCAATTCCTGCAACCGTAGAAGCTTTTTGACCAATTGCTACATAAATACAATAAACAGGTTCTCCTGCGTCATAAAATTCTTTTTGATTTAAAATAGTATCAATACACACAGTAGTTTTTCCTGTCTGCCTGTCTCCAATAACTAGCTCTCTTTGACCTCTGCCTACTGGGATCATGGCGTCTATTGACTTTATTCCTGTCTGAAGTGGCTCACTAACCGGTTGTCTAAAAATAACTCCCGGGGCTTTTCTTTCTAAGGGCATCTCATAAAGTTTTCCCTCAATATTTCCCTTTCCATCAATTGGCTTTCCTAGAGAATTTACAACTCTTCCTACTATTTTCTCCCCTACTTCAATAGATGCAATTCTTTGTGTTCTTTTAACCGTATCTCTTTCTTTAATTTGCTTAGACGGTCCTAATAGTACTACTCCTACATTATCTTCTTCTAAATTAAGGACAATTCCTTCTAGGCCAGAATCAAACTGAACTAATTCTCCATATTGAACATTAGAAAGACCGTACACTCTCGCAATACCATCTCCAACTTGTAGCACTGTTCCAACCTCATCTAATGAGGCCGAATCATCTAGTCCTGTAAGTTGTTGTTTTAAAATTGCTGAAACTTCAGCAGGCTTAATTTCTGCCATAATCTATGTTATTGATAAATTCGTGTTTTTATTAAATTCTTGCTTTATATTTTTTAGTTTATTTTTAAAGCTCGCATTATACTCTATATCTCCTAATCTTAATACAAACCCTCCTATTAAGCTTTTATCTACTTTATTTATTAGGGTAGTTTTTTTATTTGTCAATTTTGACATAGTTTCTAAAACTTGATCTTCTATTTCTTTGTTTAAAGGAATAGCAGTTGTTACTATTGCTGATTGAATCCCTTTCTGCTCTTTATATAATTCTATAAACTTATAAGAAATAATTTCAAATAAATTTATCCTATTATTCTCCTCCAATACATTTATTAAATTCGTTGTCAGGCTTCCCAATTGTTTAAAAATCAAATTCAATGAGCTTGATTTAATGCTGTTTTTTATAACTCGACTCTCTACAAGATGTCTCAAATCAGGATTTTCTTCAAAAGTTTGCAATACAGTCTGCATGTCTTTAAACATCTTTTCTGAGCTGTTATTTTCAACAGATTCTAGAATTAGTGCTTTGGCGTATCTTATAGCAGCGCGACTTGTTTTCATTTTATTTTAATCTAACGTCTTTAATAAGTTCTTGTACTAAACTCATTTGAGCTTTATCATTTGAGACATTCTCTTGTAATACTTTTTCTGCAATATCAACTGAAAGGCTTGCAACTTGATTTTTTAAATCAACAATAGCAGCATTTTTTTCGCTTTGAATCGTTTCTTGGGCTTGAATTATAATTTTTTTTGCTTCGCTTTTAGCTTCATTTTTAGCCTCATCAATTAACTTTTGTTTTATCTCTCTAGCTTCTTTAAGTAAAGCCTCTCTTTCGGCTCTAGCCTTTTTAAGAGTCTGTTCATTGTCCGATTGAAGAGATGCCATTTCTTTTCTAGTTTTTTCAGCTAATAGCAAAGCGTTTCTAATGCCTTCTTCTCTTTCATTTACAGCTCCTAGTATTGGGCCCCAAGCAAATTTTCTAAGAATTAAATACAGAATTGTGAATGATATTAAAGTCCAAAACAGCAATCCTACATCAGGTGTGATTAAGTCCATGGTTTATAGTTTAATAAAAAACAAAAAAGCAAATTAGCCCTTTTGTTTTTTTTGTTATATAATTAATGCTAGTACAATAGCAAATAGTGCAACTGCCTCAGCAAAGGCAATTAAAATAATTGCTGTTGATATTAGTTTTCCTTGCATTTCAGGTTGTCTTGCAATTGATTCTACGGTTGATCCGCCAACTAATCCAACTGCAATTCCTGCTCCAATAGCAGCTAATCCCGCTCCAATAGCAGCAAATGGTCCATAATCAACTGCTACTTCCTGTAATAATAATAATGTTAAATTCATGTTTTAAATTTTAAAATTAATTAATGTTTCTGTTCCTCCATTGCGGTGCCTATATATAAGGCAGACAACATGGTAAATATATAGGCCTGAATAGCCACAACTAATACTTCAATAAGACTTATAAATACAGAAAAGAGAAGAGAGGCAGGAGCCACCCAAATACTTTTAAAAATAAATATTAATGAAATTAGACTTAATACAATAATATGTCCTGCTGAAATGTTTGCAAATAAACGGATCATTAAAGACAGTGGTTTTATAAATATCCCTAAAAATTCAATTGGAGCCATAAATAATTTCATTGGGACTGGTATGCCCGGCATCCAAAAAATATGTTTCCAGTAATGCTTGTTTCCAACGATTGTAGTTATAACAAATGTAATAAGGGCTAGTATCCCTGTAAAAGCAATATTGCCACTTAAATTAGCGCTAAAGGGAAAAAAAGGAATCATTCCCATGAGATTGTTAATCCAAATAAAGAAAAATATCGTCAAAAGAAAAGGAAGATATTTTTCGTATTTTTCCTCTCCAATTAGCGGCAAGGCAACTTCCTCTTTGATATAAATAATAATAGGTTCAGTAAATTTGCCTATCCCAGATGGCTCTCCTTTCTTTGACCTAGCATATGATTTTGCTGATAATCTAAATATTACGAATATTATGATTATAGACAAAAACATTGAAAACACTAGTTTTGTGATTGATAAATCTAAGGGCTTGTCATTTGTTGGGTGCTTTAAAGAATCCAATTGAATATGACTGTTTTCTGTCTCATTTCCTGCATAATATATTTCTTCATGAAATTTAACAAAGGATAGGTTTTTTCTCTTAACAACTATTTCCCCTGAGTCATCATGATGAAACTCCGAAGACATAAATACAATTAGCCCTTCGCTAGTCCATAAAATTACAGGTAATGGAACCGATACAGGATGCCCTTTCCAGTCTAATATGTGGAAATCGTGAGAGTCCTTTATATGATGCATGATTACCTCATTAACATCAAAATCTTTTTTTGTAGGATTTTCAATCTTATTATTAGAATAAACTATTGCCGTAAACGAAAAACAAAAACTAAAAAGGAAGATTGTCTGAAAAATTCTTGTCATTATAGCTTTATTTGTGTGCTAATTTTCTGGTTGCAAATGTACACACATAAAATTAAATTTCAAACAAAAATTCACAACAAAAATTAAAGCTTACTTAGTACATTTCTAAGGCTGATTATTTCTATAAAAAGAAAAGTACAATACAAGAAAAAGAAGTTTAAAACTTCCAAAATTAAAGAAGAATTATCAATACTAAAAAGTGGGCTTAGAATAATTATTGCAATAATCATTTTTAATATTGTTTCAAAGACAAACAAATACAAATGGTTAAAGACCTTGTATTTGAAATTAATTAATAGTCCAAAATAAATTGCTGATAATGATGCAAAATTAAATCCATATACCTTCCATAATGGAATTATAAATTCGTGGGAAATTATAAAATTAATTATTATATAATGAAATAATAATACAATTAAAGAAATCGTAGAAATCCTAAAATAAAACTTCATTGCTTCTTTTCTTTTTTTTCAAAGTCTTGGTTTGTAAAATTTAATACTTGCTTGATAACAACATAAATTGCAAGCGCAACAGACAACAAAGAAAATAGAATCGTAAATGCTTTATATTGGTTTAGGTAAATTTGATCTAATTTCGACCCTACAAAAACTCCTGCTAATATAATGATCAGCATCTGAAGGCCAATTTGCGAAAATATAATTAGATTATGCTGTTTTTTCTTGTTTTTCACTTGATGGTAAAGCGGTCATTTTTTTTGATCCTTTCATTGAAATACTCGCATCTACAGTGGCTCCTGTTTCAACGGCAAGCTTTCCTGCAATTACTTCTCCCTCAATTTTAGCAGATGATTTTAAAGAAAGAATCCCTGAAACATCAATAGCCCCTTTAATTAATCCCGCAATGTCAGAATTCGCGCAAGTTATTTTTCCTGATACAATGCCTTCCTCACCAACAACAACTTTTCCTGTTGTAACAATGGTTCCTTCAACGTTTCCGTCTATTCTAAAGTCTGCTTTGGAGACAATGTCTCCAACTATCTTAGTTGTTTTTTCTATAATATCTATTTTATTAGATTCTCTTGATTGCTGCATATTTGTTTTATTTGTTATACTAAAAGCCATAATAATATTATTCTTTGTACAAGTCTAAAGTCTTGTAAATCAGCATGTTTTTATACTGGGAGGACAAAATTACAAAATTATTTTTAAGTCTTAATAAGTTCGTCTTTTCCTTAAGAAAATCTCTAGCAAAATTTGCTTTTTCTTTATTTTTAAAATCCTTAATTACTATTAGGGCAGTTTTATAATCATAAACATCCATAGAAACTCCTCTTAAACTGTTTGTTAAACTTTTTATCTTGCTTAAAATTTCCTTGTTTAACTCTTCTTTTTTAAATGAAAAAACCAAAAAATATTCCCCCTTAGTTGTATTATGGTTTTTTTTCTTCCATTTCCTGTTTATTTCTTTATTAATGTTTTGTATTTCTTTTGTTCTTTTGCTGTTCGGGTAGTTTGTTATTATTTTTTTTAATTCCTCATCGTACCTTAGTATGCCTTCTAATCTTCCTATTGAAGATGCTTTTAATAACTCAAAATCAACTGCTAACTCTTTATTTTCAATAAAAACAAGCTCAGTCGTAACGCCTTCAATTGTCTGTTCAAATTTTTGATTTTCAAAAAGCTTTTGCAAACTATCTAAAACCGCCATTAATGCTTCTTCTTCCATAACTAACCTATTTGAGCTGGTTAAAATCTTTGCAAATTTAGTTTTGGGAAAGTTTGCAATTATTCGTTTTTTAACTTGATCGGCTTTGTTTTTGTTTGTATTGCTAAATAATTTAAATAACAAATAATTTGCTTCTGCTAGAATCTTATTATTCGGCTTAGATTGAATTAAATTTTGTAATCTCTTTTCTGCTAAACTATAATCTTTATATTTTACTAAATATATCTCCGAAAGCTTTATAAGAGATTTATTCTTTAATAAAATTATGCTGTCTTTTTGCGCTATTGTTGTTGGAATTGAAGAAAGCAGCTCATTGTTGTCTATGGCTTTAGGCTCCTCTATAATAGATGCCTTTTCTTCTACTTTCTCCTCTTCCATTGTTGAGCTTGCAACAAAAGAATTGGATGCCCTCCAGTATGAGTTCCTGGTTCTTTTTCCCCAAATAGATAAAAAAGAGCTCTTGCCTAATTCTACTAAATTATCATCATAAAAATAAAAGTTATTCTTTCTTGACAAATACTGTTGCCTTCTTGAAACAGGAGGCGAGCTTTTGTCGCCATATCTTTCCTCTTTTAATTTTTTTTCTGAAATTTTAATTTGACCTAAGATGTTTTTTAACTTTTCATCATCATATAATGATATTCTTATCAAACTATCATATAGGCTCACTTTATTTTCTAATTCAATAATTTGGCTTAGTCCTTTTTTTTGTCGTTGTGCTTCCCAAAACTTTTTTGATTTTTTGTCTAAGTTTGACATAGTGCTGTCTAAATATTTCCCCGCCATTACATATTTTGAATCCTTAAAATAAATGTCTGAAATTTTTCTATAACCTCTAGAAAGCAATTCATTGTCAGACCCTTTTTTGCGCATTGCTTTATTTAAAAACTTTATTCCTTCTGTTTTTGAGCCATTAGAAAAGAGCAACATTGAATAACTATAATATATCTTGTCTAAAAAATCCTCATTTTCATAATTCTCTATCATCTTAATGATTTTAGCCTGCTTGTTTTTTATTTCTAAAGAATCATACAGTAGGTTTTTTAATTTGGCATTTATATACAATTCTCTAGGAATTTTTCTTTTAAATTCTGCAACTTTTCTAAAATATATATTTGCTGAATCTATATTCAATTGCTTTTCTAAAAGCTGGCCAAGAATATATAGATGCCTTGCTTTGGTAATTTTATTTGTTTCAATCTCAGAAGCAATTTTTAATGCCTTTGAAGATTTTTCTAATTCATCAAGCTGAAGGTAAGCCATAGAAAGGACTGCGTTTGCATGAGCTTTATTTCTTGGATTTATTTTTTCTTTTTTTAATAAGTTTTTTAATAGGTCTATTGCCGATCCTTCTTGTTCAAGGCGGATATTACACTTTGCTTTCCAAATTATAGATTCCTCTAGTTCATCATTTATTGCCATATGCTTGTACACTTGATTAAAAGCGTCTAATGCGGGAACAAACCTTTGATCAAGGTATCTGGCTTTCCCTAAAAGCAAATAGGCGTTGGCTATTTTAGAATTTTCCTGGGTCCCATTAATTATCATTGAATGCTTTTGAATAGTTTTAGCTGCCTTCTCCTCTCCTTTTATAAAATTTGCATTATCAATCCCATCAACAGTAATAATTTCATCAGATATTTTAATCTTTTCTATTGGTAGAACTTCCCAAAAATTTTCATTAAATGCGTTTTGTGTTTGCAAAAGCCCTTCTTCAATAGATACTGCGCCGTTAAATAAAACATTATAGCTCGAAACAATAGAGTGATAGCCTTTATTTAAAGGCTTATTTTTTTTGGTTGAGCAACTAAAAAAAAGAAAGGCTAATAATATGGTATAAATAAATTTGTTCAAACTAACTATGATATACTACTCAATAACATAAAATATTGTGTTTTATTATCGAAAAGTAAAAATAATTGATTTTCTAGTAATTATCCCTTAAAATAAGCTTCTAGCTCTTTTAAAGTTTTTGGGTTAGTTACAATATCTTTTATAACCTTACCTTTTTCTAGTAGGACAATTCTTTCACAAACTTCAGTCACATCTTGAATGTCATGACTTGAGACTAGAATAGTTGTCTTATTGTTGTTGGAAAGGTCTTTTAAAATTTGTTTTAGCCTTATCTGCGTTGATGGATCTAGGTTTGCAAAAGGCTCGTCCAAAATAACTACTTTCGGTTTCCCTAATAATGCTGCAACAACTCCAGCTTTTTTTTGATTTCCCTTTGAAAGATCTCTCAAATATTTCTTTCCTCCCAATATCTCTCCGTGAAAAAAATCTTCAAATTGATTTATAAATTCATCAACCTCTTTTTTCTTTAAGCCTCTTAATTCCCCAATAAAATAAAAGTATTCTTCTGGCATTAAATAGCCAATTAAAAAAGTGTCATCTAAAAATGCTGATGTGAAGGATTTCCATTTTTCACTGCTTGCGACCTCCACACCATTGTTTAAAACATTCCCCGTAGTTGGCTTTATCAAATCTAACAAACAACTAAACATAGTGGTTTTCCCTGCTCCGTTATTTCCTACTAAACCAAAAGTTTGGCCCACTGGGATGTCTAAAGCTATAATGTCTAAAACTGTTTGCTTTGAATATTTTTTTGTAATATTTTTTAAAGTAATCATAGAATTAATTTTGTTTATATGCTTTTAAAGTGGAATACTTTTCTGTCTTGTATGCTTTTATTATAAGGTTAAAAACCTGTTCTTTTAATAATATTCCTAAAATTCCAGTTGTGCCAACAATTAAACATCCTATTGATGCAGAATAATAATAATTTCCTATTGAGAATAAGGCTATTGGAAGCGCCATTTGTGGAAGGGCAATTAAAAGTGTTTTCATATTAAAGGCTTTTGTGTCTCCAAAAATGTTTTTATTTGAGTCCAAATCAATAGGCGTTTTAGTAAAGGCTCCTGCCCAAAGCGTTAAATATCCATTTATCCCTATATTATATAACCCTCCGGCTAATACCGCAAATATTGCATCTGCTCCTAAAAAAGAGTAAATAAAACAAGCCAACAATGTAGAGATGGAGGTTCCAATAACCACCAAAGACCATTTTGATTTTATGTATTCTTTATATTCTATGTTTTGACACATCATAAGAGAATAATACTGGCTATCCCAGCTTGGAACAAAGGCTCCAAACATGAATAAGAATCCTCCTGATGCAAAAAGATAGCCAAAAAAGGTCATGGATGGACCATAAATATCTTCTGAGAAATAAAAGATAAATCCATAAAAAAGAAAGAATATTCCTGCTAAAACAGTGCCCCTTGCTCTTTTGGACCTTTTAATTAATCTTAAATCGTTTTTTAAAAAAACAGCTGTTTTTCCAAATCTATCAAGCCATGAAAAGTCGTCTATTTTCGCCTCTTCTGTTCTCTTTTTTAGCCCCAAATCTATATAAAGACCATTCTTAAAGTATTTGAAAACATAAAAATAGAGCCAAATTAAAAAGACCCAGGGTAATAGTGAATAAAGGGGATTAGTATAAAAAGAATAGAAAAAGGCTTCAGAATAAATGGTAAAATCAAAAACAGAATAATACTCTAACAGTTTTATTAACACCAATATTGCTGCTATAGAATATAATAGTTTATCGTTGTTGTTTAATATAAAATTTAGATAGTTTGTGATGTATACAAAAGCAATAATTGTTAAATTCCATCCAATTAATTGATTGACTTGATAGTCTTTATTTATTAAGACCCAAGTAAGGGGAATCAGATAGAAAAATGCTATTATATTGAAAAAAGAAAAAACAGATTTTCCAAGTGCATGTCTAACTATTTGTGATTTTGAAATAGGTGTTAAAAGAAGGGGCTTAATAGAAACAACTGGAATTGGTTGGATAAAATACCTCATTACTATCCAATAGGCAAAAACATAAATAAGGTTTTTATTAAGATAAAGAAAAGGGTCTTCTATCTCTAATTTTTCTTTTAAAACCTTATAAGTCAAAAACCCCAACAAAGGAGTAATAAAGCCAAAATAAACAATCCAAAACCACTTTAAGACTTTGGTCATAACATTAACGCCAACAGATTCTCCTCTAAAAAAAGATTTCCATTGTAATTTTAGAAAGGTAAAAATCATAGTTGACAAATATATCATTCTTTCTGAAAATGTTCTTCTCTTTTTAAGCACTAGATTAAATTCTGTTTTTTTATTTTTGCAATTAACTCTAAATGTTGTTGCTTGATACAATTTCATTCTTTAAAAGTTGCAAAAATAAAAGAGGAAACTATAAATTCTGTTTCTATCACTTTTGAGATCCCAAAATTTCTTAAAGAAAATTATTCTTTCAAAGCTGGCCAATACCTCACTTTAAAGGCAAAAATTAAAGGGGATTTAACTCTTCGTTCATATTCGATTTGTAGTCCTCCTAATAGTGGTTTACTAAAAATTGGTGTAAAAGCTATTTCTAATGGACTGTTTTCTAACTATCTTAACGACACCTTGAGAGAAGGAGATGTGCTAGAAGTTTCCACGCCTGAAGGAAGATTTGTTGTTGAAAATGTCCATTTGAAAAACACATTTATGGGTATTGCTGCTG